>JAABUL010000106.1_pt1 | contig 160940 bp, 161 predicted proteins | sample 5559151 | NCBI WGS metagenome assembly JAABUL01 (sample SAMN10711876, study PRJNA513368) | rock metagenome | isolation source: Antarctica rocks | place: Antarctica: Victoria Land, Pudding Butte sud | reverse complement strand
AAGACATACAGAATTATTACGCTGCTAAACTGTTTAGACAAAGTAGCAGAAAAAATAATAGCAGTGCAACTGTCTTACACAGCTGAAATTAATGATAAGCTGCTGAATTTTGATCAAATGAAAGACAAAAAACAAAGATCAGCTATAAACGCAGTACTAAACCTAGTACATGATGCGCAAATGACGAAAAGTTGAGAAAACACGCTTATCTGTCTACTTCTAGATGTCAAAGAAGTTTTTGACCATGTTGCATTAAAACAGCTGATCAAAATATTAATTAAATTGAAAATATTGATCAATTTAATCAATTGAATAAAATGCTTCTTACAAAATTGAGTTATTGACTTAGCATTTGACGACGAACGTCAGAAACTAAAGAAAGTAAGCACAGAAATATCACAAGACTTATTTATCTCACTCATTTTATTTCTAATACATATTCAATACTTGTTTTCAAAGATTCGCGCAAAGTTCGAAAATTTACAGTCATTCAGCTATATTGACGACGTGACGCTATACGTTGAGGGAAGAAATATTGACAAGAATGTGAAAATACTGAAAAACGCAGCAAAAATTGCTTTTACATGAGCTGAGAACAACGCAGTGCAATTCGATAACTTGAAATCTGAATTGATACACTTTGAAAGTCACAAGATAACACTCAATCAAATGATTATTTTACTCAATAACATGATCATAAAATCAAAAACATGCGTACAATGACTAGAAGTTTGACTGAATTGAAAGCTCAACTTCAAAGTTCATGTGCAAACGAAAATTGCAACAGTCACAAGAACGCTACACTCGTTGTTTAGATTAATGAATAGCGAGTGAAGACTAAATGTCAAATTAGAAAAGCAGTTATATCTGACATGCATCACGTCTATTAGCGATTATAACGTCGAAATATGGTGAAATAATCAAAAAAGCTACTTAGTCAAATTTCGCAAACTGCAAAACGCTGCATTACGAAAAATTCTGAGTGCATTTCAAACATCATTGATAAATGCTATGCAAATAGAAGTTGAAATCTCGTCAATGAAGATGCAATTAAATCAAAAGTGCAAGAACTATGCAATTTGAATAGTTAAATTATCGAAAAAACACTTTATCAGAAAAAGAACATTTATTTCATACTCATCTTAATACTCTATTGAATTGAATCTAGATCTGAATGCATCAAAATACCTGAACTGAAACGAGATAAAGGCGAATTTATCTTGAAAAGTCAAGAAGTGCAAAGACAGACTCACGCAAATATATCAAATATTGAACAAAGTGCAAAAAACATTGAATTCAATAAAAGAAATCGAAATTTCTCACTTCAAGAAATCGTGAGATCAAGAAATTGAGCATTTAGCAAAACTTCAAACCGAATTTGCAAAAGACAAAACTGATGATACGATTAATACACACTATAGAAAATTAGAAAGAATTATCAAAAAGACGAAAAACATAATGATGTATATTGACGCATCAATCAACAACGAGATTTACCTGTACAAGATGCTGACTACGAATCTTCTGCAAGCTATGCTTGTCAGAAGAGCTGAACAATCTCATCAACATTGACAGAGTAGTAACAGCGCTTTATTCACATGTTGAGCTCACACACAGTCGAAAAGCGAGACAATAACAACGCAATCGTCAATGCATTGAAGCTTGCACATACACAGAAGAACAGCAACGTCTTTGCATACATGCTGCAACTCATATATGACATATACATATATACTGCGAAGGCACGACTCAGCTTTTGCGCACATACACATCTGTGCAACGCAGCAAATTGATCAATTTCGATTTTCTGATTGATTTACATGCGTTGCAAATACATACACTGCAAAGACATGACACAGTCTTTGCTCACATACACAGAACAACAGCAACGTCTTTGCGCATGCGTTGCAACTCATATACATCACACACACATACATTGCGAAGACATGACTCAGCTTTTGCACATCTACACGCTTGCAAAATGCAGTAAATTGATCGATTTTTCGCATTATCAGATCGATTTACATGCATCGCAATCACATACATTGCGAAGACATGACACAGTCTTTGCTCATATACACAGAACAACAGCAACGTCTTTGCGCACATGCTGCAACTCATATACATCACACATACATACACTGCAAAGACACGACTCAGCTTTTGCACATCTACACGCTCATGTGATGCAGTAAATCAATCGATTTTTCGCTTTATCAGATCAATGTACATGCATCGCAATCACATACACTGCAAAGACACGACACAGTCTTTGCTCATATACACAGAACGACAGCAACGTCTTTGCGCACATGCTGCAACTCATATACATCACACACATATACACTGCGAAGACACGACTCAGCTTTTGCACATTTACATGCTCATATGATGCAGTAAATCGATCGATTTTTCGCTTTATCAGATTGATGTACATGCATCGCAATCACATACACTGCAAAGACACAACACAGTCTTTGCTCATATACACAGAATGACAGCAACGTCTTTGCGCACGCGCTGCAACTAATATACGACAATCACACAGTCATTGCAAAGGCACGACTCAACTTTTGCACATATACACATCAATGCAACGCAGTAAATCGATTAATTTCGATTTTCTGATCGATTTACATGCGTTGCAAATACATAGATCAAAGCTCATCTAGTTTGTTCAGCTGAGTGATCATACAGCGAACTTGAAAGCTCACGTCAAAGTGATCAGCTTTTCTCTACATAGATCAAAGCTCATCTAGCTCGCTTAGCTTGATGATCATACAGACAAGTCGAAAGCTTACATCAAAGTGATCAGCTTTCACAATTTTGAGTTGTTTATGTGATCACTTGATTATATAAACAGTTCATGCGCTCGTATGTGCACTCTATCAATGTGACTGTTCAATGAGAAGATATACAGCAGTGATTATGACTAGATTACATGTAATTTAGCATACACACAGCGTCTAGATAGTGTCATAGTCATAGACTGCATGCACTTAATGAAGAAAAGAAAAGAAAAAAAACAGCGTTTAGACAGTGTCATAGTCATAAACTGCATGCACTTAATAAAGAAATAAAAAAATCATTAAATCTTGCATTTTCATCGTCTTTAAAGTTCAGTTCTCATTTTTAAGATTGTAAATAAGTCTTCTTTCATTATACGATATTTCTTGTGATTTTGACGAGAATTTCTTTGTGATCAGATTTCATTCACCTGCATTTGCATTCACATTTGCATTTGCATTTGCGCTTGTGACTTAAGTTGCTTTTTGCGCATATGTGAGCTTCTGCGTTGATTTTTGCGAATTTTGCATAACTTGCAATGTTTGCAAACTCTGCATCTTTTGCAAGATTTGTGAACTCTTTGTTATTTGCTTTGCATTGATTTTCTTTTTGATATTTTCAGCATTTTGTTGAATTAATTGTAGAATAATCGAGATCTTGTTTTAAGAACGAAAACAAATTACTTAAACTATTTAGAGACAGAGCACATCATCGACATGATGCTTGCGCTTTATTCTGATCGTCAGAAACAGATGAGAAGCGTTGTTGACATGATGTCGATGAGTGAGTGAGAAGCAATTATCGCTATCTTGCAGAAAAATTCAATCAAGACGAAGAATATACATGAGAAATTGAACAAGCTGCAAGTACTTTATGAGCTCAACAAATGTAGAAACAACGAGCTGATGCTCTGAAGAAAGATGAGAAAATTGACAAAGATGATAGAAAAGCTGACGCGTCAACACGTCGCTGCGTTGACTGTCAATCAATGCATGAAGAATCAGCTGAAGAGATTGAAAAAGATAATGAGTAAACTCAAAAAAAAGTTCGCGAAGAAGAAAAAATGCATTGACAACTGAGTGAAGAGAGCGAACAAAAAGTCAACGATGTCGTTTGAAAGTCATCTTGTTCTCAACGTCGATGTTGCGTCGTCAGTGCAAAATTATTACAAGAAATTCGAGATTAAAATCTTCGTTAAAGAAGAAGAGAAAATCAAGAAAATCATGATGACAACAACAGAAAACATAGTGAGATGAGCAAGAAAGATTGACGTTGACGAGACATTATTGACACGCAAGAACATAGAAACTATGAAGAGATGATCAAATTTATTGATATTTCAAGTCAAGACAAAAGACAGCAAAAGAATATTGAAGAAAAACAATTTTTGAATCAAAGAGATTTCATCAAATGCAAGTCTGCATGAAGTTAGTTTCAAAATAGTGATACATGAAATTAAAGTTGAAGAAATGTCTAAAGACATAAAGAAGAAGAGAATGAAAGTGCTCATCAAGATCAACAAAGACATACATTCAAAGATAATGATTAAGAAAGTCGAGTGACTGACAAAGAATAGTGAACAGAAGAGATACATCTCACTGATGATATGCATAGTCAGCGCTGAGATGATGAACAAGCTAATTGATGAGAAGATATGTCAATTTCATGACATAAAAATCACGCAGTTCTATGATTTGAATTGTAGAACACATCAATGTCTAAAGTGTCAAGACTATGATCATAAAACATATGAATGCAGAAACAAGTAAAGATGCATTTACTGCACGTTAGATCATCGCTTGAAGCACTGTTCTCATAAACAGACTTGAGACATGTGAAAATGTGAGACGTGTTGAGACATATACAGAGTCTTTGACTCTCAATATCATAAACAACAGGTTGAAAAAGAGAGAATAAAGAGAGTCATGAAACACAGATCTCTATATCACGTTGTACAAAAGCAGAAAAAACTCAAAGTGATGATGTTGAAGATGATCACAGAGACATCTATCAGTCTGAAATCGTTGATAGACAATGATTTGAAGAGAAAACAGAGATGCTCAACAAATGAAAGTCATCTGCTCAGCGTGATCATCACATTCAAAAACACTATATTGAATCATTTAGTCAAGAAGTCAAAAACAAATGAGTTGAAGTCAACATCAATTACATCAATTTCAATATCATTTTCTTTTGAAGATTTTACAAGAGAAGTAAGCACATTGCAAATACTCAAAAAAACATCAAACAGTCTTGAATGTGAACTTTAATGTTTCAGCAAAAGAAGCTTTGAATACTACAGTACAACGTTCACAAGTTCAGAGAAAAGATGATGATAGCATTACTACATGAGAAAAAAATAAAGAATTATGACATTTTGATTCTTCAAGAATTCTGATGATTTAATGAGAATTTCAGAGCGTACTGTTCAGCAACTGTTGACTTCACACTGAAGAATAATGAGAATAAAATCTGTTTTTACATAAACAAGAGAATTGACAGCAACATCTGACACTCAACATGACACTTCAAAGATGTAAACACAATTACGTTACAGACATTAACAAACAACACACAAACAACTCAGAAAGTTATACACATTCATGAAGCATACAATTTGTCACTCAGAGATTACGAAGTCATTCATGAAAAAGAAAGTCTTTCAAACATCGAAAAGATGCTACACATGTCAAAAGAATGCATTCTTGTAAAAGACTTCAATCTGCATCATCTCACATGAGAAGAATTATTTTATTCAAGACAGCATTTATTGTCAAATGATTTAATTGAAATAATCACAAATGTTGATGCATCGTTGATGCTGTCTTAAAACATGATTACGAGAAATTATTAAAGATCTCAAATGACAATAAATATGATTTTCACGACAGATGACATTATAAATCAATTAATATGATGTGAAATTGACGAAAAAATGAAAAACTTCTTAAATCATTTGTTGATACAGACAATTATAGATTTCAGAGTCTGCAAAGAATCAGCATGAAAATCACATTGTAACTGAAAGACAATGAATGAAGAGAAGTTCATTAATACTTTAAAAGAACAAATGTTGAAATCATTGTTGAATCATGAGACGAGACATTGATGCATAAATGAGTACACTAAGCAACTGCTGAATGCATTGAAGAAGATCATCGAGATTTTCACTCTCTGAGCAAGATCACATGAAATGATCAAAGCAGAATGAACGAAAAAGTGTATAAAGATCATCAAGAGCATGTGACAAACAAGAAGAAGTTGTTGAATTGTTGATGACTGAACAGAGTACATTCAAGCATGTGATAAGAAGAGCAAGATCATCAGAAAACAGAAACGCAGTAAATATCAAGAGATCATGCAGAACGTTGAACAATTCTCGAGAGAACTGTTCAAAACTGCGAAATGAGCAAGAAATGCAATTGCAAACACATTAACTCAAGCGACAATTTTCTCTCTGATCAAGTCAGAATGCTTTAACATTATCACAATAGTGCAAAATAAAGTGAAGATGATGTTTCAGACTCACTTCTCATCATTTTCAAAGATTTTCATGCTGAACACAATAGACTTCAAGTACTCACTCTCAATTGAAAATGATGTTTCACTGATGCATTGTAAGATTAAGAGAGTCATCTACAAAGCAACATCTGACAAAACATTGAAATACACGAAATATATAAATAGAATAATGCACAGACTTGTTGACAGCACGTCAAAACAAATATGCTCTTTCTTTGAAAAATGTTTATAGAAAAGAATATAGTCAACTCAGTTCAAGAGCGCAATTACAATAATGATGCAAAAGTCAGACAAGAAAGATTACTTCAATGCAAAGATATATAAATTAATTGTGTTACTTGACACACTGAGCAAAGTACTGAAGTTCATCATATTTGAACGTCTGCAAAACGTTGTAGAGACATGCAACTCAATATTAAACACTCAGATGAAAGCTTGCAAATACAGATCAACAGATATGACTTTGCAACTGATTACAGAAAAGATACACATTGTATGAAGTGACACAAGAAGAAGAGTAGTCTCATTGCTGAGTCTAAATGAGAAGAATACGTTTAACAATGTAACACATAGCAAACTCTTGCATGACATGAAAAAGAGAAGAGTTCTCAGACTGCTTCTCAAATTTGTGAAGAACTTTCTGAGAAATTGATGCATCATGATCACAATCAATGACTACACAATGATGAAACACAACGTAAACATTGACATATTATAAGACTTTTTGCTGTCATCAATATTATATTTGTTTTACAACGTGAACTTGCTAAAAGTATGTGATGACATCAGACTGAGAACAAGCTTCACAGATTTTGTAAATGATGTCAATATCTTAATATACAAGAAGTTCATGAAGTGCAACTGCAAAGTTCTTAGCGAAATCTATGATAGATGCAAACAGTGATCAAAAATGTACAACATCAAGTTTTCAAAGACAAAGCATAAGCTGATTCACTTTATAAAAATCTTTAAGTGATTTAATATGAACATCAACATAAAGCTGATGAAACATCAGATTAACTTGAAATCAAATATCAGAGTCTTGAGAGTTCAACTGAACTTCAAGCTGAAATGAGTGATTTACATGCATCATGTCGAAGCAAAACTAGTGATTAAACAAAAGATCATGCAGACAATCATTAAATCTACTTGAGACTCATCAATAATGATGAGTAAACAAATATACTTTGCGATGATGCGTTCTCTGCTTAGTCACGAAGTCATCATATGATATACATCACAGAGAATGAAAGATCATCGAAAGAGTTTAAACATTAAGCTGAAATCAATGTAAGAAAGAGCATTGCAACAAATCATCAACATTTATCATGCAACATCAACAGAAACTTTACAGATGAAAATAAACATGACGTTGATAAATATTCACTTATGAAAGTTGATACAAAGATCAATAACAAACATGAACTCTTGAAAATCAGACGAAGTTATCGAGACAATAGTGAGTTGAATTTGCAATGACTTGACATTCAAAAGAAATCGAAAATCAAAGCTGCGTAAGACATTTCTACAGCTGAAGTGAAAGTGAATGAAAGAAACACTTGAGTAAATGAAGATGAATCAAAGTCATTTTTACACAATGATTTTCTGATCAAAGTCATTGAAGATAGTTATAGTTGCAAACAAGAAAATGTCAATAAAACAACACAATCTCGACACATTCACGTTGAAGCAAAGAGTTTACTCAAATGATAATGACAGCAAAGACAATGTTACAGCGATTGCAATGAGAATGAACTGAAAGCTAGATAAAAGATTGAAGAGATTGACTTTAATCATCACTTATCATGATGAGCTGAAAGAATTAGTTGCAAGAATGAAACATCTTGCAGATGTAGTGACAGTGAATCAAGAGTGTCATAAAAAGATATACAAAGTATACAGTGATAGTCAGACTTTTCTGAAAACAGTGAAAGCTATGATATCAACAAAAGATTAGACACGTTTGCAACAAGTTCAGATCATGCATGAGAGCATTCAATCTTAAGAAGTCATGCTGAAGCTACATTAAATGACGAGACATGCAGAAGTACTTGAAAATGAAGCAATGAACAAGATGATTGATGATGCACATGATTTGTCTCTATTGCTGACTGAGTGTTAATGCACTGAAGTGATGATGAGACTGATGCTCATACAGAAACAGATCAGATAAACATGAAGAATAGTCTGAAAAGAGAAATTCAACGCAGCTCATTTTTAATATCTGACATCAAAGATAATACATTAACATCTGCAACTACACAAGAGTTGTGTGAAGTCTCACAGCGCGTTATTGACGCAGCTATGCATGAGAAAAATTAACTTCAATCAATTTCTAAATGAAAGATGAGTACTTGATGTTACTACGACAACATGCAAGTGCAACAAAGATCAAATGTCGATCAAGCACATTTTATTAACATGTTTCAGATGAAAAGTAGAATGAAAAGCAATGCAATGAGAAGAGAACATCACGAACTTGAGAAAGCTTTTAGAAATTGTGAGCGCAGCAATGATGATCATACAAATGATACTCTCAATGAACATATTGAATCAATTTCAAGCTGTGACATCATTAAAGAAACAAATGAAAGAGAGAGAAAATAGAAAAGAAATAGACTCATAGAGTTCTTGCATTGAGAACAGTTATAGTATAAAGTGCAGAAAGAAGTGATTTTTGATGTGAAAAGAATGCTGCGCTAGCGCAACGCTCGCTACAGTATATAAAATCTTGCATAAACTCATAATGAATGTTGAATCAAGTAAGAATTAAAAAAAGTTGATGTTTCAAAATGCTCAAATAAACTGCAAATGTTTATATTATTTGATTCAAGTGTTACAATGCATTTATATATTACTGAGTCATGTTTATGTCTTGATTCATCAAGTCTTTAATTAAATTGAGAAGAAAATTGATAAAATTGAATCACATTTGCTGAGTTGCAAACATAGTTTCTTCATGATTGAATTAAAGCTTCTTTGATTCACTCTTGAGATAAATCATGCAATACAAAAACTTTTTCTCATTTCTTTCAAAATATCAAGAAGTATTTTGAAATAAGATTTTGACATCATAAATTCATTTTCTATGTTTTCTTATGATTTTATCATGATACTTCTTCAAGAATATTGAGAATCTTCACTTTTATAAAATGATCTTATTGCAACTTTGTTGCAATCATGTTACTGTTATCATGCTTGAATATTGAATCATCATTTCTAAGAAGAGTTTGAAATAATTAAAACTGTAATAATTAAATTTACTAAATGAGATCAGCAATGAAACTCATTCGTATGCGATGCTGACTACAAATCTACTGTCTAGCTACAGTAAAGTCTAGAAATTATCAAAAGTTTAAATGACATCAAGATGCTGCATGATGATGAAGTGTTGTATGTTGATTGCATGCAGAGTTTTTGCAATCACACAGACTTTAATAATCTCAATGCGCATGCTACAAGCAATCTATACGCAGATGAGAAAGTTAAATAGAACGCAGAACTATGAGAGAAATCACTTATGAAAATCATTTAATTCAGTATCTCATCATTGTAATAATGAGAATTGAGACAGAACACTCTCGCGTTTAATTTGTTGAGAGTAATTAGCAGAAAAAACTTGAATCATGAACATTTTTTAAATTTACATGCTAACTATGTATAAATCTTGTTAAGACTGCGTATTTGTTACTATGATATAAGCAACTCACAAGACTTATTAAGTTTAACATGAGCAAACTCAAGAATCTTGTTAATATCGTTTAACAAACGTTCAAACACAGACATTTTATATGTGAGTGATATGTTGATGAGAAAACTTCGTTAAAAGAAGAGAAACACAAGTGAATTAATAAAGAATGATTGAACTATGCTGTTTGATTAAAAGTGTAACATACAAACATTTTTGCAAAATACAATCAATTTGCATGAGAAAGATCTTTACAGATAACATGAAACAGATGAGTTGCATATCTTATCAGCGAAGTGAGCATCTGCAAAACATGATATACAATGATGATAACTGTTGATCTTGAGAATTTCATCTCTTCACTGAGTTTTGACTCTTGAATGTCTTGATAATAGAATCAATCTTTAGTTGAAGACATCATCTGTATAACTTGAAAGAACAGTAGCACATGTCAATGTGATTAAAGAAGAAATCAACTGCAATATGCATGTATATTGCAGATGAAATGTTTGCAACTCATGCTTAAAAAGTAAACTGTTGAAATTTAAGCAGTGAGAAATTTTGTTCATCTTGAACTGTGAATTTGTCACAAGAAAACTCTTTGAGTAATCTCTTGAGTCTAAGAGAAAAATCAGCATAAAGATTGTGTTTTATGTATGTTGCATGCAATGTATACAACATATTTTTGATAGACACATTATTGATGTAGCTACGCATGAGAAAAATTGACTTCAATTAATTTCTACATGAGAGATGAGTACTTGATGTTGCTACAATGACGTGCAAGTGCAACAAAGATCAAATGTCGATTAAGCACATTCTATTAACATGTTTCAGATGAAAAGTAGAATAAAAAGCAATGCAATGAGAAAAGAACATCACGAACTTGAGAAAGCTCTTAAAAATCATGAGCGCAGCGACAATGATCATTTAAATAATATTTTCAACAAGCATACTGAATCAATTTCAAGCTGTGACGTCATTGAAGAATCAAATGAAAGAAAGAAGAAATAAAAAAGAAATAAACTTATAAAGTTCTTGCATTGAAAACAGTTATAGTATAAAGCGCAGAAAGAAGCGATTTTTTGATGTGAAAAGAGCGCTGCGCTAGCGCAGCGCTCGATACAGTATATAGAATTTTGCATAAACTCATAATGAGTGTTGAATCAAGTAAGAATAAAAAAAAATTCTACTAAATGAATAAATGAAATTTATAAGAATGATATGACAATGTAATATTTTAAACAGACACAGAATGAGTATATATTATGATAAAGTTAATTATCAAGAAACTTTCAATAACTTGAAAAAATTGATTAACTATAAAGAGTTTGTCAAGCATTGTCAAGTCAAACACAACATAATTCATGATATATTAAGTTGAAGATATGATGTGATTTAAATGATGTTTTAACAAAGTTATAAAGTTTCAAAGTTAACTCAGATCTGATTTTCAACTTAGTTTCTGATTTTAGTCTTTGATTTAACTTTTATATGTCAATTCATCATGATAATTTCAAGATCATGAATTCACTCTTTATGTTTTTTTATGATTTTATCATGATACTTCTTTAAAAGCATTGAAAGTCTTTACTTCTGCAAGATGATCTTATGATAATTTTATTTCATTCTCATTAACATTATAAAGATGATGCATAAATTATTTAAGTTTTTAATGAAAATTGAAATGAAAATTCAAATGAAAGTTGAATAACTTTTCTTCATTGTTTTAATGACTTGCAAAGTCTTAATTTCTGATCAAATAGTTGTTAACTTTTGTTTCTTTTGCAGTTTATTACATTAAAGTAATTTTTTTTAATTCTTACTTGATTCAACACTCATTATGAATATATGTGAGATTTTATATACTGTAGCGAACGCTGCGCTAGCGTAGCACTCTTTTCGCATCAAAAATCACTTCTTTCTGTGCTTTATACTATAACTGTTTTCAATGCAAGAACTTTATAAATTTATTTCTTTTCTATTTTTTCTCTCTTTCATTTGATTCTTCAATGATGTCACAGCTTGAAATTGATTCAATATACTCATTGAAAGTATTATTTGAATAATTATTGTCGCTGCGCTCACGATTTCTAAAAGCTTTCTCAAGTTCGTGATGTTCTCTTCTTTGTCATACTTGCACATTGTCATAGCAACATTGAATACTCATCTCTCATGTAGAAATTAATTGAAGTCAATTTTTCTCATGCATAGCTGTGTCAATAATGCGTTGTAAGACTTTACATGATTCTTGTGCAGTTACAGATGTTGATGTGTCATCTTTGATGTCAGATATCAAAAATGAGCTGCATTAAATCTCTCTTTTCAGATTATTCTTCATGTTTGTTTGATCTGTTTCTGTATGAGCATCAATCTTGTTATCACTTCAGTGCATTAATGCTCAGTTAGCAATAAAGACAAATCATGTGCATCATTAATTATCTTGTTTATCACTTCATTTTTAAGTACTTCTGCATGTTTCATCACTCAATGTAGCTTCAGCATGACTTCTTAAGATTGAATGTTCTCATGTGCAATTTGAACTTGTTGCAGACGTGTCTGATTTTTTGTTGATATCATAACTTTCACTGTTTTCAGAGAAGTCTGATTATCACTGTATACTTTGTATATCTTTTCATGATACTTTCAATTCTTTGTCACTACGTTTGCAAGATGTTTTGTCTTTGCAATCAATTCTTTCAGTTCTTCATGATGAGTGATGATTAAAGTCAATTCTTTCAATCTTTTATTTAACTCTCAGTTAATTCTCATTGCAATCATCATAACATTCTCTTTACTGTTGCTATCATTCAAGTAAACTCTTTGCTTTAATATGAATATATCAAGACAATGTTAACTTATTGACATTTTCTTGTTTGCAATTATAACTACTTTCGATGACTTTGATCAGAAAGTCATCATGTAAAAATGACTTTGCTTCATTTTTGTTTATTCAAGTGTTTCTTTCATTCACTTTTACTTCAGCTGCAAAGATGTTTTATGCAGCTTTGATTTTCAATTTCTTTTGAGTATCAAGTTGTTGCAAATTCAATGCATCATCATCTTAATAACTTCATCTGATTTTCGAAAGTTCATGTTCATTATTGACTTTTATATCAGCTTTTATAAATGAATATCTATCAATGCTGTGTTTGTTTCTATCTGTAAAGTCTCTGTTGATGTTGCATGATAAACATCAATGATTTGTTGCAATGCTTTTTCTTGTACTGATTTCAGCTTAATGTTCAGATCTTTTCAATGATTCTTCATTCTCTGTGACATGTATCATATGACAACTTTGTGACTAAGCAGAGAGCGCGTCATCGCGAAGTATATTTGCTTTCTCGTCATCATTAATGAATCTCAAGTAAACTTAATGATTGTCTGCATGATTTTTTGTCTAATCACTAGTTTTACTTCAACATGATGCATGTAAATCGCTTATTTCAGCTTGAAGTTCAGTTGAACTCTTAAAATTCTGATATCTGATTTCAAGTCAATCTGATGTTTCATCAGCTTTACATTAACATTTATATTGAATCACTTAAAAATTCTTGTAAAGTGAATTAACTTATGCTTTGTCTTTGAAAACTTGATGTCATGCGTTTTTGATCACTGTTCACATCTATCATAAATCTTGCTAAGAACTTTGCAGTTACGCTTCATGAACTTTTCATATGTTAAAATATTAATGTCATTTATGAAACTCATGAAGTTTGTTCTTAATTTGATGTCATTAAATGCTTCTAGCAAGTTCACGTTGTAAAACAGATATAATATTAATGATAGCAAAGAATCTTGTAATATGTCAACATTCATGCTGCATTTCATCGTTGTATAATCATTGATTGTGATCATGATGCGTTGATTTCTCAGAAAGTTCTTCACAAATTCAAGAAGCAGTCTGAGAACTTTTCTCTTTTTTATGTCATGCAAGAGTTTGCTATGTGCTACATTGTTAAACGCACTTTTCTCATTCAGACTCAGCAATGAAACTACTTTTCTTCTTATATCACTTCATACAATGTATATTTTTTCTATAATCAGTTGCAAAGTTGTATCTATTGATCTGTGTTTGCAAGCTTTTATCTGAATGTTCAGTATTAAGTTGCATGCTTCTATGATGTTTTGCAAACATTTAAATATGATAAACTTCAGTATCTTGCTCAGCATGTCAAGTAGCACAATTGATTTATATATTTTTGCATTAAAATAGTTCTTCTTGTCTGACTTTTGCATCACTATTGTTATTACGCTCTTGAACTGAGTTGACTGTATTCTCTTCTGCAAACATTTTTCAAAAAGAAAGTGTATTTGTTCTGATGCATCATTGACAAATCTGCGCATTATTTTATTTGTGTATTCTGTGTGTTTTGAAGTCTTGTTGAACATCATTTTGTAAACAACTTTCTTAATCTTGCAATGAATCAGTGAAGTGTCATTCTCAATTGAGAATGAATACTTGAAGTCTTCTGTATTCAGCATAAGAATTTTTGAAGATGATGAAAAGTGAATCTGAAACATTATCTTCATCTTATTTTGCACTGTCATAACAATGTTGAAGCACTTTGACTTGATCAGAGAAAAAATTGTTGCTTGAGTCAATGTGTCTGCAATTGCATTTCTTGTTCATTTTGCAGTTTTGAACAGTTCTTTTGAGAATTGTTCAACATTCTGCATGATCTCTTGATATTCACTGCGTTTCTATTTTCTGATGATCTTGCTTTTCTTGTCACATGCTTGAATGTACTTTGTTCAATCATTGATGATTTAACAGCTTCTTCTCATTTATCACAAGCTCTTGATAATCTTCATACATTTCTTCGTTCATTCTGCTTTGATCATTTCGTGTAATCTCGCTCAAAGAGTGAAAATCTTAACAATCTTCTTCAATGCATTCAGCAGTTGCTTAGTGTACTCATTTATGCATCGACATCTCATTTCATGATTCAACAGTGATTTTGACATTTGTTCTTTCAGAATATTGATGAATTTCTCTTTATTCATTGTCTTTCAGTTGCAACGCGATTTTCACGCTGACTTTTTGCAGACTCTGAAATCTATAATTGTCTGTATCAACAGATAATTTAAGAATTTTTCATTTCTTCATCAATTTCACATCATATTAATTGATTCATAATGTCATTTGTCATGAAAATCAAATTTATTATTGTTTGAAATCTTTGATAATTTCTTGTAATCATGTCTTAAAATAACATCAGCAATGCATTGATATTTATGATCATTTCAATTAAATCATTTAATAATAGATGTTGTCTTGAGTAGAATGATTCTTCTTATGTGAGATGATGCAAATTAAAGTCTCTCACAAGAATGCATTTTCTCGACATATGTAACGTTTTTTTGATGTTTGAAAGACTTTTTTTTTCATGAATGACTTCATGATCTCTGAGTGATAAATTGTATGCTTCGTGAATGTGTATAACTCTCTGAGTCATCTGTGTATCATCTGTTAATGTTTATAATGTAATCATGTTTACATCTTTGAAGTATCATGTTGAGTGTCAAATGTTACTGTCAATTCTCTTGTTTATGTAGAAAAAGATTTTATTCTCATTATTCTTCAGCGTGAAGTTGACAGTTGCTGAGCAGTATGCTTTGAAATTCTCATCAAATCATCAGAATTTTTTATCTTTTTCTCATGTAGTAACACTATCATTATTTTTTCTCTGAACTTGTGAACGTTGTACTGTAATATTCAAAGCTTCTTTTGCTGAGATATTAAAGTTCACATTCAAAGCTGTTTGATGTTCTCTTAAGTGTTTGCAATGTGCTTGCTTTTCTTGTAAGATTTTCAAAAAAAGATGATACTGAAATTGATATGATTAATGTTGATTTCAACTCATTTGTTTTTGACTTCTTGACTAGATGATTCAATATAGTGTTTTTGAACTCATGCATTGCCCGAACTGATCGCATCTGCGATCAAGAATGCTACAAGATGCTGACTTCTCGAACTATCGAATAATCGTTGTCATCACGAAGAGTCTCAGAGCAGTAGCGAAGATGATGATGGAAACGAAGCTCTTGGAGCAATTTAGAGTGACTAGAACACTCGTTCTCTAACGTGCAATCAACGCGAACAAATTTGGTACATAGTCTCAAAACTCACTGTTTCGACTGCGTGAAGCAGTTGTGTAGACTGCAAGTGGTTTTCTACCTCAGAGAGTTTTGTTCACTCGATAGAAATAGCATAGAGTTTCTCATGGGTCGAGCCTAAATCGATGTCACAAGAGTGTATGAATTACAATTACAATTACAATTATAGTGTTTTTGAATGTAATGATTACGCTGAGCAGACAACTTTCATTTATTAAGTGTCTTTGTTTTCTCTTTAAGTCATTGTTTATTAACAATTTCAGATTGATAAATGTTTTTATAAACATCTTTGATATCATTGCTTTGAGTTCTCTCTGCTCTTGTACAACGTGATATAAAGATTTGTGTTTCATGACTCTTTTTATTCTCTCTTTTTCAATCTGTTGTTTATGACATTAAAAGTCAAAGACTCTGTATGTATCTTAACATGTTTCACATTTTCACATGTTTTAAGTCTGTTTATAAAAACAGTGCTTTAAGCGATGATTTAACACACAGTAAATGCATCTTTGCTTATTTCTGCATTCATATGTTTTATAATCATAGTCTTGATACTTTAAACATTGATGTGTTTTACAATTCAAATCATAGAACTGCATGATTTTTATGTTGATTTCATGACATACTCTCTCATCAATTAACTTGTTCATCATCTCAGCGCTAATTACATATATCATCAGCAAGATGTATCTCTTCTGTTCACTATTCTTTATGAGTCACTTGACTTTCTCAATCATCATCTTCAAATGTATATCTTTATTGATCTTGATGAATGCTTTCGCTCTTTTCTTCTTTATGTCTTTAAACATTTCTTCAATTCTAATTTCATGTATCACTATCTTGAAACTGACTTTGCACAGACTTGCATTCAATGAAATCTCTTTGATTCAAAAATCATTTTTCTTCAGTATTCTTTTGCTGTCTTTGATCTTAATTCAAAATATCAGTAAATTTGATTATTTCTTCATAATCTTTATATTCTTGCACATTAATAGCATCTTGTCAACATCAATCTCTTTCACTCATCTTACTATGTTCTTTGTTGTTGCTGTCATGATTCTCTTGATTTTCTCTTTCTTTTTAACGAAAATCTTAATCTTGAATTTCTTGCAATAATTTTGCACTGACAACATAATGTTGATGCTGAGAACAAGATGACTTTCAAACAACATCGTTGACTTCTCATTCACTCTCTTCGCTTAGTTGTCAATGCATCTCTTCTTCTTTATGAACTTCTTTTCAAGTCTGCTTGTTATCTTTTTCAATCTCTTCAGCTGATTCTTCATGCATCGATTGACAGTTGACGCAGTGACACGTTGATGTGTCAACTTTTCTATCATTTCTGTCAATCTTTTCATCTTTTTTCAGAGCATCAGCTTGTTGTTTCTACGTTCATTAAGCTCATAAAGTACTCGCAGCTTGTTCAATTTCTCGTGTATATTCTTCGTCTTGATTGAATTTTTCTGCAAGATAGCAATACTTACTTCTCACTCACTTGTTGACATCACGTCAATAATGCTCATCATCTGTCTCTGATGATCAGAATAAAGCGCAAGCATCATGTCAATGATGTTTTATTGTCAAAAGAAATTGATGTTAATCAAAGATTTAAATGTTCTTTAAACTATGTTATTAAGAACAAGCTTTTTGAAATTCTATATTAAAGTATTGCTTGAGTTAACTGTTCATTAATATTAAGAGAAAGTTCATTTTTTGCTTCTTTACTTTCTGATTTCATTATGTAACATTCAGATTGACAACAAGATTCATCTGTATGTGATGTCAACTACAAATCTTTTGATTCTATTCTGTGTTTGAATAGAAGTCAAAAGAGTCAAGAAATCTCAATTCGACGCAGTTCAAACGATGTTAGAACGTTGTGTGATCAGAAAAGTCATCATGCAGAGTTTTCACTCACGTGACAACACTCTTTCTAACAGTCACAATCGATCTACGAAGAAGATTAATGACATGTCGATGTCAGTAAAAGATGAAAAGATACTACTAGTGAAAAAGACAATTCAGATGAAAAGTCTGCAAGTTGTGATTACAAGTGATCAAAGAATTTGCAACTCGTTGACTGCGTTGATATCGAAACGTCTTCATCACATCAACAGTGTCATCAAGTAATTGATGAAAAGATATCAGGTAAAATAGTCATCTCAAGTATTGAAAGACGTGACTACAGTGCTCGAAGAAGTAGTGACTCGTTGATCATGCTGATATACTGAGAGAGCTTGAGCTCATCTTCTTTACTTGACGTCAAGTCATTCATCTATTCACGTGGAAAATTGAGAGCTCAAGAGAATGATCAGAATGCATTCTCTTTCATTGATCAAAGTCAAACATCGAACGATTGCGATTGCACATTTATACTAACAATTCATTCAACATCTACGTGACATAAGTCAAATCAAAAGAAGAAAAGAATTACTCAGTACAATTACACTCTATCTTCTTATCATGTGCATCTCTCTTTCATCACATATTTCTCTGCTCAATGAATGACAATCATTGAGTAAGAGAACACAGCTTTACGTATGTTACAATCACGAGCATCACGAGTGCAAAGAAAACGTCTTTCATCTTTGAATCGAGAATCGAATCGAGACATCATTGTATAAAATATCATCAATGAAGAGCAGAGCAAAGACGATGCGTCATAATCAAACAGCACAGACACTCTCATCAAGAGTTTACTCGAGCGTCATGCGCTGAATAGAAGCTATAGATTCATTACTTGATAACACAGTGTCAATCTCATTGTTTCGACTGCGCAAAGCAGTCGTATAGACGACAAGTGATTTTCTTTCTCAGAGAGTTTTGTTCACTCAATATAAATAGCATAGAGTCTCTCATGAATTGAGTCTAAATCGATGTCACAAGAGTGTATGAATTACAATTACAATTATGTAACATTCATTTTCTAATATGATATTTTATAAAATTAAAACATCATCATTGCAACTTTGTTATGATTATATTACTGTTATCATGCTTGAATATTAAATTACATCTTTAAGAAGAATTTAAAATAATTAAAACTGTAATAAATAAATTTACTAAATGAATAAATGAAATTTATGAGAATAATATGATAATGTGATATTCTAAACAGATATAAAATGAGTATATATTATGATAAAGTTAATTATTAAAAAGTTCTTGATAACTTAAGAAAACAGATTAACTATAAAGAGTTTGTCAAGTATTGTCAAGTTGAACATAATATAATTTATGATATATTAAGTTAAAAATATGACGTGATTTAAATGATGTCTTGACAGAGTTACAGAGTTTCAAAGTTAACTCAAATCTGATCTTTGACTTAGTCTTTGACTTTAATCTTTGATCTAATCTTTATGTGTTAATTCATTATGATAAATACTTTAATTTTGATTTTTAATGCTTTGCATTTTTTTTATTAAACTTACATTAAAGAAGATCAGCGATGAAACTCATCTGTATGCAATGCTGACTATGAATCTACTGTTTAGCTACAGTATAGTCTAAAGATTATCAAAAGTTTGAATGATATTGAAGCGTTGCGTAATGATGAAGCGCTGTGCGTTGATCACATGCAGAGTTTTCGTGATTGTGCAGACTTTGATAATCTTAATGCGCATGTTACAAGCAATTTACATGCAAATGAGAAAGTCAAATAGAATGCAGAACTACGAGAAAAATCGCTTATGAAAATCATTCAATTCAGTATTTTGTCATCGTAATAACAAGAACTGAGACAAAACATTCTTGCATTTAATCTGTTGAAGATGATTAAGCAGAAAGAACTTGAATCACAAACATTCTTTAAATTTACATACTAACTATGTATAAATCTTGTTAAGACTGCATGTCTGTTACTACAACATGAGCAACTTACGAGACTCATTAAGTTTGACATGAGCAAACTCAAGAATCTCATTAATATCGTTTAACAGACGTTCAGACACAGACATTCTATACATGAATGATATGCTGATGAAAAGACTTCGTTAAAAGAAGAGAAACACAAGCGAGTTAGTAAAGAATGATTGAACTACGCTGTCTGATTAGAAGTGTAGTATACAAACATCTCTGCAAAACATGATTAATCTGCATGAAAGACATTTCTACAGATAATACAAAACAGATGAGTTGCATGTTTTATCAGCGAAGTGAGCATCTGCAAAACGTGATATACAATGATGATGACTGTTGATCTTGAGAATCTCATCTTTTCACTGAGTTCTGACTCTTGAATGTCTTGATGATAGAATCAATTTCTAGTTGAAGACATCATCTGTATAACTCAAAAGAACAGTAATGCATGTTGATGTGATTAAAGAAGAAATTGACTGCAATACATATATGTATTACAGACGAAACATCTGCAACTCATGCTTAAGAAGTAAACTGTTGAAATCTGAGCAGTGAGAGATTTTGTTCATCTTGAACTGTGAATCTGTCACAAGAAAACTCTTTGAGTAACTTCTTGAATTTAAGAGAGAAATCAGCATAAAGATCATGCTTTATGTATGTTGCATGCAACGTATACAACATATTTTCGATAAATAAACTTGATGACAACGTAATGAGATTTAATAGTGTCGCTTCGCAAGCTTGAAAGCGAAGACATTGCACTTCACATGATGAGTTTGAAAGCTCAAGCAGTTCTAGAAAAGTCTCAAACATGAGTGAAGAGAATTGCAAGCTTAGTGCATGTAGTGTGTAAAAGCTTCGCGATACTAGCACATGATGTATGCATCACATTGAACATAAGCAATTAGAAGATGATCATCAAAAGACTGGTAAAGAACAACGTAAAACTTCATGAAGATCTAAAGATGCTGAGAATAGCTTGATTCAAGAAGATAGTTGAAAGTAAAAAGATTCACTGATCACTCATTGTAAAGATCGCGATTAAAATGATGACAAATCAACTACTAAATGTAGACATGTTAAACTCATATCAAGAATGCTTATGCAAATTGTTTGAAAAGAACTGTCATATCACACAGTGTTATAGATGCTTCAATTTTAATCATATAACTAGATTCTGCAAAAATGAAGAGTGTTACTTCAAATGCACAGACAAACATCACATCAAGAAATGCGTTGTGTCAATGAATAAAAGACGATGCGCGAACTGCAACAATAGTCATGAACTCTGAAAACACTCATGCTTCAAGTGAAAACTACAAATAAAGTAATCAGAAGAAATCTTTTGAAACAAATCAATCAGATACTCTGAAGCGTTGAAAAATAATCACTCATTCTCTTCTTTCTCTTTGAACTTCTTGAGTTCAATGAATCTTGTGAGTTTAATGAATTCATCGAGTTCAATGAATGTTTTGACGACGACAAGCAGTTGAAACATCAACGAGTCAACATGACAAGTGATGAAAGTCAAGAAGAGACGAGTCAATTGCTCTTCATGCGTGATTAGTGACTCAGAAGACATGATGTCTGAACAGATACAGAAACGTCAAATCAGAAAATGTGAAAGATTCTCAACGATTAAAAGCATACAAAAAGCTGTCTCTGCACAAAGTCAACAATAGCTACAGATAACTTTATGATAAATCAAATCTTTCTGCAAATTCTACAGTATAACATCAGAAAGTCATTGAAAATTTAGAAATCATTTCTGATAAACAGAGAAGTTCGTAAATTCAACATAATAGTCATTCAAAAACAAGGTTGCAACATTAACATTTTACAGATGTTTAGCTCAACTCACAACTTCTTTCATCTAGTGAGAGACTTGTCACTTCAAGCAAGAACATGCATTTATGTTAACAAGCATTCAAAACTCAATTAATGAGTGATGAAAATTATTGAATTGAACATCTGCTTAATCAAGCTACAAACTAGCAACTTGAAAGATGAGATACAGACGCTACAACTCATAAACATCTACAATTCATGCTCACTGTCTATCATCTTTACAGAAGAATCATCTACTATTTCTCGTCTGAACAAACTAATCAAAAATGACTGTGAACAGCTAATTGTAGAAGATTTCAACCTGCATCATTCACATTGAGAAGACAGAAGATGCTTTACTCATCACATAGTGATTGATGCTCTACTAAACATCATTATGAACGCAAGACTAAAGCTACTGCTTGAATCAGGCACAATTATTAAAGAGACTCACAATCAGCTCACAACAATAAATCTAGCGTTTGACAGCGAGAAAATTCAATTCATGATACACAAATGCAAGATGAGAACTGATTTACATCAGAAATCTGATCATCTTTCGATTGTCACGAAGTTGTGTCTACACACATCTTTCGTGCAGCTCACGACTCATTGATTATGAAAGAAAATGAATACAGAAGCACTAAACGTTCATTTAAGAATACATCTTCTCATTGATCATTTTCTCGACGACAAGACAGCAATAGATGACAAAGTAACTGAGATCACTCATGTGCTACAAGAGATCATTGAGAAGTCTACTTCTTGAGCAAAGTCGTTAAATTAAGCACGAGACTTTTGAAATCAAATCTGCTTAAAAGTTGTGATGAAATTGCAATGACTATGAATCATATGAAAATCGCAAAGTACTTTAGAGACATGAAACGACTATCTGAAACACAACAATCACAAAAACAAGATCATTAAAGAAACAAAATGTTCACATTTTAAATCACAGATGCATAAGCTGAGCAACAAATTGAAATCGATTTGATGCTTCGCAAAATGAGTCAGAATCGAAAGTCAGCTACTCAAGAAACTTTCGCAGTTTTCGTCACTAAAGAGCAACAATTTCGATCACATAGCAGATTTATTCAAAGAAAAAACAGAGATGCTATGAAAGAAGTTCTTTTCATCATTGTCTTAAACAAACATCAGCAACATTTCGAAATTATTTATATCACTCACAATGTCGTTCAATTCAGTCTTATCACAAGATGAGATGAGACAGATGATTCAATGAGTAAAAGTCAACAAAGCATCAGATGTATTTGAAATTTCAAATAAAGCGCTTCAAGCGAGTCTAACAGAACTGACTTTGATACTAATCAGTTTATTCAACGCATGTGTAACTCACAAATATTATTTGAAGCAGTTCAAAAAAGCTCAGACAATAGTACTATGCAAATCAAAAAAGAGCGACTACACTGATTTAAAGACGTATCAACTCATTGCTCTGCTAGACACTATGAGTAAGATACTGAAATCAATCATGATCAAAAGATTAAGTGATATTGCTGAGACTCATCACATGCTTTCAAACGCTCAAATGAGAGTGAGATGCAAGTGATTCATGATCTCAGCGCTGAATCTACTAGTAGATCAAGTACACGCAGTATGAAGCTGCAAAATCAAGTACATGATCTTCATGCTTAGTTTAAACATTGCTGAAGTGTTCAATCATGTCTTGCACACTAAACTTCTGCATATTCTGAGAATGAGAAAAACATCAAACTATATAGTTAAATGAACTCGCAGCTTTCTGAAGAACAGAGAATCATTGCTGACATTCAATGAACAAACTAGCGCGATGCAACGAGTAAATGCTGACATATCGCAAAGATTCTTCATATCATCGATTCTCTTTCTATTCTTTAACGCAAGCTTAATCAAAAAATGCAAAGCTTTAGAAATTAAAATCGAAGTGCTTAACTTTGTAAATGACATCAATATTCTGATCTATGACAAAATCACAGAATCAATTTGCAAATCACTGAGTCGAGCATACGACATCTGTGCGAAGTAAGCTTAAACTCATGATGCTACGTTCGCTTCAGAGAAATACAAACTCATACACTTCACTTGTAAGTTAAAAAGATTTGACATGACAGTCAATTTACATATAGAAAACTCAATAATAAAGTTGAAATCAAATGTACAAGTTCTTGAAGTGCAACTGAACATGAAACTACAATAAGATTCGCATCTTCGTCAAATAGAAGCAGATCACGTCATCAAGATGCTGATGCTTAGTCAACTTAAGATCTTCATCTGAAAAGCTACATTTGCAAAAGCAAGACAGATATACTCAGTGATGATAAGATTGAAAATAACGTTCAAAGCATTGATATAACATCAACGTAATAAAGAAGAGAAATTGTTAAGTACAAAATGAAGATTAGAAACTCTTCAGAATCAAGCGTTGCATCATGTGATCAACGTTTTCAAGAAAGTGAACATTGAAACACTGAAAGTTGAAACATATACATTTTCGTTACATGTTCATCTGAACAAGCTACAGAATTAAGTCACACTACGCAGTTGAATCAATGATAGAACACAGAAGACTCAATGAGCATGCAAAATCATACATGCTCATCTGATAAAAATTAATAGACTCATTTCTCGCTTTTTGACCTTCAAAAAAATGACGTTTCTGAACGTTTCAATTCACGAAGAAGCAAAGATACAGTTTAGATGCAAATGACTTGATTTCTTAATGTTAATTCAAACGAGTGAACGTGCAATTGCACAGTTTCATAAAAGTCAATGAGATCTTCGATGAAAAAACTACAAAAAACGCATCGCAGATATTAATGCATCTTTCGCTCAAAGATTTCATCTATTCAAGAAGTCAGTAAAGATGCGTGATGATTTTCAGAAGGTCAAAAGCATTCTTGCAACTTACATCAGAATCAAACGCATAGAGCTGAATGTTTATCTGCATTCAAGAAACATGTCGAACGCGAATAGTTCTCAATGTGACTGCGAATGAAGTCATCAGACAGTCAAGCATATTCTGATGCATTGTTTGAATTGAATGCATCTTCGATTGAATATACTATGAGACGTCGACTTCACGAACTATCAAGTCATTGTCTCAATCACGAAGAATCTCAAGACAACAGCGAGAATGATGATGAAAATGAAGCTGCTGAAGCAGTTTAAAGTGACAAGAACATTCATTCTTTAACATGCAATCATCGCGAACAAATTTGATACATAGTCTCAGTTTTATCGTCTTGACTGCATGTAGCAGTCGTATAGACAGCGAGCGATTTTCTACCTCAGAGAATTTTGTTCACTCGACACACATAGCATAGAGTCTCTTATGAGTTAATCTAATCAATGTCACAAGAGTGTATGAATTTATTATTATTATTATTACATTAAAGAATAGAAAGAAAATTGATGATATGAAAGATTTCTGTAATATGTTTGCATTTACATTGTACATTGCACTTATTTATTCATTGAACATCAATGATGATTCTTTATCATTCAGAAAGCTGCAAGTTCAGTTAATTATATAAATTAATGCTTTTCTTATTTTCAGAATGTGTAGAAGTTTAGCTTGCAAAATGTGATTGAATGCTTTAACAATATTTAAACTGAGTATAAAAATTACATATTTTAAAATAAGATTATGTAAATTTAACTGATTGTTTATTTTAAGTCAACACTCTTTTATTCTTAAAATGCTGTTGAATAGCAGTCAATAAACTGTTGATTCTAAGTTCATTTGAATAAAGCATAAAAGTCATGTTTTGTTAAGTCACATTTTCAAGAGATAGAATATAAATGCAATATAAAGAGCTGTAGAAGCAACAGAGTGTGCAAACAATGAACACATGCAATGATCATACTAGTAGAAAGATACTGTAGAACGTGTGTGTATGAATGCTTTCTATCTATTTGTTGAAAAGAAAATCTATATGTACATTTGAGAAACATTCTCAACTCTTTTATTATTAACTCAGATCTCAATCTCTGTCTTATGATAGAAGCTTTTGCAACTACAATAAGTGAAGCAATTAATTCTCTTTTTCATACAGTTGCAAGCATAATGATCAGACTTATCACAGATAATATACTTGACATCAACATGATTCAACATGATAGCTTTCTTCAAGCAGATTTTAGATGTATGATTAATTTCATTGCAGAGTCAGTACAACAAGTGAAGCGATTAATTCTCTTTTTCATACAGTTGCAAGCATGATGATTAACACTTGAGCAATTGCTTTTGAATGCTATCACTCATCATTCTTCATCAAGAGAATTTCATTCTTCATGCAGTAGAAGTATAACTTTGACTCGTAGATTGCAATCTTCATCTTTCTCATTCTATCATATACTCTTTGCATCTGAGTCAATGAAGAATTATGATAGAACTTTATCATTTTTTGAATCTGATGTAAATTCTGACTGAAGAGCAGCTCTTTTTCTTTCAGCACTTTTATTAAATCTCAGCTTCGCAGACTCATTAATGCATTCAACATGATGTATATTTCTCTTATCTCAATCGTTGCAGAGTGACGAAAGAGCAATTCTTCATGCTTGTCATTTAGTAAATTGCATGACGTTGCATCTGAGAATCAATGATCTTGAAGCGCAGTTATTATCTCATTCTTCATTTCACATTTTTGAATTTTCAGATTTACATCATCTTTTGAGATTGCTGTGTAATATGTTGAGATCATGATTTTCTTTTCTTTAAAGTCTTTCATGTTCTCACAAGATATATGTGACATGAAGATGCATACATCTTTCGTCACGCATTTCTGATTCATTCATTTAAGTTTCAATTTCTTTGAATTGATTTTAATGAACATTGCAAGAATTACGCTGTGTGTGAAATCATCAGTTGCTAGCTCTCTTTTCATTATTCTCTCTCATCACTGCTTCATCTTATGATGCATTCTCAAAATCATCTCATCTTCACTTTCAATCAATTTGTTCGCAAAGACTGCAAATTCTTGTATTCTGTTCTGCTCTTTGTCACTTAATAAATCAAGAACATTGATGTTCAGATGTTTTACAATCGCGAAGCAATTCTTCAATATACATTTCATGTAGTAGAAAAAAGCTATCAGATTGATCTCATGATTTGATCTTAATGTTATGATGATGAGATAGTATAGTAGATTTTGTTGCATCATCTGTTGTAATATGATATACATTAATGTTCTAAGTCATTCATGCTTGATGACATTCAGATCATTTTGTTGATGTCACATGTGCATATTCAGTTTTTTTTTTATCAAGAGTCATGTTTTCTTACTCTTGAATCAATCAAAAATTTTGAATAGCACTATTAAGTTATTCTTTTTTTATTTCTGATATTTCGTCTTCTTTACAAATAACTTATGAATCAAAGATGTATCAATTCTACTTTTATTCATCATGATAAATCATAATTGAAATAACTGAAGTAAATCAATCTGATGAAAAAGTCTGTTATCTTGATGAAATTATTTTGTTGAAGTAGTATTGATTTTAAGATGCTTTAGATGAAATTGATAATCATACATGATGTTAATTCATGTAAGAAGTATATTCTCTGCTAGCTGTTTCATCTTTAATTCTAATCTTTGCTTGAATTTTTAAAGATGAAGATGATATACATGCATTCTTATGTTTTTGATCTCATAATAAAAATTTTGCAACAACTTCATTATAGCTGCTAATGATATAAAATCAAGATAGTTGAGAATTTTTTTTCATGCATTGAAAACTCATACATATAAGCATGATTCACTCACTACATTCATTCATGAGTTTTCTTCTGTTTAATAACTCAATTGCTGAATCTGTGATTTAATATTTTCAGTTGAAGTGATGAAGATGACTTCTTTAATATCAACAACAATCTCATTCATTTCTGTTTTTAAGCTATATTGCAGAAAACTTTTCTGATCATTCACAAGTGAGTTCAATGCAACAACAAGTTTTTGAGTATTTCACTTCATTATTTTCAACAATGCTAAAGTTGAAGAAATTGAAAACATTATAAATTGTATGCATGATGATTTTAAAGAAACTAATGTGAAAAGTCTTGATGATTGACGTGTTATCAACATGCTTCATGATGTAAACTCTGATGAACTGAGATGCATATTAACATCACTTATCTTTGTTGTGAAAGAATGATTCTCATGCTCTGATGATCTTGATCTTCTAACTTTTTTAAATTTATTTCTTCATTAAGTGCATGCAGTCTATGACTATGACATTGTTTAAATGTTGTATGTATGCTAAGTTACATATAATCTGATCAAAGTCGCTGCTTTATATCTTCTCGTTGATCAATCACATCAATAGTTTGCATATATAAGCGCTTTCGCTCAAACTCTCATAATCATACTTTCGTTTTTCTTCATTTCTTTACACTCTTCGCGTTCTACTCTTTCGTTTCTAATAGTCATTTTCTCGTCGCAATTCAAGTATTTTTCAAATACTCAAGTGTTGCGATTCTTTCAATCTTGATGATGAACAGTGTCAATATAGTGTTCGTGTTTTTGAGCTGAGCTTTTTCCTTAAGCTTTATCTGCTCTGCTTTATAATGTCTGCAGTTCAGCAGTAAATGCTTTGACGTTTGCCTTGCATTGCATATTTCATAGCATTTGTTCGAATTATTCTCTGATAATCGATGCAAATAGCTCTTGAAATATTCGTGTTTCATTTTCAGCTGAATAAAGGTTGAAAACGTTAGTCTATCGATTTTCCTTATCTCTTTTAGTGATTTATGACTTAGGTTCAAATTCGATATGTGCTTTCGATACTGGTTTCCCTTCTTGATGCTGCTTTTTCAGACATTTAACCATTGTAATTTCGCCTCTTTGCAAATTTGCTTTTTGATGAAGCTTATGATGATTGCTTTCGTGTTGTCAATAACTGATAATTCTTGAGCAGCGCTTTTGATCAATTGATCTGCTTTTTCGTTCTCAATAATGCTCTTGCAACTCGATATTTACTGTATGCGAATTTGACACTGATTCTGACGTAAATTGGTCAAGTTTTGTCGTATGTCATTGAATAACTTTGCATTGACGTTGCTCTTTGCGTTTAGTCTTTGCAAAGTCATTTGACTGTTCATGTACACTCAAATTTCGCTGTTTTTAAGTGCTTTTTCGCTGCATATTGCGATTGCATCGCTAATAGCTTGCAGTTTCGCTTTCGTTGTGATTATTTTGTCAGAAACGCTTGTCACTTTGCTGAATTTGACGAGTTCATGCGTGAATATCACTGTTGTTTCAGTTTCTGTTTTGATCTCTGCTATCTTTTTTCGAATTTGCGATGCGTTGATATACATCACTATATTTTTCGTCTTTTTGATTGATTTTGCAGTTACAAGTCGTTTTTTCAGATATCTTTGTGCTTCTGCTTCTGTTTTGAAAGCTAAAATCGTTGATGCATGTCTGTTTCTTGATCGATTTTCGCTTTTAAATAATCATATAAAATTGATTATTAGTTTCAATTCAAGGTTAAAGAACTCTAATTCAGTTTTTAGATTTTTCATTTCAGTTTTCATCTTAAAGATTTCGATTTTCAGACTGTGTATGACTATTTTGTGTCATTTCTCGTCTTTCTTAATGCTTTTAACATCAAAAACATGCTTTCATATTGCTCTTTGCGCTAGTAAGATATTTGCGATGTATTTTTTCAAGATTCTCAGAACAATGTTGTTTTTCTTTTGCATTTTGACTATCATGATGATTATTAGATCGATTTTCGCCTTTTTTAATGCGTTATTCATTGAATCTCGCATTTTCATCGTCTTTAACGTTTAATTCTCATTTTTGAGATTGACAATGAGTCTTCTTTTGCAATATGATATTTCTTGTGATTTTGGCGAGAATTTCTTGATAATCAGGTTTCATTTGCCTGCATTTGCATTTGCGCTTGTGACTTGAGCTGCTTTTTGTGCATATGTGAGCTTCTGCGTTGGTTTTTGCGAATTTTGCATGACTTGCGACGTTTGCGAAACCTGCGTCTTCTGCGAGATTTGCGAATTCTTTGTCATTTGCTTTGCGTTGATTTTCTTTTTGATGTTTTCAGCATTTTGTTGAATCAATTGTAGAATGATCTTCAGTTTGTTGTTTGTTTGACTTTGAAGTCGATCAATTTGCTTCTGAATTGAGTTTTCTATGCTTTCATTGCATGCTCTTTAAATGTAGATTAAGCTATGATTTATTGTCTTTCTCTGTTCTGATAGTGCTTGTATTAGCTGATTGACTGCGAATTCAATTCTTTCGCGCAGTCTTTTTATCTGCATCTTTTTAGAGATGACATCGTAGCACTTGCTAGTACTAACTTTGATGCTAACTTCTTTTTACGAACTTTTCATCCCTTTTCGCTTTTTCATTTCTTTGAATTTCACAATTGCTTGTGTTTGCTCTTTTTGCTGCGAATTCGCATTTTGCAGATTGATTGTTTTTTTTCTTTTCTTCAAGTTTTACGTGCTTATGCAGTCTATGACTATGAACACGATGCTATCTACCTAAATAGTCGCATTGAAGCGCTGTGTGTAAGCTAAATTACATGTAATCTAGTCATAATCGCTGCTGTATATCTTCTCATTGAGCAGTCAGATCATTAGTGTGCGCATATGAGCATGTGATCTGTTTATATAATCAAGTAATCATATCAACAAGTCGAAATTGTGAAAGCTGATCACTATGACGTGAACTTTCGTTCACTGTTTGATCATCTAGTTGAATAATCTAGATGAGTCTTGATCTATGTATAAAAGCTGATCACTTCAACGTGAGCTTTTGTTCACTGTTTGATTATTTAGTCAAGCAAGCTAGATGAGCTTTGATCTGTGTATGAAAGCTGATCACTTCGACGTGAGCTTTCAAATTTGCTGTTTGACCGTCTAGATGAGAAGACTAAACGATTAATCAATGTATTATGAAGATTGATCACTTTAACGTGAGCTTTTGAATTTGCTGTTTGATTGTCTAGATGAAAAGACTAGACGAGCAATCAATGTATTGTGAAAGTTGATCACTTTGACGTGAACTTTCGTTCATTGTTTGACCATCTAGTTGAGCAGGCTAAATGAGCTTTGATTTATGTAGATGAAAGTAAATGAGCTTTGATCTATGTATTTGCGACGTATGTAAATCGATCAGAAAATCGAAATTGATTGATTTACTGCGTCACACAGATGTGTATGTGTGCAAAAGCTGAGTCGTGTCTTTGCAATGACTGTGTGAATGTCGTATATTAGTTGCAGCGCATGCGCAAAGACGTTGCTGTTGTTCTGTGTATATGAGCAAAGACTGTGTCATGTTTTCGCAGTGTATATGATTGCAATGCATGTACATCAATCTGATAAAGCGAAAAATCGATCGATTTACTGCATTACGTAAACGTGTAGATGTGCAAAAGCTGAATCGTGTCTTCGCAGTATATGTGTGTATGTCGTATATGAGCTCAACGTGTGAATAAAGCGCTGTTACTGCTCTGTGTGTAATTGCGCTGCGTGTAAATCAATCTGAAAATGCGAAAAATCGATCGATTTACTGCATCACGTCTGTCTGTATGTGCGCAAAAGCTGAGTCGTGCCTTCGCAGTATATATATCAGATTGATTGTATTCTTGTTATTATGCTCATTTGTATGTGAATTTAGCATCAATGCATCAAATGAACTAAACATATATTGCGTTTTTCTATTTGCTGATGTGAGTGATTTTTGTTGATTGCAAAATAAATCAACAATGTTGTTCTGCAATTGTTTGCTTGTTGATAAACTTATGCTAAGTTCATTTTATAAATTTGTTTCAATCTTTAATGTTGATCTTTTGATTTCTATCGTTGATGTTTTGAGTTTTGACGCTGAGCTATTGCTTCTGCTGAGTTTCGCGTTACTATTCGCGAAACGAGGCGAGAAAGAATGCATAAAGTGACTCTTTATATTTCTTTTCATAGAGAGTTTTTTCGAGTTTCAAGCTTTGAGCTTCTAGAAAATTCACTTGACATCACTTAAATATTTCTTTAATCTCTTACTTCAAGCGTTTCACATAGACAGTAACTTTAGTGTAAAGATCTTTCAATTTCTATTTTGAAATCTGCAATAAATTGTCTTCTATTATCAACTTATGTCAGATGAAAATGATATAAATCTAGTCTGCAAGAGTCTAGATTACTCTTTTTGATAGAAAATGCTTGACACAATTGCTTTATATCTCATGTATCGAAGTAGTTGCATTATTTCGCTCAGAATAATAACGACTGATCTCGACTTATTGTCTTGTGCATCAAGAAAATGTAAAACAAATAGTGATTTAATAAGAAATGCTGTACTTCTCTGAAACAACGTTGTTTTCTGTGCAATCTTCAAGCACAAAAGAGTTTGATTTCGATTTTTGCATCAGTATGCAGTCTTCTGTGCTGTTTTGAAGTCGATTGATGACTTGTTCTTTTCATGTGAGTTTACTTTTCAATTTATCAATCAAATTACTGTCTGAATTGATGATTCTTTCTTCTGCGTTGATGAACTTTCGTTTCGTCGTTGATTTTGATCTGCGTGAGCGCAGAAAATTTCGATTTTCGATTTTTGACTTGCGATGCAATCATCTGTGAAGTTATTAAGTTGAATAAGAACTTGTTTTGATCATATGATTGTGCTCTATAACTTGTTGATCAATTTGATATATCATATGCTTTGATAGATTGCTGTCGTCAATGTTTTCACGTTTTTATGATGTATTTTCGCGAAATTGTTATGTTCTTGATCTTCTAACATCACTTGTCTTTATTGCAAAAGAATAATTTTCATGCTTTGATGATTTTAATCTTTTTTTGAATGTAAACTGTAAAACTGCTGATGATTTCATTACTATTTTTGCATGATCAGTCTCAAGATTCATATTATGTGATCATTTATTCAACAATTCAGATTCAATTCTTGTTCAGTTCATTTTATTCAGCTGTTCTTTTGTTAATATCACTTCTTTCTGCTCAACAATTAACTTATTGTAGTTCAATAATTGTAAAAATGAAAATCAATTTTTTTTTGAATTCTTACTCGATTCAACACTCATTATGAGTCTATGCAAGATTTTATATAATGTAGCGAGCGCTGCGCTAGCGTAGCGCTCTTTTCGTATCTACTATCGCTTTTCTTTGCACTCTATACTGTAACTGTTTTCAATGCAAGAACTTTATGAGCTTGTTCTCTTTCTACTTTCTCTCTCTTTCATTTAATTCTTCAATGACATTACAGTCTGAAATTGATTTAGTATGCTTGTCAAAAGTATCATTTGAATGATTGTTGTTATCATGCTCATGATTTCTAAAAGCTTTCTTAAGTTCATGATGTTCTTTTCACATTGCATCATCTTTCGTTCTATCTTTCATTTAAAACATGTTAATAAAATGTGCTTGATCAACATTTGATCTCTGTTACACTTGCACATCATCATAGCAATATTAAGTACTCATCTCTCATGTAGAAATTAATTGAAGTCAATTTTTCTCATGTGTAACTGCGTCAATAGTGCGCTGTGAAACTTCACATAATCTCTGTGTAAATGCAGATGCTGATGAGTTATCTTTGATGTCAAATATCAAAAATGAGTTGCATTAAATCTCTCTTTTTAAACTACTCTTCATATTTGTTTGATTTATTTCTGTATGAGTGTCAGTTGCATCATTATTTCAGTACGCTGATGCTTGATCAACGATAGAAACAACTCATGTGCATCATCAGTTATTTTGTCTGCTGCTTCATTTTTGAGCACTTCTGCATGTTTTGTCACTCAATGTAACTTCAGCATGACTTTTTAAGATTGAATGTTCTCATGTGCAGTCTGAACTTGTCACAGATGTGTTTGATCTTTTGTTGATGTCATGACTTTCACTATTTTCAGAAAAATCTGACTATCACTGTATATCTTGTATATCTTTTCATGATACTCTTGATTCACTATTACTACGTCTGCAAGATGTTTCATCTTTGCAACTAATTCTTTCAACTCATCATGATGAGTGATGACTAAAGTCAATTTCTTCAGTCTTTTATTTAACTCTCAGTTCATTCTCATTGCAATCGCTGTAACATCATTTCTGCTATCATTATTATTCAAGTAAACTTTTTGCTTCAATGTGAATGTGTTGAGATTGTGTTATCTTATTGACATTTTCTTGTTTGCAACTATAACTATCTTCAATGACTTTGATCAGAAAATCGCTGTGTAAAAATGATTTTGATTCATCTTTGTTTATTTAAATGTTTCTTTCATTCACTTTTGCTTCAGCTGTAGAGATATCTTGCGCAGCTTTGATTTTCAATCTCTTTTGAGTGTCAAATTGTTGCAAATTCAACGCACTGTCATCTTGATAACTTCGTCTGACTTTCAAGAATTCATGTTTGTTATTGATCTTTGTATCAACTTTCATAAGTGAATATTTATTGACATCATGTTTGTTTTCATCTCTAAAGTCTCTGTTGATGTTGCATGATAAACATTAATAATTTGTCACAATGCTCTTTCTTGCACTGATCTCAGCTTGACGTTCAAACTTTTTCAATGATCTTTCATTCTTTGTGATGTATATCATATGATGACTTTGTGACTAAGCAGAGAGCGCGTTATTATGAAGTATATTTGCTTATTCATCATCATTGATGAGCTTCAAGTAAACTCAATGATTGTTTGCATGATCTTTTGTTTAATCACTAGTTTTGCTTTGACATGATGCATGTAAATCACTCATTTCAGCTTGAAGTTCAGTTGAACTTTCAAGACTTTGATATCTGATTTCAAGTTAATCTGATGTCTTGTCAGCTCTACATCAACTTTCATATTGAATCATTTAGAAGTTTTCATAAAGTAAATCAGCTTATGCTTTGTTATCAAGAATTTGATGTCATGCATTTTTGATCACTGTTCACATCTATTATAAATCTTGCTAAGAACTTTACAGTTGCATTTCATAAACTCTTTGTATATCAAGATATTGATGTCATTCATGAAGTCTGTAAAGTTAGTTCTCAGCTTGATGTTATCACATGCTTCTAACAAGTTCACATTGTAAAACAAATATAATCTCAATGATAGTGAAGAATCTTGTGATATGTCGATGTTTACGCTGTGTTTCATCATCATGTATTCGCATACAGTGAATACCGAGTCGCAAGGGCATTATTGGGAACGAAAAAGCAGATCAATTGGTCAAAAGCACTGCTCAAGAATTACCAGTTATCGACAACACGAAAGCAATCATCATAAGCTTCGTCAAAAAGCAAATTTGCAAAGAGGCGGAATTACAATGGTTAAATGCCTGGAAAAGCAGCACCAAGAAGGGAAACCAGTATCAAAAGCACATATCGGATGTGAACCTAAGTCATAAATCACTAAAAGAGATGAGGAAAATTGATAGACTAACGTTTTCAACCTTTATTCAGCTGAAAATGGGACATGACTATTTCAAGAGCTATTTGCATAGATTATCAGAGAATAATTCGAACAAATGCTATGAAATATGCAATGCGAGGCAAACGTCGAAGCATTTACTGCTGAACTGCAGACATTATAGAGCAGAGCAGATAAAGCTTAAGGAAAAAGCTCAGCTCAAAAACACAGACACTATATTGACACTGTTCATCACCAAAATTGGAAGAATCGCAACACTAGAGTATTTGAAAAATACTCGAATTGCGACGAGGAAATGACTATTAGGAACGAAAGAGTAGAACGCGAAGGGTGCGAAAGAACAAAGGAAAACGGAAGTACGATGACGAGGGTTGAGAGAGAGCGCTTGTATGCGCAAACTATCGGTGTGATTGACCAACGAGAAGATATAAAGCAGCGACTTTGGCCAGGTTACATGTAACTTAGCATACATACAGCGCCTAGACAGTGTCATAGTCATAGGCTGCATGCACTTAATGAAGAAATAAAAAAAATAAAAAAAAATCAAAAAAAAATCATCATCATGTAATCATTAATTGTGATCATGATGCATCAATCTTTCAGAAAGTTCTTCATAAACTTGAAAAGCAGTCTAGAAACTTTTCTCTTCTTCATGTCATGTAAGAGTCTGCTGTGCATCATATTATTAAACGCATTCTTCTCATTCAGACTCAGCAGTGAGATTACTCTTCTTCTCATGTCACTTCATACAGTATGTATCTTTTTTATAATTAGTTGCAAAGTCGTATTTGTTGATCTGTGCTTGCAAACTTTCATTTGAATATTTAATATTAAGTTGCAAGCTTTTATAATATTTTGCAAATGTTTAAACATGATGAACTTCAGTATTTTGCTCAGTATGTTGAATAACACAATTAATTTAGATATTTTTGCATTGAAGTAGTTTTTCTTGTCTGACTTTTGCATCATTATTGTGACTGCGCTCTTGAACTGAGTTGACTGTATTCTCTTCTGTAAACATTTTTCAAAGAGAGAGTGTATTTATTCTGACGTGTTGTCAATGAGTCTGCGCATTATTCTATTTGTATATTTTATGTGTTTTAATGTTTTGTCAGATGTTGCTTTGTAAATGACTTTCTTAATTTCATGATGCATCAGTGAAATGTCATCTTCAATCAAGAATGAGTACTTGAAGTTTATTGTATTCAGCATGAGAATCTTTGAAAATGATGAAAAGTGAGTCTGAAACATCATCTTCACTTTATTCTGCACTGTTATGATGATGTTAAAGCACTCTGACTTTGTCAGTAAGAAAATTGTCGCTTGAGTGAATGTATTTACAATTGCATTTCTTGCTCATTTTGCAATTCAAAACAGTTTTCTTGAAAATTGCTTAACATTCTGCATGATCTTTTGATATTCACTGCACTTTTGTTTTCTAATAATCTTGCTCTTCTTATTGCATGCTTGAATGTACTTTACTCAATCATTGATGATTTGACAGTTTCTTCTCATTCATCACATGCTCTTGATGATCTCTGTACACTTCTTCGTTTACTCTGCTTTGATCATTTCATGTGATTTCACTCAGAAAGTGAAAATCTCAATGATTTTTCTCAATGCATTCAGCAATTGCTTCATGTATTTATTTATGCGTTGATGCTTCATCTTTTGATTTAACAATGATTCTGACATCTGTTCTTTCAAAGTATTGATGAATTTCTCTTTATTCATTGTTTTTCAGTTGCAACGCGATCTTCGCGCTGATTCTTTGCAAACTTTAAGATTTATTACTGTTTGTATTGATAAATGATCTGAGAAGTTTTTCATTTCTTCATTGATTTCACATCATATCAATCTGTTTGTGATGCTCTTTGTTGTGAAGATTAAATTTATTGTTGTTTAAGATTCTTGATAATCTCTCATAATTATGTCTTGAGATAATGCTAGCGATACATCAATGTTTGTAATCATTTCAATTAACTCATTCAATAATAAATGTTGTTTTGAGTAGAATGATTCTTCTTATGTGAAGTAATGCAGATTGAAGTCTTTTACAAGAATGCTTTCTTTTGACATGTGCAGCGTCTTTTCAATGTCTGAAAGATTTTCTTTTTCATGAATGATTTCATGATTTCTGAGTGACAAATTGTATACTTCATGAATGTGTATAACTTTCTGAATTATCTGTGCATCATTTATTAATGTTTATAATGTAATTGTGTTTACATCTTTGAAGTGTCATGTTGAGTATCAAATGTTGCTGTCGATTCTCTTGTTTATGTAGAAACAAATTCTATCTTCATTATTCTTCAATGTGAAGTTGACAGTTACTGAGCAGTACGCTCTGAAAATGTCATCAAATCATCAGAGTTCTTGAAGAATCAAAATGTCATAATTTTTTATCTTTTTCTCATATAGTAACACTATCATCATCTTGTTTCTGAACTTGTGAATATTGTACTGTAGTATTTGAAGCTTCTTTTGCTGAAACATTAAAGTTTACATTTCAGACTGTTTAATGTTCTCTTGAGTATTTGCAAAGTGCTTGCTTCACTTGTAAAATTCTCAACAAAAGATGACATTGACAACGATGTGACTGACGTTGACTTCAATTCATTTGATCTTGACTTCTTGATCAAGTGATTCAGTATAGTGTTTTCTGATGTGATGATTATGCTGAGCAGATGACTTTCATTCATTGAATGCTTCTGCTTTTTTTTCAAGTCATTGTTCATCAGCAATTTCAGATTGATAAATGTCTTTGTGAATGTTTTTGACATCGCTGCTTTGAGTTCTTTCTGTCTTCGTATGACATGATATAAAGATCTGTGCTTTGTGACTCTTTTTATTCTTTTTTTTTCAGCTTGTCGTTTATGACATTGAGAATCAAAGACTTTATGTATGTCTCAACATGCTTTACATTTTCACATGTCTTGAGTCTGTTTGTAAAAACAGTACTTCAAGCGATGATTCAGCATGCAGTAAATGCATCTTTGCTTGTTTTTGCACTCATACATTTTGTGATCATATTCTTGACACTTTAGACATTGATGCACTCTGCAACTTAAGTTGTAAAACTGTGTGATCTTTATATTGATTTCATGACATACTTTCTCATTGATCAGCTTGTTCATCATCTCAGCGCTGATTACATGTATCATCAGCAAAATGTATCTCTTCTGCTCACTCTTCTTTGTGAATCACTCAATCTTCTTGATCATCATCTTTGAATGTATGTCTTTATTGATCTTGATGAGCGTTTTCATTTCTTTCTTCTTTATATTTTTAAACATTTCTTCAATTCTAATCTTATGTATCATTACTTCAAAACTGATCTTGTACAAACATATGTTCAATGATATCTCTTTGATTCAAAAATTATTTTTCTTCAATATTCTTTTACTGCTTTTCATCTTAACTTAAAATATCAGCAGTTTTAATCATCTTTTCATCATTTTTATGTTTTTGCATGTTGACAGCATCTTGTCGATGTCAATTTCTCTTGCTCATCTCACTATGTTCTTCATTGTTGTTGTCATGATTCTCTTTACTTTTGCTTTCTCTTTGATGAAGATTTTTACTTTAAATTTCTTACAATAATTTTGCACTGATGATGATATATTGACATTAAACACAAGATGACTTTCAAATGATGTTGTTGACTTCATGCTCACTTTCTTCGCTCAGCTGTCAACATGTTTTCTCTTTTTCATGAACTCTTTTTCAAGTCTGCTTGTTATTTTTTTCAGTCTTTTCAGCTGATTCTTCATGCACTGATTGACAGTCAACGCAGCGACGCGTTGACGCGTCAGCTTTTCTATCATCTCTGTCAAACTTCTCATCTTTTCTCAAAGCATCAGTTCGTTGTTTTTACATTCATTGAGTTCATAAAGTACTTGCAGCTTGTGTAATTTCTTCTGTATATTTTTCGTCTTGACTGAATTCTTTTGCAAGATAGCAATAATCATCTTTCATTCACTTGTTGACATTGCATCAACAACGCTTCTCATCTGTTCTTAATGATTAGAATGAAGCATGAGCATCATATTAATGATGTGCTCTGTCTTTAAATAGTTTAAGTAATTTTTTTTCGTTCAGAAGAAAATATTACTGATTGAAAATGCTCAAAAAGATGATGAAATATATTTGCATTTGTTCAAACTCAAATGAAAACATTAAGATTTATTCTTTGCTGATAAAAGCTTAAACTGCTCAATGATAAATAACTTACTTCATCATTGCTTTTATTAAATCTTCACTTTCAACTCTTGCAATTACAGCATGCATCTTAATCATGACTTCTCTCTTGATCAAATATAGTGAGAAGTTTTTCTCTGATATTCAAAGATTCAAAAACTTTTGTCTTCATTTGCTTGTTATAATCTTTTTAGCTTTGATAACATCTTTTCTCTTTGCATCTATGCACTCATATTCAATAATGATTGCTTCTCACTCATTTTTTTAATAGTCATTTTTGCGTAGAGTGAATTATACTCAAGAAACTCTATGAACTTGTACATTAAATTTTCAACATTTACATGCATATTCATGATTTGATTTTTAAATTATCAAATCATCTTATGATGCTTTTGCATCATAGAGAATGAGTTTAAGTAAATAGTCAGTTTCTGATGTTCATTGATGATGTGTTTCAGATGATACAGCATGATCACAGAGCTTATTTTAGTGAGTGTTATGTTTACTTTTCTGAAATGATCAAAGTAAAAATAACAGAGATTCTAAATAAGATTTTTCATAGTTGAATGTTGAAAGAGAAAATATGTAATGTGATCAGAACATTCTAGTAAGAGTAATAGTAAAAGTAATAATGTAGCAATTCAATTGAAGAACAAGTATGTTAAAAGTAAATAGTTAAGAATGCAGAAGAAAGAATGCAAACAGTTCTTCTGATAGATTGCTTTGTAAATGCAATTGTTAAGCTGAGAAAATTTCTTGAACTTGACGTTAGTACTTGATGAAAAAAAGTTAGAAATTCAAGCAGACAGCATAGAAAAATAGCTAATTGATTGATTGAACAATTTATTACTGATTGATTGACTGAGCAATTTATTGCTGATCAATTGACTGAGAAATTTATTACTAATCGATTGACTGAGCGATTTATTGCTAATCATTCGACTGAGAAATTTATTATTAAGATGCAAGTCACATGAGTTATGTTGACTTAATATAGAGTCATGCTGTCATGTCATGTTGTATGTTATTAAGTCGCTTTTTGATATTTTCTTTAATATACAATGATTGATTCATTTTAATTCTTGCTCTAAATTCTAGCTTTAATCAATACGCAGTTAACTTGCTAGCGTTGACTGCGAATTGATTAAAGTTTCTTTTTTGATTAAGTTCTTTTTTGATTAAAATCTTTTTTGGCTAGTATTGACTGCAAATTAATTAGAGTTTCTTTTCTTAATTAAAGATAATTCAAGTTCTTATTCAAGATTTATCTTCAGTACTGAAGTACTTCAACAAAGTGAGCAAACAATGAATACATGCAATGATCATACTAGTAGAAAGATACTGTAAAACATGTGTGTATGAATGATCTTTATTTACAAGTCAAAAAGACATTTATGTATACATTCAAGAAATGTTCTCAACTTTTTTATTATTGACTCAGATTTCAGTCTCTGCTTTTCTTTACTAATCTGCTCAGAAATGTTGCAAGTGATCTCATGATATTCATTTTTCATTCAACTTGTGATCATTTCTTGATTATCAGCAGAAAAAGAAAAAATAAGTAAAGAAAGAAAAACAATTTGATAAATCAAATGCTCAGTCAATCTGTTCAAAGATCACTTCATATTTTTTTTTTCATTGACTCAATATTATTTTTGACGCAGTAGAAATAGAATGTAAACTCATAGATTGCAATCTCTGTTTCTTTCATTCTTTCATAAGCTCTTCTCATTTGATTCAATGCAGATTTTCAATGATATTCAACAAACTTCTTTACTTGCTGCAGATTCTGACTAAACAAAAGACTTCTCTCTTTCAAAATTTTCATCAAATTTCAGCTTTAAAGATTTATCAGCGCATTTGAAGTTGAACATATTTCTTGAATTTTCATGATGACAGAATAATGAAACAATACTTTCTCTTGTTTATCGTTTTCTAAATCAGAAGAGATCACATCGATGAGTCTTTGATCTCATAGTGCAATGATCATTTCATTCTTAGTTTCATATTTTGCAATTTTCATGTTGACTTCATCTTTGAAGATCGTTGTATGATAGATGAACATTGCAATGCGTTGTTTATCAGATTTATCTTTATTGTCATGTGATAAATGTGACATTCAGAAATGAACATTGTCTGCAACGTAAGACTGATTCACTTATTTCAGATCTGATCTTTGCAAATCATTCTCATTGAACATCTTAAGTACTACGTATTGAGTATACTTATTCATTGCTAGATTTCGCTTAATCACTTCTTTTTATCATTTTTTCATGTAAAGATGAAAAGCTTTAAAGCATAGAATTGATTGACGACAGGAATTTATCAAAGCATATGATATATCAAATTGATTAACAAGTTATAAAGCACAATTATATGATCAAAACAAGCTCTCATTCGACTTAATAACTTCACAAATGATTGCGTCGCAAGTCAAAAATCGAAAATCGAAAATTTTCACGCTCACGCAGGTCAAAATCGGCGACGAAACGAGAGTTCATCAACGCAGAAGAAAGAATCATCAATTCAGACAGTAATTTGATTGATAAATCAAAGAGCAAACTCACATGAAAAGAAAAAGTCATTAATCGACTTCAAAACAGCACAGAAGACTGCGTACTGATGCAAAAATCAAAATCAAACTCTTTTGTGTTCAAAAATTGCATAGAGAACAACGTTGTTTCAAAGAAGTACAGTGTTTCTTATTAAATCACTATCTGTTTTACCTTTTCTTGATGCATAAGACAATAAGTCAAGATCAGTTGTTACTATTTTGAGCGAGATAACATGATTACTTTGATACATGAGATATAAAGCAATTGCATCAAGCATTTTCTATCAAAAAGAGTAATTTAAACTCTTGCAGACTAAATTTATATTATTTTCATCTGACATAAGTTGATAATAGAAGATAATCTATTGCAGATTTCAAGATAGAAATTGAGAAATCTTTACACTAAAGTACGAATTTACTGTTTAGCTACAGTAAAGTTTAAAGATTATCAAAAGTTTGAATAACATTGAGATGCTGCATGATGATGAAGCGCTGTGCATTGATTGCATGCAGAGTTTTCGCGATTGCACAGACTTCAATAATCTCAATGTGCATGCTACAAGCAATTTACACACAAATGAGAAAGTTAAATAAAACGCAGAACTACGAGAAAAATCGCTTATGAAAATCATTCAATTCAGTATCTTATCATCATGATGATAAGAACTGAGATAAAACATTCTTGTGTTTGATCTGTTGAAGATGATTAGCAGAAAGAACTTGAATCAAGAACATTCTTTAAGTTTACATGCTAACTATGTATAAATCTTGTTAAGACTGCATGTCTGTTGCTATGACATAAGCAACTCATGAAACTCATTAAATTTGACACAAGTAAACTTAAGAATCTCATTAATATTGTTTAACAGACGTTCAGACACAGACATTTTATACATGAGTAATACACTGACAAAAAGACTTTATTAAGAAAAGAGAAACATAAGCAAGTTAATAGAAAATAATCAAACTATGCTGTCTGATTAAAAGTGTAGCATATGAACATCTTTGCAAAACATGATTAATCTGCACAAGAGAAATCTTTACAGATAACATGAAACAGATGAGTTGCATGTCTTATCAGCAAAGTGAGCATCTGCAAAACATGATATACAATGATGATGACTGTTGATCTTAAGAATCTTATTTCTTCACTGAGTTTTGACTCTTGAATGTCTTGATGATAAAATTAACTTCTAGTCAAAGACATCATCTGTATAGCTTGAGAGAACAGTAGTGCATGTTAATATGATTAAAGAAGAAATTGACTGTGATATACATGTGTATTGCAGATGAAACATCTGCAACTCATGCTTAAGAAGTAAACTGTCGAAATTTGAGCAGTGAGAGATCTTGTTCATCTTGAACTGTGAATCTGTCACGAAAAAACTCTTTGAGTAACTTCTCGAGTCTAAAAGAGAAATCAGCATAGAAGTCGTGCTCTATGTATGTTGCATGCAACGTATACAACATATTTTCGATAGACTATTAGCGATGCAATCGCAATATGCAGCGAAAAAGCACTTAAAAACAGCGAAATTTGAGTGTACATGAACAGTCAAATAACTTTGCAGAGACTAAATGCAAAGAGCAACGTTAATGCAAAGTTATTCAATGACATATGACAAAACTTAATCAATTTACATCAGAATCAGTGTCAAATTCACATACAGTGAATATTAAGTTGTAAGAGCATTATTGAGAACGAAAAAGCAGATCAATTGATTAAAAGCGTTGCTCAAGAATTATCAGTTATTGACAGCACGAAAGCAATCATTATAAGTTTTGTCAAAAAGCAAATTTGCAAAAAGACGAAATTACAATGATTAAATATCTGAAAAAGCAGCATCAAGAAGGGAAATCAGTATCAAAAGCACATATCGAACGTGAATTTAAGTCAGAAATCACTAAAAGAGCTTAGAAAAATTGATAAACTAACGTTTTCAATCTTTATTCAGTTGAAAATGAGACATGACTATTTCAAGAGCTATTTGCATCGATTATCAGAGAATAATTCAAACAAATGCTATGAAATATGCAATGCAAGTCAAACGTCAGAGCATTTACTACTAAATTGCAAGCATTATAAATCAGAGCAGATAAAGCTTAAGAAAAAGACTTAGCTCAAAAACACAAACATCATATTGACGCTGTTCATCATCAAAATCGAAAGAATTGCAACATTAAAGTATTTGAAAAATACTCGAATTACGACAAGAAAATGACTATTAGAAATGAAAGAGTAGAACGCGAAGAGTGCAAAGAAATGAAGAAAAACGAAAGTATGATTGCAAGAGTTTGAGCGAGAGCGCTTGTATGCACAAACTATCGATGTGATTGATCAATGAAAAGATATAAAGCAGCGACTTTGATCAGATTACATGTAACTTAGCATACATACAGCGTTTAAACAATGTCATAGTCATAAACTGCATGCACTTAATGAAGAAATAAAAAAAAAATCTACACTAAAGTTACTGTCTATGTGAAACGCTCTGAGTAAAAGATTAAAGAAATATTTAAGTGATGTCAAGTGAATTTTCTAGAAGCTTGAAGTTTAAAACTCAAAAAAACTCTCTATGAAAAGAAATATAAAGAGTCGCTTTATGCACTCTTTCTCATCTCATTTCGCAAATAGTAATGTGAAACTCAGCAGAAGCAATAGCTCAGCGTCAGAACTCAAAACGTTGACGATAGAAATTAAAAAGTCAACATTAGAGATTGAAACAGATCTATGAAATGAACTTAGCATGAGTTCATCAACAAGCAAACAACTGCAAAACGACATTGTTGATTTATTTCACAATCAACAAAAATCGCTCACATTAGCAAATAGAAAAACGCAATACATGTTTAGTTCACTTGATGCATTAATGCTAAATTCACATGCAAATGCACACAATGACAAGAATACAATCAATTTGCGAAATGTGAATTCGCAGCAAAAAGAGCAAACACAAGCGATTGTAAAATTCAAAGAAATGAAAAAGCGAAAAGTGATGAAAAGTTCGTAAAAAGAAGTTAGCATCGAAGTTAGTACTAGCAAGTGCTACGATGTCATCTCTAAAAAGATGTAAATAAAGAGACTGCGCGAAAGAATTGAATTTACAGTCAATCAGCTAAAACAAGTGATCAACGATGAAACTCATCTGTACGCAATGCTGACTATGAATCTACTGTTTAGCTACAGTAGAATCTAAAGATTATCAAAAGTTTGAATGACATCAAGACATTGTATGATGATGAAGTGCTGTGCATTGATTGCATGCAGAGTTTTCATGATTGCACAGACTTTGATAATCTCAATGCACATGCTACAAGCAATTTGCATGCAAATAAGAAAGTCAAATAAAATGCAAAACTACGAGAGAAATCGCTTATGAAAATCATTCGATTCATTATCTTGTTGTCATGATGACAAGAACTGAGACAAAACATTCTTGTGTTTGATCTGTTGAAAGTGATTAGTAGAAAGAACTTGAATCATGAACATTCTTTAAATTTACATGCTAACTACGTATAAATCTTGTTAAGACTGCATGTCTGTTACTACGACATGAACAACTCATGAAACTCATTAAGTTTAACACAAGTAAACTTAAGAGTCTTGTTAATATTGTTTAACAGATGTTCAAACACAGACATTTTATATGTGAGCAATACATTGATGAGAAGACTTTGTTAAAAGAAGAGAAACACAAGCGAATTAATAGAGAATGATCAAACTACGCTGTCTGATTAGAAGTGTAACATATAAATATCTTTGCAAGACATGATTAATCTGCATGAGAAAGATCTTTACAAATAACACAAAACAGATGAGTTGCACATTTTACAAGCGAAGCGAGCGTCTGCGAAGTGTGATATACAATGATGACAATTGTCAATCTTGAGAATCTCATTTCTTCATTGAGCTTTGACTCTTAAATGTCTTGATGATAGAATCAATCTTTAATCAAAGACATCATTTATATAGCTTAAGAGAACAGTAGCATATGTCAATGTGATTAAAGAAGAAATCGACTGCGATACACATGCATATCACAGACGAAACATCTGCGATTTATGCTTAAAAAGTAAACTGTTGAAATTTGAGCAGTGAGAGATTTCATTTGTCTTGAACTGTGAATCTGTCGCGAGAAAACTCTTTGAGTAATCTCTCAAGTCTAAGAGGAAAATCAGCATAGAGATCATGTTCTATGTATGTTGCATGCAACGTATACAACATATTTTCAATAGACATTAAGAAAGACGAGAAATGACACAAAATAGTCATACACAGTCTGAAAATCGAAATCTTCAACATGAAAACTGAAATGAAAAATCTAAAAACTGAGTTAAAGTTGTACAATCTTGAATTGAAACTAATAATCAACTCTATATGATTATCAAAGAGCGAAAATCAATCACGAAACAAACATGCATCGACAATCTTAGCATTTAGAATCAAAGCAGAAGTGCAAAGACATCTGAAAAAACAACTCTTAACTGCAAGATCAACATATCAAACAGTTGAATATCAAGACTATTGATCAAATGATCAATGTCAAAAATGTCAAACATTCAAGCACTTATAGAACAAATGTAACAGATTATCAAGATGCTTGTACTGCGAACAAAATCATCAAATCTGAAGATTACATGTAACTTAGAAGACTAGAATTTGGCGACAGCGACCTATTGAAGCATATGATATATCAAATCGATTGACAAGTTATAGAGCACAATTATATGATCAAAACAAGCTCTTATTCGACTCAATAACTTTACAGATGACTGCGTCGCAAGTCAAAAATCGAAAATCGAAATTTTCTGCGCTCACGCAGGCCAAAATCGGCGGCGAAACGAGAGTTCATCAACGCAGAAGAAAGAATCATCAATTCAGACAGTAATTTGATTGATAAATCGAAGAGCAAACTCACATGAAAAGAACAAGTCATCAATCGACTTCAAAACAGCACAGAAGACTGCGTACTGATGCAAAAATCGAAATCAAACTCTTTTGCGCTTGAAGATCTCATAGAAAACAACGTTGTTTCAGAGAAGTACAACGTTTCTTATCAAATTACTATCTGTTTTACCTTTTCTTGATGCGCAAGGCAATAAGTTAAGGTCAGTCGTTACTATTCTGAGCGAGATAACGCGACTACTTCGATACATGAGATATAAAGCAATTGCGTCAAGCATTTTCTATCAAAAAGAGTAATCTAAGCTTTTGCAGACTAGATTTATATCATTTTCATCTGACATAAGTCAATAATAGAAGACGATTTATTGCAGGTTTCAAGATAGAAATTGAGAAATCTCTACACTAAAGTTACTGTTTACGTGAAACGCTCTGAGTAAGAGGTTAAAGAAATATTTAAGTGATGTCAAGTGAATTTTCTAGAAGTTCGAAGTTTGAAACTCGGAAAAACCCTCTATGAAAAGAAATATAAAGAGTCGCTTTATGCGCTCTTCTTCACCTCATTTCGCGAATAGTAACGAGAAACTCAGCAGAAGCAATAGCTCAGCGTCAGAACTTAAAACATCGACGATAGAAATCAAAAAGTCAACATTAGAGATTGAAACAGATTTATGAAATGAACTTAGCATGAGTTCATCAACAAGCAAACAACTGCAGAACGACATTGTTGATTTGTTTTGCAGTCAACAAAAATCGCTCACATCAGCAAATAGAAAAACGCAATATATGTTTAGTTCACTTGATGCATTAATGCTAAATTCACATGCAAATGCACATAATGACAAGAATACAATCAATCTGCGAAATGCAAATTCACAGCAAAAAGAGCAAACATGAGCGATTGTGAAATTCAAAGAAATGAAAAAGCGAAAAGCGATGAAAAGTTCGCAAAAAGAAGCTAGCATCGAAGTTAGTACTAGCAAGTGCTAAGATGTCATCTCTAAAGAGATGCAGATAAAGAGACTGCGCGAAAGAATTAAATTTGCAGTCAATCAGCTAAGACAAGCAATATCAGAACAGAAAGAGACTGTAAGTCATAGCTTAATCTACATTCAAAGAGCATGCAACGAAAGCATAGAAAACTCAATTCAGAAGCAAATTAATCGACTTCAAAGTCAAACAAACAACAAACTGAAGATCATTCTACAATTGATTCAACAAAATGCTGAAAACATCAAAAAGAAAATCAACGCAAAGCAAATGACAGAGAATTCGCAAATCTTGCAGAAGACGCAGGTTTCGCAAACGTCGCAAGTCATGCAAAATTCGCAAAAACCAACGCAGAAGCTCACATATGCGCAAAAAGCAGCTCAAGTCACAAGCGCAAATGCAAATGCAAACACAAATGCAAATGCAAATGCGAATGCAAATGCAGACGAATGAAACCTGATTATCAAGAAATTCTCGCCAAAATCACAAGAAATATCGTATCGCGAAAGAAGACTCATTGTCAATTTCAAAAATGAGAACTGAACTTTAAAGACGATGAAAATGCGAGATTCGATGAATAACACATTGAAAAAGGCGAAAATCAATCTAATAGTCATCACGATAGTCAAAACGCAAAAGGAAAACAACATTGCTCTGACAGTCTTGAAAAAATACATCGCAGATGTCTTACTAGCGCAAAGAGCAATATGAAAGCATGTTTTTGATGTTAAAAGCATTAAGAAAGACGAGAAATGACACAAAATAGTCATACACAGTCTGAAAACCGAAATCTTCAACACGAAAACTGAAATGAAAAATCTAAAAACTGAGTTAGAGTCGTACAATCTTGAATTGAAACTAATAATCAACTCTATATGATTATCGAAGAGCGAAAACCGATCACGAAACAGACATGCATCGACGATTTTAGCATTTAGAATTGAAGCAGAAGCGCAAAGATATCTGAAAAAATGACTCTTAGCTGCGAGATCAACATATTAAACAGTCGAATATTAAAACTATTAATTAAATGATCAATGTCAAAAATGTCAAACATTCGAGCACTTACAGAACAAATGTAACAGATCATCAAGATGTCTGTACTGCGAGCGAAATCATCAGACCTGAAATCATAAATGTCAATTATCTACGTGCGAAGATAAGCAATCATGCAATCACACGATTTCTAGATGCTGCAACTGTCAAAATGCGCACTTCGCAAATAGCGTAATGTGCAAAACATATCAGACAGCTCAGTCTATTAGCTCACAAAAAGATTATCTAGTCACGAAATTGTAATGAGTATTGCATTCAAAATGTCACAAAACAATGCAAATGACAAAAGCTTTGCAAACACGTTGAATATTTGAATTCTACAACACAATTGCGCAAGATCAATGCAAATTATGCATGCATGCATGAAATTTGCAAAAAACAAGACAGATATTGTTATACTACAAGAATCATGAATGAAAGATGAAAATATAACAATTTCGCATTCGTCGTTTATCTGCATCAAATTAAATGTTCAGAATACTCGTGTCAGAGTACTGACATTTGTTGCGAAAAACGCAAAGAAATTTACATGCACATCAAGATCAGACATAGTCAATAGCGAAGATATGCAAGCGATATCAATAGCGAACAATAAAATTTAGAAGAAAATTTTATTGTTCAATATTTACAACGAAAAGTCACAAAACGCAGATGACGAGTAACTATACACAATTAAGCGAGAATTAGCAAAAGTTATGCTAAATTTTGAGCAAAAAGTTATTATCATCGAAGACTTTAATGCACATCATAGCTGATGAAACGCAAAAATTTCAAACTTTATTAGAACGAAAGCGTTAATAAAGTGAGTAAATTTACATAAGTGCAATCTGATTAACACTTCTGATATAAACACATATCATAGCTATTCAGATCAGTCAAGCTCAATACTTGATTTAGCATTTGCATCAAAGAATATGCGCAATCACATCAAGAATTGACATATAGATGAGAATGCAAACACAGAATTCAATCATGAAGTAATTCTATTTACAATAGTTACAAAAAAAGTGAAGTTGATCGAAAATTCGTTAAACGCGTCATACAATCTGCAAAAAGTCGACTGAAAAGACTTTGATGAGCATTTGCAAAAGACGAAAGACAAAATGATTGTCAAGATGCAAAGAATCACAAGTTTAGAAGCAAAAGTCATTTATTTGACTGAATGCATCAAGAATACAGTGAAATTATTCGTATCTAAGCAGCAAATATGCGCAAAATCAAAACTCTGATGAAACAATGAGCTCATCGAAATGTGAAAGACGCTGTCGTCAAAAAAACGAACCTGAAAAAGATGCAGAAATGACGACGCATGAGCAGAGATAGTGCAAGTGCGAAATTCGTATCATGATGCAATAAAGCTGATCAAAAACCAATTCTGAATCAATTTTTTGAACAACGTTGAAGAAAAAGAAGTGTTTCAGACATACAAGTTCACTAAATCACGTCTAATCGAAAAGCTATCTTCGATACAAAACTTGCAAAAAGAATTGAAGATTGAATTCAATGAAAAGTGCGAGACATTTCTGAAAGCAATGTACTCATCATCTTCAAAAATTCAAACCAATGAAGAATTACTATTGAACGAAAGTATACAGTGATCAAGAGTTATCGAAGAAGAAATCAAGCACGCTATTAACTTCTCAGCACTCAGAAAAGCACTTGAATCAGACAATATGTCATTTGCAATCATACAGCGAGCGTACAAAACTATATCGAAAATCTTCAATTTAGTGTATTCAGATTTGATTGAAAACGACTATCATTCGAAGATATGACGCGAAAACACGAGAATTATTCTAAAAAAATCAGACAAGTCGAATTATTCAATTTCGAAGACATACAGAATTATTACGCTGCTAAACTGTTTAGACAAAGTAGCAGAAAAAATAATAGCAATGCAACTGTCTTACACAGCTGAAATTAATGATAAGTTGCTGAATTTTGATCAAATGAAAGACAGAAAACAAAGATCAGCTATAAATGCAGTACTAAGTTTAGTACATGATGCGCAAATGATGAAAAGTCGAGAAAACACGCTTATCTGTTTACTTCTAGATGTCAAAGAAGTCTTTGATCATGTTGCGTTGAAACAGCTGATCAAAATATTGATTAAATTGAAAATATTGATCAATTTAATCAATTGAGTAAAATGTTTCTTACAAAATCGAATTATTGACTTAGCATTTGACGATGAACGTCAGAAATCAAAGAAAATAAGCACAGAAATATCATAAGACTCATTTATCTCGCTCATTTTATTTCTAATTTATATTTGATACTTGTTTTCAAAGATTCGCGCAAAGTTCGAAAATTTACAGTCACTCAGCTATATTGACGACGTGATGCTATACATTGAGGAAAGAAATATTGGCAAGAATGTGAAAATGCTGAAAAACGCAGCAAAAATCGCTTTCACATGAGCTGAGAACAACGCAGTGCAATTCGATAACTTGAAATCTGAATTGATACACTTTGAAAGTCACAAGATAACACTCAATCAAATGATTATTTTACTCAATAACATGATCATAAAATCAAAAACATGCGTACAATGACTAGAAGTTTGACTGAATTGAAAGCTCAACTTCAAAGTTCATGTGCAAACGAAAATTGCAACAGTCACAAGAACGCTACACTCGTTGTTTAGATTAATGAATAGCGAGTGAAGACTAAATGTCAAATTAGAAAAGCAGTTATATCTGACATGCATCACGTCTATTAGCGATTATAACGTCGAAATATGATGAAATAATCAAAAAAGCTACTTAATCAAATTTCGCAAACTGCAAAACGCTGCATTACGAAAAATTCTGAGTGCATTTTGAACATCATTGATAGATGCTATGCAAATAGAAGTTGAAATCTCGTCAATGAAGATGCAATTAGATCAAAAGTGCAAGAACTATGCAATTCAAATAGTTGAGTTATCAAAAAAACATTCTATCAGAAAAAGAACATTTATTTCATACTCATCTCAATACTTTATCGAATTAAATCTAGATCTGAACACATCAAAATATCTGAACTGAAACGAGATGAAGACGAATTTATCTTAAAAAGTCAAGAAGTGCAAAGACAGACTCACGCAGATATATCGAATATTGAACAAAGTGCAAAAAACACTGAATTCAATAAAAGAAATTGAAATTTCTCACTTCAAGAAATCATGAGGTCAAGAAATTGAGCATTTAGCAAAAATTCAAATCGAATTTGCAAAAAGCGAAACTCACGAAACGATCAATACACACTACAGAAAACTAGAAAGAATTATCAAAAAGACGAAAAACATAGTGATGTATATCGACGCATTGCAAATTCGAAAAAAGATAGCAGAGATCAAAACAGAAACTGAAATGACAGTGATATTCACGTATGAACTCGTCAGATTCAGCAAAGCGACAAGCATTTCTGACAAAAGAATCACAATGAAAGCGAAACTGCAAGCTATTAGCGATGCAATCGCAATGTGCAGCGAAAAAGCACTCAAAAACAGCGAAATTTGAATGTACATGAACAGTCAAATGACTTTGCAAAGACTAAATGCAAAGAGCAACATCAATGCAAAGTTATTTGATGACATACAACAAAACTTGATCAATTTACGTCAGAATCAGTGTCAAATTTGCATACAGTGAATATCAAGTTGCAAAAGCATTATTAAGAACGAAAAAGCAAATCAATTGATCAAAAGCGCTGCTCAAGAATTATCAATTATTGACAACATGAAAGCAATCATCATAAGCTTTGTCAAAAAGCAAATTTGCAAAGAGACGAAATTACAATGATTAAATGTCTGAAAAAGCAGCATCAAGAAGGAAAATCAGTATTGAAAGCACATATCGAATGTGAATCTAAGTCAATTTTTTTTTCTTTTTCTTCAAGTTTTACGTGCTTATGCAGTCTATGACTATGAAGCATGATGCTATCTACCTAAATAGTTGCACTGAAGCGCTGTGTGTAAGCTAAATTACATGTAATTTAGTCATAATCGCTGCTGTATATCTTTTCATTGAGCAGTCAGATTGTTAGTGTGCGCATACAAGCGCGCAATCTTTTCAAATAATCAAGTGATTATATTCACAAGTCGAAATTGTGAAAGCTGATCACTACGACGTGAGCTTTCGTTTGCTGTTTGATCATTTAGTTGAATAATCTAGATGAGTCTTGATTTATGTATAAAAGCTGATCACTTCAACGTGAGCTTTCGTTTGCTGTTTGATCATTTAGTCAAGCAAGCTAAATGAGCTTTGATCTGTGTATGAAAGCTGATCACTTCGACGTGAGCTTTCGAATTTGCTGTTTGATCATCTAGATGAGAAGACTAAATGATTGATCAATGTATTATGAAGATTGATCACTTTGACATGAGCTTTCAAATTTGCTGTTTGATCATCTAGATGAAAAAACTAGACGAGCGATCAATGTATTGTGAAAGTTGATCACTTTGACGTGAACTTTCGTTCACTGTTTGACCATCTAGTTGAGCAGACTAGATGAGCTTTGATTTATGTAGATGAAAGTAAATGAGCTTTGATCTATATATTTGCAACGCATGTAAATCGATCAGAAAATCGAAAAATCGATCAATTTACTGCGTTGCACAGATGTGTATGTGCGCAAAAGCTGAGTCGTGCCTTTGCAATGACTGTGTGAATGTCATATATTAGTTGCAGCGTGTGCGCAAAGATGTTGCTGTCGTTCTGTGTATATGAGCAAAGACTGTGTTGTGTCTTTGCAATGTATGTGATTGCGATGCATGTAAATCGATCAGAAAATCGAAAAATCGATCAATTTACTGCGTTGCACAGATGTGTATGTGTGCAAAAGCTGAGTCATGTCTTTGCAGTGACTGTGTGAATGTTGTATATTAGTTGCAACGCGTGCGCAAAGACGTTGCTGTTGTTTTGTGTATATGAGCAAAGACTATGTTATGTCTTCGCAGTGTATGTGATTGCGATGCATGTACATCAATCTGATAAAGCGAAAAATTGATTGATTTACTGCATCACATGAGCGTGTAGATGTGCAAAAGCTGAATCATGTCTTTGCAATGTGTGTGTATGTAATGTATATGAGTTGCAGCGTGTGCGCAAAGACGTTGCTGTTGTTCTGTATATATGAGCAAAGACTGTGTCATGTCTTTGCAGTATATGTGATTGCGATGCATGTAAATCGATCGATTTACTGCATCTTGCGAGCGTGTAGATGTGCAAAAGCTGAGTCGTGCCTTTACAATGTATATTTGTGTGATGTATATAAGTTGCAACGCATGCGCAAAGACGTTGCTGTCATTCTATGTATATGAGCAAAGACTGTGTCATGTCTTTGCAGTGTATGTATTTGCAACATATGTAAATCAATTAGAAAATCGAAATTGATTGATTTACTGCGTTGCATATGTTAGAAATCAGCATAGAGCGAGTCATATGAGTGTCATTTAACTAGAAGATAAATGCTAAGAAAGAAAGATAGCTACAGAAAAGAAGCTGACTACATATGTGTGTTTCTCAGCCGACGCTAGGCTCAATAGGAACTAGTCAAGGTGACGAAGCGAGAATAGACCTGGCAAGGCTAGAAGGCTGAGCCTGACAAGGCTAGAATCGTGACATTACTCCTCTTCTTCGACGATTCATGTTCGCATGAATGTATTTTCTGCTCGACTCGATTGATTGCTCAATCATGATTTCACAGGCTCAGGCCTGTTAAATCGTGATTGGTTGAATTGTCAATTAGCGCGATTTGTTCAAGTATTGAATATGAAAATCGTCAACGATCTTCTGAGCGTTCATAAATTCGTCGTCATCAGCGTTGTATCAATTGAGGTCATTGTCATAGTCATTTCATTTGACTCTATACTGAAGTCGTCTTCGATATCGACGAGAATTCAATATATCATCGATTTTCCACTCGTCTTCGTCGTTTATCACTATTGAACCTAAGGGTTCGTTCTTTTGACCAGGCAAGAAGTCGTCGACGGCAGAGCGAAGCAGGTCAGAATGAAATACATCATGAACATGCATAGACTCTGATAATTTCAGTTTATATGAAGAGTTGACAAGATCTAGATTGATGAAAGAATCGAGCATTTTGTCATCTAGCTTTTTGAAAGATCTCGCTGTAACGATGTTTCTTTCATTCAGAAACATCTTTGATTCGACCTCATAATCAACTTCTTTTCTATGCTTATTGACTTGTTTCATCATTTGTTTCCGTGTTTTGACTAGCGACTCGCGAGCAAACTTCAGTGTTTTGTTCATATGTTCAGATATATTCTCGACTTTAGCCGTCTGCAAGCGTTCACAAGAACTTTCATATTCGATGACATCGAGTTCAAAGCTCATACGAGAATGAAAGTCTTTGTTTAGAAAGAAAGAGGTCGAGAAGATGACTGAGAACAGAGCATTATTGTCGACGAACTCGATCATGAGTAGTAACTTAGCTCAGTCATTCTGCATGTACGAACAGAAGAATCAAAGATATCTTTCGACGTTCTGATTGACTCGTTCACTTTGACCGTCGATCTGAGAGTGATAGGCTGTGAAGAGTCGAAGATTAATGCCTAGTCTTTTGCAAAGCAACTTTCATAGAATAAAGATAAATTGAGAGTCTTGATTCGAAACAATGAAATCGAGTAAATCGTGTATTTGATATATTCACTGAAGCATTAGCTCAGCTGTTTTTTCTGCTGTGATTTTCTCGTCATCAGTGAAGCAAGAAATATAATGTTGTTTCTTTGTCAGTCTACATATCACTGTTAGTATGACGTTTTTGCCTTTCGAAAAAGGTAAGTCGATGATGAAATTCATGACTATGTTCTTTCATCGCTGTTTGAGTATGAGTAGAGAATGTAGTAGTTCATTGAATTTATTTCAAGAAGTCTTTGATCGCTGACAAATGTAGCAGTTTCAAATATATTGATCTATTGTCTTTCGCATTGAAAATCAATAGTAGTATCTTCTTATGATCTTTATCGTTCTGAGAATTTCGAAATGATTAATAGAAGATTGATCGTGAACTTTTTGAATTAGCTTCATTTGAAGATGCTCATCGAAGAAAACTCATAGAAGATCACCTCGATATAGTATTTCGTTCTGAACTCGACAATCTCTTAATTTAGTATCTTCATATTGAGCTTCATCTTTTAATACGACTTCACGAAGTAGAATACATTTCTCGTTGATTCTGTTAGCTTCTAGAATCAATCGATAAATTGATTCATCATTCTCTTTCTCTTTTAAATCAATGATTTTCATTCGATTCAACGTGAGAATTGTAGTTCGCTGATAGCGACATTGTTCATTCTCGAAACTTCTAGAAACTGAATCGACTTGACGAGTCAATGCATCGACTTTGATGTTTTGCTTGTCTGAGCGATACATAATTTTGAAGTTGAAGTCAACGAGCTTTTGTACTCAACGCATTTAACGTCTACTTAGCTCTTTATCTTTCATTAATGACGTTAAAACTTGATGATCAGTAAACATCTTGATGAGTAGCTCAGTCAATTTCAGCTCAGATCATCAATGCTTGAAGGCACGAATGATTGCTAGTAGTTTCTTGTCATAGATCTCGTAATTGCACTCAGCGAAACTCAGATTCTTGCTGTAGTAGATCATTGAATGCAATGTTTCTTTGTCATCATACTGAGAAAGTATGTCATCATTGACGTAGTTGAATGAGTCTGTTTCAAGAATAGTCTCTCTATTCTGATCAAAATGACGAAGAATAGAGACTTCAGTCATTCGTTTCTTCATATGATCAAAGATCGTTTGACAAGCTTGATCTCATTCAAATATCACCTCTTTTTGAGTTAGTTGAATCAGAGAATGAACAATCTTCGAAAAGTTCTTTATAAAGCGTCGATAGAAATTGCAGAAGTTGACGAAGAACTGCATCTGAGTGAGGTTTGTAGAAGTAGATCATTCAACTACTGCTTGTACTTTTCTGAGATTCATCTTTAGTTCTTCAATGAATAGCAGTAGTCTCAGAAAGAAGATCTTCTGAACATGAAACTTGCATTTCTTTATATTCATCTGAAGATCAGTCTCTCGTAGTCTATGTAGAACTAATCGTACGTGTCACTTATGTTTCTTCAGTGTTTTGCTGTAGATGATAATGTCATCTAGGTAGATGTGACAAAACTGATGAAGATAGTTAAATAGCACGTCGTTTATATAGTGTTGATAGAAAGTCGAGCCGTTGATTAATTTGAAAGACATCACGTGATATTTGTAGAAATCAAAAGAGGTGATAAAGATAGTCAAATCTTCGCTGCTTGAATGCATACGCAGTTTGTTGAAGACGACAATGATGTTCAATCGAGTCAGATACTTGCTATCTTGAATACTAGCGAGAGTTTCGTCTATTAGCGATAAGAAGTAGCGATTTCGTTTGATCAAAGCATTGAGCTTTCTGTAGTCTACACAGAAACGCAAGCTATCGTCTTTCTTTTCAACAAATAGTATGAGCGAAGCGTATGAAGCTGAGCTAGAAGATATGAAGTCTTTATTCAGATGCTTGATCAGGTAATTCTTCATCTTTTGAAGCTTGTAATCAGACATATGATAAAGACGACTTTGAGAAGATGTTTTCTCGTCGATCAACTCAATTTTATGATCATAGAGACGATGAGAGAGTAGTTGATCAGTTATCGCTCGATCAAACACGTCTAGATAGTCATGATATTTCAAAGAAAGCTTAGCTTTGACTTCTTTCAAGATCTCTTTTTGTGAAAGCTCTTGTAGATTTACATCTTCGAGTTTATTTCTAGCTGTTTTTAGAAGTCGATCAATTTTCGTGATGATGATCGCGAAAGTAGTCACATTCGACCGTTTGACTAGTGATCTATATGCTGCAGCCTTTATCATTGCTATGTTCGTTGAATCGAAAGACGAAGCGAAGTTAACTGAATTAGATGATTTCACGATTTTACTGAATGAAGATAACTTCTCGCTGAGTTGAGTGACAACAGAAGAAATAAATCTCTTTAGTATTTGAGTAGAGATTGAACTCTTCTGTTCTATCGCGATTTTCTTGCTCGAAAGAACAGTCGAATGAGCTTTGATAGAAGCTTTGATATGAGTTTTGAAACTAGAAAAGTGAAGAAGATCGTCTTTCATATCAATAGTCATCTCGATTTTGTTCATTCATGTTTTTTCAAGAATCATTTGATGTTGATCTAATCGAGTGATCAGCATAAAGACGAAACGTTTCATATGATCTTGAACAGTTAGATTTGAATAAATCGCATGAGTAATGAGCTTTTTTGCATAATGATCATCGAATTCTCTTATTGATTTGAACTTGGTTAAAGATAAAGATTCGATTTGCAAATGATCACAAACATTCTGCGCGATTAATTCATCAATGAACGAATAGTCAGCTGCTTCAGTGTCAATCAATGACTTTAATGAGTAACTAATTTCATTGTTAGATAGTACACATTCAGTAGTCAAAGATTTTGAAGCAAAGAGATCATTTGAGCTGCTCGTTGTTGAAGAAATTAACACATCTTTCATTGCGTCTTTGATGAAAGTCACTAGTTTTTTGTCTCATTCTTTGATTTCTCTGTAAATAATTTCTTCTCTTCTTTCGACATGACAACCTTATTGAGACGAGAGATGAATGCATGAGATGTCAAAGTACTAGTCTTCAGCTGAGAGCAGTTCTTTGAAAGATGACTCGATACTTTGCAGTTGAAGCAGGTGATTGACATTCTTGATCATTTAGATTCGAGAATGGAAAAAGTAGCGAGTTGAACATAGCTAGTAATCGAGGCTGAAGCTGATGTCAACGAAGAAACAAAACGTTTTTCCGAAGCTGCTATCGATTTGACTGTTCATTGCTTGTCATGTAGCTGATAATTGACTTGTTGTTTGTTATTCACATCTTGAAGAAAGATCTTGAGCTTATCAAGCAAGCTAAACTCTATGAGGCAAACTGACAACGCGTTCTGAAAATGATTGTTGATTTTATTCTGAATGTTGTTCATCAGAATGATATCGTCGTAGTTCAGAAAGCTGAATATTCTAGTGAATTTTGAATAGAAAGAGCTGAAGAGCTTGTTGAGCTGCTTCAGAGCGACGTATTTGCAACGACACTTTCGAATCAGATTCTGATCTTCGTAAATTTCTTTCAGATGTTTCAGTAGCTCTGATAGTGATTGATAGAGTGAGAGAGTGTCAACACGACGCTTTGCATAGATTTGCTGATCAGCATTGTCTTCTAGTCTGAAAATCACATAGACAATACGAATCTTTTCAGTAGAGTAATGATTCGCGTTGACATTGAGCTTGTCAGCTATTTTGATGTTTCATGTCTCTCAGATAAAGTCATCTGTTTCGATGAAAATGAGTGAATTCGAAAGCTTGATGAACTTATGATGATCGTTCTCATTATCAGATAGAGTAGAAGATTCTCATTGAAAGTGAGCTTCTTTCTGATTGACTTGTTGCTCAGCTGACTGAGTATCTTGACGAAACATAGATCGATCAGCTTGATGTTGTTTCGCTCTGAAGTTCAACCGCTCGTCTTGTAGCTGATTGATCTTTTTCTCTAGCTCATCATTTTTATCAAAAGTGACTTCTAGTTGTTTCGCTCTCTTTTTGTGATCATCTTGTACAAGAAGTCAATGTTCATTGAGTTGTAGAGTCAAGTCTCGCTGACTTCGAAGCTCATTCAGCATATTGATGACTTTGTCAAGTTGATTGCTGATTCAATGAAATAGTTGTTCTTCAATGTTTATGTTTCATGAGATGTCAGCTTTCTCAGCTTCGACTGAAGCATCAATGAGTAGAAGTGAAACTCTTCTATTGACAGTGCTTCTAAGCAGATGAGTTGTTCAAAACTCAACTGACTCGACGTCGCGTGTCATGATGAGAGAAGGTAGAAGTTGTTGAGGTAAGAGTAGATGTTTTTTGATGAGTGAAAATTCAAAGAATCTCTTGTGAATTTCAGGTAATAATTGAGTGTTTTAACCGAAGAATTTCTTGCGATCTAAAATGATGATGATGCAAATTTGAAGAATCTCTTGCAAATTTTCCTTACTGAATAGATTGTTTCATATCATCTATTCATCGATAGCAGAGTAGTAAATGATGAGCATTTATCTAATGTTAGAAATCAGCATAGAGCGAGTCATATGAGTGTCATTTAACTAGAAGATAAATGCTAAGAAAGAAAGGTAGCTACAGAAAAGAAGCTGACTACATATGTGTGTTTCTCAGTCGACGCTAGACTCAATAGAAACTAGTCAAGATGACGAAGCGAGAATAGATCTGACAAGACTAGAAGACTGAGTCTGACAAGGCTAGAATCATGACAGCACAGACGTGTATGTGTGCAAAAGCTGAGTCGTGTCTTTGCAATGACTGTGTGAATGTTGTATATTAGTTGCAGCGTATGCACAAAGACGTTGATGTTGTTCTGTGTATATGAGCAAAGATTGTGTCATGTCTTTGCAGTGTATGTGATTGCAATGCATGTACATCGATCTGATAAAGCGAAAAATCGATCGATTTACTGCATCATGTAAACGTGTAAATGTGCAAAAGCTGAATCATGTCTTTGCAGTATATGTGTGTATGTTGTATATGAGCTTAACGTGTGAATAAAGCGCTGTTACTGCTCTGTATATGATTGCGCTGCGTGTAAATCGATCTGAAAATGCGAAAAATCAATCGATTTACTGCATCACGTCTGTCTGTATGTGCGCAAAAGCTAGGTCGTGCCTTCGCAATATATGTGTATATGTTGTATATGAGTCACAGCATGTATGCAAAAACGTTGCTGTTCTTCTGTATATATGCAAGCTTCAATGTGTTGATGATTGCGTTGTTATTATCTTGCTTTTCAACTGTGTGTGAACTCAATGCATGAGTAAAGCGTTGTTACTGTTTTGTTGATGTTGATGAGATTGTTCAGCTCTTCTGACAAGCATAGCTTGCAGAAGATTCGTAGTCAGCATCTTGTACAGATAAATCTCGTTGTTGATTAATCTAAGTAATTGTAATTGTAATTCATACACTCTTGTGACATCGATTTAGACTCGACTCATGAGAAACTCTATGCTATTTATATCGAGTGAACAAAACTCTCTGAGAAAGAAAATCACTCGTCGTTTATACGACTGCTTCACGCAGTCAAAACAATGAGATTGACACTGTATTATCAAGTAATGAATTTATAGCTTTTATTCAGCATGTGACGCTTGAGTAAACTCTTGATGAAAGTGTCTGTGCTGTTTGATTATGATGCATCGTCTTTGCTCTGCTCTTCATTGACGATATTCTATACAACAATGTTTCGATTCGATCTTCAATTCAAAGACGAAAGACGTTTTCTTTACATTCGTGATGCTCATGATTGTAACGTACGTAGAGCTGTGTTCTCTTACTCAATGATTGTCATTCATTGAGCAGAGAAATATGTGATGAAAGAGAGACGCACACGATGAGAAGATAGAGTGTGATTGTACTGAGTAATTCTTTTCTTCTCTTGATTTGACTTGTGTCACGTAGACGTTGAATGAATTGTTAGTATAAACATGCAATCACAATCGTTCGATGTTTGACTCTGATCGATGAAAGAGAATGCATTTTGATCGTTCTCTTGAGCTCTCGATTTTCCATGTGAATAAATGAATGACTTGACGTCAAGTAAAGAAGGTGAGCTCAAGCTCTCTCAATATATCAGCGTGATAGACGAGTCACTACTTCTTCAAGCACTGTAATCACGTCTCTCAATACTTGAAATGACTATTCTATCTGATATCTTTTCATCAATTACTCGATGACATTGTTGATGTGATGAAGACGTTTCAATATTGACGCAGTCAACAAGTTGCAAATTCTTCGATCACTTGTAGTCACAATTCGCAGACTCTTCATCTGAGTTGTCTTTTTCACTAGTAGTATCTTTTCATCTCTTACTGACATCGACATGTCATTAATCTTCTTCGTAGATCAATTGTGACTGTTAGAAAGAGTGTTGTCGCATGAGTGAAAACTCTGCATGACAACTTTTCTGATCACGCAACGTTCTAACATCGTTTGAACTGCGTTGAATTGAGATCTCTTGACTCTTTTGACTTCTATTCAAACACAGAATAGAATCAAAAGATTCATAGTCAACATCATGTACAGATGAATCTCATTGTCAGTCTGATTAATCTAAGTCATAAATCACTAAAAGAGATGAGAAAAATCAATAAACTAACGTTTTCAATCTTTATTCAGCTGAAAATGAAACATGACTATTTCAAGAGCTATTTGCATTGATTATCAGAGAATAATTCAAACAAATGCTATGAAATATGCAATGCAAGACAAACGTTGAAGCATTTACTGCTGAACTGCAGACATTATAAAGCAGAGCAGATAAAGCTTAAGAAAAAAGCTCAGCTCAAAAACACAGACATTATATTGACATTGTTCATCATCAAGATTGAAAGAATCATAACACTAAAGTATTTGAAAAATACTTGAATTGCGACGAGAAAATGACTATTAGAAACGAAAGAGTAGAACGCGAAGAGTGCAAAGAAACAAAGAAAAACGAAAGTACAATGATGAGAGTTTGAGCGAGAGCATTTGTATATGCAAACTATCGATGTGATTGATCAATGAAAAGATATAAAGCAGCAACTTTGATCAGATTACATGTAACTTAGCATACATACAGTGTTTAGACAGTGTCATAGTCATAGACTGCATACACTTAATGAAAAAAAAATTTCATGTAAAGATGTAAATCAAGAATGAATTCATCATCTTTGTTAATCAATTCATCTGCAAACACTGCTGTGCTCTGAATTCAACTTTGTTCTTTATCACTCATCAAATCATTGACATTCAGATTCACATGTCTTATAAGTTTTGAATCATTCTTGAAAGTAATTTTCATGAAATATGAGAAGATCAGAAGATTGATTTCGTGATTTAATTGAAGAATCACAGTAATGAAATAATACACTATATTCTGATGTACTAGTTGTTGCAACGTGATGTACATAGTAGTTCTTAATCAGTCATGATTTGTAAGATTCAAGTCATTTCTCTGATGTCATAAATATATGTTTAGTTTCTCTTTTATTAAAACTCATGTATTGTTATTCAATATTTAATCAAACACATTTAATAGCATTATTGCATTGTTTTTCTTTCACTTCTGATACTTAATCTTTTTTATGAACATGTTATAAATCAAAGATGTATCAATCTTGTAGTTTTGTAATATATATGATTGTAGTTGAAATAGTTGTAGTGAGTCAGTGAAGCGAAAGAAATAACTATCTCAACGAAATCAGTCTGTGAAAGTGACATCGATTTTCACGAAATTTAGTTGAAATTTATAGTCGTATATGATATTTATATAATCAATAAGTATTTTAAATGACAGCTCATTCATCAGTAACTTAAGTCTATTTCTCAGCTTCTGAAGATGTGAATGACATATAAATGTTTCTACATCTTTAGTATTAAAGTGAAATTCTCTCAGCAACTTCATTATCATAGTCAAAGACATTGAATCAAGATAATTGAGTCTCTGCTTTCATGTATAAAACATTCATATGCAAGAGCATGCTTTACTCTCTCTCATTTCTCAAAAGTTTTTGATGATTTGATAACATGATTGCTGAACTTTCAATCATATGCTTTTGATCACTGTTGCAATGATAGCTTTCTCACAGACATTTGCAGCATCACTCATTTCTGATTCTAGACTGTACTGTAGAAGAATCTTTTCATTATTCATGATTACATTTAGCGAGAGTGCAAGTTTTTGCTCATCATATTCTGCTAGTTCTGAAAGTGCTGAAGCAATTAAGATAAGAAAATGAAAAGATATAAAAAGATATACATGTGATGTTCTTGAAGAATTTAACGACGTGAACAAAGCAATCATGTTAAAAGAGATTAATGTGATAATTCTTGATGATTGACAAAATCTTATTATCAGACTTTGCATCACTGACTTTGATGAATTAAAATCTGAGATCATGATTACATCATTTGTCTCTGTTACAAAAGAATAGTTCTTATGTTTTGATGTTCTTAATTTTCTTTCAAACATGAACTGCAAAACTGCTGATGAATTTATAACTGTTTCTACATGATTAAGCTTTAAATTCATATTGCGTGATCATTCTTTTAATAATTTAGGTTCAATTCTCATTCAGCTCATTCTATTCAATTGTTCTTCAATTAACATCAATTTCTTCTGCTCAGTAATTAACTTTTTGTAGTTCAATGATTGTGAAAATGAAGAGACTGAGATTCACTCTCTGCTGATGATTGCTTGAGCTGCTCAATGATATATCACTTGTTTCATCATTGATTTCATCAAGTGTTCATTTTCAATTCTGTTAATAATGACATGCATCTTGATCATGACTTCTCTCTTGATCAAATACAGTAAGAAGTTTTTCTCTAATATTCAAAGATTCAGAAGTTTTTGCTTTCATCTGCTTGCTATAATCTTTCAAGCTTCGACTACATCTCTTCGCTTTGCGTCTATGCACTCATACTCAATGATGATTGCTTCTCACTTCTCTTTCTTGATAATCATCTTTGCATAAAGTGAATTACAATCAAGAAAGTCTATGAACTCATACATTAAATCTTTAACGTTTGCATGCATATTTATAATTTGATTTTTAAACTATTAAATCATTTCATGATGCTTTTGCATCATAGAGAGTGAGTTAAGATAGTTAATTAGTTTCTAATTTTTATTGATGACGTGTCTCAGATGATTTAGCATAATTGCAGAGCTTGCTTTAGTCAGCATTATGACTGCTTTTCTGAAATGATGAAAGTGAAATAAATAAAAGGTTTCAAATAAGAATTTTCATAAAATGAGTGAGAAAACAACAAGAGCTTTAAAGTGAGTCTTAATGTAAGAATTTAGAAAACATGTGAGAAGTTCAAGCGTTTTAGTGAGAGTTTTGATGAAAGACAGAAGAGAGAAAGCAAACAGTTCTTCTGTAAATGCAATTGCTTAGTTAAAAGATAAATCATATTCTGCTAATCAAACTTCTTGAGAATTTGCTTGCAGATTTTATGATATTTATTTAATTCTTCTGTGACTTGTGTTTGTAGTAAGAAGAGAATGTCAGAAATTATGCTGTCATGTGTATATCATTAAGTCGCTCTTGATATATTCTCTGATGTACAATCGTTGATTTATTGTTTCAAGTATGCAATCATACATTCATTGTTTCTGACATGCAATTGTAAATTCATTTTTAATTCTTGCTTTAAATTCTAGCTTTAATCAATTTGCAATCAACGTTAACAAGTTAACTGCAAATTGATTAAAACTTCTTTTTCAATTAAATTCTTTTTAGTTTTAATCAATATACAGTTAACTTGCTAGCGTTAACTGCAAATTGATTAGAGCTTCTTTTCTTGATTAAAGTTAATTCAAGTTTTTATTTGAGATTCAACATATTGAAACTTCTTATCTTCAGTACTGAAGTACTTTGATACTAGCATGCATTGCAGACGTTATTTAAGTCATTTATTGCTCAGACTAAAATCTGTCTATTTAGATCAGAGCATTTGCACAATTTTCAGTTTACATGTATTTTACTATCTCAGTCTCAAAAGAGTCAGCTTGACAGAAGATCAACAAGTAAAGAAGAAACATGAAAAGTGATAAAAGAGATTGCAATCTCGTTATCATTGATTACTGAGCAAGAATCAGAGAAATAATTTAACGATTTTTCATTCTGTTTCTCACTTCATTTCTTGAGATTCAGCTAGAAACTCACTTTCGTCTCACTCACTCACTTCATAAACTCAGTCACTTCAATAAAGAGAGTGTTTGACAGAATTAAATTCATTATCAATGAATAGAAAGTTGCATGCGTGAATAAAATCTTTATCACTTGAAGATTTTCAAGCATTCATTCATAAATGTTTATCTCATTAATAAAAAGCTTATGTTCATTCTTCATCTCTTACTCTTTTTCTTTCTTCTCATGCATACACTCTTCACTCACTTTGACTTCATTCACTCTTTTCTTCTCTTTTGTATATATATATATATACACATCTTACTCTTCTATCAACATAAACTTTGTCTTCAGATCTGAATAATTATACTTCATTTCTTTAAGAATTTAATCTCTGTTTTATAGTTCTCAAATCACTCACTTAAATTGTATTCTTGAAGATGAGAGATAAATCAGACAGCAAGCATCAGATGAAGTTCTCACTTAATGTTCTGCAATTAAACAAATCTCACTCTAAACTTCTTTATTTATCTTTCTATGATCTGCTTAAGATAATCAATCAGTTCAAAGTTATGAAAAATCTAATTTTGACTTCAATTCTTACTTTACTTGATTATCATTCATAGTTCACGTTTGATTAATAAATTTCAGAAAGAATATTTAATGAACTTAGTAAGAAATCTGATTAGAAGAAATATCATCGTCAATAATTGCAACAATCTGCTGAAAATATTTATGATTGATGATTTAATCAATTCTAGAATGTTCAAGTCAATGAAATACAAAAGATCAAAGTTGAGTCTTGAACAAAATTTTCATAAAGATAGCAAGTGAAAGTGAGAAGTTACTTCAAATATAAAGTCAGATTATGAATTTCAATGATCTTTTGAATTTGAATCTAAATATCATCATGACAATGTTAATAAAGATGAGATGAAGCTCTTATTGCTTTTAAGAGAATTCAAGAGAAGCAAATCTGACAAATATTAGAAAGATGAATCTCTTGATCAATGAATTCAAATCTTGATAGTTAAAAAATTCAGACTTGACTTCAGATACTATGTTGTCAAGAACAATTTAAATTCTTATGTTAATAACACAATTGTAAAAGTTGAAGAAAGTCTTCTTTTTAACAAAGAAGAGTTTTAAGCTAGAATTTTAGACAAATACAATGATCACTTTGAAATATTCAAGCTTCAGACAGATATGTTGCATCAATGATTCAACAAGTAAGATCTTAAGTTGCAATTAAGATCATTCTCATTTGCGAGAAAAGAACTTCTTGAGACGAAGAAGCATTTTTTCTATTCTGCTTAAATATGATGAAAAGAATTAGTTACAAGTTTTGTTGATTTCTTCATTATCAGAATCAAATTGAAAATATTACTTGAAATCTTCTTTAAGAAAGACAATTCATCAACTTTAATTACATATAATTACAATTATGCAACGCGTTGAATTAAAACAGTTTAGATAACTCAGAAACAAAAAGAACATTACTGAATCAGAATTCAGAAAATCTCAAGCTTTCATCAATTTCTTCTTAAGTTTATTTTAAAGAACAAGAATATTATTAACGATAGATTTTGTTGAGATCATGCCTAGATATTCAATTTAATCATGTTGTGAATGAAATGTTTGATTCAATAAAGATAGCTATAACTAAGACTTTAAGAATACAGAAGAAAGAAGGTAAAAAGAAAAGAAGAACACGCTCTATATAGTAGTTATTCAGATTCAACGCTAGTTTCAAAGAAAACATGTTGAAACACAAGAAAGATGTTGATTTGAAAGATGTTTCGTTAACACAAAGAAATGTGTTTATCATAAATGTCTGTTAACTACTTGTAACATAAAGAAGTATGTTTGTTTAAAAGACAAATAGAAACGAAATAAAAGATGTTAGAAAATGAAACAGATGCTAAGTCAAATCTTGATCAGATCTGAGTCAGATCTCAATCAAATCTCAACTAAATTGTTGACTAGCTTTAATCAATATGCAATGAACTCGCTAGTGTTCACTGTGAATTGATTAGAATTTGACCTTTGACACATTTGTAACATTACTTTTCTCTTTGAAAATTCATGTTCACATGAATGTTGTTTTCTTTTCGCTTGATTGATATAGCGTCATCTTAAATTAGCGCTAGCGTGATTTGTTTGAATAGAGCTTATGAAATTTGATCAAGATTTCTTCAAAGTCTTCGAATTTCTCTTTATCAGCATAGTATCATTCATCATTTCAATTTAGTTCTGTTCATTTAACTTTGTATTGTATTCAATCTTGATAGCATCTGAAGTTCAAAATGTCATTTATCTTTCAATGTTCATCATTTTTGATAGTGAGTAATCTGAAAGATTCTGAATGCTGTTCTGATAAGAGATCATTGAAATAAGAATGCAATAACTTTGAGCTGAACATTGAATGCAGCTGTTTCATGCTTACTGATAAATGAAGATGATAGAAGATTTCAACTTTGATCATGATTTGATAAAATTCTAGTTGTTTGTCTTTTAAATCTTTGCATGATCTCATTGTTTTGACGTTTCTGAAAGATAATCAAACTCAGTCATTTATCTTATAAATGACATCTCATTTATGTTTATTGATCTGATCTTTAATGATCTGCTTCGTCTTTTTCAATTGTTGATGATCAAAGATTGTAATTGTAATTGTAATTGTAATTCATACATTCTTGTGACATCGGTTTAGACTCGACTCATGAGAGACTCTATGCTATTTATATTGAGTGAACAAAACTCTCTGAGAAAGAAAATCACTCGCCGTCTATACGACTGCTTCACGCAGTCGAAACAATAAGATTGACACTGTGTTATCAAGTAATGAATCTATAGCTTCTATTCAGCGCGTGATGCTCGAGTAAACTCTTAATGAGTGTCTGTGTTGTTCGTTTATGACGCATCGTCTTTGCTCTGCTCTTCATTGACGATATTCTATACAACGATGTCTCGATTCGATTCTCGATTCGAAGACGAAAGATGTTTTCTTTGCACTCGTGATGCTCGTGATTGTAACGTACGTAGAGCTGCGTTCTCTTGCTCAATGATTGTCATTCATTGCGCAGAGAAATATGTGATGAAAGAGAGATGCACACGATGAGAAGGTAGAGTGTGATTGTACTGAGTAACTCTTTTCTTCTCTTGATTTGACTTGTGTCACGTAGACGTTGAATGAATTGTTAGTATAGACGTGCAATTGCAATCGTTCGATGTTTGACTTTGATCGATGAAAGAGAATGCGTTCTGATCATTCTCTTGAACTCTCGATTTTTCACGTAGACAGATATATGACTTGATGTCAAGTAAAGAAGATGAGTTCAAGTCTTCTCAGTATATCAGCGTGATCGACGAATCACTACTTCTTCGAGCACTGTAGTCATGACTTTCAGACTGAGATCGACTATTCTACCTGATATCTTTTCATCAATTACTCGATGACACTGTCGATGTGATGAAGACGTTTCAGTATATTGACGTGATCGACGAGTCGCAAATTCTTCGACCACTTGTAGTCACGACTCTCATACTGAGATCGACTTTTTCACTAGATATCTTTTCATCTCTTACTGACATCGACATGTCATTAATCTTCTTTGTAGATCGATTGTGACTGTTAGAAAGAGTGTTGTCGCGTAGGTGAAAACTCTGCACGATCGACTTTCTCGCTCACGCAACATTCTAACATCGTTCAAATTGCGTCGAATTAAGATCTCTTGACTCTTCTGACTTCTATTCGAACACAGAATAGAATCAAAAGGTTCGTAGTCAACATCATGAACAGGTGAATCTCGTTGTCAGCCTGATGATCAAAGATAAGAAGTTTCTTTATTTGAATGATAATATTGTTGACTTTTCTAGCTTTAAGACGTTCACAAGTGATTTTGTAGTCAGTTGTATTTGAATTGAAACTTATTCGTGAGTGAAAGTCTTTATTGAAGTAGAACGAGATCATTGAAATGATGAAAAAGATATTGAAATTCTTGCTGAATTTCATCATTGATAATCATTTTGCTCAGTCGTTCTGCATGTAATTGCAGTAAATTCTTAGTTTGCATTCAACATCTTAATTAGCTCATTTTAATTGATTATTGATCTCAAAATGATAAACTGTTGATAAACTAGCTGTAATCTTTAGTCGCTTGCAAAGACTTTGTCACATGATTGATATGAACTGAAAGTCTCTGTTTGAAACAATAGAACTAAATAAATCATGAAGTTGATAAACGTTTCATAGCATGATTCAAACCGTTTCTTCAACTGAGATGTCATCATCTTTTCAATGACAGAAAACATAGTGATGTTTCTTGATGAAACAACATATGATTGTGCAAATAGCATTATAATCTTCTGATAGAGATAGTTCAGTGATGAAGTTCATAGCAATATCTTTTCAGCGTTTCTATGAAATTGAAAGAGAATGATGAAGTTCATTAATACTATTTCTAGATGTTTTACTTCGTTGATAAACATGACAGTTTTAAATGTAACGTTTAATCATTGCTTGATGATCTGATCAATAGTAGAAACGTTGAACTAAATTAATAGTTCTTTAATTGTCAGAGTGAGAAATGAAAGACTGATCATGAATTTTCTTTAGCAATTTCGTATGTATATTCTCAGAAACTCACAGTAGATCTTTTCTGAACAGAATGTCGTCAATGATCTCGCAGTACTTCAATTCAATGCTATGTAGCTTGAGCTTGTTTTCGCTTATAGCTTGTTTATACTCATTGCAAAGCTCATTCATCTTGTTGATATCTTTTACTCACTGATAGAAATCAACTTCAGATTCAATAGCTAGAATATTTATTCTATCAAGTGTCAGAATAATCTGATAGTGATCTTCAGTACGCTGAGTTGATTGAGAAATGTTGATCAGAAACATTTTAATTAAAGCATTAACTTTAGTATTCATTTTGCCTGATTGAAAAATGATCTGAAAGTTAAACTTGAACAGAATGTTTAGATAATTGACTTGACATCAAGTTAACTGTTTGTTTTTCGTGAAGATCTTCAAAGTTTGATGATTGATAAACATCTGAATGAGCAGCTCTGTGCATTCTAGCTTAAGTCTTCAGTGTTCAATGCAACGAATAATAGCTAGCAATTTCTTATCATAGATGTGATAATTGCATTCAACAGAAATCATGCTTTTGCTGTAGAAGATCATTGAGTGAAGAACTCTTTCATCATTGTACTGTGATAGAATTTCATCTTTGACGTAGTCAAATGCATTAATTTCTAGAATAGTTTGTTGTTTTGAATCAAAATGTCGTAGAACTGAGATCAAGCTGACTTGTTTCTTTAAATCATTAAAAGCTTAAACACAGACTTTATTTCAAACAAAAAACGTGTCTTTTCTAGTTAGCTGAGTGAATGATTTGACTAGCTTCAAGAAGTTTTTAATGAAACGACGATAAAAGTTAACAAATTTCACAAAGTTCTGAACTTCTTTTAGATTAATTGATGTAGTTTAGTTAACTATGACTTTCACTTTGATAGAATTCATACGAAGATCTTGTTCTGAAACTATGACTTCTAAAAAGATAGTTTCTTTTAAGTTGAATTCGCACTTTTGAATATTTACTTGTAGATCAGCTTCTTGTAGATGATTTAATATCATCTTGACATGTTGTCAATGTTCTCATTGAGTTTTGCTGTAGATCAGAATGTTGTCTAGATAAACTTGACAAAAGTCATTTAGAAAGTTTCAAAAAACGTCATTCATATACTGCTGAAACGAGACAAAATCATTGATAAGTTCAAAAAATAACATCTTTGATTTATATGCTTCTAAAGCGATGATAAAGATAGTGTGATTCTCACTATCAGAATGCATTCACAGTTTGTTGAAAGTTGAAATGATATTTAATCAAGTCAGATGCTTGCAATCAACTATTTTTTCAATCATCTCATTTATGAGTGATAAAGAATAATGATTTCTTCTGATGATAGCATTGAGCTTTTGATAGTTGACGCAGAATCATAAATCTTTATTTGCTTTTAGAATGAACAGAACGAGTGAGAAATATGAGACTTTGCTAGATGTTATAAATTTCTTGAAAAGATTCTCATTTAAATATTTCTTAACTTTTTGAAGCTTGTAGAGAAACATTCAATATGCTCGACAGCAAAATGATGTTACGTCACTAGTAAGATCTATCTTATGATCATATAAATGATAAGACGATAACTTGTCTGCTTGAGCTTGATCAAAGACATCTAGAAAATTCTGATATTTTGATGATAGCTTGACTTTAATATCTTCTAGATTCTGAGTTGTTTCATTGACTGAAAAGACGTTTATGACATCTAGTTTGCATTGAGTATTGTAGATAATTTTTCTATCAATGTCTTTGATGAACATAGCAAAAATCTCTGTCTGATTCTTCTTTTTTCGTTTTACTAATGCTTGAAAAGAAACGACGTTTATGTTTTGAATCAAGAATGACTCTTTCTAAATGAATGAAACTAAGTGCTTGAGCATCTTAGAGATTTTGCTGTAAGCTGCTGAAGAGATCAAAGTTGATTGCAATTAACTTGAGTGCTTCGTATTTAATGAGATCAAAAAAATCGAAATCGAAATATTTAATTGATCAGAAAATACGATAGTATCATACTTCATGTTCAATAATATTTCATTTTTGTTCATTCAGAGTTTGCTCAATATAGCTTCATGATGCTTAATATCAACTATCAGCATTAACATAGTCAATTTCTTATGACTTTCAATTATGAGATTGAGTAAAATCTTACAAGTAATAGTCTTTCTAGCTAACTTCTCATCATAGTCTCATATTAACTTCTCTTTGACTAGTGATATAGATTGAATTTCGAGTTTTTCGCATACTTTATTGACTAGTTTGATATGTATCAGCGTGTAGATAATGAAATCACTGTCTATCAAGAATCAAAGACTGAAAGATTCATTCTGAAAGATGAGAAATGCATTGATCAGAAAAGACTTTTCAAAGTAGTTTTCTTTCAATAGAACTTTGATTTGACTGTACAAAAATATGATCTCTACTTCTTTAATGACTTTGAAAAAGATAGTTAGTTTTTTGAATCAGAATCTGACTCAAAGTTCAATGTAAATTGATCAAGCTTGTCATTTTCTAAGACATTAACTTTTAAAGTTTAATCAAAGCACTCTCTAGAGAAATGATCTGACTTATGACAAATGAAACAGCTTTCAGTTTGTATATCTGTTTCTTTGATGCTAGTCAAAGTCACGTCACGCGATTTTGATGAGTTGATGAATATGATAACTTTGATCTTTCTAAAGAAATTCAATGAATCTCATTTCTCAGCAAAGATGACTTACTTTCTGATCTTGACCAGAAATTTCTTTTCTTTGATGTCATTCATGACTCGATGCTCATTGTTCAAATGAATCAAATAACTACGAATTTCATTCAGAGATTTTGACTGAATCAATTGACTACTTCAAGCTGCATGAAGATGATAGACTATCTTGTCTCATAAATCAATGATTAATTGCTTTTCATGATACTTTAAATAAAAGAACAAACGTTGAAACATTGAATAAAAGTCATTGAATTTGCTCTTTTCTTGAGAGAGATTAGCATACTTTCTTCAAAAGTTTATCTCTTTGTCAGAATCGTCATATAGTTGAGTAAGTTCATCTAGTAGATCATTGATTTTCTTATAGAGATTCAATGAATCTTGTTGATGTTAAGCTAAAGTAGCTTTGACTGCATCTTCATTGATTCTGAAGTGAATATAAATCAGTATAGCTTTATCAGTATTGAAATGATCAATGTTAATTTCTAGCTTGTCATGAATCTTTTCTTGTCAATCATCTCAAATAGATTCTTTTTCATCAGTAAACAGAGATGAGTTCAAAAGCTTTTGAGATCGCTTGAATGAACTGAATAAGATAGAAGAGAAAGAAGTGACTTCTTTAAATGATTGCAGTTGATGTTATGCTTCAGTCAATTTGTTTCAAAGCGTCTGATTCAATTGATTCAATCATTTTTTAACTTGATTCATTTTCTCAAAATGAGTCTTTCATATTTGTTCACTTAATATTTTGTTAAACAGCTCACAAGCTTTCACATTTAAATCTCGTTGAGTTCGAAGATTGTTTAAATCTTCTAGAAAAACTTCTGAATCTTGTTCAACTCAATGTTGTAGCTGCTTTACATTTTTTATATTTCAAAGAATAGAAGCTTTCAGAGATTCATTGAGAGTCTGAAAGTGAGATCAAGATTAATAATGTTTTCATATAAAGTTGATTCTAAAATATTTCAATATGCGAGATGATAACTCAGAATAAATAACTAAATTTACATCAACAGTTTGTAAAGTGAACTGAATTTTAGAGTTTAGCTTAAGTGACATTCATTGCTTAAAGTTGAATAAAATCTGAATTTAAGCTGATCTTGCTGAGCTGAGTTCTGCTTTTGTCAATAAAATCTGCATTCATTCATATGTTGCTGAACTGAATTTCGCTTTTGTCAATAAAATCTGCGTTTGTTCATATGCATTGAACTGAATCTTGCTTTCGTTGCTTTCGTCACTTTCATCGCTTATGTCACATATGTTGATTCTTCTTTTTGCATATATTATATATATTTATAAAGACTTATTTAAAGACAGAATTATAGTATAAAGCGTCGTTACAATGAATGTTGTCGTTGTACTCAAGAGCATCATTAATAGTACATGAACATTCTTTACTCTCAATCATTCATCTTTTCAAAATATACATCAACTCAAGTCAAAACAACTCAGAAAATGACTTAATTAATTCTGATTTCAAAGATGATTCGCAAATTATCTTTTGAGTCTTACGTGAAAAATATGAAGACAACATTGTCAAAAGTTTTGAGCAAGCACAATCATCAAGACATTGAGCGACATGATTTGAGTAATCTCATCAAGCATTTACTGCAAAATGACTCAGAAAACGAATTGATTAACTTTAATTTCGTGAAGATCAACAATCTTATCTGCATATGAAATATATGCTCATGACTAAAGATGACGAATTAATGATCAAGAAAATGAGATGAATGATTTCTGTTGATGTAGCATTTCTTAATCTTCTTATCTAAACATCAACTATGCATGTATGTCTGAACACAGCAGTTCTGCTCAATGCTCATGCTGAGTGAAACTAAATTATTATACTCACTTTGAAAGTCTATCATGCGCTGTTGATCTGTAGCGTCTGATGTAGCAATAATCTCACGTTCGCTCTTCAACTTCTGTGTTAAATGTCAAAGCTGTGATGCTTCTGTTCAAATTCTCAAGTCTCTTTAATCTTCAATCTGTAAAGACAGTTTTTCAATGATGACTTTTTCTCTCATGTCTTGACTTTATATCAGCAACAGCTTAAATTCTTCTTTTATTGACTTTCTCATTCTCATCACTAATCTTGACTTCTTGCAGTCTTCACAAAGCTTGAACTATTCACTATGAATGCATTGCAATGACTTGTCAAACTTCATGCATTAACATTCTTTGTAATATTTCAAATCAATTCAACATTATCTGATCTGACATCAATTATCACATTGTCAATGATCTTGCTCTTGATCATAGTGTGTAAGATCTCAAGTAATCACATATTTGTCATCTGCAGCAGATTCAATAACTCATCTAGCTTTTTCGTGATTTCATCATTATTTTCAAAATCATGAATCTGAGATCAGTTGACTATATCAATGTACGCGAAATCAATCATTTGTGAAAGCATTATAAATGTCATTTTTTTGACTTGTATCTTCGCTTGATGTGCAAGTAAATGATCTCACTCATTAAAGAACTGAGCTTTGCAGTAGTCTGACACAGCTGCTAGAAAAATTCTGTGAGCTGACTTTTCATGATCTTCAATCTTGAGTTAGATCAATTGCATGTGCTTGACTGATTTCAAAGCAGATACGCTGTTACTTTTTTAGCATCTTGACAGAACATCAAAGTCTGACTCAATTAATTAAACTGTCATCGTACTTGAATTGCAAAAACACATTGAACATAATCTTTGAAATTGAAAATCTTTGTTGATTTGCAAGATTGAAGATCAAGAGACACTCAGTATGTATGAAGAGATTGTGAACATTGCATTTTGCAGTGAAGAAAATGAGTCGTATGCTCTATATGAAAAGTAGATAGAAAGATTTCGTTCTTATGATCATATAATGACATTGTCTTAAGTTACATCATAATTACTCATCTGAGATAGAATGAAAACAAATTACTTAAACTATTTAGAGACAGAGCACATCATTGACATGATGCTTGCGCTTCATTCTGATTATCAGAGACAGATGAGAAGCGTTGTTGACATAACGTCAATGAGTGAACGAGAAGCGATTATCATTATCTTGCAGAAGAATTCAATCAAGACGAAGAATATACACGAGAAATTGAACAAGCTGTGAGTACTTTATGAGTTCAACGAACGTAGAAACAATGAGCTGATGCTCTGAGAAAAGATGAGAAGATTGACAGAGATGATAGAAAAGCTGATGCATCAACGCGTCGCTGCGTCAACTGTCAATTGACGCATGAAGAATCAGCTGAAGAGATTGAAAAAGATAATGAGCAAACTTGAAAAGAAGTTCGCGAAGAAGAAGAGATACATTGACAACTGAGTGAAGAGAGCGAACGAGAAGTCAACGATGTCATTTGAAAGTCATCTTGTTCTCAACGTCAACATTGCATCATCAGTGCAAAATCATTGCAAGAAATTCAAGATTAAGATCTTTGTTAAAGAGAAAAAGAAGATCAAGAGAATCATGATGACAACAACAGAGAACATAGTGAAATGAGCAAGAAAGATTAACGTCGATAAGATGCTATTGATGCGCAAGAATATAAAGACTATGAAGAGATAATCAAATTTACTGATATTTTGAATCAAGACAAAAGACAGCAAGAGAATACTGAAGAAAAACAATTTTTGAATCAAAGAGATTTCATCAAACGCAAGTCTGTGTAAAGTTAGTTTCAAAGTAGTGATACATGAAATTAAAGTCAAAGAAATGTCTAAAGACATAAAGAAAAAGAAAACGAAAGTGCTCATCAAGATCAACAAAGACATACATTCAAAGATGATGATTGAGAAAGTCAAGTAACTCACAAAGAATAGTGAACAGAAGAGATACGTCTCACTGATGATACGCGTAGTCAGCGCTGAGATGATGAACAAGCTAATTGACAAGAAGATATATCATGAGATCGACATAAAAATCACGCAGTTTTATGATTCAAGTTGTAGAACACATCAATGTTTAAAGTGTCAAGACTATGATCATAAGACATACAGATGCAGAAACAAGCAAAGATGCATTTACTGCACGCTAGATCATCACTTGAAGCACTGTTTTCATAAACAGACTCAAGACATGTGAAAATGTGAAACATGTTAAAGCATACACAAAGTTTTTGATTCTCAATGTCATAAACGACAGGTCGAAAAAGAGAGAATAAAGAAAGTCACGAAACACAGATCTTTATATCACGTTGTATGAGAGCAGAAAAAACTCAAAGCAATGATGTCGAAGATGATCACAGAAATATCTATCAATCTGAAATCGTTGATAAACAATGATCTAAAGAGAAAACAGAGACGCTCAACAAATGAAAGTCATCTGCTCAGCGTGATCATCACATTCAAAAACACTATATTGAATCATCTAGTCAAGAAGTTAAAAACAAATGAGTTGAAGTCAATATTAATTACATCAATTTCAGTATCATCTTCTTTTGAAGATCTTACAAGAGAAGTAAGCACATTGCAAACACTCAAGAGAACATTAAACAGTCTTGAATGTGAACTTTAATGTCTCAGCAAAAGAAGCTTTGAATACTACAGTACAACGTTCACAAGTTCAGAGAAAAGATGATGATAGTGCTATTACATGAGAAAAAGATAAAGAATTATGACATTTTGATTCTTCAAGAACTCTGATGATTTAATGAGAATTTCAGAGCGTACTGCTCAGCAACTGTTAACTTCACGCTGAAGAATAATGAAGATAAAATCTGTTTTTACATAAATAAGAGAATTGACAGCAACATCTGACACTCAACATGATACTTCAAAGATGTAAACATGATTATGTTATAAACATTAACAGATGATACACAGATGACTCAGAAAGTTATACACATTCACGAAGCATACAATTCATCATTCAGAAATCATGAAGTCATTCATGAAAAAGAAAGTTTTTCAGACATCAAAAAAATGCTACACATGTTGAAAGAATGCATTCTTGTAGAAGACTTTAATTTGCATCATCTCACATGAGAGAAATCATTCTACTTAAAACAGCATTTATTGTCAAATGATTTAATTGAAATAATCACAAATGTCAACGCATCGCTGACGCTGTCTTGAGACATGATTACGAGAAATTATCAGAAATCTCAAATGACAATAGATCTGATCTTCACGACAGATGACATTATGAATCGATTAATACGATGTGAAATCGACGAAGAAATGAAAAACTTCTCAGATCATCTGTTAATACAAACAATTATAAATCTCAGAGTCTGCGAAGAGTTAGCGCGAAAATCGCGTCGCAACTGAAAGATAATGAATGAAGAGAAGTTTATCAATATTTTAAAAGAACAAATGTTGAAATTATTGTTGAATCATGAGATGAGACGTCAATGCATAAATGAGTATACTAAGCAATTGCTGAATGCACTGAAGAAGATCATCGAGATTTTCACTTTCTGAGCGAGATCACATGAAATGATCAAAGCAGAATGAACGAAGAAGTGTACAAAGATTATCAAGAGTATGCAACGAATGAAAAGAAGTTGTTGAATCATCAACGACTGAACAAAGTACATTCAAGCATGTGACAAGAAAAGCATGATTATCAGAAAATAGAAATGCAGTGAATATTGAAAGATTATGCAGAATGTTGAACAATTCTTGAGAGAACTGTTCAAAACTGCGAAATGAGCAAGAAATGCAATCACAGACACACTGACTCAAACGACAATTTTCTCTCTGATCAAGTCAGAATGCTTTGACATCATCACAACAGCACAGAATAAAGTGAAGATAATGTTTCAGACTCACTTTTCATCATCTTCAGAGATTTTCATGCTGAACACAATAGACTTCAAGTATTCATTCTTGATTGAAGATGATGCTTCGCTGACACATCATAAGATTAAAAGAGTCATCTACAAAGCAACATCTGACAAGATGTTGAAACACACGAAATACATAAATAGAATAATGCGCAGACTTGTTGACAGCATGTCAGAATAAATATGCTCTCTTTTTGAAAGATGTTTACAGAAGAAAATACAGTCAACTCAGTTTAAGAGCGTAGTCACAATAGTGATGCAAAAGTCAGACAAGAAAGATTACTTCAATGCAAAAACATATAAATCAATTGCGCTACTTAACACACTGAGCAAAGTACTGAAGTTCATCATATTTGAACGTCTGCGAAACATCATAGAGATGTGCAACTCAATATTGAACACTCAAATGAAAACTTGCAAACACAGATCAACAGATACGACTTTGCAACTGATTACAGAAAAGATACACATTGTATGAAGTGACACAAGAAAAAGAGTAGTCTCACTGCTAAGTCTGAATGAGAAGAACGCGTTCAACAATGTAACACATAGCAGACTCTTGCATGACATGAAAAAAAGAAGAGTTCTCAGACTGCTTCTTGAATTTGTGAAGAACTTTCTGAGAAATCAATGCATCATGATCACAATCAATGACTACACGACGATGAAACGCAACGTAAATGTTGACATATCACAAGATTCTTTGCTATCATCAATATTATATCTGTTTTACAACGTGAACTTGCTAAAAGTATGTGACAACATCAGATTAAGAACAAGCTTCACAAATTTCATAAATGACGTCAATATCTTAATATATGAAGAGTTCATGAAGCGCAACTGCAGAGTTCTTAGCGAAATCTATGATAGATGCGAACAATGATCAAAAACGTACAACATTAAGTTTTCAAAGACAAAGCATGAGCTGATTCACTTTACAAGAATCTTTAAATGATTCAATATGAACGTCGATGTAAAGTTGATGAAACATCAGATTGACTCAAAATCAGATATCAGAGTCTTGAGAGTTCAACTGAACTTCAAGCTGAAATGAATGATTCACATGCATTATGTTGAAGCAAAACTAGTGATTAAACAAAAGATCATGCAGACAATCATTGAATTTACTTGAGACTCGTCAATGATGATGAATAAACAAATATACTTCGTGATGACGCGCTCTCTGCTTAGTCACGAAGTCGTCATATGATATACATCACAGAGAGTGAAAGATCATCAAAAGAGTCTAAACATTAAGCTGAGATTAATGCAAGAAAGAGCATTGTGACAGATTATCAACGTTTATCGTGCAACATCAACAAAGACTCTACAGATGAAAATAAACACAACATCGATAGATATTCACTTATAAAAGCTGATACAAAGATCAATAACAAACATGAACTCTCAAAAATCAGACGAAGTTATTGAGATGATAGTGAGTTGAATTTGCAACGACTTGACACTCAAAAGAGATTGAAAATCAAAGCTGCATAAAACATCTCTACAGCTGAAGCAAAAGTGAATGAAAGAAATACTTAAGTAGATGAAAATGAATTGAAGTTATTTCTACACAGCAATTCTCTGATCAGAATCATTAAAGATAATTATAGTTGCAAACAAGAAAATGTCAATAAAACAACATAATCTCAACATGTTCACATTGAAGCAAAGAGTTTACTCAAATGATAGTGACAGCAGAAATGATGTTACAGCAATCATGATGAGAATGAACTGAGAGCTAAATAAGAGACTGAGAAGATCAACTTTAGTCATCACTTATCATGATGAGCTGAAAGAATTAGTCGCGAAGATGAAACATCTTGCAAACGTAGCGACAGTGAATCAAGAGTGTCATGAAAAGATATACAAAGTATACAGTGATAGTCAGACTTCTTTGAAAACAGTGAAAGTTATGACATCAACAAAAGATCAGACACGTCTGTAATGAGTTCAGACTGCGCATGAGAGCATTCAATCTTGAGAAGTCATGCTGAAGTTACATTGAGTGATGAGACATGCAGAAGTACTTGAAAATAAAGCAATGAACAAAATGACTGATGATGCACATGATTTGTCTCTATTGCTGACTGAGTGTTAGCACACTGAAGTGACAACAAAATTGATACTCATACAGAAACAGATCAAATAAACATGAAGAATAGTTTGAAAAAAGAGATTCAACGCAGCTCATTTTCAATATCTGACATCAGAGATGACACATCAACATCTGCAACTGCACAAAAATCATGCAAAGTCTCACAGCGCATTATTGACGCAGTTACACACAAGAAAAATTGACTTCAATTAATTTTTACATGAGAGACGAGTACTTAATATTGCTATGACAACATGCAAGTGCAACAAAGATTGAATGTTAATCAAGCACATTCTATTAACATGTCTCAGATGAAAAGTAGAACAAAAAGCAATGCAATGAGAAGAGAACATCACGAACTTGAGAAAGCTCTTAGAAATTGTGAGCGCAGCAATAATGATCATACGAATGATACTCTTAATGAGCATACTGAATCAATTTCAAGCTGTGACATCATTAAAGAAACAGATGAAAGAGAGAAGAAATAAAGAAGAAACAGACTCATAGAGTTTTCACATTGAAAACAGTTATAGTATAAAGCGCAGAAAGAAGCGATTTTTGATGCGAAAAGAACGCTGCGCTAGCGCAGCGCTCGCTAAAGTATATAGAATCTTGCATAGACTCATAATGAGTGTTGAATCGAGTAAGAATTAAAAAAAAAAAATTTGACATTGTTTTGCAAAATTTCTCTTTTTATTCAACGCAATTGCTGTTAGAGATTTGATGTTGTGATTTGCAAGTTCTTGAACAAATGCAAAGTATTCAGTGATAGAAAAATTTCTTCATGTTCATGAGTTGATGATGTTGAGCATGATGTCAAAGTTCATTGATCAACATGACATGAACATTCAAGATCTTCAATCATATCAAGTATTTATTTACTATCTTTGAAGAGACAAGATTACTCAGACTTTCTACAACTCATGACAAAAGTAACTTCAAGATCTTGCAGAAGATGATCTCTTTTACAAACAGATACTTTGCAGCTTTGTTAAAATGCAATGATTGAATAATTTTAACTTGCATATTTTATTTTATGCAAGAAACATGAAGAAAACATTCTTGCAAGATTTAGACATGTGCAATCATGAAGATATCAAGAGACGCGATCAGAATGATTTCATTGAGTCAATTCATCACATTAGTGCATGTGATGAGTGATTGATGACGAAGTGCAAAATCAAGCAGTAAAACTCTTTGTTGACAACAAGCAAAGCAAAACAGCTACTCAGATACAAGTGATAATGTCTTGTATATCTCAATGAGCTGTATATAGTCATGATTCTAGCTATATATATATAATATATAAAGAAAGCATTTCATCTTCTGATGTGTAACTTTGATGATTGAATTCTCAAAGCTTCTGATGAGATGATGTTTCAGAGTCAATCTGTCGTTTTCGCAAGTTTGACTGATGTATGATTCATTGAACTGCAAGACAGATTCATTGAATTCATGATGTTTGCTTTGATGTCATTAATCATCATGTAGTCTTCAAGATGTATGAAAGTCATTGAGTTTAGCATTCTCAATCACATCTAATATCTTAATGACAATCGCTTGAAAATCATAAAACTCGACTATTGTGATTATGATGAAGCAAAGTACATCTGTGTCTTCTTCAGTCAAGCAACTACATCGTTGATCTTGTTGATAATCAATCATGATGATTGTAATCAGTATGCTCTTCAAGTCAGAATCTTTGCAAATGACTTTTATAAATTTAAATCTTGCAAATTGTAACTTCTGTATTCGTGATGATGAGTTTTGAGTGAGTCATCATCACAAAACGTGAATTACTCATGTTGATGCAAATTCGCAAATGAGCGAGTTGACACTCAATTTTTGAACATTAGAAGTCAAGTCAACTTTTGAGTCAAAGTATGATATAAATAAAGTATCATGCATTCTTCATGTGCATTGACAGCACTTCTTCTCTTTTCTGAGAAAACATTTCTATACTTTTGTACTTCAGATCTTCATCAATTGCATTCATGTTTACATCATTTGCAATATGTGAATGTCTGACAAGTATGAGAAGACTTTTCAAGTGCACATTTTCATGTAGATGACTTGAACTTCAAGACTCATGATTTTTGAGAAGAACGCACTTTTCTTACTTATAGTCTTTCGTTTATCTCTTTTCATGATTGATACTAGTGATGTAATAGAAGCATGATTTCAAGTTGTGAGATTGTTGACGTTTTTCTGCTTCTTCAAATCATTGTCGATCTGCACACATTCAGACACAATGTCAATTGAGTAGTCATGATTTTCTTAATGAGTTATTCAAATGAATTTATTCAAAAGAACGAAAATGAAAATCTATGATTATGCTTGAGCAGTGTTGTTTATGTCGTTGAAGATTTGTTGAATCATCGAAGCAATATTTGCAACATCATCAAGAATCACAGAGCTTAATGTTAATTATATAAATTTTTTCATGATCTCAATAAGTTTTGATGAATATATTAATGAATGTCAAAGAAGAAAGAGTGAGTACAACTATTTATAATACAGACTGATAAACTAGTAACACATCATGCTTTCTTGATGCACATGTATGAAGCGATGTGATCTATGTGCAGTCATTATTTTTCACTCTGTCACTGAGTTTAATGTGATCATCTTTGTCGTTATCATTGTTGTCAATATCTTTGATTAATTCTTTAACTTGAAATGTTTTGAACTTCAATGTCATGTTCATTAAACGCGCTTGATGATTCTGTCTGTCATATATCAGCATCTCAATCTGTGAATCTACGCAGCGCAAGTCATAAGTGATAGTCTTCTCATGTTGTTCAAGATGATTGACTCTTTTCTTAATCTGTGCTTGATTTCTCTTCATTCATTTTGAATTGATCTGAACTAGTCTCTTGACTTTGTGTAAATTGTAATCAACATTGATTAATTTGATAGTGTCAATGATAAAGCATGATGACTTTTCATTTGAATACTTCTGCAGTTTTTTCAAATCTTCTTGAAACAATCAAACTATGTTCATCACTCTAGATTTGAGCAATTTTGAAGTTATCAAAGTCACTGAAACTTTAAGAACAAGTCAAAAGTACTACATAATTAAATGTTAGCAATCATGTCAAACATGTTTTTTCTCGCTATGCATGTGATAACTTTCAAGAACAACATTAACAGAAAGTAAAGACTTTGTCACTTACTCAATAAAGAATAAGTGCATTCATAGAATTCATGATACAGAATACAGTCTTCTCGTTCTTGTCTCAGATATGATTGATGAGTTCGTTGATTGCTTTGATCTTGATACAGTTCATCTTGAAAATAATCTCAAGAATGTGCTTTTCATAAAAAGACTTGACTTTCTTCAAATTGTAGAGACAATCTGTTTCAAAGCGAACATATCTCTTCTTTTAATCTTCTTCTTCAGAGAACGCAAGTAACTGTGTCTCTGAAAGTTGTTCAAGATGCAAGAATGTACTAAGTACTCTGAGTCAATAAACTTTCATCATTCAATTGTTGATGTTGATTTAAGATTGATTTTCAATGCACTTTTATGCTTTTCACTCTTACATTTTTCTATTTCTATTCTTTTGAAGTTGTTCAATGATTGTCATCACTGAGAAATTGACAAGTTCATTGAACATTGATGAAAGCTTATAATCAACATCTTGATGCTTATTTGATTTCACATCTGTAAGAGAAGAGTTGAAAAACTTCAATAAATTGACATCACGTTGTAATCATAATGTGTTGCACATAGTTTCTAGCTCTTTGATGTACTTTTTAATAACTTGATAATCTTTCTCTTGAAGATTGATGATTTTCATATGTATCTTGTTCATCTCTTTCAAATTTTTGTATGTACAGTATATCAAATTAACTCGATGAGCTTCTTTTTCTTTTCATCTTAATTCATGTTGATTCATCATCAAATCTGTCATCAGCATGTTCATTTATGTCATCATTTGTATGAAAGATTGTTCAAAGAGTGCATCTGTAACAAATCACTTAAGAGATTTTTCATTCATGTTCTTAAACAGATTGATGATTTTGAATGTCTGAGTCATCTTTCTATGCATCTCATCTGCAATCAGTTGATCTTATTTTATATTTCAAAGCTGTTATTTCAACTGTGATTGTTTTGATTTAGAAGTTGCTCTTTCAAATTAATATCAATTTTTCATTAATGCTGCAACGTAAGTCTTGTACATGTTTATTGTGATCACACATATGAGACTAGAACTAGCTTGCTCTTGTTCTATTAGAAAATTTCTATCTGTTCATGTTAGTCTGATGACTAGCGCGTTCATCTTTGCATCATAATATGCGTGATGAATTTATCAACATAATAAGTCATTGTTCTTGTCGAGATGAATTTGAATCTTCTTTAGTCAGTTGATGATCAAGACTGACAAAACAATAACTAAATTGACAAATTTCAATGATATGAGATGTGCAGATGAGCTCACGTTCACACATGAACACTAAATTTTCAACTTGTTATTGAAAGAGTACTTTGCATCTTTAGACTGAGATGTACTGAAAGTGTCTTCTTTCAGATGTTCATTGAACTTCTTCTCGTAATGAGCATCGTTGATCTCGTTATGTGTTATGTGCAATAAATGATTCAGACAAATCAATTCAAGCATCTTTATTGTCTTATCAATAAATTAGCATGCTTCATTCTTAATCTTGCTGACATTCATGTTTATTTTTTCAAGATTTATATCATCAACATTGAATTCTTTCTTCATGAACATTTTCATCTTAAACATCACAAAAACTTCAAAAGTCTGATATAAAAAGAGTGACGTGTTTATTCTCTGCAAATGTATGCGTGACTGAGATTCAACATGATTAAGATCATGCAGAAACAATTGAGCATAATTTTGTCATCTGTCTTCTTCATGAAGATGCTTTGTAACAGTCAGCAATATCTTCATCATGAGTCTATTCAATCTTGTTAATCAAGAAACAAGATTGACTTCAATATTTCAATCATCTTGCGTAATGCTTTTTCAAATTCTGCTCACTATCTTTATCATCATTGAGATTCATGTTTGATCGCACATGATCTGACTCTCTTGTGAGATCTTCTGTAACTGAACAATCGAAAATCATTGTGTTTTGTTGAGATTTCGTCTGCTGAGATGAAGATAATACAGTTACTTTATGTTGTTTGATTCAACTTGTTGAATCTCAATGTGAGCTGATGATTTTGTTTTTCTTTAATGAAAAACTATCACACTTCAATTCTGAATTTATGTTTATTGATTGATTAATATTTGAAGCTGAGATGTTAGACTTATTCGAAGCTGATGTCAACATGTTGTTTTCTTGAGTTTGCATCTTATCATTTAATTTTCGTCGCTTTGAATGCAATGATTCAGAACTTTCATCATTCTTTGTAAAAATCGCTTGTCATTAATCTGTCATTCAAACACATACTTCAATGACTTACTATAGTGCAATGTTTGATCAGTTAATATGATGCTTATTGTATCTTTCTTTGAATGATTGAATCTTGATCGCTTTCAAGAAAAATATAAGAGCGTGTGAGTCTTGTTCATGAAATCTTCACTCTTGTCAGTTTGCTGTGAATGTACACTCTTCACAAATCTATCAGATTTCGCTGCATTGTTTGCTGAGTTAACGTTATTCTTCGTTGTATTCAGAACAGCTGTGTTATTTGCATTGCTCTCTTTCATGTTAACGACTGCTGACTGCTTCTGAACATAAGTAGACGCTGCATTGTCTGCTGAGTCAACGTTATTCTTCGTTGTACTCAGAACAGCTGTGTCATTCACATCACTTTCTTTCATGTTAACAACTACTGACTGCTTCTGAACATGAGTAGACGCTGCATTGTCAATCAAGTCAACGTTATTCTTCGTTGTAAACAGAACAGCTGTATCATTTGCATCACTTTCTTTCATGTTAATGACTGCTGACTGCTTCTGAATATGAGTAGATGTTGCATTGTCAGTTGAATCAACGTTATTCTTCGTTGTAAACAGAACAGCTGTGTCATTTGCATCACTCTCTTTCATGTTAACGACTGCTGACTGCTTCTGAATATGAGTAAAGTTTATTCAATTCTGCTTTATGAAATCTAAACTTCTTGTCAGTCTTTATTGATATACATGATCTATCAAATTATCAACTGTCGTTTCATGATCAATTGATAATGTGTTGATCTCATTTCTTCAAGTTGTCACTTTGTTAATCTTTTTGCTTTCATTAACATCAATGAATCTTGTGTGCTCTTGACGAGAAGCTGAGATTGATGAAGCATTGTCTGTGAGTTTTGCATTGATCATTAGTTCGCTGTTTACATACATATGTTTTTGATCTATCAGAATATGATGTAGCGCGAATCATATTAAAGCGAGCAGCATGATTAAATCGATTTGAGACATCACGTAAAACAGCTTGAAAAGTTCTGTCTGAATTTATTTTCAAGATCTCGTCATTTATGATGTAGATGATAGTGTTCATCTCAATGTAACTGATGTCATCTTTGAGAATTTCAATTTACATTTGAAACAAAACATTATAAAATCAATCTCTGTCATCATGTAAATTATGATCAAGTACATCTTCAATTAAAGTCAAGCTCATTTTCAAAATCTCTTTCAAAGTGATCAGATTCAAGTGTGAACTCATCATTGCATGAAGTTCAACGTCTTCAAGTGTTCTGATAAATGACATGACTTCTTGTGACTGCGAAAACTCAGATGCAGATGATGCTCATTGAATCTTTATAATTTTATGTATGATGATGAGTGATTGATCATCTGAATATGATGTAGAACTAGTTTGTATGTGAGTGAAAGATGTGTTGATCTGTTTAACGCGTCTCTGTTCAGAATGTCTTCTGTTGTAGAACATTCATTGAATTACAACGACTAAAATGTTGAAAATTTGATTTGTTTTGAAATCATCAAACATAAGCATGTTAATCTTGTACAGAAATAATGTTAATTGCTCATCAACGATAGCTGACTTCTTATTAGATCTGATGTGCTTGAGTGTAAACATATGCTTTTCAGTTCATTGCTTAGCTTGATTTGTTAAATTCTTCAGCTGATATTTATTAATGTTTAAGATTCTAAAAATCTCTGTCATGTTTCTGAAAGTTGAACACTCATCATCAAGTTGAGAATTCTGATATCTGATAGTGATATTCTTTTTGAAACATGAGCTAGTCATTATAATGAGTTGATAAAATCAGTTCAATAAGATAAATGATGATGATGAAATATTAATGCTGTTATTCGATTATATGAGATGAGTTGACGTGACAAACTAAACGTGTACTTAATTGATGTTAAATATGCAGATTCAATCAACTGAGATTGAGTTCAATGAACATATCTTGATCTTGATGATGATGCTCATTGAAAAAGACATATGATGCTAGATCATGATCTTATGTGATTATGAGAATAAATTGAAAGACTTACATCAAGTATGATGAGCAGATGAATGAAAGATTAAGTTGTGTTACATGCAGTGAATGTAATACTGTAGAAGTTGAAACATAATGAATTTACTTTAGCTTATGTTGAAGATTTGTGCTCACATGATGTGCATAACAGCTTAAAGACTAAGCTAGTATATTGTTGATTGAAGTGTATTGTATCTGCAAGTTGTTATATTTGTATTTCAATGTGTATTACACAGTGATTAGTGTTTCAATCTCTTTAACAGACTTGAACTAGCAGTAAACAAAGAATTTAAACATCGAAAAAGAATGTTGTCTTCTGTGAAACATGTTTATCAGTCGATGAATACTGTTTCTTGATCAGATTTATCTTTTTACAATGCTTGCTCTTCTGCGAAATTTGCTGCAGAAGCTTCATTTGCATTTCAATGATGCTTTTGCTCTTCTGCAGAATTTGTTACTTAATCTTCGCTTGTGTTCTGATGATGCTCTTGCACTTCTGAGAAGTTTATTACTTGATCTTCGCTCATGTTCTGATGATGCTTTTGCTCTTCTGAGAGATTTGTTGCTTGATCTTCGCTTGCATTCTGATGATGCTTTTGCTCTTCTGCAGAATTTGTTGCTTGATCTTCACTTATGTTTCAATGATGCTTTTGCTCTTCTGCAAAGTTTGTTACTTGATCTTCGCTTATGTTCTGATGATGCTCTTGCTCTTCTGAGAGATTTGTTGCTTGATCTTCGCTTGCATATCAAGCTTTGTTCTCATTTCATTGTGATTCTTGCTCTCAAAATTGACGCTCTGTTTTCATGAAATCGATGAATTCTTGTTGACTAAAGTATTTCTCATAAACTTCGTTGATCAAGAACAGATTTTGAACATGTTGTATCATATGTAGATTGCAAGCGTAATTGTGCTGAAATTCATCATAGTTACATAATACAACAAATGAGTTGCAAGCATGATTACAGACAGTCAGAAGATGATTGAATTGAGACATGAAGTCAAGTTTCTTGATTCTCATCATACATAAAATGATGACAGAAGCTTCTTTGTCTTGAAAAGAATCAATTATGTACACTTCAACATTTTGAACTTTCAAATCTGAGACTAAACTTCTCTTCAGTAGCTGAACTTGTGCAGTATATCTCATAAGAATGACGATGTTCTTGATAGATATTTCAACTTCAGCGTAGATCTTGACAAGCTCAATTACTACAATGAATTCAATCTCATTCTGCTTGAACTGAGATGCATCGATTCTTATGTCGATTTCATTGATGTTGAGAAATGTCAATGATCATTCTATTTTGCAAAAGCTCTTCAATACAATGATTGTGATAGTCATATTGAGTTGAAGTGAAGAGTTGACTGAGAACTGCATCTGAGCTTTGTATCAGACAGTGAATACGATGTCATCTATGATGAGAATTGTGCAATACTGTTCAGTAAGAAGCATATAAAAGTATTCAAGCATAATCAGACATTCAAATAGACTTCTGTTTATATAGTGCATAAAGCAATTGTTCTTGATGTCTTCTTTTGTCAATCGAAGTTGTTCATCATCATTGAACATATGCATTGAATCATTGCTGTGAATCATAGCAATAAAGATCTTTGCATTCTCAACTCTTGCGACTTTCTGAACAACAGTATGATCTTCTTTGAATTTTTTTAGCATAGTAGTGTCGAAGTTGATTAGCGTGCAGACAACATCACTCACGTCATGCTCAAGAATATTCACACTTAGCTCAATCTCAATGCGCTGAAAGAATTCTTGATCTTTCATGTCAAGAATTTTTCTCATCTCAATTCTTTGAAAGTATGAGCAGAAAGTCTTAATAACAGCGTCACGCTCAGTCTCATTGTTCATTCTATTGAGCTTGACATTGATAATTCTCTGAAGCATACAACGTTTGAATTCGTGATCTCGCTTCGAAGATTAACGTGTGACATGAAGATTAAGATCTTCATAATTCATATTAAATGAATTCTTGTCACTCTTGAAATCTTTGTGAGTCATATTGACTTCTTCATTATTGATTTGTACAATTGAAGAATCTTGTGTCTCATGCTGCTTGTCACTCTGTTTACTTTGTTGACTCTGAAATTGCGTCTTATTCATTGAATGATTGCTCAAATTCGTGACTTTTAGAAGCAGAGTGTCAAGACTGATCTGATGCAATTTGTATCAATGATCTCTAATGTCATATAAAGTTTTCTTGCTCTGATCAATAATTTGATGTGTCAGCTGATCATAGAAGACATCAGATAACTCGTGAGAGACATTTCATCATCGTCAAGCGAAATCGTTGTTTACTGAGTGAGACGTGTGACTGTTTTGAGTGACTATCTGATGTTCAATGAACTGCGAGTGAAAACGAACAATCTTCTTATTCATCAAAATGATGTCTTTGTTTTTCAGTTGTTGAAGCTGTTCATTCAGTTTGAGAATGAATGTATCAGCTGTGTTGTTGAACAAACTCAGCACTTTGACTTTCTTGCTCAGCTTTAAAAGTAACATTGTGATAATGACATTCATCAATGTTTTCTTGATTTCAAAGAGTTTCTTGATAAAATCAAAATCGTTAGAAAGATTTTGAAGATATTGCATAATTGACATCTGAGACTTATTCAGCTCAATATTTCACTCAGCAAGAGTAGTTGAAAGATTCAAGTTTTTGAAGAGAATTGATGTGAATTTAATACGAAGATTCTGACTCAGTATAATATCGCGAAAGCAATCGTTGTATTTATAATATTTCTCGTCAATATGAGCAGAATTAAGAATTCTGATTGTCGCTATTTTGATTCTGTTGAGCTTGTCAAACATGATTGAATGAACTGAAATCACGTTTGATGCATTGAAAAGACAATACTGAAGTACTTGTTTATCATCATTCTGTCACTCATGCTTGCAAAGATTGAATGTTGACTTCAATTCAATTGAGCTTCAATCTGTCTTAATGAGAAAGCAATGAAGAGTTACGCTCACATCTGTCATGTTGAAGAAAATAAATGATTTGACAAGAATGATAGCAGTTCACTTGTCATTATTGATCTGCACTTCAAAGTGATTCTTCAAGTCAAATCAATAGTTGAAGCGATCGAAAAGATACAGTAAATCAACATACTTCTTGTCTGTTTTCATGAATGTGATGAGTGCACGTAACTCGCAGAGTAATGTCTGAGTCTTTGTAATCAGTGCTCGCTGTGTCTTCATCAACTGTAGTTTAGAGAAATCTTTGATAAGTCAGCACTTTTTGTCATTGCAATAAGTGCGTCGATATAATAAATAAATAGTTGAATGATTTTTCTTTGAAGTCACTTGTTCTACTTGAATAATATGCTTGTGATTTTTAGACTGACTGAATCACATGTTGAATGCTGAAAAGTCTCACTTTATTCTGATGTTACTGTTGAATTTTTGATACTGATTCAGAAACGTATCTCATTCAATCATTGAGATGAAGATCTTCAGCTTGACTGTGCAATCTTCTGACAAATCGAAAACTTTTTTGAGTGTGTTCTCTATATTCTGAAGAACTGATGAATCTTCATGATTCTCAAGCAGAATCAACTAAGTATGAGTTAAGATCAATCTGAAGGTAAATTTAAGAAAAGTCATTCATTCATCTCAACACAGATTCTTGATCTTTGAATCATCAATGTTGTGTATGAAAAACATGAATTTGAAATAAGAAGTATGTAACAGAGACATGTTTGAATAGTTCGCAACAATAACTTCGCGAATGTCAAAATTTGAATGTAAGTGAAAGATTCAATTATGTAAAATGTCGTGAACAGAAAAACAGCTTTTGAATAATGATGATGTGACTTGATGTAATTTAATGTCGAAGTGAATGCTGAATGTTTAGTTCATCAAGATCTTCGTCACAATCTTGCAAGTAACATAAAGACTTTCATTTAAAGAATTGAATGCATCAATTGCTGATTCAATTACTTCATTAATTTCGAAAATAATCTTAGTTCAAAAGATGACAGATTTGATGCTCTGATGCTCAGCTAAATCTGCTTTCTGCATCATTTTCTCATCATTCAAGATAAGAATAGTGAAATTATTATTCTCAAGCTTCATTGCTTGAGATGTGTGATACATAACATCAGTCGCTGCATCTTTATCTATTGATGTCGCTTTGAACTTCTCTTTGAACATCATGATGAGATGTTTGTTAAAAGACGTAGAATAATGATGTAAGATGACATTAAGCTGTTAAATGTGAAGAAGCAATAAGAAGCAGTAAGATTATAGAATGCACAATAATAAAATGAGATGAGATTGCAAAAAGTTGAATTTTATACTGATGTAAGTTTAAACTGAATGATTGATCTTAATAGTTGCAGCTTGAATTAAGATTGTTACCTGATTATGATGAAAGATAGAAAGTGCATCGACAAAATGTTCAACAGTTAACTTTTTGCTTGATGACAGAATCTGAAAAAGTCGACTTGATTCAGCTAATAATCAGCTAACATCTGACTAATCAGCTAAATGTCAGCTAAAATCGATAAAATTGAATATGTTTTCAGCCTTACAAGGCCGAAAATATAGAGAAAATAAAGACGTGATTGCAATCGTATATAATGCATGTTGATTACTTCAGATATTACAAGCTTATGAACTTAATATTATTTACTGATCTAATGTGTCTTGAATTTGCGCTGATGAACTCTGATTTTTACACTACTTGAAGTTGCACGTTATGACATTTGATGAAAGTTCTTGTAATGCACTAACATGATGTGTCAGACATATCATAGCTGTGAGAAATCGAAATCATTGCGATGAAATCAGATTTTAAGTCAGCATTCATTGAATCTTGAATATGTTCAAAACAACTGATGATTTATGCTTCTCTTGTTGAATATGTTTCAATCGAAAGTGAAGTTCAAATCATCATCTTTCGTTGTAGATTCTTTGTTAACATCGAGATCATCTTGAGTAAGATCATGAATGTTTAGCTTTTAAGACTCAAGCATCTTATTGAACAAACTTCATTGATGAAACTGTCTGTCATCGATCACTTTTTTGATGTTGAAACTCGTGCATATGATGCTATATATAATGATGAGTCTCGTTTGTATGATACATTATATTCTTTTCTTCGCTTGATTCTGTGTGCTCATCATTCACTTCGAATCTAATTGTATTAAATAACAAGTCTTAGTAAGAATTAGCTCTTGATCTATCACTGAGATTGTGTCTATGATATATTGAGATGACTCAACTTTCAATACAACGAACTTAAACGTAACTATAGATTCTTCTTGAAACAATCTCATGATTTCGTGCAGCTGATTCTTTCTTAGAAAGCTTGTAATCAAGACGCAGAGAATTTTCTTCACGATTGTGAAATACTTTACACTTGAAGTTAGCATTAATAATGTAAAGTATTCTTCTTGCATTCATCATCACGTTGCTAAGCAAGCAGCGCAGCATACAACATGATCACTTACATGATAGAGTATTTCTGCTTGCACTGAACTCATTGAACAGAACATTGTCTTCTTCTTGAAATCTCACTTCTCAATGAGCTTGTCAATTGTCACTATCTTAAAGCAATGACTGTGATTGCAAATCTTTCTTATGTGACGTTGAAATGAGTTTGCGAAATTATCAGTCATTTTATACAGAGTCGTTGAGTTTATTTTGATTCATTTCTGCTCTTTGCTGTATTCATCAATTAAAAGAAGATGCTTTGTTTTCTTCAGTTGCGAAAGTTGAGAAAAAGAGCTGAGCACTCGCAGTATTCTAACTCTTGCTAGATATTCTTGAATTCTCACTTTTGACTTCTCATTTAGTTTGTTGTTTCGCTTTCATGCTGTCAATTTACTCTCATATATTCGCTTCATCACTTTCTTATGTGCATTCATGCTTTTGTTGATGACTGTATCATACTGTGAAGATAATTGTACAGTTATCTTTATATGCATCGTAGATGATACATTGATTAAAGATTTGTCATCAATGAAAGTCGAGTGTTTGCAAATTTGCATTAAGCTGACTGTGCTCATGAAGTTGATCATCTTGTCAATATGAGTCTTTATTTGTTCATGATTCTTAATTGATTTATTGACGATTGTCTCATGAAACTTGTCTAGTGCTATGATCAGTGAAAACGTGTAATTTTTCAGCTTTTTGCAATGTTTATCTTGTGCTGTTCACTCAATGTTTGTGCTTAACTGCGTTCAGTTCTCAATACTATTCAGTCAATAAATCATTTGAGTTGAACTTCGCTTCATTAAAGTCTCAGTTATCATTCATCGATGAGTTTTTGCATTCAAGTCTGTGAATTTCTTGATTGTAAATGAAGTTTGTTTCACTTCATTGTGAGTTTCATCACAAGTCACTCTGTCTCAAGAGTTCAGAGATTTTCAATCTTTGAATGTCTTAATAAAAGACTTTTCTCTCTTGAGATTAAACATTACATCGTAATCTGTTCATAATTTATCGAGATGTTTTGAGAATGATTGTATGATGATGACGCAGATCAGTCTATTATCATCTATAAAATGTTTTCTCTGATCATTGTATTTGTAAAATTCTGATCTGTCATTCTTTTATAACTTCAGCTTATGAATCTTCTTTTGAAGTGAAATCTCTTCGTATGCAAAGCGAATTTCTCAGTTCATTTCATCATCATGTAAATTTAGATGCTTCTGCATTTGAAATATTCATTGAGAAAGCAAGATTAAAAACATGTATACGAGATTGAAATTCTTGATAGAAATGATTAGTGTGAATGAGCTGTTATTGATGCATGAACATTGAATTTCTCATTTACTCAAAGTATTGAAGAAACACTTAACATTTGCTTATTGAGATTGAGTTTTACTGTCTCTGCACAGATGTTGACTGAAATTTTCTCTGTGTCGATGTTCAATCACTTCAATCTGTGCAAGTACGAGTAATTGATTCAAAGCAACTAAATCGAGAAATATCAAGATCTTAATTCTTTGTTAGTAAAGTAATTTTCACGACATGTTTGAATTACATATCTTTTCGAGTCTCATTTCATCTGCTAGATACTCATCGTTTTGTCATGTCTTCATCTCAGTCATTATGAATATGTCAAAGACTTAATAAAGATATAGCTTTGTGACTAAGTCTTTGATCTTAATATGTTCAATGAAGACAATCTTGTTTTCGTCATGCAAGAACAATCTGATCGCTCTTTTTCATTTGTTTGAGTCGCTCAGATGCTCAACATCTTTCATGAGTATGTTTTGCAGAAATCTTATTTCTTCATTAGTTCTTGCAGTCATTGTAAGAGTCGATGATTTACTTACTTGTTTACATCAATGTCGACTGTCAAATTCTCTTGCTCAAAAATCGAATTCTCTTCGTCAACATTCGTCGAGTTCATCTTTTTCTCAGAGAAAGTGATAGTAGATTTTCATGATTGTTTTGTCACAAGTGTATTTTCAACAACAGTTGTATGACTGTTTACATTGATCGTAGCATTAGTTTACATTTCAAAATCACTGAAATCTTTCACATTCAACAATAATTCTTCTTCGCTAGATCGTGATACAATGTTCATGAGATTCTCAGAAAGAGACTCAGACGAATTATCGCTAATCAAATTCTGTGACGTACTATCTGCGTTCAAAGAAATTGTACAGACATTATTTTTGATTGTCGACAAATCAAAGTAATAATTCTTGATGATATTCTTTTCATTTCGTGACTCTAATTTGACTCGCTTGCGTATTGAAATATTCTCATCATCACTATCTATCAAGATGACATTCTTGTAGTCACTATTGTTGTTGATGATGATTCACTTTTCAATTTGTATGCTTAAGTTTTTGAAATGATCAACTGTACTGATATCATTTGACAATTTCTTGAGCGAGTTCTTTGTTGATTTGACGCTCGAAAGATGAGTAGAATTATCTATGATAATGTCTAAAATGTTTTTAGCTGAGATTTATATTCTCTGATACTCATGCATTAGCTTACTTGTAGTCACGATAGATGTCGAAGCTATGTTATTTATATGAGTGATATGATGATTGATAATTAAAACTTTCTGATGTGTATTAATGATCAAGTCTGATTGAGCTTCAACTTATATAAATAACATCACGACTGACTCTTCAGATGACGTTTCGTTTCTTTGCTTCGTTAAGCAATTATCAGAGCTGAGCATAGCATCTGATGTAATGTTAGTATCAAATGATGTCTTGATGATTTTTATAACTTTGATAGTACATATCAGATGTGAGCACGATCAACTTCATCTTGAACGCGACGTGTCTTTGATCATTCTGTCATGAAGCATACATCGTCTGCTGAAATCATCTGTCATCACTGATCACTTTCTTCATCTCAAATGTGTATTTGATAGTAAATGCATGCTCTTCAAGCTTCAAATCTAGCTTTAGCAACTTCTTTCATTCATTTAAAGATATCTGCATTATGAAGTTAAAATTCAAACTGTCTGTCTTTGACATTATTTGATAGACTGAGCAGTAGCTAATTGCTGAAGTATCAATTCACGTTGCTGCTAACTGAAATACTTTCATATTCGACTCTCGACGATTCAAGATATGTTGCGTTGATGATACTGATCTTGCAAGCGATGAACATATGTTACTTGCGTCAGTGAAGTTCTCATCTTTTGAAACTGAATTCATCGAAGTCATAGATGTGAGAGATATCACTGTTTGTAATGACAATTTTTGAGTCTTGTGTCTTTCGTTAACAACGTTACAACGAATGTTGAAGAGAATTTGTTGAATCAGCTTTTTACAAGTTGCATGAATATGAACAGTCTTTAGATCTTCAAATTGATCTGATCATTTGTCGTTGAGAAACTTGATGCATGACTGTAATGCTTTGTTATCGCTGACTGACTTGATTTCTGTCAAGAAAGATTCATTTGTAGTCAGTCAAACTATGATTTATTCATATATCTGTTCAACTTGTTTCGCGTTGATTCGAAGAGCATTGCACATCTGAGTTACATTGTTGAATTTAAGTTGATTCTCATCTAGCTGATTGTTGACGTGTTTAAGTGTGATGTTTCTCTTAAATGTGTGATACTCACTATTCATATTTATCATTGTCGCTTGTTTGAATTGATTTTGAGCGAAGAGTTGAGCTGATAGATTTAATGAACAAGATTAAGATAAAAGCTCAAGATGAGATGAAGTTTGACGCGTCATATTTGTGATCGCGTTCTATATGCAATTAGTGAGTCAAGTTCTCATCAATCATCAAAAGTGTTGAACATCAGTGACTAAAGTCAAGCTACATCTGAATGAGCATTGCTCGTAATGAAGCATGACTTGTTGTATGTGAAGTTCTTTTAGATGTACTCTTAAGATTCATCACAATCGAAATATATCATTTATTCACATGATGTTGCTTTCAATTCTTCAAGCGAGAAGACTTAACTAAGCACATTGCAGAATGAAGATATAAATCAAGAATGTCATTGCAGCGATTCAGATAGTCTTGTGAATCAACATAAGTATGCAGTGATATTGAAGTGAATAAATTGATTGATCTTCTAGAAGAGCACACATTCAAGTAAAGCAAGCAGAAGATACTGTTTTAAACTATGAATTCTGTTGCAAATTTGATGTTTGAATTTCAATGAAATTATCATTACTGTGATATGAAGTTGAAAATATCGTTCTTGTCAAATAAAAGATTCACGCTAGTGTCGTAAATGAATTAACATGTCGATAATCAATTGTTTGATATGATGTTCAATGAATCACAAACAATTTGAACATTGCAAACTTCTTTGTTTTCACGATGATTTAGAATAGTATGTAGCAGTCGATACATCATCTCAAATGTATAGTTCAAATTTCTTTTTAACTCATGTTCATTGCTGAATAAATTAGAACGCAAGTATTTGATGAAACTGTCACGCTAAAACCAGACATATTCTGATCTTGTCTCAAGATTTATTTCGCTTTATTTCTCTCTTATTCATGCTTTAAGTTGTCAATCTTAGCTTTTCTACTCACAGAAACTCTCAGCGAACAGCACAAATTAATTACTATCAAATAACTTGTGATTGATTCACTTCAATGCTCTTGTTGAGTGATTTCTTTAAGCTGAAGTTTGAATTGCTATCATCTCGAAGAGACAGACGATTTCATTCATTATCATCAGCTGTCTTACTTTCTTCAGATGACGTAGAATCTCAAGCATTATCATGCATCATGTTGTCTGCAAATGACGTAATACTATTTTGCTTCTCTGCAACATCATCAATTATTACTGTTTCAACGTTTAAATCATCACGCAGTTGATGTTCTATTATCATGAAGTTGAAATCTGTTGATGATTTGTTGTAGTCAATGTATGTCTTTACTGTTTCAAATTCGACTTTTAGCTCATTCAGCAGATGAAGTCTCTTAGAATAGTTGACTTGTAGACTCAATCAGTTGACAATAACGATAAATGAATTTCTTGAGTGATTGCATTCAACTAGAAGATGATCAGAAAGAAATTGAAACTCAATTTTTGTATCTTCAATATCATGAAAATAATCATTGACTTTTCTTTCTCTTGATAAATGTTTATCATGCATGTCTTTACATTCTTCATTTGCAAATCTAACATCAATTTCTTTTTTAGTAAAGCTATCTGTGTTGAATACAAGATGAGAAGAAGAATGTCAATTAAAGAAATCTCTGTCTTGATGTAGTCTACAATGAGACTGAATTCTATCTCAACTTTGATATCATTCTGTTTGAATTTGATGACATCAATCATGTTGATTTTGCTGTTGACATTGATGAACACAATAAATGCAGCAATGTTGCAAAAGATATTTAACACAGCAGTTGCAAAAGCGATATTTGAATGAAGAGTAATATCAATCTTGAACAGCACTTTATTTTTATATCAGATTTTTGATATGATGTTGTTTAGAATCAAAATGATACAATATTGTTTTTTAAACATTTGATAAAAATAGTTATTTATCATGAATTTATCAAACAAGAAATGATTGAAATAAGATGTAAAACAGTTTTCTTGAACATCTTTCTGAAATGATGACAGTTGCTTATCATCTTCAGACATGTGAATAGTAGTAGCATTTTCAGCTCATGTCATATCAATGAAGATCTTAACATTCTGAAATCTGATGATCTTTTGCAAAATGACATGATCAACTTTAAATTCTTGTATGAGTGAATCATCACTGATAGTTGTCATACAGATCATCATATAAACGTCTATCTTGAGAATATTCTTGCAAAGCTTTTGCTCATAAAGACTCATTCATGCTCTGTTTCGTGAATTCAATTGTTCTTTCATCTCTACTTTGATTCAGAACTGTGTGAAGTCTTGAATGTATGCTTGATGATCAATCTTGTTCAATTGCTTGTTGAGTTTAAGCTGAGTGCAATGACTTAGAAATTTCTGTTTCATCTTATTCTTTGTCTTGTCTTTCACTTATATTGAGTGAAAAGTAGTCATATCATGATCATCTTTGATCTCTTCAAAATCATTCTTCAAGTTAATTTCATTGCTGCTATTAAACTCATTGCTTTTCAAATCATCATTCTCAAGTTTGATAGTATTAAATTCACTAATCTTGAAATCATCATTCTTAACATCATCATTCTTGAAATCATCATTCTTGAAATCATCATTCTTGAGATCATTATTCTTGATGTCATCACTCTTGACATCATCATTCTTGATATCATCATTCTTGATATCATCATTCTTGACGTCGCTAATCTTGAAATTGTTCTTCTTGAGATTATCACTCTTGAGATTATCACTTTTAAGATCACTAATCTTGAAATTGTTCTTCTTGAAATCATCATTCTTGAAATCATCATTCTTGATGTCATCACTCTTGACATCGCTAATCTTGAAATTGTTCTTCTTGAGATCATCACTCTTGAAATCATCACTCTTGAGATCACTAAACTTGAAATTGTTTTTCTTGAAATCATCATTCTTGAAGTCATCACTCTTGAGATCACTAAACTTGAAATTGTTTTTCTTGAAATTGTTTTTCTTGAGATTGTCATTCTTGAAATCATCATCATTGAAATCATTGATCTTGAAATTGTTGTTCTTACTAAAATCATCGCTCTTGAATGCAATAGTCTTGAAATCAATCAGTCTTGAGAACATCAATCTTGAAATCATCATTCTTGATAATTTTCACAGAGATTGATTAATTGTTTGAATTCTCAAAACTTGATGATTGATGTTTATCAAACTCACATAATCTCATAAGCAATGTTGACATACTGACATTATGTACTCAATAATGATGATCATGAATTTCATGAGATCAAATTCTGCTCTTTTCGATCAGATGATGAGTCATGAAATCATATATCATATTCAAAAGTGAAGTGATTTCAGTTCAGCACATCTGATCAAAATGAGATTTTTAAGTCGTATGCTTGAGATTTTCGTATGCAAGAACTTTGTGCTTCGTTGAGAATATGTGATATTGAACGCAATGTTGATTCATGATGTCAAGTTTCTTCTGACAAAGAGCTTCAAATTGCTCATGTAGTTTAATGATGAATGCATTTGCAACGCGATTAAATGAGCTTAACACTTTGACTTTCTGATCAATGCTTATCAGCAGCAAAGTGATAACAACATTCATGAACATCTTGCTCAATTCAAATACATCTTTGATCAAATTAAAGTTATTTGAAAGAGTACAACAATACTGTAGTGTTTTCATCTGTTCTTCGTTAAGAGAGATATTTCATGCATTAAGCTTCGCTTTGATATTATTATCTTTGAATATGTTTATCTTTTTCTTTGTATGCAGATCTTGATCAATGAGAATGTCTCTTCATTTGAAATTGTGAATCAATTTCTTCTCATTGATATGAGCAAAATTCAGTTTTTTGATAACTATTAATTAAATCTTGAACGTTGTATCTGATCTCACTGCACTAACTTGAACGATAATTGAAGAATCTTTGAAACAGTACTCTTGAATTCGCTCGTGATTAGTCTTCTTTAGCATGAATCAAAGATCAAGAGTAAACTTCAGTTCAAGAGTGCTTCATTCATTATTGATGTGTGAATGATGAAGTGCTATCATAATATTCATAGTTGACGCGAATATGAAAGATGTAGAGACGATTGTTGCAGTTCAGATCTCAATTTCTATCTGAATTTTAAAGTGATTCTCGACTTTGAATCAATATTCGAAGTGTTTCAACAATTTAATGAGATCTAGATATTCTTGATTATCATCTGTTGTAGTAATCAGAACACGCAGCTTGCAGTTCAATGCTTAAGATTCAGAGACTATAATCTTCTGAACTTCGTTCGCTTGTACAACATCTACATCTTCACACAATCAGCATTCGTGATCATTATGATAAGTGCAATGATATGATAAGCTGACAATGAAATGATTTTCTCTGATCGTAATCTGATCTTTTTGAATTGTGTGCTTGCTAGAAATGAAGTGATTGAATCAAAGATCTATTGATGAAAAAACATGCTCTTGAGCACAAAAGTGCTGAAAGACTTCTCATTGAGCAAGAAATTGATCATTTTGCGCAGTGCTGATAAAAGTCGCGATGATTATCTTCTTAGTGACAAATGTCGTAAACAGATCATAGATGATGTGATGTATATGTGCAAGATGATCACTGACATCTTTCATATAAAGCTTGATCTCACTGAATTGAATTGTCGCTGATTGAAATTTCAGCTGAAGCAAGCTCAGTTGTTCATAGTCTTTGATATTAATCATCATCTCATCTTCAAGATTGTGATGCATGTACATCTTTTCAGTTCAAAATCTTGAACTCTGACGTTGCTTTGAATACTCGTGAATGATAATATCTTTAATCATTGAATCGCTGTTGATATAAAAGACTCAGTTATGAATGATGTCACACTTAAGTTTCTGTTCTTCAACTGATATCACTAAGTGAAGCTTTACATCAAAAATGATGTTGACAGTTCAGTTTAAGATCATCTCAAAGATGATCTTCGTCTTGACATAATATTCATCTTCAATGCTTCTCATGATATCAATCACTTCATCAAGATCATTTTCGTAGAGTAGTATCAGCTTTGCTTTGAAGATAACGAGAATACGTTGAGAAGAATCTATATTTTCGAAAAGTAAGAACTCATCATCAAATGACTGATCTTCAATGTGTTTTTGCATTGAGACAATAAAGTTGACATTCTCACGTTGAAATGTCTGAGATGTGTTGTAGTAGTTCACTGTCTGATCATCTTATGAAGCTTTTGATTTCTTCGTCATGTTGACTGATTCTTGCTCGTAGAATGTGAGATGAGAGAATGAGAAGCTGTAATGAACAATTTCACATTAGTCAATTCATTATGTATAATCTAGATAGATTGATTATCTGTAACTCACAATTAAAGAGTGTGTAAGATGATTTGATGTTTCAATGATTTGTAGTTATAGCTTCAATGAAGCGACGTTGAGATAAGAAAGTTGTAGCTTAAGATTGATCTTACTCAATGAAGTGAGCTAATTGAAGTAAAGTATATATCAACAGCATCTGAAATCAGATCAGTTTAATGTACATTGAAAAGTGCAAATGCTGATGAGATATAACTCACAGAAACACACGTTGTAGCTTAATACTCACTGTAAACTGCACTTGTGTATCATTGATAAACAATGATATTTATTGCAATGAGTGATGAGCGATGACTTGCATTTATGTACTGATTGAGTGCAAATATTAAAGCAAATTCTGACGTGTTTGCTTTGCAATATTTTTCTTATTTGTCTATCATGATTTGACTGAAAGTGATACATACTCTGATAAAGTAAACAAAAGATGAAAGATGAAAGATGAAATTAATTCAAAGACTTACTACAAACTAATTGATTATGTAATGTTGCAATCTACGCGTTGTAACGTGAATATCTACGTTCAGCAGTGAATTGCATCAAGACAAAGACGTGTGAATCATTTGCATTGAATAAGATATATGTTCAATGAATCAGAACTACATTTGCGAAATGCTTAATCTGATTAACAAGCTTTCGTAGCAGCAGAAGTAACACTCAGTAGAAGATTGAAGAATCTAAAGCAACTTTATCTTTTTTGCTATGTGTATTATTGACGTGAATTGAGATGATTTCTATGAAACATTTATTCATTTCTTTGTAATTCATATTTCTAACAGACAGAATGCAAAGTATCTGTCTTCTTAAAAACAGCATTCTCTGATTTATTCTTGTGAGAAGCTGCGTGATAGTGATAGAAGTGCTTTCAAATCAAGATGTGAAAATGTTTTTGAATATTTAATAAAACAACAAAAATCTACACTTTTGATCTGAAGAATCGCAGAAGAAGATAAAGAGACACTGTAGTACTTAAGTGCATGTCTTGATAAGAATGCTTCTGAAGCATGAATGAAAAACAATTGTGTTCATTTAGTTGTTGAACATCATCTTCAGTTCGTAAGTCAGTCTGTTAAATTAACATATGTGTGAGATAGTCTCGATTTTACATGACAAGATCATCATGTGAGATTCAATCAATATTTTTTAATTTGATAAACAACGATATTATGTTTCAAAAGCATCTTTCTTCTTACAAGCGTGATTACAAACAATCATATAATATGAGTTTTTGATCTTTCAAGAGCAGAAATGTGTCGTTCTATCTCATTCTCTTCTTGCTCACACTTTGCATAGACATCATTTGCAGCTTCAACATGTATTTCTTCTCTTGTTTGATTTCATCATTGATTTCACTGCTGACTAGTTGAATTGAATTTTGAAGTGAGATTTACGTGATTTATGTCGTCTTAGAAATGATCTTCTTGATGAATTTGAGTTTTTCGAATAGAGTGATATCAGCGACGCTGTCGACGCGTTCAATGAAAGATTCACTATGCGTTGAGTTGATAGAAGTACTAATGACTTTCTTTAATAAGTATGTATGATTTGTAATACTTGAAGCATTGCTCATAGTGATTTACATACATATCTGATTTAACAAGAATATTGAGTGAAATTCTCTCGTTCAAATTTGAATAAGACTCAACATCAGTAAACAAAAATGATTTGATTCAAGCATCTAGTCTGATTATCAATAAGCATCTTCATTGTTCAATTTCTATTGATCTCAGAAATTGATGATAGAAGACATTTGAGCTGAATTAGATATAGTGAGATCTGAGTAGAGGTAAAATTCAATTTAATCAAATATGAACAATAGATGCAAATCTTTAATACAGTACTTTAATTCAATCATCGATAATATCACTCTGCTATCGACTTGTTATTAAATGACAAGAATATTCTTTGCATTGATCTTATTAGAGCGCAGTCTAATGTTCAAAAAGACTTGTATCTCTCTGATGAAACATGATCTAGACATTGTTCTGTCAACAACATGATTCAAGAAAACAATTCAATGTTTCGCGCATGCTCTCATTGTGACAAGCTCACGAAAAACATCAGTGAACTAGAGCAACATCTCATCAAGTGTAAAGTGCTCATACATAAGCAGTCTTGAACAAGATTCGAGTCTAGACGTTTGTCAATAATCGTATCGACACTTGATGTTGATCGATGAAAGAAAATTGATGATGTAGCTGACATACGTCTTACAGAAGATATTGAACAGAAGAATTGTCAGTGACTGAATTCGAAAGCAGGTAATAAACTACATGAAGTCAGTGATATGCTAGATTCAATCAACGACGAAAGACAGTCAGTTTCTATATCGAAAGAAAAGAAATATGCATCAGACGAAGATCGAACTTCAATATAAACTGAATTTATTCATGTTGAGTTGAAACTTCTGTCAACATCTTCGATCATATGAATCGAGTCATTCAAGAAGACTATCGGGAAAAGAGCTGCAATGATCATCAACATATCTGTGATGATTTCTAAAGAAAGATCAAGAAAACGTCAACGAGAATGTGATGATTCATATATTACGAAGTATCATCTCTTTCAGAATAAGACAGACTATGTGTTTGCATTATGATTGTATCAAACTAGAATTACGAAAGAAAATGTACATAAGTACTTTGATGATATACAATTACATTCACTTTATTTGTTGCTAAGCTTTTGAACATCTGATGAGTGATTGAATCTATTGCATCAAATATCATATGATATTGATAATGAACAATGACAGTCAAGAGCATTCTGTATATCATTTCTGTACGAAGAAGCAGATGCAGTTCAATACAATATTAAATATCAGAATATTATTGACTCACTTCATTTTCTTTTGAAACATCGATTCTTTGAAAAAGATCTCATTTATGCGCTCATTCATCATTACAATGCAAACAATTGTCGAGTTTATAGTGAGATGCATACAATCGACTGATGATGAGAAACACAAGAGAAGCTTTCTGATGATGTCATTATAGTGTCGCTTCTACTGACAACAGACAAGACAGCTCTGACTCAACATCAAAGTGATCTTGTTGCATGATCTTTTTATCTCATCATTGAGAACTTGTCTTGATGTATACAATGAGCATAATTCAGGTCAGAGATGATTCTTCAGACATTTCTTCTCATCATTGACAGCGATCGTGATAGAATAAAGTCTCAGATTTGACATATGACTTTATCAACTATACTTGAACGTAAGCAGCATCACTCTTCTAAGAATATGTTTGATATTTATTATATCAACGATTGAGAAAGCAATCAAAGATGATGTTGACATCATCTGCGCTGATAATCTTACGAGAAAGTGTCATTCTATTATCGTCGAATTCATGATGAACTATGAAGAACAGATTTTAATTACAGACATAAAGAAGAATCAGCAGTGCTCTATCTGTCAGATATCTTCTTAGAAAAGAGAGAATTTCATGAGTATCTGACAGTCATGTATTCATCAATTCACTCAGAGACAGATTTGACAGCAGGAAAAAGATGATATTTCTAAAAAGAATAGTATCTGAGTTCATCTTATTTGCAACTTCGTGTGATCTCATTACATGATTAACATACACAAGTGTATGATGATCAATATTCTGCATCAGTTACTCAAAGACACAGTTATTTACATGCTCAATTGACTTGATGAACTTATTAAGAAGAGAATTGTTGCATCTAGAAAGAAGAAAGAATATCAACTGCATATTAATCATGCTTTCGATGTAGCTCAGTTGAACGAACGATTTTACAATGTATCTGCATTCGTTGAATTCAAAATCTTTACAAAGTATAGCATCATCAAACAGTAAACGACTTCGAATAAAAAGATCATGATTCATCAGATACTTTTGATCATTGCATCACTGCTTACTCATGAATCATCTGCAGCAATGCATTGTACTTGAGCAATGATAAATTTCATAATGCTCGCTCAATATACATCACATGATGAAGACACTTTTAAATATATGCAGCACACTCTTTTTCGATGAAACAAATTAAAGAAAGTTTTTCAACATCTTCGATCTCTCAATACAGATACACAACAAAGACATTTCAATATTTCGAAGTTTCATGCAATGACTCATTACGCGAATTTCATTCATTGATATGACGTTGTCAACAATGTTAACATGAAATATGAGAAGATCTGTCATAGACATCTGATTAAGAAATTCTTTGATTGCACAAATAAATGTGATACTTTTCTGAATCAACTGATACATCACAACACAAGACATCTTAATCTGCTAGCAATGAAGAACGTACTATTGTATAAAAAGACTAAATTCATTCAGATAAAGAAGAATGTGATGAGTGCAATGATAACAATTCTCTGTCAAGCTATTGATCTTAGCAAATTGAGCATTTCAGTATTTCACGCACAGTGCTATCAGATTCTAGATGCAAGACTAGATCAAAGAAATGATGTTTTATGTTTACATTGATGAAGAATCTCGATATTTTCGAATTTCTGAATGCATTGACTGTGTTCATTCGTGAATTTCGCAATGTCATAGATGAAATTCAAGTATTCAATTATGATCTTGATAAGCAAGTCAAGAACGCAGTCAATGCAGAATCATGTTTTATAACAATTCATTACTCTTTCATATGCTGAAAGCGAGACGAGAAGAATGAGAATGATTCAAATAGTCTCGTCAAAGATAGAATTATCTGTGCATTGAACTGACAGAAGAGTGAAAAATGAAGATGTGACTGTGTTCTGATACAAGAATCATCTGCTTCAAGCAATGATTCATCAGACACATTGAATGATTGTCTGTCTGAGTGACTACAGCTCATCATATCAGTCATTGATCAATTTCAATGAAATGACAGAGACTGTCTCTTGAAATACACTGATGCTCTCATTGATCTACTGAAGTCTTGAAATAAGAACACACAACAAAAAGTACATGAAATGATGAAGATAAAACACTGATCAAAACAAATATTCAAGAATTCTCATTTCATCGATGACAGAAGATTTTACAACATGTCAACAATTTTACGAAGTTTACATGTTGTGTTGACAATCACTAAGCGAAAGAGAGTAGAACAGAGAGACTTCTTTTACATTAATAACTTTGTTGATTGAAACACTTACAATATCTTTTATGATGAAGACTTTCTTACTAATGAAACGAGAGCAGTCGAGAAGTTCGATGAACTAGATAAATAGTATGTATGTAAATGTCATGTGTTACAAAGACAGAAAAAGCAATCAAGACTAGATTTTCTTTATCATGATCAACAAAAATGATGAACAGTTTTAAAGAAATCTGAAGTGACTTGAAATGAACACAAATTTGATTTTGCATTCGATTTATCAGAGATTTTAGCTTTTTTCAACACTTTCATCTCAACTTCAAGAAAGTGTGTTCAGATCTTCGTCAAGTCAACATACAAGATCATTGAGTCAGTAAATAAGTCTTTTCTCAGTTTGTCATTCTTGACACACTGAACATTTTGCTGAAATCGAGATACTTCGTATGTTGACTTTGTTTTTATAAGCTTTTTGAGCATTCTGAAGTCAACTATGCTTGTCGTTGCAGCGATTTTTTCGAAGACTTTGTTCATGATTGATGTTTGTTTGAATTTAATGAGTTGATCTGAGTACATCTTTTGTATCTTATTGACGAGAAACAGCGTCTTCTCTTTGAATGTTCTCATTTTCGATAACAAATGTATAAATGTTGTGTGTGATTTCAATTAATTTGATACATCATCTTATTTTTTCTTGTTGCACACTTCGCTGAACAGAATGACATTGACTGAATGTTCATTGAACTTTGTTCACACTTTTAAAAATGTATTATATCTTAGCAAGTTGACTCTTTAAATAAGTATAGAAAATTTCAAGAAGTTCACAGAATCTGAGATGAATCTTGAGTTCTTGATAAGACATAATATTAAATTTGAACTCTTGAAAGATTTTCAAATGCTTCTGTATTTTTTTACCCTTTCGCTTCATCACAACGTCTTCAATAAAGTCTTCGACAGTCTCTGTCTTGACAGATCAATGTTATAAGAATTCAACATCAGAAGTCAATTACAAAAGTATATTCATGATTCATTTGTTCAATGACAGACAGATTGAATTCTTGATTGAACTATCTTGTAAATCAGCATAATAAGAATTCAAAATAAGAATTCAACGTCAGAAATCAATTACAAGAGTATATTCTTGATTCATCTGCTTAATTGCAGACAGAGTTGAAATTCTGATCATGTTATTCTGCAGATCAGCATAATAATAATTCAAAATAAGAATTTAACATCAGAAGTCAATTTTAAAAGTATACGTGCTTTGCTCTCAATACAGTATGTATGCTTGAAGATGACAGAAAGAATTAGAGCTGTGTAAGAAAGATCTTGAGCTAAGTGATTAAGTTATTGATCAGATAAATAAAACATGATACTCTCGTCAGCAATGAAGAATTTTCATCAGATAAGTGAGTTGACATTCTGAGAGTTGATCTTTTTGAACTCAGCTGATGAATCAACAGCATCAGTCAATAATCACTGAGTTGAGAACTATATGATACGTGTGTGCAGAGTTGATTCTCTTTCTTTGAAGCTTTGATTTCAAGTCTTCAGACATGTTTCAAGTCTCGATTCATCTGTTCAATGACAGACAGAATTAAAGCTCTGATTAAACTTTTCTGTAGATCAGCTAATAAGAATTCAAAATAATAATTTAACATCATAAGTCAGTTTCAAGAGTATATTCATGATTCATTTGTTCAATGACAGACAGATTAAAACCTTGATCGAATTTTCTTGTAGAGAAGACTGCATGTACATTGCAACTATCATCACTGTCAGTATATAACTTAGCTGAGTTTGCATCAATAAAGATGCTGTTGTTCATGATTGACAATATGATTCAAAAGAAGCGCTTTGAAGAAATATTCTTTCAATATTAATGAATTAATCAAAAAGTTTCTGAAATCTTAGAATTTCAGTCTTAAAGATTTATGCTACGTTTCAATTCAGCACAGACTCGACAGAAAGAGTATGTTGTCGAAGATAGAGATTAAATTACTAGAAAGACTAAACAACGAAAGAAAAAAATATATGTGTTGATATAATAACTCACTGTTATATATTAAGAGAAAAAGATAAGAGATAAAATTAAGAAAAAGAAGAAAGATGATTTGATGATGTGTAAAAAAGAAGAATAACTGAGACAGATATTTGAAATTTATATAGTGTAGAATGATCTCTGTCGAGCGATATGAATCTCTTGAGAAATGAAAGATGAATATTCATAGCTTACTAATCTTTGCAATTAACGAATGATGAAGAGAATATGTCTTTTCAAATGAAGATGAAGTAAGAAGCATGAAAACTGTCATCTCACATTCAATTACTTCTCACATTACGTCTTGATATTTGTAGAACTTTTATTATTAGTGATATATAGTAGTAATATCATATTAATGACGTGAAATTATATAAATGCTCGACAAACTGTACTTGTATGATATTATATCTTAAGTCTCACTGCGATTGATCTATGTTGAAGAAATGAAGCATGTCAATGTTCTTAAATGAACGATAATTGATATGAGATAGTACTAGATTCATTGAATCGAATCTAGATTCAATGAATCACTAAGATTGATCATTATCGACTAGCTCTAGTGTGAAACATGAACGCGAAAGTCACTCATCATACTAGATTTATTGACTTGAATGTAAACAACAACTACAATAACACTCAACATGATTAAAGCAATGATTAATGAGACTCTTGATTCAACGACATGATCTGAAAATATCATATAATCTCGACTAGAAATAAATGAATCAGTATATCTTCTTATCTTAAGTCATTTACAACGTGAAATGAACAAGTTAGATATTCTAGACGTCAGATTGAACATACGCAAAGTCAAAAGTCTTCTTGATCAAGTCTTTGCAGATGTATATAAACAATTCACTGACGTCTTCAACAACATTTCAAAATCTCGAAGAGATAAGTGTCTTGCCTTTATAACACAATGATGCAACTACAATAAGAGAAGATGAGTCAAAACTTGAACAGTAGCGTCTGTGAATGAAATTCAGCACATAGTGACATCATCTAGCATATCAAATTCTTTGAGTATGAGCTCTTCTTCAACTAACGACATTGATATGCATGAATCTGTCAAGACAGTACAGAACATCATGATTCAAGTTCATCGCGATATCTCTCATAATATCTGTTGCAGATCACAAGATCTACTAATATCAGACACTGCAAAGAGCATGATTGAGATTGATGACTTGAACTTTACGACTTTTATAGATTTAATAAGTCTGAAGTTGAGCTATAAAAAAAGAAAATATACAATTTTTTATGAACGTGATGATACAGCAAACATCAGCATAATGAACGAGCAAGAATGAAAAGCAGTTTTTACAGAAATGCACACAAAGAGATTCTTATGATTTTGCTTCATCATTAGAAGAAGCGAAGTGATTTCAAAAATTAGTATGTATTCATAATTCATTTTGATGCTATTTAACTAACTGCTTTGCATATTAAAACATGAAGAAAGAGCGCATCATCATCATCAGAAAACGCAGCATTGAACAGTTAAGCAAGCAAGCGAGTTGAAGACAGAATTGTTCAAGTCACTGTGTCTTATAACAATTATGAAACACATGATTAAAAGAGTAACAATATCTGATCAATTTGATGTTCATTAAATCGATTGTTTAATTATCATAGAAAGTGTTTGAATCAACATCTTTCAGTTAGCTCGTCAAAACTCTGCTAATATAACATGTGAATGCGTCATTTGTTTACTCACTCAAGTTTTTCTCTTAACTATAGTATTGATATCTTTCATCAATACATCACATCGTCGCTCTGTATTTTCAAATATTAGTTGTTAACTATACTATTTACTGTCGCTTCTACTGCAGCTTCTATTGCTTCAACAATCGACAACTTTCTCATGATATTGAGAATGTCTCACGTTCTCGTCATGAGTTCAAGTCATAGTATATGTACTTCAGTTCTCATAAATTTTAAAGATAGAACTGCAGCTGATATCAGAGCTGACAGACGAAACGAGACATCATCTCAAGAGCTACAGATTCAAAACATTCAAAACACTTCAGAAACTTGTTGAACAATGATCGCTATAATGATGATAGATACGAAGAATACTCAAATAGCAATATAAATGAATCAACGTTTGATGAGAGTGATGTGCAAATGAATGTCAGACTTTTCACGTCTTTCAGCGTTTCAAGTACTGATGAAGAAAAAAACACAGTCAATTTCAATGATTCAGCATTTCAAAAAACGATGACGTCGTTGCAATAAGAAGTGCATCACTCATCATCAGTGATGTGACGAGTCAAGCAGTCAAAATCAATTGTTCAAGTTAACATCTTTCAAGTCATTTCAGATTGATTGTTCTCGACAACAGAAGCTCATGAAGAACAAGTCAAAGAAATTGAAACAGAACTACGAAAGTTCAGTTATTAAAAGAATCTATCTATGATCGAGCGTAAAACTACAAGAAAGAGAAATATTCATTAAAAAGCATGCATCAGTGATAAAGAATTGTCTGCTTTACATTTAAGCTTGAATTCTGAGTGATTGAATGAGTAAGAAGATCACGTCATGATTGAATAACATCAAATCATAACTTAATGATCAAATTTGTAAAATATGAATCGATATGATTGAATGTCTGAAAACATCAATGAACAACTCGCGCTATAAAGTTGACTTCATTCTCACGTCTCATGAAGTGCATCAGATAAGCAACAGAATTTCTCAACAAATTTAATTCATTGACATCAACAGATGTATGACTGCTTCGAAATATGATGAGATCACGTGATGTTCAAGATTCAAGAAATAGTATCAAATGTATATAATGAACAACAGTATCACAGCGAGAAAGCAATTCAACAAGTAACACAGATCTTGTTACAGAATGATGATTATACATGCGCGAAGATGAGACTACATCTTGATTAGAAGATGTTGACTAATTGTGACATAGTCATCAAAACAAAGATTTCTTGCCTCAGTCATTGCAATGATGCTTGTCAGAACGACATTTACTCGAGAAAGAAAATCGTTTACAAGTCAAGATCATATCAAAGAATTCTTCAATGTTTTATCAATATCTTTGATCACTTTCGTCTCAGCAATGATAGTTCACTGCATTCAAGAGTGACAGATGAAAACATGCATACTCGCAAAGTTCAAGAGTCTGAAATCTTCATGTAAGTCTTGCAGATCAATTGAAATCTACACATTAAATACAGAAACAACAATATGCTGATCATTATAGCTGACTGATGATGTTTAATGACAACTTGAAATGAGCAAATCGTTGCTCATCAAGACGCAATATTATTACTTCTTTGTACTTGAATCATGAAACTTGTTGAAAGAGAAAATGTAAGAAAAATTCTTAATATCACTTCTGTTCTCAATGAATACGCGACATTCTTGAATGATCTTTCAAAAGATAAGATGAACAATCAGTGAAAGAGTTTGAATAAAACAATCAAGAAGAGCAATAAAGTGTTATTGAAAATCAATGATTATGAGAATAACGATGACATAGAAAGCACTCAAGAACAGATGAACATAAGTGAAACATAAGTTGTTCTTCTGATCATCATCATGCTTCGTTCAGTGAATCACTCTCAGTCAAAATGAATTGATAATAGACGTTTAAACTAATAGTTGATTGATAGAATTTTGATGTACAATCGACTTTAACGAACATTCAGCTTGCAGCAGAATCTAGAGCGAGAACAGAGAGCACGTCAGTCAAGAACAACAAACAAACGAGTACATCTCAAGATCAAATCAATGATCAAAGCTTGAGTCTGAACGATGCAACTTTCGATGAAGAGATGAAGATTTGCTCACACAAGCTGACAGTGAGAAAGAAAAAGACGAAGATAAAGAAATATCAGGCACAGTGAAATTGAACTTGATCACAACTGATGAAGAAGTTGAAACTGAAGTCAGATGAACGTCTGTGATATACTAGAAATTCTAAAGACGACTTGATACTAGCAAATGCAGAGAAGTATGAAACGTTTAAACAGCAAAATGATTATGCAATGAATATTAATGTATTGCGCAAGAAAGATGACATTGAAGAATCATTTAATAGCTAGTAGTATGATCATTGATTCACGTTGACTGATCGCAAGCGTACTTAGAAACAATAATAGCTAAATCTACAAATTCATTAGTATAATTGATAATGAAAGTGTATGAAAGATCACTACAGTAAATAGTTGATATGCAACTTGAAGTTTTAGCAAACTGAATAGAGTAAACTATATAACGTCAACATTTCAACTAGTCTTGAGCTCAAAATCGTCTTGTATCAGCGATGTCAATCAATATTGATTATACAAATTCAAAGTTACTGTCGAGAAATCTTTCTATGAAACATTGATTCATTCATATGCAATGTCATCAATGATAAGTAGTATATTGCAGTGATAGTAAATCAAGTGTCTGCTTTTGCTTATATCATAGTAATAATAGTATCTAGTAGCATTCAATACAATAGTTAAACAGTCTCACATTCATTGTCTTTGTCTTTGATCTTGTCTACGTCTTGTTCAAATCTAACTCAGATTTTGCTCACTCAGATCTCGCTCAGATCTTGCTCACTTTCATCTTGTCAATTCAGATCTCATTCAGATTCTGCTCAATATATGCTGTGAAAGACGTGATCATATTTTATTCAGAATCGTCGTCTTTTTTTAGAATGTTTTTTCGCATACAAAGTCTTGCGCTCTAAACATTATTGTAATTCACGTTGTCTACAACTTACGTGTGCATGTCAGATTTCAATAATCAATGAAGCTGCTGATGATGAAATGAATAATGATGTTGATGTGCATGAAATCTGATGATATGAAACGAGTGAGTTAATAGTTTCTTGACAGATGCTCTTCAAATTCAAACACGTCAGATGTTCATCTTTGCTCACAAATACTAATGTTTCTGTCGATGATGTGACTATGTTGACTTGAGAAAGATATTGCATTTGACTGTCATTAAAAGTCTGCTTAAGCATTAAACGAAACGATGTACAATTTGTAGTTGTGACAAAAATGATGATTCTATCGCGCTCATCAGTTAATATATTGACTTGAGAGAGATATTGCATTTGACTGTTCTCGTTGTCAGACTCGTATGCAGAAACTTGCTTTGCATCATTGATTGATGCATCAAAGCTTTCACATGATGATGATGAACGATAGAAAACATACTTCTTGTATCAAGTACTATTCATAATATTTGAATTTAGCAAAGATCTTGAGTCTCAAGAACTCATAAGACTAGATGATATCAACTCACTGTCTGTCAAGATTCTGCGTTCATTTCAATGAACTTTCGATGAAATAAATCTATCATCAGAGAGAATGATAAGTGACGACGAGATTTTGCAACTGAGAAACAAGTTCACTTCATGTGACATCTTTCGACGATGAGAAATGAGTGATAAACGACTTCAACTTTCAATATAATCGAAAGTCTGCTTGAGCGTTAAACGATCTGTATATGTGACGAAGATAATTGTTTTATTGTGCTTATCAGTTGAAGATGTGATCTGAGTAGCTGCATTCACGTAAAGAAACTTCAGACTGATGACTTTCAATCTGAAATAAAATTCAGAGCATTGAGATTTCTTATCAGATGCACTTGAAGACGCGTTGAATTGCTCATCATCAGTGATACTTAAAAGCGATTAAGATAAGAGAATCTGTCTTATCTTGCATCAACGTGATGTCTTCGACATAACGTTGTCAAAGCATCAGACAATTATAGATTCAATGTTGAAAAGTTGAGATTTCTCATCAGATGCACTTGAAGACGCGTTGAATCACTCATCATCAGATGTACTTAAAGACAAGTGAGACAAGAGAATCTGTCTCATCTTACGTCAACGTGATGTCTTCGACATAACGTCATCAAAGCATCAGATAACTATATATTCAATGTCAAAAAATGATGCAGAAAATACGAATTTAAATGCATTTAGAAACAATCTAGTTTTGATCAAGTCAAGATTGAAATCAAATAAAAATTGAATCAAAAGTTAGTTCTATTCATGTTCTTGTTTACTTTCTACAATCTTTATTTCTTCGTGCGCTCTTTACTTTCAAGACTTCATTGAATTTATAATATAATTTAGTCATCGCTTTACATATTAGTGTGAAATATATCGAAAGATCATTTTGCAACTATGCACATGATCAAACGAAAGAGTCATGAGTGCAAGATAAGCATGATCATTATTTATTGCACTTATCTCAAGTATCATCAGCTTATCTCTATGCTAGAATGATTCAAGCTCGATTGAAGAATCAATATCAAACGACTTTGAATCTGTTCATGCTTCAGCGAGACGTAGAAAGAAGTTAAAATCTAACTTGAAAGAAAAGAACAGTTGAGAATTGTCATCAATGAAAATACAATCACTGATGTGTATAGAATTCACGTTGAATTTCATTATTGATGATAAGCAATCTACATCTACATTGTCGTTCAATGAGAATAATCATAGAAGAAATAAAAAGCGTACTTTGAACGCATCAAGCATGCTATCAAACTCTCAACATGATTCATCTCATGTTTTCATTGATTTCAAGATCAAGTCACGCAGCATGAAGTCTATGAATTCTTCGTTCTATGATTGACAGCGAAGAAAAGATGATCATCACAACTCATCATATATCTGAAGTGAAAGTATTTAACGCAAGAGAGAAATTTCAACAGTTACGCATAAGAACGTCATGCAACAGATGATTTCATATTTGCGAACTACGATTATGATTGAATACGCGAGCGAAGACTGTGAATCATGAGCTAACTCTCAGCAAAAAGTCAATCTTTCAACTTTCATAAAAAGCATATGATTGAGAGTGATTAATTGCATAATTTGAGTCATCAATCAAAGAGATGACGATGTAAAGATGAAATCAACATCTCATGAAGTGAGAAGAGTAAAGCAATCGTGACTGAATGATGCTCACTCAAACTAACACAGTTCAGATGTATGACATCATAAGCGACTATCAATCTCATATGATGCATAAGATTCACGTCTTGATTCTCAATTATTACGATTTTATCAACAGCACAGCTTCAATGAATTTAATTCATGCTTTATTGAAGAACAACGTCTTTCTAAGCGTTGATCATCACGATGTAGAATAATCTTCTTGAAATACTTTCATGCTGACGTCAAGAAGATTAACTTATCAGAAATGTTCAGAGACTTTATTTTAACAAAAGCATTGACATTTCTCATGCACAATGATCATCACAAAAGCTTTGACATCACAAGTTTAACATAGCACATGTTCAATTCTATCACGTTTCTGATGATCATTCTTGTGACAACTATGATTCAACATAGTATAGAGAAATACAGATAGAATGCGCGAGTTGAGAATCACTTTCAGAAACAAGAAGTCAAAGATATGCTTCATTCTGCTCAGATCAAGAGACATATACATTGACAAAGTGATCACAAACAATTACACATTCATCACAAGACAGTGATTTATTCAGTTTATCTTAAGACAAGAAACTATGTGATGATGACTGCAAGAGAAGCTGATGAAACAAAATCAAGTGAAACTTGATTTGAATGCAAAGAACGAACTCATATACTTCTTTCTTACGCACTCGCTGTCTGATGTAAAAGACATCGACGATGACTTTGACTGTCAGTAAAGTGAACTCAGAAAGAGAAAGAAGAAGAGCTTTGCAGAGAACAGTCTGAATCATGAAACTGTCTCAAAGTTCTTCATGAAGAGTAAAGTATGTTTTTTCTCGCTCTGTCACGACTTTGATCTAACAAAGATGATAGAAGAATAACAATATGAACAGTGAAAAACTTGAGACAAGAATGAGTCATAACTCATCATAATCAATTTCAATTCTGCACATGAAAGAGTTAAGCGCAGTTCAGAATCAAGCTCATTATTATATTATTCTAGAATGATGACATTGAGAGAGTCAATGCATGCATAAGTGTTTCATATCAAGAATCAACTATCAAATCACACTTGTTTCAATATCTTGATTAAATCTAGATTGAATTTCAACTAATTGAGATATAATGCATAGAAAGAAAACATGCAAAAGAATTCTGTAAGTGATTTCAAGAAAGTGAAATAACTTGCATCTGCGTCAGAACTGACTCATCTGATGACTTTTGTTTTGCTAACTATGATACTGCATATAGCGTGTACATGATGTCAGAAACTAGACTAGAGATACTATCAATATAGAAGAATGATATTATTATTACTTGATAAAATCTAGATACAAGACATACATCAGATAATGTACAAGATAAAAGACAAAGAGTGAAAGAAAAGAATGAGAATCAGACTTTTATTATACATGAATCAGACAGAATCAAGACTAGACAGTAGTTTTAAGACTTAAAATTGCTGTAACTATATTCAGATGATGATGACTAGATTGATGACTGTGTTATAAGCATGTCAAAATTGAATAAAGCTCTTATAACTTGCTAACTTTAATCAATTCACAATCAACGCTCAAGAGTTAAGTATGTAATGATTAGACTAAGTTCTGATCTGATTTATGCTCTAACTCTGAATGATGATCTGATTCATTGAACTGTGAACAAATTCATTGAACTCATGATGTCTGCAATTTATGTTCTAAATCTGAGTGATGATTTGACATCATGACATGTGAAGACAAGAATTAAAAACTTGTAAGTGTGTTCAGCGAAAGACAATGAGTTTAATACTGTGCAGAAGATGTACAGCATGCTCACTATACTTGTTATGTAGAAAACTCATTCTATATTCTCATGATAACAAGATGAATGAATAAGTATTTAAAAGTTCTTTTCATCGTTGATTGACAGAGACTGATGTACAATGAATTCACAGAAGATACTGAAAGAATGAGATATCAACGTGATAGATTTGATTCATTCTCTTGATTGTATACTGTATGCTAAGCTCTAGATTGCAAACACGTCTTTCGTCAACAAGTCAGATGCTGATGATGTTGAACTGAGTGTCATAGAGACTTTGACTTTAGATGAATATTGAATTCGCGTTGAAGAAGAAGCGTTTATGATTTTCAAACTGTGTACTACTTGAACTTCTTGAACGAAGAGAGTGAGCATCAAAAAAGAAGAAAGAATCTGATACAGTAAGTTTGCTGAATCATTTAGCATCATCAATGATGCTCGAAGATATAAGCAGTTTGTACAGTATATGCAAATCAAGCGCAGACTCTCGATGAAAATTATCATTGAAAGCGACAATGATTGAAATTTAGGCTAGATAAATTAATATGTCACAAATCACTTGATTGTTGTACTATTCTCAAACATGTATGACGAAAAGAAATATCTTGTCATACATAACATAATTTACAGCAAAGATGATCTAACTGATTCAAATGAAAAAAGAGCGAAGATTGACTCAAATGTGTATAGCGAAAAGAAATATCTTATCATACATAACATAATTTGCAGCAAAGACAATTTATTCAATTCAAATGATAAAAGAGTGAAGAGCAACAAGATAAAAAGAGACATTCAAAGAAACTTAACTATATATAATGATCTAGTAACAGAATGCGCGAACATTTAAAAAGATAACATAAGTAATATTGATGTGATGATTGTTGCAAGAGACAAAATCGATATTAGCTGAGTGCACAACTAAGTCAGCTAAGTGACAGCTAAGTGACAGCTAATAGTCAGCTAATAACTGAGAGAGTCAGTTAATTTCAATCGTTAGCTGACACATGAGATTAACAGCTAACTCAGAAAAAGTCAACAAAAATTAGCTAATATTGACTTTTTTCGCCTCATGATTTTGTTGATGTGAGATAAAATTGCAAAATGTAGAATTTTAAACTGATGTAAGTTTAAAGTGAATGATTAATCTTGACAGTTGCAGCTTGAATTGAGATTGTTATTTGATTGTGATGAAAGATAGAAAGTGAGATAAAGTTGCAGAATGTAAAATTCTTGACTGATGTGAGTTGAAGCTCAAAGATTAATCTTAATGATCGCAGCTCAAATTGAAATTGTTATCTGATTGTGATAAAAGATAAAAAGTCTCTAAGATGAGAATGATTCTGATTCAAAAGATTGAAGCAATTAACTGTTATGATGTTTTGAAAGTTGATTTTGATTTTGATTTTTTTTATTTCTTTATTAAGTGCATGCAGTTTATGACTATGACATTATTTAGACACTGTGTATATGTTAAATTACATGTAATCTAGTCAAAATTGCTGCAGTATATCTTTTCATTGAGTAGTCAGATCATTAGAATGCGCATATGAGCATGTGAGTTATTTATATAATCAAGTGATCATATAAACAACTCAAGATTGTGAAAGTTGATCACTTCAACGTAAGCTTTCAACTTGTCTGTATGATCATCAAGTCAAGCGAGCTAAATGAGCTTTGATTTATGTAGATGAAAGCTGATCACTTCAACGTGAGCTTTTGAGTTTGCTGTATGATCATTCAACTGAACAAACTAAATGAGTTTTGATCTATGTATTTGCAACGCATGTAAATCAATCAGAAAATCGAAAAATCAATCGATTTACTGCATTGCACAAATGTGTATATGCGCAAAAGCTGAGTCGTGTCTTCACAATGACTGTGTGAATGTCGTATGTTAGTTGCAGCATGTGTGCAAAGATGTTACTGTTATTCTGTGTATATGAGCAAAGACTGTGTCATGTCTTTGCAGTGTATGTATTTGTGACGCATGTAAATCGATCAGAAAATCAAAATTGATCGATTTACTGCGTTGCACAAATGTGTAAATGTGCAAAAGTTGAGTCGTGTCTTTGCAATGTATGTATGTGTGATGTATATGAGTTGCAGCGCATGCGCAAAGACATTGCTGTTGTTCTGTGTATATGAGCAAAGACTGTGTCATGTCTTTGCAATGTATGTGATTGCAATGCATGTACATCAATCTGATAAAGCGAAAAACCGATCGATTTACTGCATCATACAAGCATGTAAATGTGCAAAAGCTAAATCATGTCTTTGCAATGTATATATATGTAATGTATATGAGTTGCAATGCATGTGCAAAGACGTTGCTGTTGTTCTGTGTATATGAGCAAAGACTGTGTCGTGTCTTTGCAATGTATGTGATTGCGATGCATGTAAATCAATCTGATAAAGCGAAAAATCAATCGATTTACTGCATCACATAAGCATGTAGATGCACAAAAGCTGAGTTGTGTCTTTGCAGTATGTGTGTGTGTGATGTATATGAGTTGCAATGCATGCGCAAAGACGTTGCTGTTGTTCTGTGTATATGAGCAAAGACTGTATCATGTCTTTGCAGTGTATGTGATTGCGATGCATGTAAATCAATCTGATAATGCGAAAAATCAATTAATTTACTGCATTTTGCAAGCATGTAAATGTGCAAAAGCTGAGTCGTGTCTTTGCAATGTATGTGTGTATGATGTATATGAGTTGCAGCGTATGCGCAAAGACGTTGCTGTTGTTCTGTGTATGTGAGCAAAGACTGTATTGTGTCTTTGCAATGTATGTATTTGCAATATATGTAAATTGATTAGAAAATCGAAATTGATCAATTTACTGCGTTGCACAGATGTGTATGTGCGCAAAAGCTGAGTCGTGCCTTCGCAATGACTGTGTGAATGTCGTATATTAATTGCAGCATGTGTGCAAAGACGTTGCTGTCGTTCTGTGTATATGAGCAAAAACTATGTCATGTCTTTGCAGTGTATGTAATTGCAATGCATGTACATCGATCTGATAAAGCGAAAAATCGATCAATTTACTGCATTATGTAAACGTGTAAATGCACAAAAGCTGAATCATTTCTTCGCAGTATATATGTATATGTTGTATATGAGTTCAACATGTGAATAAAGCGTTGTTACTGCTTTGTGTGTGATTGCGCTGCGTGTAAATCAATCTGAAAATGCGAAAAATCGATCAATTTACTGCATCACGCCTGTTTATATGTGCGCAAAAGCTGAGTCATGCCTTTGCAGTATATGTGTATATGTTGTATATGAGCTCAACGTGTAAATAAAGCGCTGTTACTGCTCTGTGTGTAATTACGCTGCGTGTAAATCGATCTGAAAATGCGAAAAATTGATCGATTTACTGCATCATGTCTGTCTGTATGTGCGCAAAAGCTGAGTTGTGCCTTCGCAATATATATGTATATGTTATATATGAGTTACAGCATGTATGCAAAGACGTTGCTATTCTTCTGTGTATGTGCAAGCTTTAACGCGTCGATGATCACGTTGTTATTATCTCACTTTTCAACTGTGTGTAAGCTCAATGCATGAATAAAGCGCTGTTACTGCTCTGTCAATGTTGATGAGATTGTTCAGCTCTTCTGACAAGCATAGCTTGCAGAAGATTTGTAGTCAGCATCTTGTACAGATAAATCTCATTGTTGATCATTTCAAAAGTTGAGTTTCTTTAAAAAGCACACACTTGAATAAAGTGAGCAAGATCTCGTTGATGAATTGTATTCTTTTATTAAATATAACTAAAATGATAGAAGTGTTGATCTTAATTTTGATATGATGATTATCTTTCATTCATAAAACAACAAAGCTGTTATTTATCTTTTATTGAATCATGCTTATTTACACTGTATTCTTCACTATATTCAAGCTAACAATATAGAAGAAATGATACAGTGAATATTGTTTGCATTTTTATCGCTTATTGTGTTTCACTCTGAAACATAAGCAAACAAGCTGCATCATAAACATTTCAGTCACATCTTCATTGATTTACATATTTTTCATGTTGAGTCTTTCTGCAATGATTATTTGTCAACTTTCGTGACTATACTGAGAACATTCTTCAAGACGAATAAATCAATTCATAGTGAAAATATAATATGTATCTTCGTAATTCAATCAGAATCTGTCAAGATAGTCAGTCATTTATATTGAATCGAGATTTTCTTTGCTTAGAAAGCATAACTGATCCTTTTTTAACATCATGATGTCTGTTAACAAAATCAGTATTGCATTGCAAGTCATAATGCTTTTAAACAAATCTGTCTATCATTCTCACTGTTGCAATTCATGAGAATGTGATAGCAAGCGCTTTCATAAGAGCATCACGAATCACAGCGATTCATTTATTGTCAGTGAGCAGATCAATCATGTAGTTCAATCAAGATGTGTTGCATTTACTCATTTGATAATTGCATAACTTTCACATTATTATCAATCACTTTCTGAATATAGTTGCGAAGATAAGCACTCTGTTTGAAGTCTTTCATGAGTAGCACAGCTTTAACATTTTGTTGTGAAGATTACATTCAAGCGTTTGATGATGCAAATCATAGTTCACATGATTGAAAAACAAGATGATGATTGTCATAAAATCACTGAAATGTGATGTCATTGTTGATTTGACAGCAGAAAAAGCTAAGAAATTTTCTTCAAGTCAAGATGCTAAAGAACAACATTCTTAAATTAAAGCAGATTTAAAGAATCATTATTCAAGTTCATTGAATCTTACGCACTTTAATTTTTCAAACGTATTGCATAATTTCACTTTCTTCTCAATCGCTCTTTGCATTACTTGTGACTTAATAGACATTGAATAACACTATCATGAAGATAGTGTTAACTGAATGCATACGAAACATCACGACTAGTGCTAAACAAGCTCTCACTACTCAACATGTTAAAAGACGAAGAAATACTACTTTTGAACTTCATTCATCTTCTGAATCTGTCAAAAAAGCAGTCGTAAAAAGAATATTAAATGTTTTGAAGCAAACAAATAAAACAGAGTCGTAAGATAAACAGTCTAATTTGAAAGACATGAAGTATCTTCTTAAAAATACTGTCTTATTTACTGATCTGAACTTACAACTCAAACATGATACACAGCATTGATTCAAGCAGATCTTGAGTATCAACAATAACAGTTGAAAGAACAGAATTAATTTTGAAATATATGATGAAGAAATAAATGAGAACATGATCGAGAAGTCTGTAAACTTTCACAACAATGATTCAGATGTATATGATTTATCTTATGTTGTAAACTGAATAATTGTACTTGATGATAGAAAGATTTCACACGACTCAGATACAAAAGTATTCAATCATGCAAGCAAGTTTGACTTTAAGCTTTAACGTAGCGATCAATCTTGTTTGATCTTCAACTGATGTATCAATTGAAACTACATGCATTTTTTGCTTTGCAATCAGACTATTGTTTGTTGCTTCGATCAATCAATTAAGATGACAAAGATGTTGAAGAGATGCAACGACTGAAGAAATCTGAAGAATATACTGTTTCATTTGTAGAATAATGACAATAGAAGATTCATCATTGAATTGATCAATTCATGAATTCGCAAAGACTTCAGCAATTATATCACAAATGATGAAACTTCTCTTGAGCTCAAAGTATCAAGAAAAGACAGAGAGATACAAGTGTTAAGAAATGAAATCTTAATTATCATTTTGAGTTGCTTCTTCTGTATATCAGCTAACTGATTGCTTTCATTCAGATCAGCAACATCACTCATGCAAAGCATTTAAAGAACAAACATAAGAAGCATTTGCAAAGAGACAAGTCATACATACTCAATCTTCTTACTCATTGATGATGTTGTCATGAACAGTGTAAAAACTTTATTTGCATCTGTTATCATTGAAATATAAATCATTCTCATGAAGTGATAGAATTGAAGATGATATAATATTGAGCAACAGCAATCGCGAGAGATGACGAAGAAGTTGACTGCAACAATTCTTCATTCAGTCTAGTCATTGAACGACTTCATTCATTCTCAAGAAATGAAGATTCATTGATGAAATTGAAGTTTTCATCAAGCAGTCAGTTCATCGCAGACATTGTTTATAGTGTGACATCATCAAGTATGCTCTCATTGAAGTCAATGTATGCAGCAACATCTGATTCATTAATATGCGCATTGTAATCAAACGTATGATCTAACTATTAACAGTAGCAATAGACAAGTTCAATCAAGACGTGTTGTCAAATGCATCAAAATTCTTGTCGTCACTCAAACAAGCAGTCGACGTCACATGAAGAATCATCAAACAAGAAACTCTTTGAAACAAAACTACATCATCTTCAATGTCATTTCATCATCAACAATCATCTTCGCTCGTTACTGTCACTTATTTGACTGATGAGTTCATCTCTACATTTATCAATCAGCTAATCTTTTTATCTAAATTCAAATCTTTAGTCTTTGATACTTGAACTTTCTCAGTCTTCATTGTACATTAAATAATGATGACTATAAAATTTAAGCAATCTTGCACTTATGATAAGCTCAGAAGAAGCAACGATGAGTTTAAGCGCAATTGACATGCTATCAGAAAGTTTCAAATGAAGATGAAGAAGATAAATGCATAGTCATATATCTTTTGAGTTGCTCATCAAGTCATGACAAGAGCAAGATAAATGATGATGATAAGATAAAGTTTGTAAACTCTGAAGATTGCTTCAACTTGAGATATATAGCACTTTAGCAATCATTACTCTCATCTCATAAAAGATTTAAATGATTGCATCTTAAGCGACAATAGCTAAATCATGAGAATAACGATGATATTTGTTCAAGTGAGATATTTTTAAAGATTTGCTAAAAACAGTCACAACACACGCAAAATGAACTTTTGAAAAGAGCATTATAAACGAGAGAGAAAAGATCAAGTAGACGAATAAACAATGATAAATTGCATGAGCAGCAGTAATGCTAATTCAATGATGATTGCGAGCAGCATTGACTTGTTGCAAAGAGACAGCGACGCGAAGTCTAAATGCTCATGCAATGACAAGACAAAAGTTATCAGCATCATCAATCTAATAACATAGACATTGACGTTAGAGAAAAAGAAGAGCAAAGATCACTCATGAAAAGAAGTGATTTTAGAGCTGATTCAATGTGTTCAAAATGTTTCAGAAAGAAAGATTGAAAGTCAAGATACATTCATCACGAAGAATGCACAGAAGTTAAAAGCATTCATTCAACTTCTTAATAAACAACTACAAACATAAGAAAATACGCGTTTCACATTTGAAACATTATCATGAGTTGATGTAACAAGAAAAGAAGTGACAATGAAGAAGCAGTGATTCAGAGATGATCTGTCATTGCTTTGCAAGAAACGCAAGATTTTAGTGTAAATAATGAAGAAAAAAGAGATGAAAGAGATACAAAAGAGATCAATCAATCAGATCTTTCAAGAAATTGCAAACGTAATGATGACACAATGAAATCTAATAGTGTTGCTTTGCAAGCTTGAAAGCAAAGACATTGCACTTCATGTGATGAGCTCAAAAGCTTAAGCAGTTCTAGAAAAGTTTCAAACATGAGTGAAGAAAATCGCAAGCTCAGCGCATGTAATGCATAGAAGCTTCGCGATATTAACACATGATGTACACATCACATTAAACACAAGCAATCAGAAGATGATCATCAAAAGACTGATAAAGAACAATGTAAGACTTCATGAAGATTTAAAGATGTTGAGAATAGCTTGATTCAAGAAGATAGTTGAGAGTGAAAAGATTCACTCATCGCTCATTGTAAAGATCGTGATCAAAATAATGATGAATTGACTATTAAATGTAGACATGCTGAACTCATATCAAGAATGCTTATGTGAGTTGTTTGAAAAGAACTGTCGTATTACACAGTGCTATAGATGCTTCAATTTTGATCATATAACTAAATTCTGCAAAAATGAAAAGTGTTGCTTCAAATGCACAGACAAACATCACATCAAGAAATGCATTGTGTTGATGAATAAAAGACGATGCGCGAACTGCAATGATAGTCACGAACTCTGAAAACACTCATGTCTCAAGTGAAAACTAGAGATAAAGCAATCAGAAGAAATCTTTCAAAATAAATTGATCAGATACTCTGAAGCATTGAAAGACAATTGCTCATTCTCTTCTTTCTCTTTGAACTTCTTGAGTTCAATGAATCTCATGAGTTTAATGAACTCATCAAATTCAATAAACGTCTTGACAACAACAAGCAGTTGAGACGTCAACAAGTCAACATGACAAGTGATGAAAGTCAAGAAGAGACGAGTCAATCGCTCTTCATACGTGATTAGCGACTCAAAAGACATGATGTCTGAACAGATACAAAAACATCAAATCAGAAAATGCAAGAAACTCTCAACGACTAAAAGCATACAAAAAGCTGTCTCTGCACAGAGTCAACAACAGCTACAGATAACTTTATGATGAATCAAATCTTTCTGCAAATTCTACAGTACAACATCAGAAAGTCATTAAAAATTCAGAAATCATTTCTGATAAACAGAAAAGTTCATAAATTTGACATAATAATCATTCAGAAATAAGATTGCAACATTAACGTTTTACAAACATTTAACTCAACTCACAACTTCTTTCATTTAGTGAGAGACTCATCATCTCAAGCAAGAACATGCATTTATGTCAATAAGCATCTAAAACTTAATCAATGAGTGATAAAAATCATTGAATTGAATATCTGCTTAATTAAGCTACAAACTAGCAACTCAAAAGATGAGATACAGACGTTACAACTCATAAATGTTTACAATTCGTGCTCGCTGTTTATCATCTTCATAAAAGAATCATCTACTATTTCTTGTCTGAATGAACTAATCAAAAATAATTGCAAACAGCTAATTGTAGAAGATTTCAACCTGCATCATTCACACTGAAAAGACAGAAGATGCTTTACTCATCACACAGCAACTAATGCTCTACTAAACATCATTATGAACACAAGACTAAAGCTATTGCTTGAATCAGACACAATTACTAAAGAGATTCACAATCAGCTCACAACAATAAATTTAGCGTTTGACAGCAAGAAAATTCAATTCATGATACATAAATGCAAGATGAAAACTGATTTACATCAGAAATCTGATCATCTTTTGATTGTCACGAAGTTGTGTTTACACACATCTTTTATGCAGCTCACGACTCATCAATTATGAAAGAAAATGAACACAGAAGCACTAAATGCTCATTTAAGAATACATTTTCTCATTGATCATTCTTTCAACAATAAGACAGCGATAGATGACAGAGTAGCTGAGATCACTCATGCATTACAAGAGATCATCAAGAAGTTTACTTCTTGAGCAAAGTTGTTGAATTGAGCATCAGACTTTTGAAATCAGATCTGCTTGAAAGTCGTGACAAAATCATGATAACTACAAATTGTATGAAAATCGCAAAGTACTTTAGAGACATGAAACGACTATCTGAAACACAACGATCACAAAAACAAGATCATTAAAGAAACAAAACATTCACATTTTAGATCACAGATGCATGAGCTGAGCAATGAATTAAAATCGATTTAATGCTTCGCAAAATGAGTCAGAATCGAAAGTCAGCTACTTAAGAAACTTTTGCAGTTTTCATCATTAAAGAGCAACGATTTCGATTACATAGCAGATTCATTTGAAGAAAAAACAGAGATGTTACAAAAGAAGTTTTTTTCATCATTGTCTCAAGCAGACATCAGCGACATTTCGAAGTTGTTTATATTGTTAACAATGTCATTCAATTCAGTCTTATCACAAGATGAGATGAGACAGATGATTCAACGAGTAAAAGTCAATAAAGCATCAGATGCATTTGAAATTTCAAATAAAGTGCTTCAAGCGAGTTTAACAAAACTGACTTTGATACTAATCAATCTGTTCAATGTATGTGTAACTCACAAATATCATTTGAAGCAGTTCAAAAAAACTCAGACAATAGTACTATGTAAATCAAAGAAGAATGATTACATCAATTCAAAAATGTATTGATTCATTGCTTTGCTAAACACTATGAGTAAGACACTGAAATCAATCATGATCAAAAGATTAAGTGACATTACTGAGACTCATTACATGCTTTCAAACGCTCAAATAAGAGCGAGACGCAAGCAATTCATGATCTCAGCGTTGAATCTACTAGTAAATCAAGTACATGCAGTATGAGACTGCAAAATCAAGTACGTGATCTTCATGCTTAGTCTAAATATTGCTGAAGCGTTCAATCATGTCTTGCACACTAAACTTTTGCATACTTTGAGAATGAGAAGAACATCGAATTACATAGTTGAATGAACTCGCAGCTTTCTGAAGAACAGAGAGTCATCGCTGACATTCAATGAACAAACTAGCGCGATGCAATGAATAAACGCTGACATATCGCAGAAATTTCTCATATCATTGATTCTCTTTCTATTCTTTAACGCAAGCTTAATCGAAAAATGCAAAGCTCTAGAAATCAAAATCAAAGTGCTTAACTTCGTAAATGACATCAATATTCTGATCTATGACAAAATTACAGAATTAATTTGCAAATCACTGAGTTGAGCATATAATGTCTGTGCAAAGTGAGCTTGAACTTATGACGCTACGTTCGCTTCAGAGAAATATGAACTCACACACTTCATTCGTAAGTTAAAAAGATTCAACATGACAGTCAGTCTATGCATAGAAAACTTGATAATAAAGTTGAAATTGAACATACGAGTTCTTGAAGTGCAACTGAACACGAAACTACAATGAGATTCGCATCTTCATCAAATAGAAGCAGATCACGTCATCAAGATGCTGAGGCTTAGTTGACTTGAGATCTTCATCTGAGAGACTACATTCGCAAAAGCAAGATAAATATACTCAGTAATAATAAGATTGAAAATGACGTTCGAAGCATCGATATGACATCAACGCAATAAAGAAGAGAGATTGTTGAATATGAAATGAAGACTAGAAATTCTTCAGAATCAAGCGCTGCGTCATGTAATCAACGTTTTCAAGAAAATGAACATTGAAACACTGAAAGTTGAAACATATACATTCTCGTTACATATTCATTTGAACAAGCTACAGAATCAAGTTACACTACGCAGTTGAATCAACGACAGAACACAGAAGACTTAATGAGCATGCAAAATCATACATGCTCGTCTGATAGAAATTAATAGACTCATTTCTCGCTTTTCAACCTTCAAAAAAATGACGTTTCTGAATGTTTCAATTCATGAAGAAGCAAAGATACAGTCTAGACGTGAACGACTTGATTTCTTAATGTTGACTCAAATAAGTGAATGTGCAATTGCACAGTTTCATAAAAGTCAATGAGATCTTTGATAAAAAAACTACAAAAAACGCATTGCAGACATTAATACATCTCTCGCTCAAAGGTTTCATTTATTCAAGAAGTCAGTAAAGATGCGTGATGATCTTCAGAAGATCAAAAGCATTCTTGTAATTTACATCAGAATCAAACGCATAAAGTTGAATGTCTATCTGCACTCAAGAAACATGCTGAGCGTGAATAGTTCTTGATGCAACTGCAAATAAAGTCATCAGACAGTTAAGCATATTCTGATGCACTGCTTAAATTGAACGCATCTTTCATTGAATATGCTACAAGACGTTGACTTCACGAACTATTAAGTCATCATCTCAATCACGAAGAGTCTCAAGACAACAGCAAGAATGATGATAAAAATAAAGCTGCTGAAGCAGTTTAAAATGACAAGAACACTCATTCTTTAACATGCAATCATCACGAACAAATTTGATACATAGTCTCAGTTTTATCGTCTTGACTGCGTGTAGCAGTCGTATAGACAGCAAGCGATTTTCTACCTCAGAGAGTTTTGTTCACTCGACACACATAGCATAGAGTTCTTCATGAATCGATCTAATCAATGTCACAAGAATGTATAAATTTATTATTATTATTATTATTATTATTATTATTATTATTATTATTATTATTATTATTATTATTATTATTATTATTATTATTATTATTATTTGTTCAAGTGATTGATTTCGTTTTCTTTACAATTTAGCTAAATATAGTTTACATATCTTAACTATTGAGTTCAAATTGAAGTTGATAACTTTTGAACAAACGTGATTCATCGACTTTGCAATTGATATTTTTCAATTCATCTTGTTACTGACATTTCATGCACAGATAAACAGTCGAGCGTAAAGAATCATTACAATTCATCATTGCTTTGTACAAGTTATATAAAAACACTAATCGAAGACTTACAGATAATGCAACGTGTATGCTTTTCATGTGAAATGAAGATAAACAACATCAGCGAGCTTGAACATCATCTTCATCACTGTCATGTTCGCTTGCATGATCGATCGCAAAAGATTTTCTGACGAAAGTTATCATCATCATCAAAATCATCATCATGCAATTCAATGCAACTCATCTGACGCGATCATGAGATTGCAAAATGAGATTCAAACTTGAATGATTCTTACGATGAGAGTGTTCAGATGAACATTGAAGATGAAAATCAAGAATATATGTTAATAAATGATTTTGCAGAAGAGCACATGAACATTGAGATGAATAGTGCTGATTTGAATCAGAATATGAAATATATATCATCAAGAATCGAAATGATACAACTTCAGACTGAACTTTTCTTCACATCATCAGTGCTGCAAGTTGAAATCTTCGTCAAGACAACTGATCGTGATGTCGAAACAACAGTCGACATATCAAAGAAAGTATCAGAGTCATTGAGCTTGAATTCTCAAATGATCAAGAACATAAACAACAATCAACATTATTCATCTCAATGCGAAGCAGATTACACATTCACTCACTGACTTCATTAAACAAAGATTATCAAAGACAGTGTTAATCAATTCTTTCAAGATTCGCGCTTGCGAGTCTTACATTAACATGTCAGTTTTCACGACGTGAACAAGTGATTGATACTTCTACATCAAATTTCGTATGATGTTAAAAACAACAAGTAACATTCTTGAATGTTCACAGTTAAATTCAGTTACGAAGAAGTTCAAGAAGAGCAGCATTGCATTTTGTATCATGACATCATCGAGACACTTCGATTCTTGTTGAATCACTCATCATTTTAAGACGAGCTGATCTACACACTCGTTCAACATTATAATGTCAACAACTTTTGAATTTATGACGAGATGCATACTGCTAATTGATGATGAGAAACGCAGAAGAAGCTTTCTGATGATGTTATCATGATATCACTGTTAATTTTCATTGATAAGACAGTCTTGACTGAGCATAAAAGCAATCTATCTGCATGATTTATATATCTAACGATAGAAAATCTAAATCGACACATAAGACATGCTCAAAAACAATCAAGATTAATTCTTCTGAGATTTCTTCTCATAGTTGACAATGATGATGATGATATCAAGTCAAAGATTTGACACATGACATTATCAATCATACTCAAGCGTATGTTAAACATGTATCATCATGCATTAATACATGATCTCACACATAACAGTTGTTGAAGCTATGTTTAGAAACAACATTTCTGTTCTTTGCGTGAACAATAAGATAAGACAATGTTATTCAATAATCATCGAGTTCATGATGAACTACAAGAAACAAGTATTAATCACAAACATTAAGATGAATCAACAATGCTCTATCTGTTAAGTATCATCTCATGAACGTGAAAATCTAGACAAGACATGATTAATTCAAATGCATGCATTCACTAAAAATCAACAGAGACAACAAAGAAAGAACAATATGATCAAGAATAACTTTGCTTAAATACATTCAGTGAAAAACTTTGCATGATCACATATGTTTGTCAATATTTACAAGACAATGATGATAAATGTGTTACATCAACTACTTAAGAAAATCATCTTGTATTTGATGTTATAACTTAGTCAGATTATCAACGAAAGTATTTATACAAGTCAAAGAAGAAAAGAAATCAGATTAACTTTAAACGATGCATCAGAAACAGCTCAGCTGAATCAAAGATTTCACGTCATTTCATTATTTAAAGACATGAAAAGATTTGTCAAGTACAGTATGATTAAGCAATGAACTGATGTAGATTGAAAGTCGATTGTATGTCAACTTATATCAGTCATTGCATCGCTTTTGATCACAAGAGCATCTGCAGCGATTCACTTCGCTTAAGCAGTGATAGACTTCATGATACTTGCTCAATATCATTTACATGACGAAGAAACTCTTTGATATCTTGAACATGCGCTTTTTCGATTGAACAAGCTAAAGAATGTTTTTCATCATTTGTGATCTGAGCATTCAGATACAGACGTCGATCATTTCAACATTTTAAAACTACATGCAATGATACATTATGCAAGTCAGATTTGAAGATATGATAGTGCTGATAATTTCAATACAAAGCACAATGAGATTGCACACAAGCATTTAATAAAGATTTTTTTCGATTGCATCAATAAACGAGAAATGTTTCAAAGACAGTTATTGCATCATAATACTTGATATCTGAATCTTCTTATGATGAAAAATATTCTTCTTTACAGAGATACAAAACAGAGCAAGATCAACAAGCATGCATTGACTGCTATGATAACATGATTCAGTTGTATCTTTAATCTTCGTAAAATTCAAGATGCACTCATTCATGAACAATGCAATCAAATACAAGAGACAGAACTCAATTTAAAGTTATGATGTCATGCATTGATCTTAGTTAAGATTCTGAACATAGAGAAGCTTCTTGACGCGTTGACAGTCTTCATGCGCAAGTGTTGCAACATAGTTGATGAAAAAGTCGTATCAGATAAAGAGTTAGATAAAAAGAAAAAAGACTCAATCTGAGTGAAATCATACTACGTAAGCGTTCATGAATCACTTCAATGCTGAAAACGAGACGAAAAAGATGTCAATGACTTAGAAAATCTTGTCAATGATAGAGTATACTGCTCATTGAACTGACAGAAAAAGAAGAGAGTTTGAAGATGTGACTATGTTCTGATTCAAAAGAGATCAAAAGAAGCAACTGAAGTCTCAACTCTGCTAAATAATTGACTGTCTGATCAGCTACGACTTATTCTTTTCATTATAAATTTGTTGCGTCAAGACAACAAGAATAATGAGCTACGACACAATGATGCTCTCGTCAAACTACTCAAACTTCGTAATGAGAGAACTCAACATGCTGTGCATGAAATGAAATGATTGAGATAAAGCACTGATCTAAAGATAACATCAAAAATTCTTGTTTGCTTGAAGCTAGTCAATTTTTCCATTTGCATACAATTCTGAGAAGTGTGCATGTTATATCAGCAAACAATATTTCTAATGAGTCAAATAAAAACAAGTTCTTTTACATTAATAACTTCAGTGACTGAGATTCATACAATTTGATATATGAGAAGAATTTCTTGCATAAAGAAACAAGAGTAGCAGAATATTACTTCAAATGCAAAAGCTGAAGATATTTGAAACTGACTCAATCTCATCGCAGACAAAAATTAAACAATGTATATGTATTATGTCTATGTTTCAGAGCATATACAGAATCATTGAAGTCAACGATGCTACATGACTAAGCAATTAAGAAATATAATCATCTTTTAACTTTACTCAATCAAATTCTTCTTGACGAACAGAAATCTCAGCTATGAATCAATGAGAATTAAAGTCAGAGTTTAATCTTATAAGAACTTTGTTCTTATGAAATATACATAGCAAACAAAGCTTTGCTTGTTGCAAGAGTATCATCAGTTACAAATTTAATATCATGAAGTCAGTCAGTCAAAGTTAACTGTATCAATGAATTGATCTGAAAGAAAATTAACTTAGTGATCGCGAGCGATTGTATTATAAAAGAGTGTGAGTGACTCAGTAGTAAACTCTAGATAATTGATATGTATTTCATAAATTTAGTTAAGAGCTTAAGCAGTAAGTAAATCACTGAAAGCTGACGTCAATTATCACATGACAAGATGCAGCGAATGTGACATCAATGAAATTCTGAAGTTATGAATCGCTGACGCTAAAGTTTTTTGTGATAAACGCAGTCGTTAGTCACAGACATGAAAATATTCAACAAACATCAAGTTTTTTCTTTAGTATAATGAATGCATTGTTGAAGATGTCATGTAAAGAGTATATACACTACAAATGATCAATAAACAGAGTGAAAGAAGAACTCAGCATTAACAAGTTTAAATACATGCAATTGAAGACGCGAATATGAAATCAGATGAGATTTCTTCAGCTTATAAAACGAAAGCTAAATACAAACAAGTCAAAAGAAATCATCAGATCAACATTTGAAGTCATATATCATGAGTTTCATATTATATTCAATGATGTTACGAAATCAAGAAGTAATTTTATGTTAATGTTCATGACACAGCGATTAAATTACAATGTAAGAAAATGACTCAGAGTCAGAAAGACATGACGAGACAATCTCAAGTACAATTCTTCATCATCTTCTCAACTGAAGATACACTCACATCTCTTGAGTTATGTTGTCTGCAATGAACGAGATCTCAAGAGATCTCAATCAGTATCAGTCAGATCAGTCAAAATTTTTATAACACAGATCAGTCGCGATCTCAATCATAGCATATGCTGCAGATCACAAGATCTTCTTAAACGTGAATCAGTAAAGAATTTGATTTGCATCAATGACATGAAATACAACAGATTTATAAAGCTGATTGAGAATGAGCTGAATTACAACTGTGTCACAGATATGATGATATATGATTGAGCTGAATTCACAAGAATATATATCAGCAACGAGCATGAATGAAAAACAGCACTGAAAAAAATGCATGCAGAAGAGTTTATTCACTTTCTTTTTACAATTCAATCTGCTGCAAACAACGATTGTAAATTTCAGATCTCTTGTGATACTCGATTCAAGCAGCTGATCATTGAAGAAATTATGTAGAATGCTCATAAAGAACATGTTCATGCTCAAGACTCTCAGTATAAGATGACATAATGAAATCATGTCATAATTGAAAAATCTCAAGAATTGATGACAAGACTTATAGTTCATTCAACATCAACAAAGATTCAATAAACTTTTGTTAAGATTAAATGAACTATTCTTAATGTTCAAAATAAGATAAATCTCTTTCTTATCATAAGAAAAAATCGTTTGCAATCTGACATTCTCTTTTATTCTTCTTCTTAATCGTTTGTTGCATAGATTTTCTTGACGATCATACATTGTTAAGTCACATCAAATGATTCTCGTCTTGAATGCAACATGAGAATATATTAATTTTTATGATGATGAGTTTATCAAGATACTAAGTGACATTACAGAAAAGACGTCATCACATGAGCAACTTCAAGACATCATCATCATTAAAGCGCAGCGCAGTTGAACATATAGAGACTCACAATGACAACGAGATTGCAACAGACTCAAGCGACAGCGATTTTGTAAAAGAAGTCTTCAACAAAGATAAACGTGTCACTCTCAAAGTAATAACTCGCTTAAGAATTCAAAAGAATAAATGACTAATTTGAAAAAAGACAGAATCAAATGCTGTCAGAGCATTCAGTGAAAGTATTCTTGTAAAGTTGTCACGACATTTCAAAAACTCAATGTATGCAACATTAAACAGCTTTTTTTTTTGATTCTTACTCAATTCAACACTCATTATGAATCTATGCAAGATATTATATATTGTAGCGAGCGCTGTGCTAGCGTAGCGCTCTTTTCATATTTACTATCACTTTTCTCTGCGCTTTATACTGTAACTGTTTTCAATGCAAGAACTTTATGAACTTATTTCTTTTTTACTTTCTCTCTCTTTTATCTGACTTTTTGATGACATCACAGTTTGAAATTGATTCAGTATGCTTGTTAAGAGTATCATTTAAATGATTGCTGTCATCACGTTCATGATTTCTAGAAGCTTTCTCAAATCTGTGATATTCTCTTCATGTTGCATCATCTTTCGTTCTATCTTTCATTTAGAACATGTTAATAGAACGTGCTTGATCAACATTTGATCTCTGTCACACTTGTACATCATCATAGCAACATTGAGTACTTGTCTCTCATGTAGAAATTGATTGAAGTCAATTTTTCTCATGCATAGCTGCATCAATAATGCGCTGTGAGACTTCACATGATTCTTGTGCAGTCACAGATGTTGATGTGTCATCTTTGATGTCAAATATTGAAAATGAGCTGCGTTGAATTTCTCTTTTCAGACTATTATTCATGTTTGTCTGATTTGTTTCTGTATGAGTGTCAATCTCATCATCACTTCAGTGCGTTGATGCTCAGTCAGCAATAAAGACAAATCATATGTATCATCAGTCATCTTGTTCATCACTTCATTTTCAAGTACTTCTGCATGTTTTGTCACTTAATATAACTTCAATGTGACTTCTTAAGATTGAATGCTCTCATGTGCAATCTGAACTTGTTGCAGACGTGTCTGATCTTTTGTTAATATTATAACTTTCACTGTTTTCAGAAAAGTCTGACTATTACTGTATACTTTGTATATCTTTTCATAACACTCTTGATTCGCTGTTGTTACATCTGCAAGATGTTTTACTCTTGCGACTAACTCTTTCAGCTCATCATGATGAGTGATGACTAAAGTTGATTTCTTCAGTCTTTTATTTAACTCTCAGTTCATTCTCATCGCGATCGCTGTAACATCATCTCTACTGTTGCTATCATTTAAGTAAACTCTTTGCTTTGATGCAAATGTGTTGAGATTATGTTATTTTATTGACATTTTCTTGTTTGAAACTATAACTATCTTTGATGACTTTGATCAGAAGATCGCTGTATAAAGATGACTTCAATTCATCTTCGTCTGCTTGAGTGTTTCTTTTATTCACTTTCGCTTCAGCTGTAGAGATGTCTTATGCAGCTTTGATTTTCAATCTCTTTTGAGTGTCAAGTCGTTGCGAATTTGACGCATTGTTATCTCAATAACTTCGCTCAATTTTCAAGAATTCATGTTTGTTATCAATCTTTGTATCAGCTTTCATAAGTGAATATCTATCAACATCATGTTTATTTTCATCTGTAAAGTCTCTGTTGATGTCACATGATAAATGTCAATGATCTGTTGCAATGCTCTTTCTTGCACTAATCTCAGCTTGATGTTCAGATTCTTTCAATAATCTTTCACTCTTTGTGATGTATATCATATGATAACTTCATGACTAAGCAGAGAACGCGTCATCGCGAAGTATATTTGCTTACTTGTTGTCATTGACGAGTCTCAAGTAGATTCAATGATTGTCTGTATGATCTTTTGTCTAATCACTAGTTTTGCTTTGATATGATGCATGTAAGTCACTCATTTCAGCTTAAAGTGTTGAGATCATGTCTAGATATTCAATCTGATTGTATCATGAGTGAAATGTTTAATTTAATAAAGATAGCTATAACTAAGACTTTAAGAATACAGAAGAAAGAAGATACAAAAAACAAGAAGAACACACTTTATATAGTAGTTACTCAAATCGACGTTAGTCTCAAAGAGAACGTGTTGAAACATAAGAAAGATGTTGATCTGAAAGATGTTTGTGACATAAAGAAATGTGTTTGTCATAGAAATCTGTTGATCACTCATAACACAAAGAAGTGTGTTTATCTAAAAGGCAATAGAAGCTGATTAGAAGATGTCAAAGAAGAAAAAAGATGCTGAATCATATCTGAGTCAAACCTGAGTCAGATCTAGATCAGATCTCGACTAGATCATTGACTAGTTTTAATCAATTCTGACACATTCGTAACATTACTTTTCTCTTCGAAAATTCATGTTCGCATGAATAGAACAAATGAAACGCAAACTTTCACTGTTTTTCAACTTAGTGTGACTTGTCTGAATAGAGCTTATGAAATTCAACTAGAACTTCTTTCGAGCTCTTGAATTCTTCTTTATCAACATAGTATCATTCATTGTTTCAATCTAGTTTTGTTCATTTGACCTTGTATTATATTCAATCTCAATAGCATCTAGAGTTCAAAATGTCATCTATCTTTCAATGATCATTGTCTTTGATTGTCAATGATGTAGAAGATTTTAAATGCTGTTCTGATAATGAATCTTGAGAATAAGAACATAATAGCTTTGAGCTGAACATCAAATGCAACTGCTTCATGCTTATTGATAGATGAAAATGATAGAAGGTTTCAACTTTGACAGTGATTTGATAGAGTTTTAGCTGTTTGTCTTTCAAATCTTTACATGATCTAGTTGTCTTTATGTTTCTAAAGAATAATCAAACTCAGTCATCTACTTCATAAATGACATCTCATTTATGTTTATTGATCTGAGCTTCGATGATCTGCTTCGTATTTTTCAATTGCTGATGATTGAAGATAAGAAGCTCTTTCATTCAAATTGCAATATTGTCTGCTTTTCTAGCTTCAAGACGTTCATGAGTTGTTTCGTAGTCAGTTGTATCTGAATCAAAACTCATTTAAGGGTGAAAACTCTTATTGAAGTAGAACGAAGTCATTGAGATGATTGAGAAGATATTGAAATTCTCGCTGAATTTCATCATGAGAAGTTATTTCGCTCAGTCGTTCTGCATGTAGTTACAGTAGATTCTTAATTCGCGTTCAACATCTTGATTAGCTCATTTCGATTAATCATTGATCTCAGAATGATAGACTGTTGATAGACTAACTATGATTCTTAGTCACTTACAAAGACTTTGTCACATTGTTGATATGAATTGAGAGTCTCTGTTTGAAACAATAGAACTAGGTAAATCATGAAGTCAATAGACGTTTCATAGCATGATTCAAACCGTTTCTTCAACTGAGATATCTTCGTCTTCTTAATGACAGAAAACATAGTGATGTTTCTTGATGAGTTAACATATGATTATGCAAATGACGTTATAATCTTCTGATAGAAATAGCTTAATGATGAAGTTCATAGCTATATCTTTTCAGCGTTTCTGTGAAATCGAAAGAGAATGAAGAAGTTCATTGATGTTATTTCTAGATGTCTTGCTTCATTAACAGACATGACAGTTTTGAATTTAACGTCTAATTATTGCTCAATGATTCGATCAATAGTAGAAACGTTGAACTAGATCAATAGTTCTTCGATTGTCAGAGTGAAAGATGAAAGACTGATCATGAATTTTCTTTAGCAATTTCGTATGCATATTCTCAGAAATTTACAGTAGGTCTTTTCTGAACAGAACGTCGTCAACGATCTTGCAGTGCTTTAATTCAATGCTATGTAGCTTGAGCTTGTTTTCGCTTATAGCTTGTTTATACTCATTGCAAAGCTCATTTGTCTTGTTGACATCTTTTACTTACTGATAAAGATCAACTTCAGATTCAATAGCTAGAATATTTACTTTATCGAGTGTCAGAATGATCTGATAGTGATCATTAGTACGCTGAGTTGACTCAAAGACGTCAATCAGAGACATTCTGATTAAAGCATCAACTTTAGTGTTCATTTTGCCTGATTGAAATATGATTTGAAAGTTGAACTCTGATAGAATGTCTAGATAGTTGACTTGATGTCGAGTTAACTGTTTGTTTTTCATGAAGATCTTTAAAGTCTGATGATTGATGAATATTTGAATGAATAGTTCAATGCATTCAAGCTTGAATCTTCAGTGTTCGAAACATTGAATAATAGTCAGCAATTTCTTGTCGTAGATGTGATAGTTGCATTCAGCGAGAATCATGCTCTTGCTGTAGAAGACTATCGAATGAAGAACATCTTTATCATTGTACTGAGATAGAATACTCTCTTTGACGTAGTTCAATGCATTGATTTCTAGAATAGTCTGTCGTTTTGAATCAAAATGTTGTAGAACTGAGATCGAGCTGACTTGTTTCTTTAAATCATCAAAAGCTTGAACACAGACTTTGTTGCAAACAAAAGACGTGTCTTTTCTAGTCAGCTGAGTGAACGATTTGACTAGCTTCGAGAAGTTCTTAATGAAACGACGATAGAAGTTAACAAATTTCACGAAGCTCTGTACTTCTTTTAGATTGATCAACGTGACTCAGTTGACTATGACTTTCACTTTGATAAAGTTCATACAAAGATCTTGTTTTGACACTATGACTTCTAAGAAAATCATTTCTTCTACATCAAATTTGCACTTTCAAATGTCTACTTGTAGATCAGCTTCTTGTAGACGAGTTAATATCATCTTGACATGTTGTTTATGTTCTCGTTGAGTTTTGCTGTAGATAAGAATGTTATCTAGATAGACTTGACAAAAGTCATTTAGAAAATTTCATAAAACATCATTCATATACTGCTGAAATGAGACAGAATCATTGATAAGATCAAAGAGTAGCACTTTTGACTTATACGCTTCTAACGCGATAATAAAGATAGTGTAGTTCTCACTATCAGAGTGCATTCATAGTTTGTTGAACATCGAAATGATATTCAATCGAGTCAGATGTTTGCAATCAACTATTTTTTCAATCACTTCATCTATGAGCGATAGAGAATAGCGATTTCTTTTGATAATAGCATTGAGTTTTCAATAGTCAACGCAGAATCATAAATCTTCATTTGCTTTCAAGATGAACAGAATGAGTGAGAAATACGAAGCTTTGCTAGAGATTATAAATTCTTTGAAAAGATTCTCGTTCAGATATTTCTTTACTTTCTGAAGCTTGTAGAAAGACATTTGATATGCTTGACAGCGAGATGACGTTGCGTCACTAGTAAGCTCTATCTTATGATCATATGAATGATGAGACGATAGCTTGTCTGCTTGAGCTCGATCAAAGACGTCTAGAAAATTCTGATATTTCAATGATAATTTGACTTTAATATCTTTCAGATTCTGAGTTGTTTCATCAGTAGAAAAGACGTTTATGACATCTAGTTTGCATTGAGTATTGTAGACAATTTCCCTATCGATGTCTTTAATGAACATAGCAAAAATCTCTGTCTGATTCTTCTTTTTTCGTTTTACTAGTGCTTGAAAAGAGACGACGTTTATGTTTTGAATCAAGAAAGACTCTTTCTGAATGAATGAAACTGAGTGTTTGAGCATCTTAAAGATCTTGCTATGAGCTGCTGAAGAAGTCGAAGTTGATCACGATTAACTTGAGTGCTTCATATTTGATGAGATCGAAAAAATCGAAATAGAAATATTTAATTGATCAGAAAATACGATAGTATCATGTCTTATGTTCAATAATATTTCATTTTTGTTCATTCAGAGTTTGCTCAATATGACTTCATGATGCTTGATATCAGCTATCAGCATTGACACAGTCAATTTCTTATGACTTTCAATCGTGAGATTGAGTAAAATCTTATGAGTAATAGTCTTTCTAGCTAACTTCTCATCATAGTCTCATATTAACTTCTTTTTTGCTAGTAATATAGATTGTATTTCAAGTTTCTGACATACTTTATTGACTAGCTTGTCATGTATCAGCATGTAGACGACGAAATCACTATCTATCAAAAAGCGAAGGTTGAAAGAATTGCTCTGAGAGATAATAGAAGCATTGATCAGAAATGACTTCTCAAAATAGTTTTCTTTTGATAGAACTTCGATTTGACTGCACAAAGATATGATTTTTATCTCTTCAATGACTTTGAAAGAGATAGTTAGTTTTTTGAATCAGAATCAAACTCAGAGTTTGATGTAAATTGATCAAACTCATCATTTTCTAATGCATTGACTCTTAATCAATCAGAGCACTCTCTGAAAGTATGATCTGATTTGTGACAGATGAAACAGATTTCAGCTTGTAGATCAATGTCTTTGACGCTAGTCAAAGTCGCGTTACACGACTTTGAATGATTGATGAATGTAGTAACTTTGATCTTTTTATAGAAGTTCAATGAATCTCATTTCTCAGCAAAGATGACTTGCTTTCTGACTTTGATCAAGAATTTCTTTTCTTTGATGTCATTCATGACTTGATGCTCATTGTTCAAATGAATCAGATAACTACGAATTTCATTAAGAGATTCTGACTGAATCAACTGACTACTTCAAGCTGCATGAAGATGATAGACTATCTTGTCTTGTAAATCAACGACTAACTGTTTATCATGATATTTCAAATAAGAGAACAGACGCTGAAACATTGAATAAAATTCACTGAATTTGCTCTTTTCTTGAGTGAGATTAACGTATTTTCTTCGAAAGTTTGTCTCTTTGTCGAAATCATTGTAGAGCTGAGCAAGTTCATTTAACAGATCATTGACTGTGACATAGAGATTCAATGAATCTTATTGACATTAAGTTAAAGTAGCTTTGACTGCGTTTTCTTCAATTCTGAAGTGAACGTAGATCAGAATAGTTCTATTGATATCAAAATGATTAACGTTGATTTCTAGCTTGTCACGAATCTTTTCTTGTCAATCATTTCAGATAAATTCTTTTTCATCAGTAAACAGAGATGAATTTGAAAGCTTTTGAAATCGCTTGAAGAAATTGAACAGAATAGAAGAAAAAGAAGTGACTTCTTTAGATGATTGCAGTTGATGTTGCAATTCAGTCACTTGATTTCAAAACATCTGATTTAATTGATTTGAGTGTTCTTTGACTTTATTCATTTTCTCGAAACGAGTCTTTCATATTTGTTCGCTTAATATCTTGTCAAATAGCTCACAAGCTTTCACTTCTAAATCTCGTTGAGTTTGAAGACTGTTCAAATCTTCTAGAAAAATCTCTGAGTCTTGTTCAACTCAATGTTGTAGCTGCTTTACATTTTTTATATCTCATGAAGTAGAAGCTTCATGAGATTCATTGAAAGTCTGAGAGTGAGGCAAAGAGTATTGATGTTTTCGTATGACATCAATTCTAAGATATTTCAATATGCGAAGTGATAGCTCAGAATAAATGACTGAATCTGTGAAGTCAGAAGAATAAGAGCTTTGATTATTCTTGAAAAGATTGTTCACAGATGATCGAGTCATAGCAAAGAGTTGACGATTGAGCGAAGAACAATGCTTGATAGTATGTAATGAGATCATTTGTTAAAGTGTTTAGTCTTCAAAGAAAAGTGTTGTTGATTGAGAGGTTTTTTGTGATTCTCAAGCAATCAATGAAGATTCTTTATCGTTGATTCTATTAATCGATTTGAACTGATGCTACTGACTGAGCGGTAGATTCTCTAGCAATCACATGATTGTATGTTCTCATTGATTCTATTGATTTCTTGATGTTGTTCTGTCTTTCAATGTTGTCGATCATCAGATACACAAATTTCTTTATACTCATCTCATTGTCAATCAAGTGAACTTGAATGAGTAATAAGATCAGTATCATGTGATTAATGAATTCTTAAAGTAATGTTGAAACCGTGTCTAAATATTCAATTTAATCATGTCGTGAGTGAAATGTTTAATTCAATAGAGATAGTTATAACTAAGACTTTAAGAATACAGAAGAAAGAAGATACAAAAGACAAGAAGAACATGCTCTATATAGTAGTTACTCAGATCAACGTTAGTCTCAAAGAAAACGTGTTGAAACATAAGAAAGATGTTGATTCAAAAGATGTTTGTGACACAAAGAAATGTGTTTGTCATAGAAATCTGTTGATCACTTGTAACACAAAGAAGTGTGTTTATCTAAAAGATAATAAAAGCTAATTAGAAGATGCTAGAAAAGAAAAAAGATGCTGAGTCAGATCTAGGTCAAATCTCGACTAAATCATTGACTAGCTTTAATTAATTCTGACACATTCGTAACATGAAGTTCAGTTGAACTTTCAAGACTCTGATATCTGATTTCAAGTTGATCTGATGTTTTATCAGCTTTACATCAACTTTCATATTGAATTATTTAGAAGTTCTTGTAAAGTAAATCAGCTCATGCTTTGTCATTAAGAATTTGATGTCATGCGTTTTTGATCACTGTTCACATTTATCATAGATCTCGCTAAGAACTTTGCAGTTGCATTTTATAAACTCTTTGTATGTCAAGATATTGATATCATTCACAAAGTCTGTAAAGCTAGTTCTCAACTTGATGTCATCACATGCTTTTAACAAGTTCACATTGTAAAACAGATATAATATCGATGATAGCAAAGAATCTTGTAATATATCAATGTTCACGCTGCATTCTGTCATCATGTAGTCATTAATTGTGATTATGATGCATTGATCTTTCAGAAAGTTCTTCACAAATTTGAGAAGCAGTTTAAAAACTTTTCTCTTCTTCATGTTGTGTAAAAGTCTGCTGTGCATCATATTATCAAATACACTCTTCTTATTCAGACTCAGCAGTGAGACTACTTTTCTTCTCATGTTGCTTCACACAATATGTATTTTTTCTGTAATTAATTGTAGAGTTGTATTTGTTGATCTGTGCTTGCAAACTTTCATCTGAATGTTCAATATTGAGTTGCAAGCTTTTATGACATTTTGCAAATGTTCAAATACAATGAACTTCAATATTTTGCTCAGTATGTTAAGTAACACAATTGATTTATATGTCTTTGCATTGAAGTAATCTTTCTTGTCTGACTTTCATATCACTATTGTGATTGCGCTCTTGAACTGAGTTAACTATATTTTCTTCTGTAAACATCTTTCAAAGAAAAAGCATATTTATTCTGATGTGTTGTTAACAAGTCTGCGCATTATTCTATTTATATATCTTATGTATCTTGATGTCTTGTCAGATGTTGCTTTGTAAACAACTTTTTTAATTTTATGATGTGTCAGCAAAATATCATCTTCAATCAAGAATGAATACTTGAAGTTTATTATGTTCAGCATAAAAATCTCTGAAGATGATAAAAAGTGAGTCTGAAACATCATCTTCGCTTTATTTTGCATTGTTGTGATGATATCAGAGCATTCTGACTTGATCAGAGAGAAAATTGTCGTTTGAATCAGTATGTCTGCAACTGCATTTCTTGCTCATTTCACAGTTTTGAACAGTTTTCTCAAGAATTGTTCAATGTTCTGCATGATTTCTCAATATTCACTGCGTTTCTGTTTTCTGATGATCTTGCTCTTCTTGTCACATGCTTGAATGTACTTTGCTCAGTCGTTAATGATTCAACAACTTCTTCTCATTCATTGCACATTCTTGATGATTTTCATACACTTCTTCGTTCATTCTGCTTTGATCATTTCGTGTAATTTCGCTCAAAGAGTGAAAATCTTGATGATTTTCTTTAATGCATTCAGCAGTTACTTGATGTACTCATTTATGCATCAACATTTCATCTCATGATTCAACAGTGATTTTAACATTTGTTCTTTCAGAATATTGATGAACTTCTCTTCATTCATTGTCTTTCAGTTGCAACATGATTTTCGCGCTAATTTTTTACAGACTCTGAAATTTATAATTGTCTGTATCAATAAATGATTTGAGAAGTTTTTCATTTCTTTGTTGATTTTGCATCATATTAATCGATTTATAATGTCATCTGTCATAAAGATCAAATTTATTGTCATCTGAAATTCTTGATAATTTCTCATAATTGTGTCTTGAAATAATGCTAATAATGCATCAATGTTTGTGATCATTTTAATTAACTCATTCAACAATAAATGTTGTTTTGAGTAGAATGATTCTTCTCATGTAAAGTGATGCAGATTGAAGTCTTTTACAAGAATGCTTTCTTTCAACATGTGTAGCATCTTTTTGATGTTTGAAAGATTTTCTTTTTCATGAATGATCTTATGATTTCTGAGTGATAAATTGTATGCTTCATGAATGTATATAACTTTCTGAATCATCTGTGCATCATTTATTAATGTTTGTAGCATAATTGTATCTACGTCTTTGAAGTGTCATATTGAGTGTCAAATGTTGCTGTCAATTCTCTTGTTTATGTAAAAACAGATTCTATCTTCATTATTCTTCAGTGTGAAGTTGACAGTTGCTGAGCAGTATGCTCTGAAAATGTCATCAAATCATCAAAGTTCTTGAAGAATCAGAATGTCATAATTCTTTATCTTTTTCTCATGTAGTAGTGCTATCATCATCTTGTTTCTGAACTTGTGAACATTGTACTGTAGTATTCAAAGCTTCTTTTGCTGAAACATTAAAGTTCACATTTCAGATTGTTTAGTGTTCTCTTGAGTGTCTGCGAAGCGCTTGCTTCACTTGTAAGATTCTCAACAGAAGATGACATTGACAACGACGTGATTGATGTTGACTTCAATTCATTTGATCTTGACTTCTTGATCAAGTGATTCAGTATAGTGTTTTCTGATGTGATGACTGCATTAAGCAGACAACTTTCATTTATTGAACGTCTCTACTTTCTCTTCAAGTCGTTGTTCATCAGCAATTTCAGACTGATAAATGTTTTTGTAAATATTTTTAATGTCGCTGTCTTGAGTTCTTTCTGCTTTCATATGACATGATATAAAGATCTGTGCTTTGTAATTCTCTTTATTCTTTCTTTTTCAGCTTGTTGTTTATGACATTGAGAGTCAAAAACTCTGTGTATGTCTTGACATGCTTCACATTTTCACATGTTTTGAGTCTGTTTGTAAGAACAGTGCTTCAAGCAATGATTCAGCATGCAGTAAACACATCTTTGCTTATTTTTGCTCTCATACATCTTGTAATCATATTCTTGATACTTTAGACATTGATGTACTCTGCAGTTTAAGTTGTAGAACTGTGTAATCTTTATGTCAATTTCATGACATACTTTCTCATTGATCAGCTTGTTCATCATTGTTACGATTCTAGCTACGCATCTTCGTTGATGACTATGTTGATGACTATGTTGATGACGATTCTGAGAGCTATCGTCAATCGCTCGTTGCTAAAGCATAAACTTGTTTTGAAGTCAATTTTATTCAGAGTTAGCTTATGTTCTTCTGAGTCATATAAATAGTCGATTCTTCTCTTCTAGATACTTTTCTTTCTTAGCATTTATATACTCATTATCTTACACTCATATGACTCGCTCTATGCTGATCTCTAACATTATATAAATGCTTCTTCGTTACAGGCGAAGTGAAATAATCTGCATCAATTTCTTCAAGTGCTTCTGCTAGTAGTTCTTCAACTCTCTATCGACTTTGATCTAGCGACTTGCGTTCGTGCAGCAGCACTCATCTTTCTTCTTTCATGAGCTGATTCAGCGAAAATTAACAAAAGATTCGAACTCGTGCGCTGATCAGCGAGTATAAACAAACGATTGAAATCATTCAACTAGGTCAAAGATCAGCGAATTAATCGTTCATTCAGATTCGCAAGAAATTCTTCGAATTTGTTGAATAATTAAACGAGGTCAGTCATAGAACTGCGTGAAGTCTCTATCTTGAGAAGCAAACTCTCAGTGAGTCTGCTTCAATGACATCGTCAATGCGATGATCTTCTTATCACTCTATCTATCAGTGAATCGATTCGTTTATTAGTTCACATGCAACTAGTGAGTCTGCTACAATGACACTTTGTCAATGCAATGATTTATCTTCTCATCGTTCTACTCATCAGTGAATCGATTCGTTTACTCGTTCATGTGCAACTAGTAAGTCTGCTACAATGACACTTCGTCAATGCAATGATCTACCTTCTCATTATTCTATCTATCAGTGAATCAATCTGTTGACTCGTTTGCATGCAACTAGTGAGTCTGCTTCAATGACACTTCTACCTTGCATAGTGAGTCTGCTACAATAGGCATTTCGATTCTACACAAGACTAAGAAAATACATTCATGCAAACATAAATTGTTGAAGAGAAGAATAATGTTACGATTCTAGCTACGCATCTTCGTTGATGACTATGTTGATGACTATGTTGATGACTATTCTGAGAGCTATTGTCAATCGCTCGTCGCTAGAGCATAGACTTGTTTCGAAGTCAATTCTATTTAGAATTAGCTTATGTTCTTCTGAGTCATATAAATAGTTGACTCTTCTCTTCTAGATACTTTTCTTTCTTAGCATTTATATACTCATTATCTTACATTCATATGACTCGCTCTATGCTGATTTCTAACAATCATCTCAGCGCTGATTATGCATATCATCAGCAAGATATATTTTTTCTGCTCACTCTTCTTTGTGAGTCACTCAATCTTCTCAATCATCATTTTTGAATGTATGTTTTTGTTGATCTTGATGAGTGTTCTCATCTCTTTCTTCTTTATGTTCTTAGACATTTCTTTAATTCTAATCTCATGTATCACTACTTCAAAACTGATTTCGTGCAGACATGCATTCAATGATATTTCTTTGATTCAAAAATCATTTTTCTTCAATATTTTCTTGCTGCTCTTCATTTTGATTCAAAATATCAGCAGTCTTAATCATTTTTTCATCGTTTCTATGTTCTTGCACGTCGACAATGTCTCGTCAACGTCAATTTCTCTCGCTCATCTCACTATGTTCTTCATTATTGTTGTCATGATTTTCTTTACTTCTGCTTCTTCTTTGATGAAGATCTTTACTTCAAATTTCTCACAATAATTTTGCACTGATGATGATATGTCAACGTTGAGCACAAGATGATTCTCAAATGATGTCATTGACTTCACACTCGTTCTCTTTGCTCAGCTGTCAACGTGTTTTCTCTTCTTCACGAACTCTTTTTCAAGTCTGCTCATTATATTTTTCAGTCTCTTCAGCTGATTCTTCATGCGCTGATTAATAGTTGACGCAGTGACATGTTGATGCATTAGCTTTTCTATTATCTCTGTCAAACTTTTCATCTTTCTTCAGAGCATCAGCTCATTGTTTCTATGTTCATTGAACTCATAAAGTACTTGCAGCTTGTGTAATTTCTTCTGTATATCTTTCGTCTTGACTGAATTCTTCTGCAAGATAGTGATAATCATCTCTCATTTACTCGTCAACATCACATCAATGATGCTTCTCATCTGTTCTTGATGATTGAGATGAAGCGTGAGCATCATGTCAATGATGTGCTCTGTCTTTAAATAGTTTAAGTAATTCATTTTCGTGATTTTCAATCTTGAATTGCTGATTCATTAAACAGCTTGATTCTTTTCAATCAATTAATAACAGATATACTAAAATTGATTTTGATGATGATGATATTAATGATGCAGACTGAGAATCAATAACATCATATTTATGAGAAAAAATGTCACGTTGAACTAAATGCAACTTCATCATTGATCATGAGTTGATTGTTGAAGTTTGCACTTGTTATCTACTTACGTAAATATTGAGTGATCATGTTGATAGCAATAGCAATTCATGATCAGACTTCAAAAAGAAATGACTTAATAAGAAAATAAGAGAAGCATGAAAGAATATTGCAAATCATTTAGATAAAAAGTCAGATCACAAACGTTCTGAAGTAGAAAACATTTCAACAATGAAAGAGACTTGAAAAATAATACGCTCAGATCTTTCATTGCAAATAAGATTTATAATAAATAAATGTACAACATCTTTGAGATGTGATGATCTAGTGTACTGAGTTGAGTACAAATCATAGTTGAGAGTGAATATAATTGATAGAAGCAATTCACAAGAAAAGAGCAAAAGAATTTGATAAAAAGTCTGCTAGATAATAATGACTTTGCGTGTGAAAAAATATATACTAATCAAAGATTGCAACATCATTTAATGTGAAAAGACTTTTCAAGACAGATTCTGCGCAAGAATCATAGCAAATGTACTGACTTAGAAAATTTACTGCAAAGTCAGAAATGAAATAGCATATTAAGAATACTTGAAGATATTCTTTAATTCACTTTCTACTAATTGTTCTCATTGCAATGACAATGATCACTCATTGTATACGAGAATATGAATCAGAAGAGCACAGATTAAACAAGTTTGAGAAATTGAATGTGAAGAGTAAGTGAACATTTGCATATATCAGTGACTAAAGTGATTGAAGCGAAGCTGAACTTGATAACATGCAGCGACATGAATGCATGTCAATGTGACATGAAATTAACAAGCTTGCAAGCATCAACAATTAATATTGAAGATTCTGCTATGTTGTATCAAGCAACAAATCAATAATGATGATATCAAAGTGACTATGAACACTCAAGCTGTACTCAATGTATACGTTGATTGTCTCAATGATCTCTCATTATACAAGTTAGAAAATGACGTGCAACTCGATTTAAACGCAAGTCATAAGAAAACATTCTTGAGTTCAGAAAGCATTTTCGTCTTTCAATCTTCAAGACTAACGTCACTTGTCTTTGATGTAATATTATCAAATGAAGCTGTAAATATCACAACTTGTAACTAAATCTTCAATCATTGACGCTGTGTAGAAGAGATTGATTGAATCAAACACAGAGAATGAATCATTGACTGATGATGCTTGAGTCAGCAAGAAGCAAACTCTTAGCAAGAGATTTCACTCTACATCACAAACTAAAGATCAATCATGTATCATATTGCAAAGCGATGAATATGAGCTTGTGATAGCACAACAGAATAATGTCGAGTTAACAATGATTAAAATCAGCTGAGAATAAAAGTTTGATGACTTGTGAAATGCTTTAAACATGAAGAAGAATGAATGTTTGTGATATAAAGCAGACAAGACAGACAAGATTCTAAGCGACAAGAAGAAATATGAAAGCTTCATATGCAAGATGAGAAAGAAAAGCATCATGAACATAATTCGCGAAAAGAAAGAAATTAAAGAAGAATAGAACTCAAGCACAGTAGTCACTATAATCAAATGATTCAAACAAAGCGAATATTTTGCTTCATACTGCGAAAGCACTTCTGTTGCATGTGCTTACATGAGAAAACATGATACTGATAGTGATGCAAGTGCACTGATTGAACACTTTGAACATCTTGCTCAAGAATGTGCAAGCGCTTATGCTGCAGATGCTGTCATGAAAAAACATAGTGCTAGAAGTGATGCAAATGCACAATAAGAAAAGAATGATAATATTGAGAAGAATGATTAAGACGTCTATGATAACATTAATTACTAAAGAACAAAAGATACATTGAACACTTTAAGCAGTCTGTGTGACATTAGAGCTATGTTTGCAATGTATGATAATTACGCAGTTAACAGCTTGATCATTGATGATGATTCTAACAAAGAAAGATCATGCAAAAATAACAGTAAATTACAAGCTTTAATGATATTATTCAACATTGCAACTTTAATTGTTACAAATGTCAAGATTATATTTGTTGAATTAAATGATAAAGATGCATACTGCGCTCATAAAAGTTTTAAAGACGTTGACATTTTTATGAATATTGATGCTTTTATGAATATGTCTCAGCTAAAAGTAACGTAAATCTGAGACATAAGATTAAATGAATATTTAAAATATTGATTGCTAAAAGCGTTAAAATCTGTCACTGTCACTCTTTACAAATTACGAATGTGAAGTGACAGAAGAATAAAGACTTTGATAATTCTTAAAGAGATTTTTCACAGATGATTGAATCATAGCAAAGAGTTGATGATTGAGCGAAGAGTGATGCTTGACAGTATGTGATGAGATTGCTGTTCTAGTATTTAGTTTTCAAAGAAGAATGTTGCTGATTTAAGAGAGTTTTTTGATGATTTTTAAGCAATCAAGATCTTAATCTCTTAATTCTATTAATCGATTTGAACTAATGCTACTGACTGAGCGATAGATTTTCTAACAATCACATGATCATATATTCTCATTAATTTTATTAATTTCTTGATGTTGTTCTGTCTTTCGATGTTGTTGATCATCAAATACACAAATTTCTTTATACTTGTTTTGTTGTCAGTTGAGTGAATTTAAATAAATATAGAGATCAGTATCATATGATTAACAAATTCTTAAAGTAATGTTGAGATCATGTTTAAATATTTAATCTAATCATGTCGTGAATGAAATGTTTTTTTTTGATTCTTACTCAATTCAACACTCATTATGAGTTTATGTGAGATTCTATATATTGTAGCGAGCGCTGCGCTAGTGTAGCGTTCTTTTCATATCTACTATCGCTTTTTTCTGCGCTCTATACTGTAACTGTTCTCAATGCAAGAACTTTATAAGCTTATTTCTTTTCTACTCTTTCTCTCTTTCATCTGATTCTTTAATGATGTTACAGTCTGAAATTGATTCAGTATGCTTGTTGAGAATATCATTTGAATGATTGCTGTCATCACGCTCATGATTTCTAGAAGCTTTCTCAAGTTCATGATGTTCTCTTTGCATTGCATCATCTTTCATTCTATCTTTCATTTAAAACATGTTAATAAAATGTGCTTAATTGACATTTAATCTTTGTTGCACTTACACGTCATTGTAACAACATTAAGTACTCGTCTTTCATGTAGAAATTGATTAAAGTCAATTTTTCTCATGCGTAGCTGTGTCAATAATGCATTGTAAAACTTTGCACAGCTTTTGTGCAGTTGCAGATGTTAATATGTCATCTTTGATATCAGATATTAAAAATGAGTTGCATTGAATTTCTTTTTTCAGACTACTCTTCATGTTTGTCTGATCTGTTTCTGTATGAGTGTCAATCTTGTCATCACTTCAGTGTGCTGATGCTCAGTCAGCAATAAAGACAAATCATGTGTATCATCAATCATCTTGTTCATTGCTTCATTTTCAAGTACTTCTGCATATTTCGTCACTCAATGTAACTTCAGCATGACTTCTCAAGATCAAATGCTCTCATGCACAATCTGAACTTGTTACAGACGTGTTTGCTCTTTTGTTGATATCATAACTTTCACTGTTTTCAGAGAAGTCTGATTATCATTGTATACTTTGTATATTCTTTCATGACACTCTTGATTCACTGTCACTACGTCTGCAAGATGTTTCATCTTCATGACTAATTCTTTCAGCTCATCATAATAAGTGATGATTAAAGTCAATTTCTTCAGTCTTTTATTTAACTTTCAGTTCATTTTCATTGTAATTGCTGTAACATCATTTCTGCTGTTGTTATCATTTAAGTAAACTCTTTGCTTTAATGCAATTGTGTCAAGATTATGTTGTTTTATTGACATTTTCTTGTTTGCAACTATAATTATCTTCAATGACTTTGATCAGAGAATCATTATGTAAAGATGATTTCAATTCATCTTCATCTATTTGAATGTTTCTTTCATTTACTTTCACTTCAGCTGTAGAAATGTCTTATGCAGCTTTGATTTTTGATTTCTTTTAAATGTCAAGTTGTTGCAAATTTGATGCATTATCATCTTAATAACTTCATTCAATTTTCAAGAGTTCATGTTTATTATCAATCTTTATATCAGCTTTTATAAGTGAATATCTATCAACATCATGTTTATTTTCATCTGTAGAATCTTTGTTAATATCACATGATAAATGTCAATAATCTGTTGCAATGCTCTTTCTTGCACTGATTTCAGCTTGACATTCAGACTCTTTCAATGATCTTTCATTCTCTGTGATGTATATCATATGATGACTTCATGACTAAGCGAAGAACACATCATCACGAAGTATATTTGCTTACTTGTTGTCATTGATGAGTCTCAAGTAAACTTAATGATTGTCTGCATGATCTTTTGTTTAATTATTAGTTTTGCTTCAACATGATACATGTAAATCATTCATTTCAGTTTGAAGTTCAATTGAACTTTTAAGACTCTGATATTTGATTTCAAGTTAATCTGATGTTTCATCAGCTTTACATCAACTTTCATATTAAATCATTTAGAAGTTTTCATAAAGTGAATTAACTCATGCTTTGTCATCAAGAATTTGATGTAATATGTTTTTGATCACTGTTTACATTTATCATAAATTTCACTAAGAACTCTGCAGTTGCATTTTATAAACTCTTCATATGTCAAGATATTGATGTCATTCACGAAGTCTGTAAAGCTAGTTCTTAGCTTAATGTCATCACATGCTTCTAACAAGTTTACATTGTAAAACAGATATAATATCAATGATAGCAAAGAATTTTATAATATATTAATGTTCATGTTGCATTTCATCATCATGTAATCATCAATTGTGATCATAATGCGTTGATCTTTCAGAAAGTTCTTCACAAACTTGAGAAGCAGTTTAGAAACTTTTCTCTTCTTCATGTCATGTAAAAGTTTGCTGTGCATCACATTGTTAAATGCATTCTCTTCATTCAGACTCAACAGTGAGACTACTTTTCTTCTCATGTCATTTCACACAGTATGTATCTTTTCTGTAATTAGTTGCAAAGTTGTATTTATTAATTTGTGCTTGCAAGCTTTCATTTGAATGTTCAATATTGAGTTGCAAGCTTCTACAACATTTCACAAATGTTTAAATATAATGAACTTCAATATTTTGCTCAATGTATTAAATAACACAATTGATTTATATGTTTTTGCATTGAAGTAATCTTTCTTGTCTGACTTTTGCATCACTATTGTGACTGCGCTCTTGAACTGAGTTGATTATATTCTCTTCTATTCACATTTTTCAAAAAGAAAGCATATTTATTCTGACACATCATCAACGAGTCTGCGCATTATTCTATTTATGTATTTCGTATGTTTTGACATTTTATCAAATGTCACTTTGTAAATAATTCTCTTAATCTTATAATGCATCAGCAAGACATCATCTTCAATCAAGAGTGAGTACTTGAAGTTTATTGTATTCAGCATAAAAATCTCTGAAAATGATAAAAAGTGAGTCTGAAACATCATCTTCACTTTATTTTGCATTGTTGTGATGATGTCAAAGCATTCTGACTTGATCAGAGAGAAAATTGTTGTTTAAGTCAATGTGTTTATGATTGCATTTCTTGTTCATTTCGCAGTTTTGAACAGTTTTCTTGAGAATTATTCAACGTTCTGCATGATTTTTTAATATTCACTGCATTTCTGTTTTCTAATGATCTTGCTCTTCTTGTCACATGTTTGAATGTACTCTGTTCAATCATTGACAATTCAACAACTTCTTTTCATTCATCACATGCTCTTGATGATCTTCATACACTTCTTTGTTCATTCTGCTTTGATCATTTTATGTGATTTCGCTCAGAGAATGAAAATCTTGATGATCTTCTTCAATGCATTTAGCAGTTGCTTGATGTATTCATTTATGCATCAACGTCTCATTTTATGATTTAACAGTGATTTCAACATTTGTTCTTTCAAAGTATTAATGAATTTCTCTTCATTCATTGTTTTTCAATTGCAACGCGATTTTCATGCTGACTCTTTGCAGACTTTGAAATCTATAATTATCTGTATCAACAAATAATCTGAGAAGTTTTTCATTTCTTTGTTGATTTCACATCATATTAATCAATTCATAATATCATCTGTCGTGAAGATCAAATTTATTGTCATTTGAGATTCTTGATAATTTCTCGTAATTATGTTTCAAGATAATGCTAGCAATGCATTAATGTTTGTGATCATTTTAATTAACTCATTTAACAATAAATGTTATCTTGAGTAAAATGATTCTTCTTATGTGAAGTGATGCAGATTGAAGTTTTTTACAAGAATGCTTTCTTTTGACATATGTAATGTCTTTTGACCAGCGATAAAACTCATCTGTACGCGATGCTGACTACGAACCTACTGTCTAGCTACAGTAGAGTCTAAAGATTATCAAAAGTTTGAATGACATCGAGACGCTGCGTGATGATGAAGCGCTGTGCGTTGATCGCGTGCAGAGTTTTCGCGATCGCGCAGACTTCGATAATCTCAATGCGCATGCTACAAGCAATCTGCACGCAGATGAGAAAGTCAAATAGAACGCAGAACTACGAGAAAAATCGCTTATGAAAATCATTCGATTCAGTACCTTGTCGTCGCAATGACAAGAACTGAAACAAAACATTCTCGCGTTTGATCTGTTGAAAGTGATTAGCAGAAAGAACTTGAATCACGAACATTCTTTAAATCTACGTGCTAACTACGTATAGATCTTGTTAAGACTGCGTGTCTGTTACTACGACATGAGCAACTCACGAGACTCGTTAAGTTTGACATGAGTAAACTCGAGAGTCTCGTTAATATCGTTTAACAGACGTTCAGACACAGACATTCTATACATGAGTGATACGCTGACGAGAAGACTTCGTTAAGAGAAGAGAAACACAAGCGAGTTAGTAGAGAATGATCGAACTACGCTGTCTGATTAGAAGTGTAGCATACGAACATTTCTGCAAGACACGATCGATCTGCACGAGAAAGATCTCTACAGATAACGCGAAACAGGTGAGTTGCACGTCTTACAAGCGAAGCGAGCGTCTGCAAGGCGTGATATACAATGACGACGACTGTCGACCTCGAGAATCTCACCTCTTCACTGAGCTCTGACTCTTGAATGCCTTGATGATAGAGTCAATCTCTAGTCGAAGACATCGTCTGTATAGCTCAAGAGAACAGTAGCGCGTGTCGATGTGATTAGAGAAGAAATCGACTGCAATACGTCTGCGACTCATGCTTAAGAAGTAAACTGTCGAAATCTGAGCAGTGAGAGATCTCGTTCACCTTGAACTGTGAACCTGTCGCGAGAAAACTCTCTGAGTAATTTCTCGAGCCTAAGAAGAAAATCAGCATAGAGATCGTGCCCTATGTATGTTGCATGCAACGTATACAACATATTTTCGATAGACGAACTAATACGCGCTCGTTTGACGAGAGTTAATCGCGTCATTTCTCGCTCACTCGTCATCAAGAAAATAGTACTTCTGAATGTCTTCATTCAAGAAGATGCGAAGATACAGTCGAGACGCAGACGACGCATTCTCTTCTTCACAACGATTTCAACAAGCGATAGCATCGCAATAACGCAGTATCACAAAGATCAATGAAATCAACGATGAGAAAAGTACAGAGAACGCGTCGCAGACGTCAACGCAACCTCAGCACAAAGGTTGCATCTGAGCAATAAGACGATAAAGATGCGTAATGATCTTCAGAAAGCAGAAAGCACTCTCGCAACACACATCAAAATTGAACGCATAGGTCTGAATGCTTATCTGCACTCTAGAAACGTTTCAGGCACGAATAGCTCGCGATGTGACTGCGAATGAAGTCATCAGACGACGAAGCATGTACTCATGCACTGCTCGAACTGATCACATCTGCGATCAAGAATGCTACAAGATGCTGACTTCTTGAACTATTGAATAATCGTCGTCATCACGAAGAGTCTCAAAGCAGTAGCGAAGATGATGATGAAAACGAAGCTCTTGAAGCAATTTAAAGTGGCTAGAACACTCGTTCTTTAACGTGCAATCAACGCGAACAAATTTGATACATAGTCTCAAAACTCACTGTTTCGACTGCGTGAAGCAGTCGTGTAGACTGCGAGTGATTTTCTACCTCAGAGAGTTTTGTTCACTCGATACAGATAGCATAGAGTCTCTCATGAGTCGACCTAATCGATGTCACAAGAATGTATGAATTTATTATTATTATTATTATGTAATGTCTTTTCAATGTCTGAAAGATTTTCTTTTTCATGAATGATTTCATGATTTCTAAGTGATAAATTGTATGCTTCATGAATGTGTATAGCTTTCTGAATCATTTGTGCATCATTTATTAATGTTTATAATATAATTGTATTTACATCTTTAAAGTATCATGTTGAGTGTCAGATGTTGCTGTTAATTCTCTTGTTTATATAGAAACAGATTCTATCTTTATTATTTTTCAGCATGAAGTCAACAGTTGCTGAGCAGTATGCTCTGAAAATGTCATCAAATCATCAGAGTTCTTGAAGAATCAGAATGTTATAGTTTTTTATCTTTTTCTCATATAATAATACTATCATCATTCGTGATACACATGCATATCACAGACGAAACGTATATGATATATCAAATTGATCGACAAGTTATAAAGCACAATTGTACAATCAAAACAAGCTCTCATTTGACTCAATAACTTCACAGATGACTGCATCGCAAGTCAAAAATCGAAAATCGAAAATTTTCACGCTCACGCAGATCAAAATCGACAACGAAACGAAAGTTTATCAACGCAGAAGAAAGAATCATCAATTCAAACAGTAATTTGATTGATAAATTGAAGAGCAAACTCACATGAAAAGAACAAGTCATCAATTAAATTCAGAACAGCACAGAAAACTGCGTACTGACACAAAAATTGAAATCAAACTCTTTTGTGCTTGAAGATCGCACAGAGAACAACGTTGTTTCAGAGAAGTACAGCATTTCTTATTAAATCACTATCTGTTTTATCTTTTCTTGATGTGCTGTCTGTTTTGTGATCGATTTTCACTCTTTAATAATCATATAAAGTTGATTATTAATTTCAATTCAAGATTGTACAACTTTAACTCAGTTTTTAGATTTTTCATTTCAGTTTTCATGTTGAAGATTTCGATTTTCAGACTGTATATGATTATTTTGTGTCATTTCTTGTCTTTCTTAATGCTTTTAACATCAAAAACATGCTTTCATATTACTCTTTGCGCTAGTAAGACATCTGCGATGTATTTCTTCAAGACTGTCAGAGCAATGTTGTTTTTCTTTTGCGTTTTGACTATCATGATGACTATTAGATCGATTTTCGCCTTTTTCAATGTGTTATTCATTGAATCTCGCATTTTAATCGTCTTTAAAGTTCAGTTCTCATTTTTGAAATTGACAATGAGTCTTCTTTCATGATACAATATTTCTTGTAATTTTGGCGAGAATTTCTTGATAATCAGATTTCATTCGCCTGCATTCACATTCACATTTGCATTTGCATTTGCATTTGCATTCGCATTTGCATTTGCATTTGCATTTGCATTTATGTTTGCATTTGCATTTGCTCTTGTGACTTGAGCTGCTTTTTGCTCATATGTGAGCTTTTGCGTTGATTTTTGCGAATTTTGCATGACTTGCGACGTTTGCGAGACCTGCGTCTTCTGCGAAATTTGCGAATTCTCTGTCATTTGCTTTGCATTGATTTTCTTTTTGATGTTTTCAGCATTTTGTTGAATCAATTGTAGAATGATCTTCAGTTTGTTGTTTGTTTAACTTTGAAGTTGATCAATTTGCTTCTGAATTGAGTTTTCTATGCTTTCGTTGCATGCTCTTTGAATGTAGATTAAGCTATGACTTATAGTCTCTTTCTGTTCTGATATTGCTTGTCTTAGCTGATTGACTGCAAATTCAATTCTTTCACGCAGTCTCTTTATCTGCATCTCTTTAGAGATGACATCGTAGCACTTGCTAGTACTAACTTCGATGCTAGCTTCTTTTTGCGAACTTTTCATCGCTTTTCGCTTTTTCATTTCTTTGAATTTCACAATCGCTTGTGTTTGCTCTTTTTGCTGCGAATTTGCATTTCGCAGATTGATTGTATTCTTGTTGTTATGCGCATTTGCATGTGAATTTAGAATCAATGCATCAAGTGAACTAAACATGTATTGCGTTTTTCTATTTGCTGATGTGAATGATTTTTGTTGACTGCAAAATAAATCGACAATGTCGTTCTGCAGTTGTTTGCTTGTTGATGAACTCATGCTAAGTTTGTTTCATAGATCTGTTTCAATCTCTGACGTTGACTTTTTGAATTCTTTCGTTGACGTTTTGAATTTTGATGTTGAGCTATTGCTTTCGCTGAGTTTCGCGTTAATGCCTGCGAAATGAGGGGAAGAAGAGCGCATGAAGCGACTCTTTATATTTCTTTTCATAGAGAGTTTTTTTCGATTTCGAGCTTTAAGCTTCTAGAAAATTTACTTGACATCACTTAAATATTTCTTTAATCTCTTACTCAGAGCGTTTCACGTAGACAGTAACTTTAGTGTAGAGATTTCCCAATTTCTATCTTGAAACCTGCAATAGATCGTCTTCTATTATCAACTTATGTCAGACGAAAATGATATAAATCTAGTCTGCAAGAATCTAGATTACTCTTTTTGATAGAAAATGCTTGACGCAATTGCTTTATATCTTGTGTATCAAAGTAGTTGTGTTATCTTGTTCAGAATAGTAACGAATGATCTTAACATTTAGAATTGAAGCAGAAGTGCAAAGACATTTGAAAAAATAACTCTTAACTGTGAAATCAACATATCAAACAGTCGAATATCGAGACTATTGATTAAATGATCAATGTCAAAAATGTTAAACATTTAAGCACTTACAGAACAAATGTAACAGATCATCAAGATGCTTGTACTGCGAGCAAAATCATCAGACCTGAAATCATAAATGTCAATTATCTACATGCAAAGACAAGCAATCATGCAATCACATGATTTCTAGATGTTGCAACTGTCAAAATGCGCACTTCGCAAATAGCGTAATGTGCAAAACATATCAGACAGCTCAGTCTATTAGCTCACAAAAAGATCATCTAGTCACGAAATTGTAATGAGTATTGCATTCGAAATGTCACAAAACAATGCAAATGACGAAAGCTTTGCAAACACGTCGAATATTCGAATTCTACAGCACAACTGCGCAAGGTCAACGCAAATTATGCATGCATGCATGAAATTTGCGAAAAACAAGACAGACATTGTTATACTACAAGAATCGT
>JAABUL010000105.1_pt1 | contig 161366 bp, 289 predicted proteins | sample 5559151 | NCBI WGS metagenome assembly JAABUL01 (sample SAMN10711876, study PRJNA513368) | rock metagenome | isolation source: Antarctica rocks | place: Antarctica: Victoria Land, Pudding Butte sud | reverse complement strand
GGCTATGTTGTGCCCCAGGGGTCTGCTTATCGCTTTCCAGCCTTCGCTATCGCCATGCAGCAAAAATCGCTACCCCTATTCGTGTCCATGCATCGATGGGCCTGGGATGTAATGTCGAGAAAATCAGAAACCTCACACTAAATCGCTACCCCTGTGTCGAGAAAAGCAAAACCTCACGCCATTATTGGCCATCGCTCATACCCAGAACACAGCACATCGCCAGACCTCAAAACGTTCCGGACCGCTCCTGCCCTGGGCTATGTTGTGCCCCAGTGGTCTGCTTATCGCCTTCCAGCCTTCGCTATCGCCTGTGCCGCCTTCCCTCGCTTTTTCAGCCTTATAGCTGCCCCTACTGGTGTTTTAAGTATCCATGAGCCAGAGGATGTAATGTCGAGAAAAGCAAAAATATCTAAGGCACCTCCACTGGAGGTGCCTTAGATATTTTTGCGGGGTTGACCTAAGGTTGACCCCGCAATGATCAACGGGACCACATACCATCGCCGTACAGGTGGGCTGCAGCCGAGTGCTGGCCCGGCCCACCGCTTCCCTTGCGGCACCGGCGGCGCTCGCTGTCAGTGATGTTTTGCCGTCCCGCCGAGCACCGCTGCCCGGGACGCCGTTATTGGCCAATGCTCACGGCCGGTGTTTCTCATATTGCCGCTATGCATGCAGCAAACTAGCTTGAACCCTTGGCCTTTGGGCTGTACAGCGCTGCAGCATTGCCGCCATTTGCCACCTTCGCTCGCTATTCAGCTTGTAGCTACCCCTACAGATACGAGTGTTCATGTATCAATGAGCCTGGCAGGTGATGTCGAGAAGAGCAAAGCGATTCCGTTCGCATTTAAGTGTTGACATTGTCTCTGCCCCTTCTGCTGTCGTACATGCTGGCCCCACTGCCGCAGCCGCCGCTGCCACCGCCGCTGCTGGCCTGCTGCTGCTGCTGCTGCTGCTGCTGCTGCTGCTGCTGCTGCTGCTGCTGCTGCTGCTGCTGCTGCTGCTGCTGCTGCTGCTGCTGCTGCTGCTGTGCGGCTGCCGCTGCCCGCCGCTGCTGCCGCCGCTGCCCCGCTCTGCTTCAGCGCGCGACTGCGGCTGCAGCTGCTGCTGAAGCAGCCGCTGCCGGCTACTACGTCAGCGGCTGTGCCACAACAGCCGTCGCTGCAGCGCAGAGCTCTCCAGAGAGCAGCGGCAGCGAGCAGCGGTGCTCACGACTGTCACGGATGTCCTGCTGTCCCGCAGAGCAGCGCTCTGCTGACGCCATCACTGGCTCTTGCTGATGGTCAGTGCCTGTTTCGCATGCCTGCCCCTTGCGCGCTAATATGTCAGAGCAACTTATGCAGGACCCTTGGTCTTTCGGCTGTGTACCTTGCCGCAGTACTTCCGCCATCAGACGAGGAACTAGGGTATCATTGCCTCGAAAGCTGGTTGACGAGCAGCGCTGCATTTGACATCAATGTCCACAGCGCACCAGCATTTTTCTAGTAGTTTTCTGGTTGATAGAGAGATTTAGGTGCCAGATTTGTGTTTGGTCATTGCTAACGACATTCCGTGAAGCACGAATGGGGCAGGATGCAGATCCTTGAGGCAGTTACATCGGAGAACCTTTTCAGTCAGAAAACTGAAAAGGTCAATGGCACAGAGCCGAAAGTACTTCCTACTCTCACAGAGCTGCTTCCGCTTGGCAGGTGAGAAGCGGAGAATCGATTTCAGGGCCGCTTCGATCTAGTGTCCAGCTTATTTGGTTGTTGAATGTATGCTGGAGGTCTCTGTACCCTGTCGGCTGCGCTTGTGAACCGAAAGGTGGCGTCAGATCCGCTCGATTTCGGAGCGTGCACGTGCGATCCAGCTTCAATAGCGTTGCGACACCCATAAGTATTGCCATTGCATATATCAAAGATACCGTCACTCGATACGGGCGGCAATGAACCAACTGCTGCGAGTCGCACAGCGACCGTGACGAAAACCTCGTCAGCTGTGGGTGCTCCGACACGGAGGAGCGTTTGCAACTCTTTCTGCTCCGGGATATTGTGCTAGCGTCGCAGCGCCGCTTCGAGCGGACGTTCAGCCACAATGAGCAATGTGGACACGCTGCTGCACAGCTCCTTCCTGCGGCGGGGCAGCCCGCCCGATGAGGCGCTCCCGCCGGATGTCGTCGCCCGCTTCCTGGTCACCAAGACCTCCTGGCGCGGCCGCTACCGCCGTGTGCTGGCCGTCACTCCCACCGCCATACTGACGCAGCACCCGGACGACCTGGCCATCACAAACACTTGGGCCTTCGTCGGCGACAGCGACCTCGACGACGCGGCGCCCGGCAGCGGCGCCGGCGAGGACCAGGAGTTGGTCCTGTACGTCCGCAAGGACGCCCGGGTGGGTGTTGTGCATGGCTGGTCGTGCAGTCTCTCCGCATGGAGGACGTGTGTGGCTGCAGCATGGCGCATGGGCATGTGCAGCGGAGAATCTGGCTGCAGCATGCCAGCCTATCGCATGAGGCCGATGTACGTTCTCTCCTCGTCTGGAGGCAGGTTACATCATGGGCTGAGGCAGAGTTACTTCTCTGTGTCGCAGAGCAAGCACAAGCCCACGAAGTTCGCGTGCAAGCAGCGCGGCGCGCTGCTGACAGTGCTGTACCAGTGCCTGGCGGCAGCCGGCGGCGCCTGTCCCATCACGCGCAAGGTCCTCGGGTGCGTCTGGTCTCGAAGATTCCGCTGAGGCGTGCAACCTATGCACGCCGCGTCAGTATGTCAATGTTTGGTCCACCATGTTTGCATTTGTGTGCTCATAGATGGTCACGATATCGGCTGCTGTCCACTGCCAGCCCTTCTGCTTTATACGCGAGGGTGCAAGGGCGCGGTGTTCACTGCCTCTGCAGGTCGCCAGTCAGCTTCCAGGTGCACAAGCTGCGGCGCGGCCAGTGGCAGGCGGTGCAGCTGCGAATCAGCGCCGTCGCCGTAGAGCGCCTCGACATTGCATCAGGTAAAGTTCCTTGCTGTCATAACCTCATAAACAGCACACACATCAAGGTGAAGCAGCACTTTCTCGTTTGGGCTGGAAGGGGGCCGGAAGCCTTTTGGAGATTCAGACAACTCGAGTCGAGCAGGGTTTTGGCAGTTGACACACCATCGATTGCGACACGCATGCGAGGCTGCCGGACGCACTTCGAGTTTTACTCTTGCATCCATGCATCCAGGCGCCGTCAAGTGGCGGCTGGAGTTCCAGCACATGGGCTCGCCAGCGGTGCGGCTGCTCAAGCCCGGCGGCAACGACCAGCCGGGCGGCGCGTTTGCGTTGTGCGGCCGCCCGGGCTGGCGCACGCGCATCTACGCGTCGCCAGAGCGCGACGCCATCGTGCGCGCGCTGCAGGGCACTGCGTCGAAGAAATTGGCCATCCAGCTGGCAGGTGCGGGATCATGGACACAAAGTATTTTCTTCTCTGTCTCTGAAATTTGAGGTTCTGCTAAGGCAGAAATTGGCTCTTCTGCTGTCTCAAGGAATGTCTCGGCAGCACGCCTTGCAGCAATGTTGACGACTTTCATGGTGCATGCAGTCGACACGCGGGCAGAGATGACGGCGAGCGAGCTGGTGGACTCAGCGGCCGGCATTGAGCGCGAGCGCGCCGCTGAGCCAGGTGAGAAGCCGCGCTGCCATCCGCAAAGGTCACCATGTGTCTATTTGTGAGAGCGTCTTTCGGCCCTTCTGCAGTCCACACATGCAGAATCATCTACTCCGCCCTGGGGTATGGCCAACATGACAGTACCCTGCAAGGCTTTTACTGCCAGAATTGGCAGAATTAGGGTCTGAAGACCACAGATTCGGGTGCCTCTGCAGGCGAGGCGCCGCTGGGGGAATGGGAGGCGTGGCGCGTGCGGCCCTCCTTCTCCGGGCCGCTCACCGACTGGGACGGCGGCGCGGCGGGCGGCGAGGGCGGCAACGCGGCCGCCGGCGGCGGCGGCGGCGAGGCTGGGCAGCACCGCTCGCCACGGCGGCTGGTGCTCACCGCCCGTGCGCTGCTGGAGCGCCGCACGGACAGCTACGAGGTGCTGATTCCGTGCTTTGATGTGATTGCATTTGACTTTTGAGAGCTGCACCAACATGGCGTGTCCTGCACATCGGCGCGGGGACTGGCAGGTTACCGCAGTGACACCTACGAGGCGCCTCTGCATAACCTGGAAAGCAGCACGACTCCCGAAGAATACAAACGCCGCATCCCATCCGCCGCCAAAGCCGCAACACTCGAGCAACTCTCTGGTGGATTTCGATACAGTGTCAGCACCCTACAACCCCCCGCTGAACCTGCCTTAACCCCTGCAGGTGGCGCTGCGGCGGCCGCTGGGGGAGGTGGCGGCGCTGGTGCGCTACGCGCGGCGGCCGCAGTGGCTGGGCATAGAGTGGGCCACCGGCGGGCCGCCCGCGCTGTATTTGACGCCCGCTCGCGATGCGCTTGCGGCCGCGCTGCTGGACGCCGCCCAGGTAACCTTTCCCAAACGATGATGTGGACTGCAGTTACCTGTATTGACAAGCAGCATGACCAAGCGTCTGCTGGAAAAGCCGCCCGCGACGCCGTTGCTGCCGCGCTGCTAGGCGCCGGCCAGGTGCGCAGCTCTGTGATTGTATACCGCTTTGGAAAGGAAGAACCGCGGCACGATGAGCTTCGGATTTGCTTCAAAGAGTTCGGATAAACTTCTGTCTGGCATTGTACGGTTCTTGTTTGTCAAAGCAGCAGTGTCGGAATCAACCACTGTTTTTCATACACATGCAACTGACAGAAGGCAGTGCGGTGTCGCAGGTTGCGGCGGGGCGACCAATCCCGGTGCTGCCGCATCACACCTTCCCGGGAGATGTCATCCGCATAGGCGATCTCGGCTCCGGCCCTGCGACCATCACCAGCCAGGTCTGCACGATTTGAGTGTTCACATAGCATTCGGCCATGCTGTTGAGCGACCTGCTGGCGCTTGCAATGCCCCTCAGCAGCGACCCCTGCTCATATGGCAGGATCGGCCGGCACTTGCCATACCAGCTAATTTTGCTTGTTTGCTTGTCGCCGCAAATTATGCACTCATAGGGTGCTTTTCGACTGCACTCCAATCCGCCCTTGCAGGACCCAGAGCTGGAGCGCATCGCACTGGCAGCCCTGTGCGCGGCGGCACGCGACGCGCTGCCCGCCCTGCGCAGCGGTGGTGCAGGCGGAATTGGTAACGCAAGCAGCGACGCTGGCATGAGCGCCGCCGGAAACGGCCTCGAGGGCGACAGTGCTGGTGGCCCGGCAGCCGGCGGCACCCTGGCACTCTCCGCTGCGCAGGTGCGCTTTGAGGGAAACATCACACTTGATCGCATCCGAAAGCAAAACCTTGAACCTTGTATTGCGCTCAATCTCCCACAAACCTGAGCTTCAGCATACGGAATCTTTTTGAAGTGCAGGTTGGGCATGTCGGAGCCTATAATCAGCGTCTGATCAGAAGTTTTTTTGACGTATGCTCTGCCTACAAACTGTACCCTATGCAACCACAGGTGCGGAATGCGGCATCAGCATCCAGCACGCCAGGCAGCTCGCCGCCGGGGGCCGCCGGCACGCTGCCGCCGTCGCTGCTGATGCAGCAGCAGCAGCCGGCCAGCAACCTCAGCGCCTTTGCCAAATCGGCATTCCAGCGGGAGGCAGCGCGGCCGGGGCAGCGGCCTGGAGGCCTTGCGCAGCCGCCCAGCGGCCTGTCTGCACAGGTGGGTCAGCGAATCTCCCTTGCTGGCAACGATTTGGCGCGAAGCAAATCTGGGACGGCAGCAGCGATTGCCCTTTGTTCTGTTTGGGGATACAGCCGGCAGTCAGTCAGTCAGCTGTTCTCGTGGCCACATCAGCTGATCCAACTGCTGCCACCGAGCATGACCTCTGTTTAGTCCCTCGCCTCCGACATGCTTCACTCCCCAATGCGTCTCATTTGCTGACAACACGTGTCGGCTGCCGCAGGAGGCCGTTGCGCTGCTGCGGCGGCGCATCAACGAGTTCAATGCGTGCGTGCCGTACGCTGGCGTCGCCGCGGGCGCGCGCCCCGACGAGGCGCTGCTGCCGGCGCTGTTTGCGCTGCTCCCCGTGCCGCTGGCGGTCGGCATCTCCGTGGCGCCGCCCGAGACGCAGGTGCGCTCGACACATTGCTGACATGGTTGCTCCGAGTGGCAACACGAGTCTTGATATCGGCAGAGACCGACTTGTCTCACCGTAGCATGAAGCATATAAGCTCGGAAGCACAGCACAACTCTGCTGCTGAGTGCTATCGAATGTGTTTTAGCGAGTGGCGTCGTCTGGCGTTTGCTGTGCGTTTGTGGCTCCAGCCTGGTGCAGGCGGCGGTGGACATGACGGCCGCCCTTTGTTTACCCTTGAAAGTACACAATGGATGCTTGCCGCCAGCAGTCGTGTTGTTGTTTACAGCTCATTTCAAATACCTGGCAGACAGCGGTGGACATGGTGGCGGTGCTGCAGGCGATGCAGCGGCTTTGTAAACCCTAACATCCGACAGATGCCTGCCACCTGGAGTTCATACCGAACTTTCATACTCTCTGCAGGCGGCGGTGGACATGGTGGCGGCGCTGCAGCGCATCTTAACCTTGACGTCCAGCCGGTGCCTGCCACCTGCAGTTTGAATTGACTTTCACAACCCTGCAGGCGGCGGTGGACATGGTGGCGGCGCTGCAGGCGCTGCAGCGGCTGTCCGCGTCGCGCTTTGCGAGCGCGGAGGCGCTCGTGGCGGCGCCCGCGGCGGGGCGCCTGTTCGCCGCGCTGTCCTGCGGCGATGACGCGGTCGCCGCCGAGGCGGCACGCCTGCTCACCCGCCTGTGGGCGCCGGCGGTGCGCTGCGCAGCCTCGTCCCTCGAGCACTCAACCTTAGGACTGGATGGCGATTGTTTTGCCCTGAAATTTGCATTCCGGTGCAATATTGTGAAAATTTTCAGCAACGGAGGAACATGTACACAACAGCACGACATTCCGATGCCTATTATGCATTCCATTCTGCAGGCGGCGCGGGCGGGGCTGCCGCCGTGGCGCCTGACGCGCGCCTTCACAGCCTCTGAGGATGAGGCGTTGGCAGCCAACAGCGGCGACGACAACCTCACGGCCCGCGCCGGTGGGCCGACTGCTTTTGCGCTGCGCCTGCCTGTAGGCCTGGTGCACGGAAATCTGGCGCGCAGAGAGCTGTAGTGCATGCAAGCCCTGCAGCCTTGCTGCTTTCGTTCGCCTGCTGCTGGGTTTGCGTCACCACATTTCTCAGCTGAGACTTCGTTGCACGTCCAAAGAGGGGCTGCATCTCAGATGTTTCTTCAACAACTTTACCGAACTCTTCCGCTCCAGCGTCAGGCACGCTGGATCTAATCCTGCTATTCTAACCCTGCAGCCAAGGCGGTGTGCCTGGGGCCGCCCGAGCGCGCAGGGCAGCTGCTGTCACTGCTAGGCGTCAAAGTAGCCAAATGCCATAACGCCGACGGCCCTGCCGTCGTGAATCGGTTGCTGAAACAGTGTGCCGCTGCCTGCCGCGCAGCCAAGGCGGTGTGCCTGGGGCCGCCCGAGCGCGCGGCGCAGCTGCTGGCGCTGCTGGGCGGCCGGCGCCCCAGGTCGCCGCTCACGGTGCTGGCGGCGGTGGAGGCGTTGGCGGCTGTCGCGGCGGACCCAGGGGCGCGCACCACGGAGGGCCTGATGCTGCGGCAGCTGCTGACGGAGGCGGCCGCCATTGGGCGCCCGTTGTTCGCTCTGTTCAACCACCCTGCGGGTGCGCTTCTTGTCAGGCCAACATGACAGAAACGCCTTGAAGCTGGTTGCTGTGGAACTCAGCTTCCAGAGGCAATCGTGAATATAGTACCACTCTGCCAATGCTGCCTGTCATCTGCTGCCCATCAGCAGACCAGCACGCAGGTGCACAAGCGTGATTGGACTGACAAGTTACCGTGTAGCCATCAGCTTCACTGCTCATGCGCACATTCTTCATGCAGCGAGGGTGCTGGACGGCGCGGCGCTGATAATGCGGGCAGTGGCGGAGGGCGGCGCCGCGGCGGCGGGCCCCCTGCGGGAGGCCGCGCTGGCAGAGGGCGCCATGCTGCACCACCTGCTGGTCGCCGTCACCGCGCAGGTGATGCATTCTCACAGGTGCAGCATGCTTTACTAGCCTCTGCGTCTAGGACACAACGCAGTGTAAGCTAGACATCTCGACTGCAAGGGGGCAAATCTGCGCTATCTTTCGACTTGTCTGTCGTAAACGGCGAAGGGCGCATTCGAAATAGGAAGCTGGCGTCTGCACACACTGCCTCAGCGGACGCAAGGCCCATGCCAGACTTGATGTCACAAACTTGATTCTGAAGCTGTGCGCACTTGACGGTCAGGGCGCGCGCATGAAGCTCAGCCAGGACCTGGTCGCGCTGTGGGCCGATGGCTGCCCACCCGCCGCCGCGCTGCTGCGCCGCGTGTTCCCGCCCGGCTTGCTGCGCTTCCTGTCGCTCAGCCGACCCGCCGCTGCCGGCGCCCCGGCGTCTGCCGCCCGCCCGCGGCCGCAGCCGCAGGCGCAGATCCGGCAGCAGCCGTCCGGGGCAACAGCCAGCACTGGTGCATCTGCCATGATGGGCAGCAGCAGCGGAAGCGGCGCCGTTTCCGGCAGCAGCGGCCAGCAGCAGCAGGGCCAGAGGCCGGGCGGCGGGCCGGCAGACCGCGGCGCCACTTCAGCGGCAGCTGACCCGCTGCGCAGCGGCGGCGGCGCGCCCAATGGTGGCATCAACAGCCCGCGTGGTAGCGACGGCGCGCCGCAGCAGGCGGGTGCTCCGAGGCGCACGGGCGGAAGCCTGGACGGCGTGATGCGCCCGCAGCCGCAGCACCGTCCGCACTCTGCAGGTTTGATTTGGAAATGCGCACTTCTAGCGCAGCCATGCAGCTCCTGCCCATGCGCAGCTCTCACTGTCCAGTCGCCTGTCTGGCACGCTTTCCAGTTTGAAGGAAGCATCTGGCACCCTGAAGTCGGTGACTTGACGACGAAATCGCGTGCCTGCATCCCAGCAGCCATTGTTACCAGCCGCTCGTGCTGCGGCAACAGGCGCAGCGCGCGGCAACTGGGAGGCAATGTGGGGCGCGGTCGGGCGGGACCACCACCACGCGAGCCTCATCTGGAACGAGACCACGCGCGCCGAGCTGCGGCTGGCGCTCCAGGTGTGCGACCGTGTTTTGCGGCGGTCATCAGGCACTGTCTCGGTGGCCCTGTGGTGCTTCTTGGCTCTGGAATGGCCGATGTGCCGGTGGACTGTTCCTGCATCTCCCAAGGAGTCCACCCCTGCCTTGCGTTGTGCAGTGATCAGCATCAGCATGAGCCACTGTGACGATGACAGTATGTAAATGGCGACTTGCCCTGGGGCTCCCCGTGTCTTCTTGTCGTCATCGCCCTGCCGAAGCCCTGCGTCTGATCGACAATTCAACACCTCGCGTTGGTCGACACTCAGGATTGCACTGTGTTTTCCAGAACGAGGAGGCAGCGCTAAGGGCGGCGCGAACGCGCGGCGACGACGGCGCGGCTGGGCCGCCCGCCTGGAACCACGCCGAGTTCGCAGTGCCCTACCCCAGCCTGGCCAAGCACCTCGCCATTGGCGGAGTGTATCTCAAGCTGCTGCTCGATGGCGCCGACCCGGTGCGCTTCAGAAGCAGAGTCTGTGTACTTGCCGAGCTTCTTCAATCGTTTGATTCGTTTGATTCGCATCATCAGGGTTCCTGAGCCTGCTGCTCGACGGTGCAAAGTTGCAGTTGCAAAGCACAGTTGCACAACAGATCGACTCAAATCAGTTCCTAAGCCCCTAAGTGCACTTCAATCTGCTGCTCCATGGAGCGACCCCGGTGCACCTTTCCCTGATGACTCGATGTGCTGGATGGACCCCGATCTGTGTGTGTGTGTGTGTGCATCAACTGGCCATTCTACCTCTTTCTCGGCAAGCTGGAAATGCCGCTACTATTCCCTCTTGCCACATTGGCCACAGTCAGAGCACCCTGCGTTCTGCTACTGGCTGGCTGTCTTTCTGTGACACCGGTGCCTCTGGCCCCTAAACTCACTCCTTCGTCTGTTGCTTTGCGAGCAGGGAGCTGTGGAGAAGCTGGCAGCGCCGTCGGAAGTGTTCACCGCGCTGCAGCGTGCCTTCCTATGCCTGGCGGAATCCGCGGTCGGCAGCGCCGGCCTGCTCAGCGGGCCCGGCGTCGCCGGCAGCGGCGGCGCGACCGCTGCGGCGGCGGCCGCGCTGGGGCGCAGCGCTGAGGGCGACCGGCTGACGATCACGCGTGCCATGGCGGCGGTGTACAGCGCGCACGCCGGCGCCATTGGTACGAGCAGAAAAATAAGGATCTGACGCTTTGCAGGGAGCTTGTGGGTTGTTGTGTGCTGGAGGCATCATGCCAGCTGCGTAGCTTGTGGCGTCAGCCTGTAGCGTGTGCCAATACAATGCCGCCAGTCCTGGGTGGTTGAGCTCTCTGGCAAGAGCGGCAGCAGTTCTTGCTGCAGCTGTCTGTGCGGTTAGTGAGCACACAGTGCTGCTGCTGCATGAACCGAACGGCTCATCGTTTTGCAGTAGCATACTCATGTCAGGTGCCAGGAGTCGGCAAGTTGACACCTCCTCTTGCGCAGACTCGCATGTTTCACATCCGTTGTGTGAAGTCGTTGCGCTCATGGGTGACGGGGAGATGCACATCTGCTGCGGTCTGATCCATCAGTGCTCCGCTTTGGCTTTTGCTGCAGGTCCATTCACCGGCCTGGAGCAGATGGCACTGCTGGCAGACTGCAAGCCCTCGCGGCAGATGAAACTCAACACTGTACGGGAGACTGTGCTACATTATGATGTTTTTCTCCTAATCGATCACGTTCACTGTGCCACACTCTGCAGGTCCCTTCACCGGCCTGGAGCACATGGTCCTGCTGGCGGACCGCACGCCCTCGCGGCCGCTGCGCCACACGCTGCTGCACGTGCTGCAGGCCGCGCTACTTCCAGCTTCCGCCTCGCTGCCGCAGCCGGCCGGCAGCGCACAGTCGCCCGTTGTGGCACTAGCAGCCGCGGCCGCAGGCGGAAATAGGGCCGAGGCGTCCGCGGCGGTGACTGCCAACTGCGCGGCGTTCCTGGCGGCCGGCGGCGTGCACTTCGCCGTCGACCTGCTTGCCAGTGCGCCTTTTGTGCACCATCCCAATCAACAGCACTCCTGTCCAGGCTTGTGCAGAGTTCTGTTTCTGCAGCAGGCCTTGCACAGTGACATGAAGCTGGTGTGGGACGTGAGATTCCTCGATGAGAAATATGTAACAGTGCGTGATCTGGCAGCTAGTGTGTCGAAATGCCGTCCGCGTTTCCAGGCGCACACGAGTCGAAGGAGCGCACGCGCGCGCCGCTGGCGACGAACCTCATCTCGCACGCGCACGCGGTGGAGGACTCACGGGAGTGGTGCTTCTTCCTGCCGCCGGAGTCCACCCCGCCCACCGGAGCCGCCACCCAGGACACCCAGTGGGGCGTGCAGGTGGGGCCCACGAACGATGTCATTTCGACAGACAGGCTTCATGTTTGGCAGAGTGCTGCTGGGGCAACGAGGATGGAACTAACAACGGGTAGTGCAGAAACCATGCACCGGAGCAAAAACAGAAAAGCAGACGCAGACACAAGGCACATTTAGTCTGCAGATTGCAACTCATTGTCTACAGCTGTTTTCCTGCACTTATGCGCTCCTTCATCAATCGTGCTAATTTGATGACGATATCGCCAAGCTGGCGGAGGCGGTGGTTTCTCTCACTCATCTTGTGTCTCACGCCGAATCGTCTTTATGGCAACAATGTGTGGTTACGTCCGGACTAATCTCACCTCATGCCTTTGTGCGGCAGACGCTCACGTCTCGCTGTGCTTCCCCATGTCACGAAGTCCTCGTGACCATTGGACAATGATGCAGGTGGGGCCGGTGTCCAAGGACGAGATCCGGAGCCTGCACGCCAAGGGGCGCATTGGCGACGGCACGCTGTTCCGCACCGGCGACATGGCAGAGCCGTGCCCCCTGGCATCACTGCGCGAGCTGCGTTGGTGGGTCGCCTCCGGCCCAGGTGCGCAATCCGGGGAGCTTTGTGGAGTTGCTGACTTGTCCTGCCCTCTAGTCGAAATCGCTTGTCCAGAACCGTGCTGTCACCATCACCGTCAAGAAGGATCATGTTCGATCTGTCTCGGTTCTGCACGCATGGTCAAGCGGCTGGTGGCCTGCTGCAAGCTGGAGGACTTACGCACCTGGGGCTCACACAAAACCAATCGGCTTCCACCAGATGCCGTGCACCGTGCAGCCAAGATGGAGTCGTTCGAGCAGGCGGGCGCGGCGCTGGCGTTGCTGCGGGCCGCATGCTGAAGACAACATGAATCGGGTTGTGAAACGCTCTCACAGCGCTGCCTCTCACAATTCGCAGCCAAGATGGAGCCGTTCGAGCAGGCGGGCGCGGCGCTGGCGCTGCTGCGGGCGGGCGCGGAGGCGCACCCGGCGGTGGACGGCAGCGGCGCGGTGCTGGCGCCGCTGCCGGGCGCGCACCGCGCTCTAACCTCCCCCGCCTGCCTGCCCCACCTGGTCCAGGTGCCTTTCGCGGAAAGAAGGGTGTATGGAGTGAAAGAATGATGGAAGGCTGGCGCACCGCGCCCTCGCCTCCCCCGCCTGCCGGCCGCACCTGGTCCAGGTGTGCTGCCAGACTGAATATTCTACGGAAGTTAGGAGAAACGATGTGAGTGGTGGCGTTGCTGCCGGGTGCGCGCCGCGCCCTGGCCTTCCTTGCCTGCCTACAGCTGCCTCAGCCCTCATTCCTTGAAACTGATGTCTTGAAGTCAACAACTCCCAATCCCAACTCCAAGCACTTGTTTGTACTCGTTTGCTCGCTCGTTGCATCAGCTGATGGCTACGGGGGAGCCGGCGCTGGTGGCGGGCAGCACGGCGCTGCTGGAGGGCGTGCTGCGGCACAACGGGGAGGCGCTGCCGCGGCTGTACCGCACCGGCGCCTTCTTCTTCGCGCTCGCCTACTGCGGCTCCAACCTGCTGGAGCTCGCCCGCCTGCTGCGGGTGCAGACCTTTTGCATAGAACCCTAGAATGGCGTTGAAAGACACACGAGTCCTCTTGACGCAACTGCGCTTTGCGACGGCGCCTGCGGATCCGGTCCTGGCCGGCTGTATCGGCGCCTCGCGCTCGGCGCCTCGAGCTCGCCTCCGACCTGCTGGAGCTTGCGCCTACTTTCAGCTGAAATATCTGGGCATGGAGCATACGCACAAGTCACAGGTCACCAAACATCTGCTCTGACATCCGGAAGCTATCCCCCAGCTGCATGTCAATCGCAGGTCTGGCCACATCCTTGATCAGCCCTGGTTGCACCTGGCCGGCATGCCACCGTCAGCGGCACAGGAGTTCACAACACGCTATTTTACAGTGTCGTCTGTGCTGCTGATGGCGCCTGCCATGCTCTGACACGAAGGCCTGGTGACTGGACTTGGGCCCTCCCACGTCGGCTTATGCATGAGCCTGAGCCACACACATGCACAGGTTCGTGCCGGTTTACAGTTATGAACCGAAAATCAATCACTGCTTACTGGCAGGTGGCGCGCCTGGAGTGCGGCCGCGGGGCGTGTCGGGGCCGGCAGCACTTGCCCTACTCCTTTCCTTTGAGCCATGCCTCGAGTGAGCTGTCCTCTCTATGCTTTTCATGCAGATTGCCTGCCTGGAGCAGGCGGAGGTGCGGCCGCGCGGGACGGCAGGCTGGCGTGGCGCTGCTTCCTGGGCGGCCTGCTGCCAGAGTCGCAAGTGGATTATCGATCGAAACCAATTTCTTGGTTTTCTGCTGCAGGTCGCACACCTGGAGCAGGCGGAGGTGCGGCCGCGCGGCGCGGCAGGACTGGCGGGCCGCTCCTTCCTGGGTGGCCTGCTGCCGGAGTCGCTGCTGTACGTGCTGCAGACGGGCGGGCCCGGGGCGTTTGCCGCCGCGCTGGCGGGCGACGCCGACACCCCGGAGCTCATCTGGACGCACCGCATGCGCGGCCAGCGCCTCGTGCCGCAGGCATGTGCTGCATCTACACGGTTTTAACGGCCGAAACCAAAGTTTGGAAGCCCTCCGGGGCCCTGCGGAGGCAGTGTCACAAGCGGCAGATAGTTGTTGAAATATTGCACATTGAGGGTGGGACTGGCTTTCGGCACTGGAGTGGTCGTGCCCTTCCTGCCATCCGGTGGTAGCCAATGTGAGATTACAGGGTGCTGCAGGCATGCAGTCATTCTGTGTTATCAACCTGTGACGCCGCTTCCCGCTGCACTGCAGATGCTGACGCACCTGGGGGATTTCCCGGCACGCCTGGCAGAGCACGGCCACGCCGTGTACGAGTACACGCCCTGCCCGCCGGTGGGCTACCCGCACTCCTTCCGCAAAGCACGAATGCACCCTTGCTTCATCCCGCCTGGCTCTGGGACAGCGAATGTCAACCGCAGTACCATGAATGCACCTTGCTCGAGAGTCCTTGCCTTTGATCCTTGCCCGAGTGTTGCCCCCCTGCCCGCGCAGCAGTCATCGCGACCGTTCGACTGGGCCACTTGATAATCCTCGCAGAACAAATTGAGCTTTTGTGTCATCAAATCAGGTGGGCTACCCGGAGCTGGTGGAGGAGCTGTGGTGCCACCGCTACTATCTGCGCAACCTGTGCGACACCGCCCGCTTCCCCGACTGGCCGCTCGTCGATCACGTGCCCTTCCTGCAGGCGCGTGTCGATGCAATCACGAACCATGATCTTCTTTCTGCACGATTCCCTTTCTGCAGGCGAAGCTCCGACGCATAGATTGGCGGGAGGTGTGAAACGGCCCTAGGAGGCCAGTGACACCGGAGAGGGTTTGCAGTTTTTTTAAACAGCGCCACTGGCCTCCTTTGTTCTTTCCTTTTTTAAAAGGATGCTCAACAGTTTTCCTTTTTAAAAGTCATAAAACAAAGGAGGCCAGTGACAATAGAGCGGGTTGGCAGTTTTTAAAACAGCGCCACTGGCCTCCTCTGTTCTTTCCTTTTTTCATAGGGAGCGGAACAGCTCCCTTTTAAAGATTATAAAACAAAGGAGGCCAGTGACACCGGAGAGGGTTTGCAGAGTCTAAAACAGCGCCACTGGCCTCCTTTGTTCTTTCCTTTTTTAAAAGGATGCTCAACAGTTTTCCTTTTTAAAAGTCATAAAACAAAGGAGGCCAGTGACAATAGAGAGGGTTTGCAGTTTTTAAAACAGCGCCACTGGCCTCTGTTTTTTCCTTTTTCAATATGGGGCGGAACAGTGCGGCACCGTTCGAAAACCTGGTTACGGTGAAAATGCGGGCGCCGCCTAGACGTTTTCGAGAATTCAAAAAAACAGAGGAGGGCCTCCTACTTCATTTTTTTCAACCAAGCATGATATGGCCAGGCCGGACAAGGTTCTTCTCAGTAGCTGGCTTTGAAGACATCATGAGTCTACGCAGTTCCGCATGCCCGCGGCGCGCCCTGGACATAGCGATACTAGTTGCAATTTGAAGCGATTCTTAAAAGTTCCTGAAACTATTGTTGAGTCTATGATGCGCACCGCAGGCGCTGCTGGACACCTGGCGGGCGGAGCTGGCGCGGCGGCCTCTGGACATGTCGGAGGCGGACGCCGCGGCGTCGCTGGGCCTGCCGCCGCCCGCCGCCGACGGCGCCGCCGCCTTCTCGGAGGACGCCCTCAAGGCGGCGTACCGCGCCGCCGCCCGCAAGTATCACCCCGACAAGAACCCAGCTGGTGCGCAAGCTGCATGTGTCTGCTGTATTGAACGATCAGCATGGTGATTGTATCGATGCAGTTCACTTATGATGCATCCCAACTCTTGGAGCTCAGCCGGCACATGCCCGGGCGACTTTTTTGACACACTGCGGAGAAAGGCATCAGCCTCAAATGGAAGACTGACGCTCCTATAGACACCTGCTGCTGCATCATTGACTTGACGTGTCGTTGTGTGATAGGGCGGGACCGGTTTGTGGCGGTGGGCGCTGCATATGAGCGCCTGCGCGCGGGCGCCGCCGGTCGCGTCGGCACCCGGCCGTCGGTCGTGCTTCTGCTTCTCCAGGTACCAGCAGAGACACCCAGTGCAACATTTCGAACATCTTCCTCCATCAACTCGATACCGCTGGCACTACGGCTGCATCAAGGCTCTGCACAGCGTCCAGGCTGCAAAGCTCCGCCAGGATTCCTTCCTGAGAATCCCAATGTGCCGTTGTTTCGCTGCCGCAGGCGCGTGCATCCTGTGTATGTGGTACCCGAAGTGCTGGTGCCCTTCAAGCACGCGGGCTACCCGCGGTACATTGCGCTGTCTGCGTTATCTTCAAAAGCTGCTCTAATGTGCTGTCGTTTCGCTGCCGCAGGCGCAGTGCATCCTGTTCGCGCGCACCCCGGAGGTGCTGCCGCCCTTCAGTTACGCAGGCTACCCCGTGCCGTCCGACACAGAACTGCAACACAAAACTTGTCGTTTCGCTGCCGCAGGCGCAGTGCATCCTGTTTGCACGGTACCCGGAGGTGCTGGCGCCCTTCAAGTACGCCGGCTACCCCATGCTGCTGGACGCCGTCACGCTGCCCGAGGCCGAGGAGGATGGCGGCGGCGGCGGCGACGGCGGCGGCGGCCATTTCCTGGGCCCCCAGCGCGCCCCGCAGCTGCAGGTGGGGTTTATCATCAAGCTGGACTTTGGGAAACGGCCATGTTTGGCCATGGGGATGCCCTGCCGCGGTGCAGTAGACAAGTCAGAACCGGATCGCGGCTCAGCATGCAAGCAGACATTCTGCTGTGCTTCTGTCGGTGCTGTAGCCGCTACTGCAACTGCTGCAGCTGCTGCAGCTCCTCTCTAACAAGGGACCTGGCGGGGAGCGGCTGCCCTGTGCGGTTTCCAAAGCTATTTGTGCATTGCAGGCTGCGGTGGAGCTGTGCTGGCTGATGTGCGTCAGCAGCGCTGTCAATGGCAAGCAGCAGCAGCAGCAGTGCTCACAGATACTTCCATACTACCTATCTCGCTACGGGCCTTTTCGGTTGTATTGCAGGCTGCGGTGGAGCTGTGCTGGCTGACGTGCGTCAGCAGTGCCCTCAATGGCGAGGAGCTCACTCGAGCCGGCGGCGTCACTATTCTGGGAACCCTGCTCGTGCGCACGGTGGGGGTGCTGCCGGCGGACGCGCTGCCTACGACGCCCGGCGCCGTCATTGCGACGCACTGCCTGCGGACCTTTGCCGGCATGGCGGCGTTCGCATCGGCGCGTGCCGAGCTGGCTGAGCGGTGCGTGTTCTGAAGGAGCGTCAAACAGACACCTGGTGTTTCAAAATCCTGCGTGGCAACTCTCCAGACCTGGTGGAATGTATGTTGCTCTGTGTCAGCGCATCGTGGCAGCTGGAGGCTCCCCGGTGTTGCAGCTTTTTCGAAAGTCGAGTGCCACGACTTACGAGTAGATCTTATGTGAGTGGGCCAGTCGTCAGGTCGTGCAATACCGACAACACTCGTCGATATGTGCTGACATTGCATGTCGGGTGACCAGATGGCTGGCCAGACGCATGTAATGAGCTCCTGCAACGACAGACTGAATTGCGAACATGTTGCCGGGCTGTTCTCCCTGCCCCAAAAGGCTCCATCACCGTGACGTGACCTCCAAGCAGGGAGATGCTGGTGGGCGATGTTGTGCGTGCCTGCCGCCTGGAGCGGGCGGCTGCGGCAGTGGATGCAGCGCTGCAGTGCATCTTCCAGCTGGCAGTCGACCCGACACTGCAGGCGCGCATCTGCTGTCGTTCTGCCCCTTTGTTTCGTTCACGCGTCTGTCTCCAGATGTGGCTTGCTGTGGTTCTGGCTGCCGATTGCAGTACATCCGCCGTATGAAAGCGAGCTGCAATTGTCACCACAGCATGCCAGACAAAACGTCTTGTGAAATGGACGCAGGAGCTGCTGATGCGGGTGGGCGTCATACCGCACGTGCTGCCGCTGCTGCTGTCGTACGATGCCACCGCCGAGGAGGAGGAGGAGGCACACGCGGCGGCTGCGCTGGCGGTGGGCGCCACGGACGGCACCGCGGCGGAGGAGCGGGGACCCAAATTCCTGGGCCTGGGCATCGTGCGCTCCAACATGCAGGTGCGTGTGCCACAGAGCGCGCCATCCATCCTCGCAGTCCTTCCACATGGGATCCCTTTATGCGTGATTATGGACACGGCTCCTGCGCGCGCGAGACTCTGCCAGTCGGCTCGGTTCAATGCCTTGCTAGCACTGGTCAGCGTATCAATCGTGTTGCTGCATGCTTACATTATGTGGCAAAGAGCACCACGCGTTGCTGGCAGCGTATGGCGATGTCTGATCGACACGTCAACTCGTTGCTGATGGTATTTGCCAGGCGGCAAGCACCCGCCACGCGGTGCCGGCGACGTGCTGCAGTACATGGCGCTGAGTTGCTGCTTCCGACACAACGACTTTGCTCCTCGGCCGCTCCAGGCGGCAAAGAACCATCACGCGGTGCTGGCGGCGCGCGCGCTGGCGCGGCTGGCGGGGCACCTGGGGGGGCCGCGGCACGGCGGCGCTGCCTCTGCGCTGGCGGCGCTCATGACGGGCCAGCTCGCGGGCCGCCTCGGCGTGCCCGACCCGCGGCCGCTGCTGCGCGACCTCAACCGCAGCGTCGCCACACCCACGGTATTGCGCTTTCAGGCTATTCCAACGTCCGAAGTTTCTCGTTGACACATCAGTTGGCCCTGCTGGAGCCAAGGTTTTGGCTCCACGGTGAAACGCTGGCTGCGCTGTGTAAACGCTGCATCGACAGAAATTCTGCCTGTAGGTGCCTGTCGTGGTGTTCCAGCAGTGTAAGTCAACCAAACATTGTTATCCCCACAGGTCATCTGGAGCAGCCAGATGCGGGAGGAGGTGCTGGAGGCGCTCGCCGCGCAGCGCGCCGGGCAGGCGCCCCCTGCTTCCGCCGCCGCCGGCGCCGCTTCCGGCTTCCGCTTCGCGACACTGGACGGGGAGCTGGCGGTCGCGGGCGTCTACGTGCGCATCTTCAACGAGCAGCCCAACTTCCCGCTAGCCGACCCCGCTGCCTTCTGCAAGGTGCGTCTTATGGCCTGCAATTTGCCCTTGTTCACGTCACTTTTTCCTTTCCTGAAGGGGGTGTGTTTCATGAGCTGGCCTCTTACTTGCCGACGGGTGCAACATGCACATGCAGGCAGGTGATGCCTCTCCAGGCTCAGACACACGTTGCAAAAGAGCATCGCCAGCTTTGTGTGCGGCAGCCATCTACTGAGAATGCAAGCGTCTAACAAGTCGCATGTGGCACTCCGGCAGGGGCTGGTCATGTACATCAACACCAGCATGCGGGAGGAGGCGCGCGCCAGCAAGGCCGCCGCCGCCGGCGGTACTGAAGGCACTCCGTCAGAAGACGCCGCCGACGCGGCAGCCGCCGGCGCGCAAAATCGGGAGCACCTGACGGCGGCGCTTGGAGCGCTGCAGCATGCGGTGGAGGGTCATCCGCGGCTGGCGATGCTCATGGCGTCGCGCCCGGCGCTGGCGCCGCTGCTGGACGTCCTCAAACGCGCCTGCCGGTGCGGATTTCTGCTTTTGCGTTGGATTGCACACGATGCCGAACTTCTGAACCGAGGTGACAATGCCCAATGCTGTCGCCAAGGCGCGCCCCGCGCTGGCGCCACTGCTGGACGTTTTCGAGCGCGCCCTCCGGTGCGCATTCCATTGAAACGGCACCAGGCACTATTCTGCACCGCCGCCGGTTCCACCGTGTGGAAACAGAAGAGGGTTCCGCGAAAATCGCGATGGAGGTGTTGATCGCAAAGGCGTTTGATGAGGCAGGGGACGGGGGGGTCACATCGGACCATGCCCCTCATTCTTGTGTGCGCCGCTTGGCAACAGAGTCTGCACTTGTCTGCAGGCGGCTGCACGAGGTGGCGATGCCGACGGGTTCGCTGGAGCCCCCGCCCGAGGCGGTCGCGGGCGCGCAGGCGGCGCACGAGGCCGAGGCTGCGGCGCTGGCCCTGGCGGTGCTCGTCCGCCTGACGGCGCACGCGGGTGCGGCTGCTTGAAACTTCGTGGTGGTATCAAAATCCAGAAGTACTGCCAACTGCCTGACCAGCGGTACACCACTTGGCAAAGCAGAACTGCACGAGGACCCCTGCTGCCAGCCACATTCCACGCCCATCAGTGCAGAGTCCGCTGAGGCTGCAACCTGTCCTCCCGTGCGCAGGATGCGTGGAGGCGCTGGCGGAGCCGCGCGCCCTGCGCGCCGGCTTCTGGTGCCTGCACCGCCCGCCGAGCGAGGCCGCGGCGGGGCTGGCGCTGCGGCTGCTGCACGGCCTCGCGGCGACGCCCGCCGCCGCCTGGGCGGCAGCAGGGCAGGGCGGGACGCTGTATGCCATGTCAATGCTGCTCCCGACAGCGCCGCCCGACGAGGCCCGCCGGGTGCGTTCCACAACCTTACATGTTATTTATTTCCCCTCGCCACCGCCTGGGCGGCTGCAGGGCAGGGCGGCACGCTGTACGCAATGTCCGTGCTGCTGCCGGCGAGGCCCGCCGGGTGGGTTCTGCACTGTTATGCCTTTTCTACATGATCGTGTCTTTTCTTGGCCAGGTCAGCCGCACCAAAACAGGTGGGCAGCCAGCCCACGCGGCGAGGAAGGCCTTGGCACAGCGCTGTGGGTGTCCCCAGAGTGCTCCGCTTCAACTGTGGTGTCGATCTGTTTGTCGCCAACCAGGCTCCACAATTGCAATTTGGGGTATCAAACTGCGGGGCAGCCCCTGCTTGGCTAGCTCCGTCAATGCTGAGGCCTCCAGGCATCACGTCATCGTTTCCAAACACTGCGTAGAACAGGCAAGACAGCACCGTTTGCTCCTGACCTGCTCTTCAAGATTTACACTCACCACCTCTACAGCAACCAGTCGAAGTTGCATGCCTGCATGGCCCCGAGCTCGTGCTCACAGCTGTGATGTAATTGTGCAGGACGGGCGGCAGATGCTGCGGGGCGTGACAGCGCCCCTGCTGGCACGGCTGGTGGCGCAGCGCTGCAGTATGCTGTAGCTTTTCCTACACCAACCCAGGCTGCCAACCTTCCTTCATTCTCTTGATTCCTTGATTTTTTTGTATTACATTCGCACAGGACACGCGGCAGACGCTGCAGGCGGCGACAGCATCGTTGCTGGGACGGCTGGCAGCGCAGCCGCTGCACGGCCCGCGCGTCATGCTGTTGCTCAACAAACTGCTGCCGCCGGGCCTGGCCGCCGCCATCCGTGATGGGCCAGGTCAGCCACCCGCGTTGACTTTCCCTGGCATGGAAGTCGTGTGCTGCACGACCGAACGCAATATGGTGTGTTGGCTGGGCAGCAAGCCGGCCTTGCCATAGTTCAAGCTGTAGGAGTGCCGTCTGATGTTAGGCATCCGCGCCCGCAGGCGAGGCGGCAGTGGCGGCGCTGCGCACGGCGAGTGAGACGCCTGAGCGGCTGTGGTCCGCCGGCATGGCGTCGGCGCTGGGCGAGGAGCTCGCACACCTCACGGCCCAGGCCCGCGCCGCGCAGGTGCGAGCGATTGAACTCGATCCAGAGGCTGCCCCGGGTACGTTGTCCAGATATTGATTGATGCATCTGTTACGTGGAGCTGGCGTCCCGTCCCAGGCCCGTGCCGGCCAGGCGGGGCGTCACCGGCAGATGCGTGTTGTGTTATAGCATCCGGGGGGTGTTTCGTCCAACATGGCATTCGGGTACGCTGGGGGGTGTTTCATCCAATGTATGATTCGGGTACTCTGTCCGATTACACTGGTCAGCCTTGGATCCGCTGGCCTTGCCGGAAACTCATTTGCAGACAGGCTTGCGACAGTGACCTGGTGCATGGTGCATGGCGCGACAGAACAGATTGCCGCCTGTAAGTCCATACTTGCCGGCCATGTTCGCAGGCGGGCGGCCAGGTGGACTGGGGGCTGCCGGAGGGGTGGCGGCTGGAGCACCCGGCGTTGGAGGGGGAGGAGCTGGTGGGCGGCGTCTACGTACGTCTCTTCCTCAAAAACCCGGGCTTCCCGCTGCGCGACCCCCGCGCCTTCCTCCAGGTGCGCCCTTGTGACGTTCCACGCCGTTGCAGGACCTTTGACAACTTGACCTGAAGGCAAGTTGAAGGCTTGCACGTCTTGCTCAAAAACTCAGGCTTCCGGCTGCGCGACCCCAGGGCCTCCCTCCGGGTGCGCCCTCACGCGGACCTTGCGGCCTTGCTGTGTTACAGCACTCTGGCTGACAGCCACACATAGCGGCCTCCTTGGCATGACGGGACTTGGTGTGGCAGGACTGAAAAGCCCCGGACAGTCCGCGCCCCCCACGTCAGCCAACTCGCAAGCAACACGATGCTGGTGTGCTGCAGCTGAACCCCACACACGATGATACGCACCTTTTCGGCCCATACAAGGCCGAGTATAGAATCTGCAATGGCCAGCTCGAATGCATGCCTCGCAATGGAACAGGGCCTGCTGGAGGCGTACGTGGCGGAGGTGGGCCGGGCGCCGCGCAGTGCGACGCGCGCCGCGACGCTCGCGGCGGCCGCGTGCGAGCTGCTGCGGGGGCACGCCTCGCTGGGCGACCACGCGGTGGGGCTGGGCTATGCCGAGCGGCTGCTGTCGCTGCTGGCGGCCCGCCTGGAGGCCGCCAGCGCAGGTGCTGAGGTCTCTAGAGCTGTTGTTGTTGGTGTTTGGCCTACACATGCTCTAGCCAGTAGCTTGTGGTCCAGATGCGTGGCTGTTGCTGCTGGCCAAGGCCCGCCGGAAAGCCGCCGGTGCAGGTGCAATGCAGCATTGGAATGGCCAAAACAAGCCCGCCTCGAACCTACAGTCTGCCTCTGCAGCATCATCAGCATTCATGCCCGCGCATGTGCTTTCGAGATCAAGTGGAGCTGATCAACCCACTCGTGCTGGTGCAATTTTTTCCATGTTCTGTAGCAAAGACGTGGTTTTCGTCATCTGCCACACAGGCACGGCAGGCGGCGCGCCGGACGGGCTCGCAGGCACGGCGTTGCGGCTGCTGCACCAGCTGGCGGCGGGCGACGCCGGCGGCGAGGCCCTGGCGCGCGCCACGCCCCCCCTGGTGACCGCACTGCGCCCGGCGCTGGGTGCCGATGCGCCGCCGCCCGCAGCCGCGCTGGCGCTGGAGACGCTGCAGCGCGCGCTGTCGCCCTCCAACAGGTGCGTATGAGAGTGTGCTCAGATGTGGCGCTCAGGCTTTGAGAACTCAAGCATGTGTGCCCCATAGCTCGCATGCTGGAGACGCTGCAGCGCGCCATGTCGCCCTCCAACAGGTACGGATCATAGGTGTGGTGAGAGCGCCAGCAATTGTACCGTGTCTTGACCGATCGGCTTGCATCAAGCCCAGGGAGCGGCGCAGCGCCCGCCTGTGCATGTGCAGTGATTGCATGGGCGTATTACGTGCACATTTGTGAGATGTCCATTTATGACAGCATGTTTGACAGCTCGGTCGACGTTGTGATTGCTGCAGGTTCCGGGACCTGCTGGTGGAGGCGGCGCTCACAAAAGGCGTCGTGCCGCTGCTGCTGGCGCGCCTCGACTGGCGCGCTTCAGCATCCACTACTGCCGCAAGCGGCCCCTTCGCCGCCGCCGGCGGCGGCAGCGTCGCGCAGCAGCAGCCCGGCGGCGGCGGCAGCGGCGCGAGCGCCGGCAGCGGCGACGACCGGGACGAGGCGGTTGCGCGCGTGCTGGCGGTGGACGTGCTGCACCTGCTGGCAGCAGAGGGCGCCCACGCGGCGCAGGTGGGCAGCCATTGTTGGCAACCGTCACTTCAGTCCTTACTTCAGTCGTTGCTGCACTTCACATGTACAGTTCCGCGGCGAGGACTGGGATGAGGCAGTCGCATGCTGTCAGTGGGCGTGCTGTACCTGCTGGCGCAGGTGCTCTGCTGCAGAAAATGCTGTCGGTTGGTAGGCGTGAAGTGATACTCATGTGCTGCACCTGCTCGCAGCAGAGGGCGCTCACGCAGCGCAGGTGTGCAGCTCTCTGTCAACGCTTTGCAGGCTTTGAGGGCCGAAGTGTGCTGGGGCTCGAGCTGTCGTAGTGACAGCTGGACAGGGTACGAACGTTTTCCATATCTCACAAAAGCAGTCTGTAACGTCTGCCGTATTGTGCAAGCAGGTGAACCGGCTGCTGGGGGAGAGCGAGGTTTGGGCGGCGTTCAGGGGGCAGAAGCACGACCTGTTCCTGCCCGCCGGCGGGCCGCCCAACGCCGGCATCGCCGGCCTCCTGCAGGTGCACTTCAATTGCTCTACTTTCTTGTTTGCTCTCTTCTTGTTCCGCTTCAGTCAGGCTGCCAGATCTCTATCGTTGTTTGACATGTATGAGAGCACACACGTGTCCCAGTCCGCTCTGCTGCTGCTGCCCTTGTTTTGTTGAGGGAAATTGTCGCTCGTAGGCTGGTACCTTTGCAGACAGGTGTTCTCCGTGCCTGCAGGGCGGCACGTCTGCGCGCTTTGCGCTGCCGCCGCCGGCAATCGCGGCGCCGCTGCCGCTGGCTCCCTCGGAAGAGCTGCCGCCGCTGGCCGCTCTGGCGGCAGCCGAGAAGCAGCCGCCGCAGCAGCACCAGCAGCAGCCCGTGGCAGCGTCACCCGCAGCAGACGCAGTGTCAGCTCGGGAGCGTCAGCCGCAGCAGCGTGCGCCGCCGGCTGAGGAGGCGGCCGGCGCATCGACGGCAGCCCCGTTGCCGGCAGTGCCGTCATCAGAAGCTGTGAAGCCTCAGGCGCCAGCACCGGCAGATGATCCGCAGCCAGACAACCAGGAAGCAGTGGACCATCAGGCAGATACTGCCGACCTGGGACCGCTCCGCAGCGGCGCAGCTGCGGCAGCCTCCGACGCACCGGGCACTGGCAGTGCCGGCGGCAGCGAGGCACTGCCGCCTGAGCTGGCAGCTGCAGCGGCGCCAGTAGCGGCAGCAGCCGATCGGGCAGCTGCGCCAACGCAGAGGCACGGTGCAGACGGGGATGATGCTGCAGGCGACGCCGCGGACCCTGTCGGGCAGGAAGCTGCTGCGGCTGCGGCTGCATTGCCTGCGGCTGAGCAACCAGTTCCAGCTGCAGAGACCGCGCCCACACCCACAAATGGCGCGGCAGCACAAGCGTCATCGCCAGTAGACAGCGCGCAGACGCCTGCCGCTGCTGACGCAGAGCAGCCACTGCTGCTGCGGCAGCACGCGCCGAACAGTAGCTCGGCAGCTGGGCAGGCGGCGTCGCCAGGTGCGCCGCAGCATCAGCCTGACATGAGGCAGCAGCCTGAGCCAGCGCACCACAGGTGGCCAGCACAGCCGGCTGCCTCGCCGCCGTCGCTGTCGCCGGCTAAGGCGGCGCCGCATTTGGCGGCCACACCGCAGGCTTCGCCTGTGGCCAAGCCAGCCACACCCGTTCCAGCATCTGCGCATCGGCAGAGTCCGCCGCTGTCGCCGCTTCAGGGAACAGCGACGGCCCTGTTCAGGCCATCGAAGACGGCGGAAGGCAGCAGCGAAGATGAGGGCAGCGACAACACGGCAGGCGAGAAGGACTATGGGCCGCTTGGTCCGCTGGGATAGCGCGGCAGCAGCTCCGTTGTTGCTTTGTATCCCGGAGAATTGAACCGTGGAGGATAGATGCAAATTGGCATCGCAGTCTGTGGAGCGCCGCATTGCTGTGTGGGCAGGCGACGTCTACAGTCTCTTTTGCAAACTTGTTCTTGTCGGTCGTGTTTGCTGTCAGTGTTAGGCGGCATGTGTGGAGCAATTGCTTTATTGCTGTGGAATCAGGTGGCACACTGGCAACGAGTCAGCTTTGTATAGTCAAGACCGGCGGCGTTAATGCCCAGCGGCGTCTGCTTATCGAAGTCCAGGCGCAGGGCGGCCAGGGCCGGCAGAGCGGGCAGGCAACGAAGCTGCTTGGCGGCAGCCAGGATGCGCAGCGCCTGCAGCCGCTGAAGCTCCAGGCACTGCAGGGAGGACAGATCGCAAGGCCGCCCAGCTGCCTCCGGAAGACCGTCAGCGTCGAACGACCTTGACTCAGCTCCTGAGTGGCAGCCTGTCAAGAAGACTCTGGGGGGCTCTGTATCACGCAGGCTGCGCGCTGCCAAGGCTCCCTGTGCACGGGATGCTGCTCGATTGCAGAGCATCAAATTCAGTTCTGGTCCAGTCTACAGTTTGGGCACTCACCTTGCTCACCTGTCGTCCCATCTCACAGCTGAGACGGCGGATGCCAGTGACGCTTGTCACCTCAGGAGCTAATGCGTGGGGGGTGGCCACCCCCCCCCCCCCCCCCCCCCCCCCGGCAACTGCAGCGTAGTAAGTCCCGTGCGCACTCGCAGCATCTCCTGATACTACACTGCACACAGAACTGTTCAGGCGGGGCCCTGCCAGAGACACGCATGCAGAGAGAACCAGGCATGCCCCTCGACACGTAGATGTGAGATTGTGATCGGCTGGTGACAAAGCCCGAGCGGCGAAGAATGTGAGCACAGCTGTGATGGTGTGTGTAGCACCCGAATACGCTGATCTGTTGATTGATCGAGAGCTACGCTTGAGTGAGGCGGCTCAACTGGATTGTGGGAGATGCTCATTGGACTTTCCGACACTCCTGGGATCGCAATTTCTGCCACCAAATATTCCGCCGGCCTGATGCAGGCATCTTCGTAATCAGCAAAGCTGGCCGAAGTGTGTGTCAGTGTATGACAACAGAAAAGAAAGTATGCCGCCCCTGTGTGGAATTTCGCATGTCTGTCTGGGAATTGGTTGTTGGTCAGCCTGATCATGATGATATGTCAGCTGCGCTACCGGTCAGAAGTCCATGTGGATCTTGACGACATCCAGCTGCAGGATCTCCGCACTGCAGTTCAGCAGGCTGCCCAGGCTGGGCGTGGTGCGACCCTCGTCCGAGTGCACAAACTCCTGCGCCGCCAACCACACGCATGCTCAGGCTTTGCACATGACGCTGGACATGCCTGCCCGTCGCATGCACTCATACGATGCAGAGCAATCCAGTCGTCACCTTGATGTAGGTGCCTGCCTGCGTCTTCAAGTCCAGGATGCAGTGGTGCTCTGTGCCCTGCGTACATTGAGACAGGGCCGTCATGACCAAGGAATGCATGCAAACAAACCCCGCGGAAGCCGGCGGCACAAGCAACCAAGGCTCCGGGGAAGGAGGGGGTTGGACATGACTATGCAGAAGGGGCTAGCTGCGGGCGGCGGCAGCGGTAGGAGCAGCAGTGGCTGCAGCGGCAGCAGGCTGCCAATGGCGTAATGGACCCACCGGCACCATATCGCAGTGCAGGCTGTAGATGGTGCGGCTGCGGACGAGGTCCGCCCGCCTGTGCGAGACGCGTACCGGCGTCTTCTGCGCCAGCGTAATGTCCTGCGTAGTTTGGATTGCAAAACGTCGCCAAGATTGCCGCTCTGCAGATGAAGCTGGCTGTAAAGCTTAGCAGTCTGCAAGCACAGTGTCACATCTGTGGTGGATCTTTTTGCTATGCCATGCCGGCTTACACGTCACAAAGGAGCAATCCACCGGCTGGGCAATTGCATGTAGGATGGCTGGAAAGACGTCCGGTCAGCATAACCTCTTTCCCTGTCAGGCCAGCTGGCAAGCCTCTCTGCCAGGCAGCAATTCTCCAACCCAAGCACAATCGCTTGATCACATCAAACTTGGAATGAATTGTTCTTACATCGCTTTGAAACTTGTATGGGTTTAGCCGAGCACCTTGAAGGCGTTGAGTGCCGCCAGCAGCTCCGGCGCAGGCGCCGCGGACAGGCGGCACACCGCTCGGTATGACTTCTGCTTTGCTTCCTCGCCCTCCTTCAGCAGCGTCGCGTCGGCGCGGCTTGCGGCGCGCAGCCCCACCACCTCCACCCCGCACTTGCGCTGCGCAGGATTGGGGTTTTGTGGCGTCAATTGCTGCATCAAAACCGGTTTTGAAGGGCCACCAAGGCAAAATGCCCGCGCTGCCTCCAAGTGTGCCGCTTTTAAGCCTTCTGAGGACTCTGAGGTAAGCCATGAAGCAGCGAGCACAGCTTAGAAGATGGCGGGTACGAGGTAGGGGGTAATCCGTCGTGGTCACTCGTGTAACATGTCCCCAGTGCAGGCGGCCACAAGCATGGCATGCCGCAGTGCGCAGGGCACTGCACAGTTCTGGAGGAGGGCGCGCACCCCGTTGAGCTCGGCCTGGGCGCCGGCGAAGAAAGCGGCGCTCGGCATCGCGGGCCGGCTGTTGGCAAACTCCAGGGTGAAGGGGCGGCCGCCGCCCAGCATGCGCACGTCAAAGTCTTCTCGGCCTGCAGACACCACGAAAGGCATATTTGAAATGCAACTTTGATGCGTGATACCCGTGTGGAAACTAAAGGGGCGGCCGCCGATACGCACGTCAAAGGCCTCATGCGGGGGCAATTGTTGCTCAGAATCCGCCACTTCAAAGTCCTCATGGCCTTCACACAAAAGTATTGCAAGGTCGCAATGCAGGGCAGTCGCCCATTAAGATGCTTGTTCGAATAGCCGAACTGACAAAACAGGTTGTGGTACATGGCGGCACCTGCACAGCAGCAGTGGCAGCGGCAGCGGCAGCAACGCCAGCGGCGGCGGCGGCACTGGCAGCAGCAGCATAATATCTCTCTTGATGCATGCACACAAAAGGCACACAAGCTACTCACCGGCGCTGTTGAACTTGTACGAGTCCGCGTTCATCCTCTCCAGGATGCCCCGGGCCAGCTCCTCCGACACGCTGGTTCGGCACTTGCCCGGCAGCCAGGGCGAGTTGCTGATGTCGCGCCCGAGCTTGCGGTAGCGGCCCGCGACCCACACCGGCGCGCGCACCACCTTCACCGCCACCTGACGCATGAAAGAAATACGGATGAGCATGAAAATGATACGAATGAACAGTTTCATTTGACTCGTGGAGTGCGAGACATCTTGACATCTGTCATCCCGCAACCCACCTTCACGATCACCTAGAGTGAAACAGACAGGGTAGGTGAGAGTCGTCATTCAATGGGAGGCATGAAATGCATGCGTCTGGCTGAACGCATGGCAGCACTTCATTGCGCCGCAAGCCTGCCCTGCAGAAGCAACCCAGCGCGGCCGCACCGACCAATGCGTCTGCCCCTCGTGCGCATTCACACTGACGCTGCTGTGCAGTTTCATGCACATACATGCTGCGTTGCACTCAAAGAGACACCTGGCAGCTGTGCGCCGGCGAGGCGGGCGGGCTGCGGCAGTGCTGCAGGAACTCGGCAGTCGGCACCTCCGAGATCGACCTTGCGATGGCGTCCGAAGCCGCCCGCCCTGCAGGTGGTGCAGAATGCGAAGTTCGGAACCGAGGGGAGCACTCGTCACCTGGTGGGAGCAATGCTGACCCAGCAGCAGTTCTCAGCAGGCGTCAGGATGTGCATGCGCAGGGCTGGCAGCCTGCCCACATCCTCGCAGCAGGCCTTCTGACACTAGAATGGATACAGAGAAAGTGTCTCACCGACCGTTGCCAGTCCTGTCTTGCCAGGCTGGCCGCGCTCCCCCCGCCGGCGCTTGTACCGCTTCCGGTTGCCGCCGCCCGCGCCGAGCAGAAAGTCCAACTCGGCGTTCGACCCCGGGTGCATGTACATCAGCGACACCGCCACGTCCGAGGACGTGGTGACCTGAGGAGGATGTGCATGCACGAGATGAGCGGCGAAGGTGGCCTGGCTGTGTGAACATGCATCGGGTACGGTCATGGTTTGCAAATCCGTCTCAGCCACGTAAGATAGGTACAGCAGGTCAAACGATGCGTTGCATACGACAGGTGCAGCAAACGACACGGATTATAGCAGACGCAGGGCGCATCCCAACTCCACGCTCGACGCATGCCGCATGATGGATGCCCAAATCCCCGCCCACTCACCCTGAACTAGAACCCATCAGATGAAAGGCAAACAAAAAGTTTCTCGCACACCTGCCAGCTGAGGGCACGCCCCAGCTGCGGCCCCAGCGCGTGCCGCATATTCGATCTGCCCTGCGATTGAGCGTTGTGTACAGATGATGAGCCAAACAAACTTTTTACAATTGATACAAACCTGCCAGCCGAGGGCACGGCCCAGCTGCGCGCCCAGCGCGTGTCGCAAGGCACCCTTTATGTCGGGCAGCCGCTCGTTCACCGCGGCGACATTCTCCAACCAGCACGTGCCTGGCAGCGCCTCTTTCAGTGCGTGCAGCACCGCCAGCTGGCGCAGCTGCGTCGCCGCTGGCACCGACAGGCTGAGCGAGCAGTGCGCCGTCTCGTGCCCCTCCCGCCTGCGTGGCGGCACCATTCCACTTGAAGCTCTGGAAGGTGTGTGTCCCAAAGGAACCTTCCTGTCCTAATGTGATCAGGTGCAATACTGTCCGTCATGTCTACTTAGCACACAAAGCTCGTGTCGTCAGTTCACCCGCAGCTGCGCGGCGCCGGCGTCGCCGTCGACGGACTGCCAGGCGCCGCCGGCGTCTGTAGTCCAGACAGGTTGCGGACACGAGACTGAAGGCTTCATTGTAGATGTCACCTGACGCACTTTGCCAGCTGCGCGGCGGCGGCGCCACCGTCGGCCAACCGCCAGGTGCCGCCGCCGGCGTCCATGTCAGGCAGCGCAATCGCCTGGCCGCCCTGGAGGTTTAATAGGTTTATGTTGATGCCTGGACCTGTTTTCCTGCCCTACAACTGATCTTGTGACAGTGCTTCTGATATGTTTCTGCACGAATGACGTTGAGCGTGTCGCAGCGGCAGGGCTCGTGGCACCTTGCTGTGCATTATGCAAAATCAGTATTCGCAGGAAGCTGCTGCCATGAGGGAGCACCTGCGGCGGCGGCGCGGCTCCAGCGTCCAGGGACTGCAGCAGTCCCAGGCACAGCGGGCAGATTGGGTCCGCTGCGGCCGTTGCTTGTGGCGCTGCGGCGGGCTCGGCGGGTGCTGCCGCTGCGCCGTTGGCTGCTGCCGCAGCGCCGTGAAATGCTGCTGCTGCTGCTGCTGACCCTCCTGCGACATCGCCTGCTGCTGCGTCTGCAGGTGGCGCAGTGCCTGCTCCCGCCGCTGCTGAGCTCCTGCTGTTGTCCGCTGTATCTGCGCCAGCGCCTCCGCCTGCTGGCTGTCCTGAGCCGCCCATGGCTGGCGCCGCCACATGAGGCGCCGGCACGCTGTCGCCGCCAGCAGAGGGTGCTGCGACCTGCATCGCTGCTGCCCCAACTAAGAACCCTGCTGTGTCAGGCTTCGCCGCCGCTGTATCGCCGCCTGGCTCCTGCACAACTGCGGCAGGTTCTGCATCTGGCACAGGGCTGTCTGGCACCAGTGCCGGCCGCGCAGCCGCTGCTGGGACAGCTGCTGTGCTGGTCGGCAGCAGTGACCCCTGCGCAGAGGAGGACAGGTTGGTTGCAGTGCTGGCAGTTGGCACGACATCGAAGCAGCAGACTTTGGGATGGACAGTGAAACAAACCTCGATCGGATTCTTGGTCTCAATAAGGTGAAAACCTGCACTCAGAACGCGGGAATCGCACCGAAGAAGCTGCCGTGGCTGCTGGCGGCGCTGCCACAGCTACCGGCGCGGCCGCTTCTGCATGCTGCTGCAGCATTGCCGCCACTGTTTCCAGCAGCTCAGACCTGCTTGTGTCGGGCAGCCTTGCCTTGCCCGTCCTGCCAGCGAAGCGCAGGCAGCACCGCGTGCACGCCTGCGTTTCAGTGCGCAAATAGACGTCAGCGGACTCGGGCCATCGGCAGCAGAAGATGTGCACTGTGCCAATGATATGCCTTACATCGGTGTATTGGTGAGGCCTACCCCATGCTTCAGCAGGAATTGGACTGCTGGCAGCCTGTCGTTGTGTCGCCCAGACAGCTCCTTCACAAACGCATCCAGCGGCGCCGCTGATGGCTGCGCGTCAGTGGCGGCGCCATTGGCGTCACGGGGTGCTGCGTCCGTGGCTGCTGCTGGATCTGTCATCAGAAACTGCGGATCAATGTTGCCAAATGCTAAAATGCGCGATCGCGTGCCACTTGGTTCGTCGGGTGGCGAGGCTAGACCCTGTGCCAAGCTGGCAGGTGCTGCGAGGACACTGCACGTCAGCTGGTCCGCACGGAGCTCACAGTGTCATTTTGCGCTTGGAGCTGCTTCAATTCTCGTCCGAGTTGCACATCGAAGAGGTTTTCAGCGCGCTGCAATCGATCCCGCAGACTTCCGTCATGCTGTCGAGCAGCTGTGTCAGCATGCCCGCATGCACTGCACCAACCGAACGGTGCGCTGCAGCCGTGTTTGGGGCTTCCAGCAGGAATCTTCAAAATGGATGCGCCTGACGGAATCGCAATTCAGCGTGCCGGCATCTGCGTGCAGGTGCTCTCCTTCCCAGCAGGTATTCCGCGTCGCACGGCCGCTTGCTCATGCGGCGCACACCCAACACAGGTGCGTGCTCTTCGTGCTACCGGCTGTCCGATTGACATTCCTTCATGTATGCTGAGGCACGCTAGACAAAGATCATTCCATGAGCCTCGTGTGTCCACTGCTGCAGCGGCGTCTGGCCGGCAGCTGCTGGTCCGGGCCGGCGGCACCTCTGCATGCGGCTGCACGCACGGCGAACGGACGACATTGTGAGTGCTCTATCCAACTTGGTTGCCACTGAGCCTTGCTATTTACATGCTAGTGCACTTGCCGACACTCATGCAATGTGCCCATGAGCTCCTGCCGCACCACGGAAAAGGCAAAGTAAACAAGGCCCTTGCCACCGCGTGCCGCAGCCGGTGGAGGCGGAGAGCAAGCCGAAGCCGGACCCTGAGGACGTGACTAAGAAGTGGGGCCTGGAGGCGGGGCTGTTCAACATCTTCACCTCCAAGGAGGAGGCGGGCCAGACGGGGCAGTCCAAAGGGCAGCAGGTGAGCGGCGGCTGCAGAGCCGCAGGGTTCCGTTGAAGCTGGGTCATCGAGGGGTACAGGGGCGCAGCATGTTAGGGGAGCAGCAGGCGAGGCGTGGCCCCGTCATGTGCACGACAGCTGGTGGGAGCAGACAGGCGTGGCCAGGCGCGGTGCGTGCTTTGGAAGCCGGCCGCCCTGTTCTGCGGACAGACACATGGCGTGAAATCACCGCCATGTCTGCTGCTGGGCCCCCAGCCCCGGCCCAGCAAAAGTCTCATGGAACACCGCTTCAAATTCCAGAGGGGCATCAGCTGACACTCATCACACAACTACGATGCACTGCCCCGCAAATTCCCTGTGCGCAGGTGACGTGACACATCTAGCAGAAACGTGTGGCTTGCGCTGCCGCGCGCGTGCGCGAAGAAGCAGTTCGGCTCACTTTGCATACAAGACCACCAGAACCGTCAGCCGTGTCTTGCCGCGCACAGGCCAAGGATCTGCTGAAGCGGTACGGCAGCGCGTACCTCATCACCTCCATCTCATTCGCCGTCGTGTCCTTCGCGGCCTGCTACGCCCTGGTCAGCTCAGGTGCGGGGTTTGTTTGGGGGCCCCCTGCCCACCCATGAGCGATATTTCAGACCTGGAAGACAGCAACGCAGGTCCACGAGACTGCCCAAGGCATCCTTCTAGCTGCACATTGCTACCCTGGGCATCCTTTGTGCCAATGCCGTGGCACGTGCTGGATTGCCATCAGGGTGCAGTCCAGTTGCCACCGACGCAGTGCCCGCGGCAGCACACCGCCTGAAAACGAGGCGGTTCGCACCCTGATCGGCACTCTGGCGCCGTACAGACGCTGTGTCCATTTCCGCAGGCGTGGACGTGCCGTCGCTGTTCAGCAGAGTGGGCATCGAGGTGGGCAACACCGGCGAGCGCGTCGGCACCTTTGCCATTGCGTACGCTGCGCACAAGGCGCTATCGCCGGTAGGTTTTCTTTTGCCATAACGTTTGCCTGTCGACCAGTCCCAAACACAGTTCTGTCATGGGACATGAGTACTTTCTTGCACTGCTGCGCTGTCCCTTGCGGCTGCCTGTTGAGGAGTTTGCGAAAAGAGGGGACAGAAGTGCAGGGCAACTCGATGCAACTTTCATTCAATGACGTCGCTCAGCCGACACCCAACAATGTGATCGTGCAGGTGCGGTTTCCGCCGACAGTGGCGCTGACGCCGGTGGTGGCACGCATCCTTGGCAAGGACAAGGAGCAACCACCGAAGGCGTAGGGTTTTTGAGGCGCTGTGCACTTAGGATTACAATTTTCCCAGATATGCCCGTGCATCTGCGTTGAAGACACAGCAAAGTCTGAAACGGCTCGCGTTGATAGACCACGATGCAAGAAGACCAGGAGTGTGCAAGGGTGGCAGGTATGCAGCGCAGATGTACATGTTTGCCACAAGTACGAAAACATGCTCTTGACCATTGATTTGAGTACGATGAGTGTAACAATTCGTTCTGCGCTTTCCACTACGATTCAACCCAAATCAAACCACAGCTGCTTACTTTCGAAAGAGTCTAGAGGATGGTACGTCCGCCAAACGCGGAAGCGCAAGATGAAAGTCAGACAAAGTTCGCGGACACTTTCATCCCTCTCTAGACAACTGCATGCTGCCCCAAACTTCAAGATACGAAAAACGCGCTGAAACTCAGTGTTGCCTCAGGCGCGGCGCAATGCGACATTGTGACCACAGGGCCGCTTTTGCGCCGGACCGCCCGCTAGGAACCATGTAGTCATAACCCTTGATGACCTGTTTGTTTTAGCTCGCAAGCAGAAAGTCTCTAGACAGCGTGGATGGCAGGGCCCTCCTTGCCGACCTTGCTGCCCGCCAGCTGCTGCTCCTGTGCATACTCCACCGCGTCGGCGGTCCGCACAAAGATGTGCTCCGGGCCTGCGGGGCAGCACGTATACTCTGTTAGCGGAGAGCTAGCGACCATCCTCCTCAAATCAGACAACGCAGTCTGCACAACATTCTCAAAAGACTGACGAGCAGCGCTTGATCCACGACGCGAAGAGGCGCATGCTAAAACGATGCTTCACACGTGCGCCAACTTGCCAGTCAGAGAGGGGGGCAGGGCGCACCGACGTGCTGCACGAGGCGGGCCTCCTCCAGCTGGCGCACCACCTTCTTGGAGGGATTGGCGAAGATGATGTTGATGTCCGCCGCCCGGTGCGCCCGGATGTAGTCAAACCTGCGGAGGGAACAGCACACAAGTTGAGACAGTTTTGAGAAGAACTCATTATAAGCCCTTCAACCATTTCTGTGCACTCGGATGCGGTCGAACCTGCACACCCCACAGCGGGTCGCAGCACCGATTCAAACTCTATGCCGCCTGAATGGCGAGCGAGCCAGCAAGCACAAAACCGAGATGCCAAGGCGAAACAGGGACGCACCAGTAGTGCACTGCTGTCCCGTCGATCTCGGACACGGGCGACAGGTCGATGACGATCCAGCGCAGGTGCTCGCCCGCCTCCGCTGCGCGCTCGACCGCGATCAGCTCGTACTTCTCCAGCGCATCACGCACCGTCTGCAGGTAGAAAGGCAGTCAGAATCTGTCGGAGAGGCTTCAGTCAAGAGATGCTGAAAGAAACCTGAAAGCGGGAGCGGAGCAAGACACGACAGCTGCCGGCGGGCGATGTCAACGGTCTTGGAACTGAGCAGATACTTGCGCAGGAGACAGAGCTGCGGGCGTATCCTGCAATGAAAGACCCCCCTCCGTGATGCAGTGTGAATTTCAGCTTTCGTGACACGCACCGGCACGTTGGCGTAGTAGAGCGGCGCGTCGATGCGCACGGCCAGAATGCCGGGGTACTGCTGCGCCTCAGGGTACTGCTTGACGTTGCGGAACACATTGGTACCCGGCAGCCGCCCCAGCTGCGCTGTGTGCGGGAAGCCCACCTGTGGGAAGCAGAGGCCCAAGTTTCACGTAAGTTATACTTGAAGAAGATGAAGGTCTGCTGACTCGACTTGATGGTGCCGTGTGGCAGAGGCGCAGGTCGGTGCAGCGTTAAATGGGCTGCTCAGCAGGCGGAGGACACCCTCTGCACATCTGTACTGGTGGCAATGCATTCCATCAACTACACAGTCTTTTGGTCAAGTGGCCTGAAGGAGTGAGACCAAATACCTTCCAGAGCACGATGAGGAGTGACAGGCCAACGGAGGTGGCGAGGCCAATCTCGACGCCGGCAAACACGACGACTATGAAGGCCGTGAGCCAGACCAGGAAGTCCAGCTTGTTGATCTGCAGTTGCCATCACATGCCCATCAGCAAAGTGGCATCTCTGCAGAGGCGAGGCCAATGCTTCCGTCGAGCTGTGTGAAGGACATGTTCAGAACAGTTGCAGAGTATTCACAGAGTGAACACCCAAGATGATGTTGGCTTGAGAAGAGACCAAATCGAATGCGAGATGATAGGGCAGCCAGGGGGCAATGGCGCACCCTCCAGAGGAAGATGGCTTCCTTGTGGTCGAAGAGGGTGATGACGCCGCTGATGATGATGGCGCCCTGCGCGTTGTTCGGCATGTACAGGAAGACCTCCGTGAGGCACAGCAGCACGATCATGACGAAGATACCCGTCACCAGGCTGGAAATCTCTGCGCGGCAAAACACGACAAGAATCAGACAGCTGCCGGAATCCGACCAGCCAGCACCACAAGTTCAAGGTGGCAACTCGGGATCGAAGAACACTTGCACATTGCAACTGAGGCACGACAACGGTGGAGTCAGAACTGAACAAAAGTGAAGTTCGGGTCCCAGAGTTATGAGGCACGTTGGGGACTGGGCGGCGCCACAGGAGTTGTTGACGGCGACGCGGGAGAAGCAGCCTCAACATGTGTCATGAAACATGATTTAGAGACAGGGAACGCACGGGACTGGGCGCCGCAGGAGTTGTTGACGGCGGAGCGGGAGAAGGAGCCGGTGGTGGTGTACGCGTTGAACAGCGCGCCGACGATGTTGGCGAAGCCGATGGCGCGGATCTCCTGCGTTGGCTGCAGCGTGTACTGGTTCTTGAGGGCCAGTGCGCGCGCAATGGAGATCGACTCCGCCAGGTCGATGATGCAGACCTGTGCTCAGAAACATGCAGGCTTGAGAGTCGTATGCAGCGATTGATAAGGACATGACAGTGCAATTTATTGTACGCTTGCACAGGACTGCTTGACACGCTGGCTATGTCGGCAGGGGCTTCTCACAGATGGCAACAACACTCATTCTGACGGCGAGCGTAGATCAGTGAGAGTGACGTGGGTTGCAGACCGCGTGGCGCAGGAAGGGCAGTGTTGGTGAGCAGGCCTTGTTTTGACAAGGAAGACTACCAATGTGAAAGGGGGCGCACCAGGAGCGCGAGGCCGAGCGTCTTGCCGGTTGAGCCGACCAGGGGGAAGAAGTGGTTGCCGACATAGCCGGGGAGGCCCTTGGGCACATTGCCGACGATTGCAATGTTGTGCGGCGCCTTGAACAGCTTCCAGATGTTCATGATGGCGATGGAGATGATGGTGACCTGTGCATGGCAAACAGGGGTTGCAGTTTGATGGGCGGGCACCACATGCCTCTGAGCACGCTGATCAGCTGGGTGCGGCTGAAACTGGAAAAGTAGATATGAAAGCAGTCTGATCGGCGCTCGAGCTCCGACATCGCTCATGCTGACGGTCGGAGGCACGGCTGGCGCTCTGATTGGGATGCGGTCGGCAGCAAGAAAAGACGCGCACCAGCAGCGGCCCGATGGCGCGGATGTAAATCAAGCGGCGGTGCTTGCGGCCGATGTACTTGCAGGCCTCTAGGATGACCAGCCAGGAGAGGCCCATCTGCGGCATATCGGCGACGGACATCTCAGAATTGTGATTGAAGGTGTTCGAATGCGTTAGGCCAGCGGCAGCGCATCTGGGAAAGCCACTTCATGCAAGAAGTCGAACGAGCGCGCGGGGAGCAGCAGCAGGCGGTGGGATGGACGGCCAGCGACTGACGCACACGATTCAGTCTATCGCGTGCACAAGGGCAGACGCACCAGCAGCTCGCGCCAGTTCCACAGGGAGATGTTGTCCGTCAGGCTCTTCATGGAGTCCTGCAGGCGGTCGTACCGCGGCACCTTGAGGCCTGCAGCAGCGCAGCAGGCAACATTTGTGGCAGACAACATCAGCGAATCTGGTTGACTGGTATGTCCTCCGACAGGTATTGTGTGCAGAGTCGCAGTCTGACGGACGACAGTTCGGATGAGGCGGAAAGAGCAGCGCTTGCGGTGCAGGGGTAGAGTGAGTTGTGGACGCCTGCGTGCACAAGGAAGCGGTGTGCGCAAAGGGACGCACCCAGCAGGTACTTGACTTGGGACATGGCGATGGTAATGGAGGCGCCAGTCATGAAGCCCGACACAACGGCGTGCGACAGGTAGTGCGTCAGCCAGCCCAGCCGCAGCAGCCCAACGCATGTGTACAGCAGCCCCTGTAGCAAGAAGATGCAAGAAGATTAAGATACAGATATAAAGAATCCGCATCACATGGCAAACAGGTGCACCAGAATCAGCCCCTGTTCAACCTTCATTGGGCATCTGGCAGGCCTGCAGGCGCAACCTACGTGTTTAAGAGCTCTGCACTGTCGATTGTACGTACCGCAATGATGGCGATCTGGCTGGCAGCGTAGTCGTACGTCTGCTGCTGGTCCGAAAACTCACCGGGGGTGTTGGCGTTGTATGCCACCACCGAGCCTGGAGGCAATGAAACCAATCGTTTCAGTTGACAGGATCTGTGCATGCAGTTTATGTGTGTGCAGCATGATGCAGAAAAAATTTCACCGCAGGGTGCCGCCAGAAGCTCTAGTAAAATGCAAGGCTGGGTGGGTAGCATATGCAACTGAGAAGCAGAAATCAAGGCAGATTGCGACAGTTGTGTCCAGTGGGCGCGGCAGCGCACCGTCAGTGTTGGTGACCTGGGCAGGGGCTGTGAAGCCGCTGATGCCGGGCAGCCCGCTGCCCAGCAGCAGCGAGGTGACGGCCACAGGTCCGACAGCCTGCGACGCACAACGGAGGCATGTGTCAGCATCAAGCTGAGCAGTGGTGCAGTCCGGGCACTCCAGGAAGCATACATGACAAGGCACGACATAACCCAACATGAATGGTGAGGCAAGGACAACAACTCCATGGGAGCCTCCGCAATGGCTTGTTGCGTACAACAGGTGTGCTGTCGTGTGCGGCTGTGCTCGCGCTAACAGATTAAGGATGTTGAGGGACGACAACGCTGAAACAATGAAGGACAAGCGCCGACGACGCACCAGCTGGCGGGAGGAGCCGAAGGCAGCATACACGAGGCAGGGGGAGAAGGCGCCGTACAGGCCCCAGACCTGCAGCAATCATGGAAACATTGGACATTGACAAATATATGTCACAGACACATAAAGTCAGAGTCGCCTTGGGTGTCACTTTTGCAGCCAAACAGGCGATAGAATGCAAGATGGAAGTGTTTGTCGTTGTTCAGATGTTGTGGTGGTCAGCTCACCTGCGGCAGGCCCGCGAGCTTGGCGTAGGACATGCCCTGCGGCACCACCATGGCGCCGACTGACAGGCCGGCCACCACATCGATCTGCACGGACAGGCAGTTGTATTCAGCAAGGCGCTATGTTGGTGACTTGATAGGGTGTGACAGCACCTGATGCATGTACATTGAGGAGGTTGTGGAGAATTACTGCATCGCTCGATCAGCCAGTGCACATGCAAGCCCCAGTGCTCGGTGCATAAATTGAAGGCTGTACAAAGAGAGGAGAAGATCGGAGGTGCGCACGATGAGGTTGCGGCGGACGTTGTACTTGCGCAGCCATGCGATGCAGGGCAAGAACACGGCTGCCCAGTCCAGGAAGCCGTAGGTGCTGTACTGCTGCTTCAGCGTGTGCGTGCGGTGGTTCAGGAACTCGCGGGCCTCGCCGCCGAGTGCCGTCGTCTCTGAGCCATCGCTGATCGGGTAGGCCACCTGAACAACGAGTGGCATTGTGAGGTGGGCGGCAGGAACAGGGCCGCCGAAATTTGACTCGGCATCAGTGGCAGAGATACCACGGCCGTGAAGCCAAGTGCCGGCGCGCAAGACATGGGCTGTGGCAGAGTAACAGTGTGCGAGAGGTGTGATGGCGCGTGAGTTGGTGCCATTATGTTGACAGCGCATTCGCGCCTTGTAGCGGCGGCGGACGTCATCGCTGGAGGTGGACGAGCTGGACGGGCGGACGACCTTGTCGTCGTCATTGCCCAGGCCGAGCCTGCGAGCGCACAGGGCAGCGAGGGAGTAAGCGAGTGTGTGGAGGTTGGCGAAGGTGTGGTATGCCCTGCAAGGAGTCTAGGGTCTTCCTGCCCATCTCCCTACAGTGGGCTGCCTGGCAGTAGACTGCGCGCTTGTTGCGCTGAGGCATCCTAATGCTGGAGCGCTCAAACGGCGGAGCCAGTGCTGTTTCCGGCCAGCTGGCTTCACGTTGCGGGGCCAGGCTGCAGGGACGGCTCGGTAAGTTCGTGATATTAACAGGCACGTGAACAGGCGAAGGCTGCCTTGTCATGAGACGATACATGCATGCCCGATGCGCCGTTGCTACGCATCGTGGCGGCGCCGCCGCGCTGGGCGCAAGGCACCCCGGGGCGCTCACAGATGTTGAAGAGCTGCGCCGCATGTTCCCCGGCAAACAGCGCAGCGCTGTGTGACTGGCCGGATTGTAAACGCTTCCCATACTCAACATCGGTCCTGTTCGAACAGCGCGCCTTGCCGTGCAGCCCGTGCACGAAGGGTCGACGCCCAACCCTCCGACATGGACAGGGTCCACAACGCGTCACAGGCGAACACAGTCTGCAAGAAGGACAGAAGAGACTGCCGATGTGAGGAGGGAGTGATCAAGCGCCTCACCGGCCAGCCATGGCGCCGGACGGGCGGAGGCGGAGGGCTGCCAGGTCTGGCGGCTGTCAAGTCTTGGGAGACGCGTCGTCCTTTAGGAGCGTCCCCTTCTTCTTCACGCGAGCTCGTGACTGTCAGGTTTCCCAATGCGGGAGACATAAAATGAAGAGATGACTTCCGCAATCTTCTTTTTGGGAGAGGAACATTCAGGCCACACGTGTTGGTGAGTGAGGGCAGACCTCTTTCAAGGGACTATCAGTCCAACTCCTGCAGGAGTAGGTTGGATAAGCTTGGGGAGAGAAGGGCCAATTTCGGCTGGCAGAACCGGGCTCAGACGGGATCAAACCGGGACCTGGACCTTCGGCATCGGACGTGATGTGTCTCAACAGCACTTGCCCTGCATCGGGGCTTTTCCCTCTCTCTGTTTCTGCTTTTCCTACGGCAATTTGTTTCCTCCCTTCGGATTCCATTCCATTCCCGCGAGGACGCGCACACGGGGCACGTTGTGCGGACGCGGTTTGTCCCAGTGGTAGAATTCGAGAACTGACGGACTTCCTCACAAAGCAGAAGCGAGGACTGCCTTCCCTGAGACGCCTCACTGAGTAGCTGTCTTTCTTCTCCTGCGGTGCTGTCTTCACGTCAGTCAGGTCAGAAGCCGTCATTGAAGAAGTCGCCCCGGTCAGCCTGTACGAAGGGCGGCGCGGCTGGAGCAGCTGAGGCGCAAAGGTCAATCCTGGCTTGGTAGGCGCTCCCACGGCTTCTTTCTAGCCGAATTGAGGCTTTGTCAGTTCCCCCTCACCAACGTGCCCAAACCTTGGGGGCACGTGCAATGCGGCGGCGGGGAGCAGTGAAGCAGGAGGAACTCAGGTCAGCAGCCAGTCGGATAGAGGAGAATCTGCAAGGCGTTGCTAGGGCTCGGCAGACTTGCGGCTCGATCGGCAAGCCCATTTTGCAGCTGCTGCCTCGCTGCGCATGTTACACGGCGGTCCTGCCAGCTGTTCACCGCTGCTGTGAGGCGGGCTCTTGTCAGGGCTTCTGCTGCACAACAGCTTGATCTTGCAGCCCCCCAGCCGCGTAGCACTCTCCGGCTCTGCGCAGCGCGCCTCGTTTGTCACCTGTCTTCAGACCGCCTGGGGACGCCTGCGGAGGTTTTCATCCAGTGCACGCAACTGATCCAACGGCACGGCGCCTCGGCGCTTGAGCTGGCGTCAGCAGGGGTGTCAGCCGTTCTGGGCGTCACAGAGTCATGCTCAGTGCCCTGCAACGTAAGCACGCTACAACGCTTGCAGCCCGCCAATGGTGTCCCATTCGCTGTCCGGGCCTGAGCTTTCTTCACTGCTGCTGTGCAGACTCGCCGCCAGCAGCCGGCTCCCGCCTGGTCACCGGACCGGCGGCACAGCACCATGCGGCACAGCACTGCGGTAGCGGCGGTTGCCGTGGCGTTCGCCCTGTCCTGCAGCCTCGCCTCGGCCGCCGAAGAGATCAGCTTCCTGCCCACGGCCGGGAAAACGAGCTTCAAGAACGTGAGCAACCTGCGCCGCCCTCTGCCGCACACCCACTGCACATCATGTCACTTGTGGCTCACCATCGCCCCAGCTTGCCTGGTTTTGCACACGGCGCTTGCAGAACGGACATATTAGTTGCAACTGTGCTTTATATCTGGTGTCGGACTTTCAGTTGTGCTCTGGAACTGCTGGCTTGACATTTTCCCCTTGACCCGGCGTCTGCAGGCGACAAATCAGAAGGGCCTCGAGGTGTGCCCTCATCGAATTCGCATTGAGGCTCAAATTTGCCATGGTTCAGTACTGCTGCATCACAGCTTGCGTGTCACTGGTGTGTCCTCTTCTCCTGGGCGTCGCTTCCATGACTGGTCTCCTTTGTGCTGCCCTAACATGCTCATCTCGACATGTCTGGCCTCTGCTGGCTGCAGACCTGGGCGGTGCAGACGACCTTCAAGGACCAGTTCCAGAGCGTGCAGTCCTGCCTGCCGGTGTCGCTGCAGTTCAACACCGCCAACAACGCGACGCAGACCGACTACAAATTTTCAGTCAACACCACCAGCCTCGAGTGCGCTCATCTGTCCCTTCCCGCCCGAACGATAGCTTTTTGGTCACGCTCCGAGTCTTGACTGCTCGGTGCACGAATACTTTCATGTGACAACATGGTTATGTGAAGATTGCAGGGGTGTGAAGTTGAAACCTGTACCTTGCTAGCATGAGAATCGGGTGCTGACGCCCATGTTGCTGATTGTCACCGCAGTCAGTCGTACAACCTGCACCCGTATGTCAAAAAGGGCGTCCTGACGCTTGCGCTGAACGGCACGCTGACCAGCTCTGACCTGGTTAATGTCACCGTCACGGTGCGACTTCAAAGATCATTTGCATCTATCAGTGTTGATGCAAAATCGCTGTCGCCTGCTGTCCCCTGCCCCGCCTGCTGTGCATGCTGGGCTTGCCCGCATGCGCCAGTCAGCTGTGCTGCTAGAGGGCTGTCCCTTGCGTGCCATGCTTTTAGTAGGGTGCATCTGCGCCGGTGCCAGCTTGCAGCTGTTCCGACGGCCTGTGTCTCGTGGCTGCTGCAGGTCCCAGACGCGCTGGCGTCCCAGATCGTCAACGTGACGGCGACGGGCCAGAGCTACATTGCATTCAACTTTAAAAATGTCACTGACACCGACACCTTCCAGGTAAATCTGCAGTTTTCAGCTTTCGTTGCACAAGACAATGCTGCAGGATGGGCAATCCATGTCCTCTGCTCGCTGGTGCTCCCTCGTGCTTTGTGTGTCTCATGCCGTTCTGCCCTGCTGACCTGCCCACTGCAGGGTGATCTACTTCTGAAGAGCCGCTCGCAATTTGATGCAGGCCCAGATCGCGGCGACGGGCGTGGTGACGCTGGTGCACAACCTGAAGAATCTGCTGGTGTACGCCAGCACGAACGGATCGGCGACGCTAGACGGCAAGCTGGGCAACGTCAAACTCAACTACGCCTCCACGCAGCCCGTCATTCTCACCAACGCCCAGACGGTGCGTGATTTCTACTGCTCAACATGACCTCCCTGTCTTGTATTGTTTAGACACAGCTCGCCGAAAACAAATCAGCAGCGCTCAGCAGCAGACACTAGGCCCCGTGCACCCCTTGTGCGATCTTGTTGACAAAACTGGCGCTGATGCAGTGTTGCGCCTCTGTCGCAGCTGACGCTGGCTAAGACCGGCAAGGGCTCCGTGTTCATCGGCAACATCACGGACACGGCCTACATCTCCATGGCAGGCACCGGCGCGGTTTCCGCAAACCTGACCAACAACGTCAACCTCATCCAGCAGGGTGAGTATCCACTGTCACCATCTCTCGTACTACATCTTCATACTCATCCCTCAGCATTCGCCAGTGCATTATGTGGCTGTCTCATGAGACCAATTACTTCGACCTGCAGTGTGGCTCTCAGCTGTGTCGCCGCTTTCTGTGCCGCTGCCTTTGCTTTGCAGTGCCAGGGTGAAAGGATGCGGCCAGGACGCCGACGAGGCTGGGGAGTCTTGTCACTGCCTCAACTTCAATCCAGATGCTGAAATCTTGACTCAAACATGCGCAGGCGCTGGTTCGGTGCTGCTTGGGCTGTATGGCACCGCTAACGTGACGTATGCGGGTGGAAAGAACTCCACCTTCTTCAATGGTGTCGGCACCAACGCCAACGTCCCTGCTACTGTCAACTACTTCAACTCGGGTGCGCATCGTGTGCAGGAGAGCAACATCCCATCTGCTGCATTTTCCTGCAGGTAGCATGTGCGCACTTTTGCGCACAGGTGCCGCTGGTCATCTGCCGCGGAGTCGCCAGATTCATCGACACGGGTCGATGGCAGTCTTGACGGGCAGCGCTGCTGACAGCAATATCAATCATTAGTAAGGATGTACATCCTCCTCATTTCTGCTGGCTCTGAAACCTCAATTCCTCTGGCGCAGGCAACGGCACGCTCATCTTCAGCGGCAACCTGCTGGCCAACGGCGTGCAGCCGCCGCCCGGCTCCTGCGTCAACGTGACCGGCTTCTCAAACAAGGACTGCAACGACACCGCTGTCATCGCGGTGCCCAAGTTCCCCGAGTTCCCGCCCAAGCGCCCACGCTGCAAGGGCGGCGACTTCGTGCTCAAGAGTGCGCGCTTTGCTCCCCTTCCATATCGTCACTTTGACGATACCTTTCGTTATTTGAAGTGCTTCCTCGCGTGTGTGCCTAGGTGCCAACCCATCTCTGTGTTCAGGCTCTCTTTGTGCGGCTCCCATGCATCATCCGCACTGCTGCAACTCTGCATGATAGCGACATTTGACTGCCAGCACAATTCAGGGTTCCACCTGGCTCGCCCAAGCCTCCCTTGTGCTGCCATGGCGCTGCTGCACCTGCCGCCCCGCAGACAGCGAGCAGTGCTGCGCGATGCCGAAGGATGCCAGACCCATATCTCTTCCTCACTGACTGCCAATGTCGATCTTGACTTGCAGACAGCGAGCAGTGCTATGCAACGCCGAAGGAGGGTTACCAGTGCAGGACGACGCCGCCCGTCAGCGGCGGCTACAAGTTCCTGCTGGTGCTAGGCATCATTGTCATCGGTGGCCTGCTCGTCTTCGTCAATGGCTTGTAGAGCGCTTGGCTTGTAGCGCGGCTCGTCACACGGGCGGGGGGTGCAACACCCGCCTGGTGCAGGGTGCGGGGGGTGCAATACCCACCTGCTGCCTCGTCGTTCTCTGGCGCAATCGCCAAGGGATACGAGCGAATCGCGGGGGCCAGCTGAAGTCAGCCGAGCATTCGAAGTCCGGGCATATCTTTCCACCATCAATAATGCATGATAGAGCCTCCCGTGCGCACCCTTGTGCTGGTGTTGCGGCGTCATTTGATGCAAATGCGAAAGTGCGGGACTAGCACACGGTTCGTTCGTCAAGTCTCGGGGAGAAACTTTCACATGGTTTGCTGTTATAGGACACCTATGCGCCGCCATGCAGCGACGCAGATATCGGGGCTGTGTGCTCCATCCCTTTCAATTTCATTTCGCGGCGAGATGTCGTCTTTCAGTGGGTGTGCGGACGTCGCAAGCTCTGGGGTCGTCGTGAACAACTGTTGCGCATGGAACGCGGCGGAAACACAAGTTCATGTAAACATCATGAGCACACCAGGACATTATTCTTCACTGAGCTTCGACCTCGAGTCCCATCACACAACTGATCTACGGCATGGTTGCCTGTCTTCCTGCTGCCTACCTGAACCTTGAGCTGAGAGCTGCAATACTCAAGGCGATTACATTACACATACGCACACTACTTTTCGTTGCTGAATAGTCCTGGCTACTGTGACTGCAGGCGTGTTGAATGACACTCGCCACCGTCTCATTCGGGTTCCACTGCAGACTGAAGATTCTCAGCAGGTAGAAATAAAAATAAAAGGTACACTGTGCATACTCTGCGCTGCTACTCTCGCAGACCCCGAGCCCTCATTCATTCCTCAGGCGTCCATGTCGGCTTCGAGGCACATCACGTCGTCCGCCGCATCATCCGAGTTCGCATCTGCGGCGCTGGCCGCCATTGACGGCCCTGCACCATCATCGCCAACTGTGGCGGCTGCAGCCGCGGCCGCCGCCGCAGCCGTCTCGCCGCTCTTGGCCATCACGTGGACGAAGCTGACGACCGGGCAGGCGGCGACGGCAACCGCCCGCGCCGCATCCGATTGGCTGCCGCCGCCATCCTGCGGCATGAAGGTGTATCAACAGTGCGAAATTGAAAATACACTGCGCGTGTCGTTATCAACTGCTCAGCCCAGGAAGGTTTATGCACATCGCATTTGAATGTCGGGCTTATGCGGCGTGGCAACGTCGATCAGCGTTTGTGAACGAAGGCCTGTGCAGCATGTAGCACACTAAACATGCATGCGATGACGTGGCGTGGCCAGCTGCCAGCGGGCCGCCGCACCTGCCAGTCACCGCCGCCGGGCAACTTGGCCAGCAGGTCGTGGGTGTCGCAGTCCGTCTGCGTGTTGAGGGAGAACAGGTCCCGCAGCTCCTCCCTCGTGAAGCGGCTGGCCCCCTGTAAAGGAACAGAAGTTCAAAACCATCATTCCATAAGAACATTGTCATATGTGCTTCACTGGGAGAACAGGTCCCTACAGCTCCTCACTCGTGAAGCGGCTGACCCCCTACATGAAATGAAAATAAGTAAGTGACGTATGAATATTACTGTCTAAGAAAGATGGGACAGAGGTTCCGCGGCTCCTCCCTCGTAAACCGGCTGGTCCCCTGCGACATCCCCATCATCAAATGAATGTCACCGTCTGAGAAATCATCGGACAGAGATGCCGCAGCTCGTCCCTCATGAGCCGGCTCGCCCCCTGAAACACCCAGATATGGGTGGGACATAGATATCATGTTGTGAGACATAGATTACATGTTGTGAGAACCCAACATCGCTGGGAGAACAGATGCCGCAGCTCCTCCCTCCCGAACCGGCTTGCTCCCTGCCGTATGCCGAGGGCACAGCACGCAATCTCTGCCATATATCGATCAAAATCTCAAGCCGTCCATGCCAGACAGACGAGACATGGACTCTGCGTCATCGCGCTGCAGCTGCCGGCTCAATATTACTATTCAATTATGGAGCTGAGATCTCATAATCGAGCGGTGAGGCACACAACACACGCCGGCAGGGCATGCCGGCACACAGATGACATTTGGGTAATGTCAGGATGCAGACCAGAAAGAAAAAGAGACTCGCCTTCTTGGCACCCTGCTCCTGCTGCATGGCGTCGGCCAGCTCCCCTTTCATCAGCTGCCGCTGGTAGATCTTCTCGTCGATGGTGCCTGCAGGGATTTGCACGGCATTTACCTGACCACGACCAGCGGCAGACATGGTGGTGGCTGCCCCCTGCCTTTCGCAGAAGTAGGCAGAGGCATCATGCCGCATGTGTGGGCAGTGCTCTGCGGACAGCATAGCACCAGCCTTCGCTGGACTGGCATCCAGCACTGAGGAATCTGTGCTCGTAGGACAGCAAGAGGAATAAGCAGGGCGTCAGGCGTAGTAACTAGCAGCTGACGCACCCGTCGTCAGCAGGCGGTAGATGAAGCACGGCTTCTTCTGACCGTCGCGCCAGATGCGCGCCATCGCCTGCGTGCAACACCAGCTTGGTGTGTCCAGTCCGGGACAGGTTGAAAGGCGGCGGTCCGCGCAGCGGCGATGAGGTGGCGGCCCGCAAGGCCAGAAGGTGTCACACAGGACCTTTGGCAACCATTTGGAACCTGTGTCGCATCAGACATGCAGCCGCTTCACAGGTGCACCTGCTGGTCCAGCGCGGGGTTCCAGTCGGTGTCGAACATGACCAGGTGGTTGGCGCCGATGAGGTTGAGGCCCGCGCCGCCCGCCCGCGTCGACAGCAGGCACACCTGCAGGGTGATATCGGATTTTGTTTGTTGTGTGTTTGGTTTGTTAGATTTTTTGTTAGATTTACAGTTTCCACATATATTCCACCTTGACAAAATTTTACTGGAGTAATGTGTTCTATTATTCTGTGGGAATCAAACTTTTCACATATGTTTTATCCAGCGTGCACGCTGATGAGATTGAGCCCCGCGCCATCCACCTGCGTCGATAAGAGGCACACCTGCATGCAAACGCTGACCGCTCGACTGCGTTCTCACACTTGGCATGCCCTCACACACTCAGTACGCCCCGTGAACAGTGCAACCCCTGGAATCGGGAGGAACTTCCGTCAGGCTCGTTCAAATCGTGCATTAAGTCAGTAAGATGTCATGCGCGCCGTGCAGGCAGCCATGGGCAGATGTCGGGCACATCGTGCACACAGCCAAGGTTTAGGCAGCGGCTACCACATTCAGCTGCAATGATCAATCAAACCGCGTGAAACCTCAACACACTCGGACGGGCGTGTGCTGCGAGTTGAAAGTGTTGACAACGTCCTGGCGGCCCTCCACCGCCGTGGCGCCGGAGATTCTGCAGGTGGGCAGGCCCAGGCATGCGCACAGGCCGCCCACGATGTCCAGCGCCGCCGTGCTGTTGCTGACCACCACCACTCGGTCGTCGCCCCCCAGCAGCGCCTGCAGCAGCGCCTCCAGACACGCCAGCTTGCCTGCGGGAATGCACTCAAATTCGGTAGACGTTCTGTTGGCTGATTCTAATGAAAGATGCAGGAGCGGATGCTGTTGCCAACCACCACAACCCGGTCTTCGCCGCCCCGCAGCGACTGCAGCAGCGCCTCCCAGGCACGCCAGCTGGTTCAGGGACTTGGGGAGGACGGCCATGCACTTGAGTCGATGGATGTGAGGAAGCAGCGCTGATGCTTGATCGTCAGGCTTCTGCACTTGTTCGCGAAGCAGCAGGCTGGAGCGGCGATGCTATCGCTACAGCCTGCTGGTGCGGGGTGACTGATAAAGTATTGTGGGCTGCTCTGGCGCGGCCAAGACGAATGAAGGCAGCACCCTGTTTTTGAGTTGTTAGTCGTGACAGTCGAACGCACCCGAGTCCGCCGGCGCCCCGGCGACATGGTCGGCAGGGAACAGGTCGTCCAGCGGCTCGGCCTCCGCGGCAGCGTCGTCGCCCTTCTGCCGCAGCATGTCCGGGTGATTGCACACCTGCGCAGTTTGGACGACAGCAGTCGCTTCTGTTGCAAGGTCGGCGCCGAGATTTCCATGCCAGCAGCACACATGTGGCAGACCGTGCCAAGCCACGTTGTGCGCCTCTGTCCCTAGCACCAAGAGGTGAACAGTGGCTCGGCAGAACTACATACCCCTTAAAAGCTGTCAGGTCCTTGTACGATTCGCGTATGGTACTGCAGAGCCCAACATGGACGCGCCACACCTTCTTGAGCTTTGTGATGGAGGTGAGGATGCAGCTGCCATCGGAGGTGCCGCTGGCCGACAGCAGGCTGGTGATCGCCCGCGAGTTCAGGATGTGGCGGTACAGCTTGACCTGCACGCAGCATCAGGACGTTGTAGGGTGTAGATCAGCGCAAAGAATATGGCAGCCTCTTCCTTCTGGAAGCATCTGCCACCAGACACCAGCTCAGAAAATGAAATTGTCAGCTGTCTGGGAGCTCCAGTTCCTGGTGTCAAGTATTCATATAGGCATTAACGACTCATGCCGGCCCAGGGCGGCAGACCTGCAGCAGCGAGGGCCGGCAGAAGACGGTGAAGGTGGTCTTGTCCGGCAGGAAGCGCTGGTTGATCTCGGAGGTGCGGCGCAGCAGGAAGCCGTCGATGCGCCGTTGCATCTCCCTGCATTTGGTGGCACCAACGTCGACACTTAGCAGCAGACGTGTACCGCTGGAGCACGATTGCCTAGTGTGGGACGCAAGTCTGCGGACCGAGGAAGCGCAAATGCAGTCAGCGGAACGTGTTGCTGTGGACTGGCTTTGACTAGTATTCCACTTCAGCCCGATCCCTTCCACTGCTCGAAAGCCGCAGAGTAGCAAAACATCATGTTGAGCGAGACTCACTGGGAGCGCTCGTGCCCAAGCTCCTTGTCCTCATCGCTCGCGCCGCGGTCGCGGGAGCGCGTGATGACGTCGCCATACACACGCTTGAACTGCGACAGGCTAGTCGCCAGGCTGCAGAGCACAGGAGCGGCGCCTTCTTGAAAACAGCCATGAAACGTGCTCTGCAACAGATGAAAGTGACATGTGACCAGCGCCAGCGGAATCTGGCACGCTCATCTCATGTTTCACAGCGCGGTTTGTCCCACCTGCCGGGATTGACAAAGTCCACGAGCGCAAAGTACTCGTCCATGTTGTTTTGCAGCGGCGTGCCTGCGAGGTGGTCGTTCAGCAAGTCACAGTCAACTCTGGACTGGGAATTTCATCGCGTCCAGCAGAAGGCTGTCATGATGGAGGAATAGCAAACACGAGTGACACAGCATGCAGAAACAGCGTCAGCATAAGCGTCAGCATGAGAGATAAGCAGACGAAGATATATCTACTCAAATGCCGCACCCGTCAGGAGGATCCGCCGTGGGCAATCCAGTGCCAGCAGGGCATCAATCGTCTTGTTGCCGCCCGAAGACTTCAGCCTGCAGGAGTGAGGGACATTTTGCAAACAGCTGTGCATGCCGAAATATGTGCTGGGTATACATGCAGCATGGTGCGGCATTGAATGTACAGTACACACCTTCAAACCAGGTGCCAGAGCATCGAACATGTCCTTCTATGACATCAAATTGATGAGGGCTATAGATGGTGGTTAAAGCCCGAGGTAGACTACCTGTGGCCCTCGTCGCAGATGAGGATGTCGCAGTTGCCCTTGAGGTCCTTGCTGAACTTGCGCACGGTCTCGTACGAGATCACGCACGCCCGGAACACCGTGCCGAACTTGAAGTCCTGCGGCGTTTTGCAGCACCTTGCCTTCATATCGACCGCATATGACGCCTCATATGGCTGGCAATGCGCTAGCCGCAGCATGCAGTTGTAGAGGTCCAGGCCGCGCAACAACGAACAGATCCGCACCAATACAACCCCTGGAGTTAGCTCACCTGGACCTGCTGCTGCGCTTGCGCCCCCGCTGCAATGACCATCACCTGCAGCATGCAAAGTCAAGTTCGATGCCTCATCAGGCCCCTTGCAAGGTCCACAGCCGCACAATGCAGGCGTGCACATTCATGTCAGCCGCTCTCGCACCTTGAGGCGCTCGTTGCCGAGCCACTTCTTGGCCTCGGCGGCCCAGTTGGCGCACAGGCTGGAGGGCGCAACAATGACGACCTGCATGCAGAACAGTATTGCACTTATTTCAGCTGTCGGTGCCTCGCAATCTTGAGTCTAACATTAGTCAAAGTGATCATGCGGAGACTATGGCCCAACTCAGAGCCTGGCTGCAGAGAGCCCGCACCTTGCCCGCGGCGGGGCGGCCCGCCGGCCCTTGCCGCAGCGCCGTCCACACCAGCGACAGCACCTGGAGCGTTTTCCTGCACAATTGACACCGCACACTTTGCCGTCAGCCCCAAGTCGGAGCCACTTGCGATCGGTCTGCTCCTCCTGCCGCAGCAACCAAGTGCAGCGCGTGCATGCAGGCGAAAGTGCCAGCGTCCATACAAAACAAAACCCTGAAAGCTCACCCGAGGCCCATATCGTCGGCCAGGATGGCGCCGAGGCGGTTGGCGTCGCGCAGCCCCATGGTGCACTCGTACAGGAATTTGACGCCCTGACGCTGGTGGGGCCGCAGGTGCCTGCATTCACGGAACGGCGATTGAGGTGCAGTGGGGCTCAACTGATGTGGGCATGTGCCGTTCAAGCGTGTCAAAGATGCGCCACACCGCTGTTCTCAGCACATCCAATATGTTTGAACACGGTGTTCGCGATGTGCCAGCAAGCGGCTGCATGACTGCGCACGCACATGGCGGCTGCGTGCACGCAATGAAGGCTGCATGTGCAGGCAGAAAGAAGTGTCACCTGCAGAGGTAGGGGTCCACGACGATGGGCACCACTGGCCGGCGGCCGGCGGCGCCGGCCTGGCCGCCGCGCCACTCAGCCTCATTCAGCACCAGCGCACCCTCTGCCTCTGGGCTGTGCAAGCCCTGTAGCGGGACAACCACAGGGTTGCATTTAAAACCCTCAGTTGGTCAGACTAGGGTCCGTGACTCGCTGCAAGCACTGTGTCTGCAGTCGAGCAATGCCTTAGAACACGGTGCAGCATGCAGGATATGCACCTGCGGCTGCACTGGCGGCTGCGCGCTGCCAGCAGCGCCGCCGCCGAGCACAGTCTTGAAGGCCCTGGAGGATGCGCCGGCGCCGGCCGCGGCAGGCGCCAGCCTACTGGGCGATGCTGACTTGGCGAAGCACGAGCCGGACCTGCAGTGTATATCACAAGCATGTACCGGAGCTTACCATACTTGCACACTTCTGTTTCAGCATTTCAACTTGATTTGAATGATAGCTCACTCAAGCTGTTAGGTGAATGATCTGCCACCGCAAGCATTTTTAGCGCGCCTGAACTGCTGCGCATCGATGCACGAGTCGACCTCCAGCTCCATGCTATTGAGGGAGATCTCTGCGCCTGGCGGCATGTTGTATGAGTTGGCCACCCGCGACTTGGTTACGACTTTGCCCTCCTGCGTGTTGCATGAGCAGGTTCACATCAATCTAAAGCATAGACATCGATCGGACTTGCATGCAAGCTTACGACACGTGCATTTGCCGGGGACGTGCGGCAATGCACTGGCATCAGCCAGGAGTTGCATGCTGCTATCAGGTTGCAAATGATGCACACCTCGTTGTATAGCATGCAGATGCCGTCGCTGGTGACCTGCAGGATGCCTGCGGAGCTGACAGGCCTGATCAGTACCATGAGCATTGCGGAGGTCAGCCTGTGCCGCAGACACACACATGCAACCCGTTGAATGAAGCGCAGCGAAGCAAGGATGGCTCACCGTCTGAGAACGTCTTGTTCTGCCGCTTCTGCGTTTTTGAAGCACAATCCCTCAGCTCCATGCCTCATGAGCAGCTGCTGACAGCAGAATGGGTACGACGCCGGCCAGATGGCGTGTGTTGAAGCGCGCACCTTGTTGGACTTTTTGGTGTACAGGACGGTGAAGTACTGCGCCTTGTCTTCTGTTGCACTGCCTGCTGCCGGCTTGGCTGCTGGCTTGCTGGCTCCCACTCGCTGTGTCAGGTTTGCCCTCGAGGCCAGAGGCTGTGTGCTCTTGGCGGCAGCAGCAGCACCGGCCATCTTCGGAGGCACGAACCGGCGTTTGACTGACGCTGATGCAAGCCTCATGCCAGCAGCCGGCTGGCTGTTTTCTGCGTCCTGGTCTCTGGCATCCTCATGACCTGGAGCGTCCTTCCTTTTGCCTGCAGCGCCCTCCATGCCTGCTCGCGCTCTGCTGTCAATCCAGTGCAAGAGCAGTTTGCGTGATTTGCTGTATCAAGCGAAGTCGGAATGGCTGAGAAACTGATCAATGAGGGGGGCAATCATGCTGCGCGTGACATGCTCAGCAGAGTACCTGACCAATCAAAATTCGCGCTTCATGCACACTGCAGCATTTTGCCCGGCGGTGCTTCAAACTGGTTGAGTCGATGCTCGGTGTTTAATGCACGGCAGCATGCGCGTGCAGCGTTGAACGTTGTGTGCAAAGCTGAGCGTGAGACCCACAGATGCGGCGCCGCCATGGCCGAGTGCGCAAGCCGCACAACTTGCCTGGCAGGGACATAGGGACATGCGCGTGCACTGCCGGTCTGAATGCTCAAAGCAACCATTATTTGCGATCTGTGGAGTTGGCGACACAGCATCATGGAACCCACGTTGGAACAGGTTGCACCGCTCTTAGCTTGCCCTAACCCTAAGGTCATTCTATAAATGCACGCTGCCGCAACACCAAACAGGAAGCGATGTCACCCAAACCCTCCTCTCAAGACAGAAACTAGTGAGAAGTCAAGACAGAAACACCGCAATGACGAGCAGCACCATGGCCACGACCGAGTAGCGCGCGGCTGCAGATATGAGCGCCCAGCAGACCACCAGGATCTTCCATAGCACGTTGCCAGCAGCCAGCGTCAGCACCGCCGCCAGCGCCACCGCCAGGACATTCTGTGCGATTGCCTCGGGATTCGTCGGCTCCTGCGGACACGCGCCGGCTCGCCTCAGGATGCATTCCAGATGTGCCGCTGTAGCTTCCTTGGGATCAGGGTAGGCTCGATGCAGGTCTGGCAGGGTCGGTAGCAGAGTTGTCAGCAGCCCAACTGCGCACAAGAGTGCGCAGCAGCTATGGCTTCAACGAGGAATCTGTGTGAGTCTCGTCATCCCCTGCCAAGGTTAAATGATGCATATGCGCTTCAGCTCGCCAACCTTGCGTTCGGTGACACAACACAGAAGATGGAGTGTGCATGCCTCTTTGATGTATGCATGCCTCTGAGTTGGGAAAACGAGCAGTTTCCAGTGTGCAAGGAGGCTGTGCGGGCCCACCTCTGCTTCCGGCCAAATCTGCGGCACCTCGCGCTGCTCGTCGCCGTTTCCGACCGTCTCCCAGCCGGCGCCCCAGGAGGTGTCTGTCAGGTCCTCGCTCCAGAGGTCTGTTGACCGCCCCGCGTCGCCGCGCTGGCTGGCGGCAGTTTGCAGAGGGTGCAGATGCCGCCCGCGCCGCCGTTGCCGGTGGTGCAGCTGCGACGACGCTCGAGGCGCTGCCGAGCAGGCCGGCGAGCTGCCGCTGGGGTCGCGCTGGCGGCAAATGAAAGGAGCTGGCTGCGGCACCGCGGTTGCCGCCGCTGTCGATGACGGGCAGGCTTTCTGGCCGCAGGCCTGAGCCTGCATAACATGCATGATGCGGCCGCAAGGCTGCAATCCCAGTTGGAGGGCCACAGGCCAGTTGCTCAGCTGGCAACAACTTCAGTCTTTATTGGTCACCGATGGCCCGGTGCTTCTCGACCTCTGCTCTGTCGCTGCGCCTCCAGCAGCCTTCAGGCATGCAGATGTACAGAAGTGAGCCGATGTCGCCATCTATGCTGGAATGAGTAACTGGTCCTGCAGCTCGGAGCTCGACACTGGGGTTTTTTAAGGGTTTTAGGATTTTTTACTGCCGCGAAGACGCGCGGCTCAACATCGAGACTGCTTTTGATCCCGATTCGAGGACTTGCCTTTACGTTGTATCTGTTTTATTCCTATTGGACTTTCAGTTGCTGTCGCTGTGGAAGGGACTTCTGAAAGTGGTGCAGTTTCGACGCGATGCTGCACGTCGATTTGCTCAAGCGGGTGATTTAGAAACCGTGCGGTGACCGTGCGGTTGCGAAACATATAATCGTTGAACATCAGACATGCAGGAATGCGGTGTCTGTCAACACATTGTCGCCTCGATGGCAATCTCTAGATAGACAGCGCCAGGCTGCGTCGGTCAGGGCGGGGATTCAGCTGAGTCGTGCGGTCAGGACAGTGAGCAGCGGAAAGATCTCCCGGGATCATAGATTCGATTCTCGCACATCACAAACATCCCCAGCATGGCGAACGCCGCCGCTCAACGGCTCCAGCGGGACGGCAGGGAGTTCCGCCAGCTGCAGGACATGCTCCACAAATCCCAGGTGCGGCAACAGTCTGATCAGCAGGTTACTCCTCGTCACTGACTTTATGAGCGTGGACAGCGGGCACTGCAGGCCATATTCAGCGCAACCTGTCAGTTCAACACCTGCAAATCGCGGGCGCACTGTCGCACATGCAGGCGGCCGCACAAAATGCGCTGCTGCGAGCGGAGCAGCTGGAGCGGGAAAAGGACGCGCTGCGCAAGTCCGAGGTGTCGCTGCGCGCCGAAATGGACGTCATGCGACGATGTCTCGGCCAGGCAGACGCGGTGAAACTTTTGTTCTTGGTAATGTTAGTGCGTTGTTTCGCTCTCCGCTCAAGCGGTTGCTGCCTTATCTTCATCCTGATCAATTCAGGATCGCTCGTCAGTGACAGATCCTCTGCGTTTATGTTACTGCGGTGTGGAGGCGCACAGAAAGCGAAAGAGGATGCACGGAGCATGGACAGTATGACCAAGGACCGTGACCGGCTGGCGCGCGAGCTGGCAGCTTGCAGCCAGAAGCTTGCCGCGGCGGCGGCAGCGGCGGCAGATCAGGCCAAGGTCATCACCCAGAACACGGTGCAGCACCAGCAGGTGTGTGAAGTTTGCTACCTCGCTCTTCAGCTCAACGTCAATGGCTCTGTTTGTCCAGATCCGCCATGCCCTTTGGGCATTCAAAATGCGGCAAAGGCAGCCAGATTGGTATTTGTTGCCCTTCCAATGTCTCCTGAGGCTGTATTCGATGGCAGATGGAGGAGCAGCTGCGGTTGGCGGAGGTGCAGCTGAAGGGCGCGCAGCACGATGCGCGCGTGCTGCGGGCGGGCGCCCAGGACGCGGCCGCCATGCGGCGCGAGATCGCCACCCTGGAGCAGGACCTGGCTCAGGTGAGCGACTACACTAAGCGCGGCTGTGGCGCCACAATCAAATGAGGCCCGTCTCTGCATGGCGCATCACAGCAGCAGTCTCCACCAAAAAAAACACAGTTTGTAGCGCTTGCTTGAATGTGAGCTGCATCCACTGAAAGCAAGATTTGCGGCAATATCCTCTACTCGATGTGAGGCCGTGACACTGAGCATCCGCACATGCTAGATGGTATCGAACGTTTGCAGAAGTGCTGATTCTAAATATACATGTTACTGGAACATTGCAGGAGCGCATAAAGGCGCATGCGTACGGTGAGGAGGTCGAGCGGCCAATGAATGTGCACAGGTGGCGCCACCTGGAGGGCGCCGACCCCGCCGCGCACGAGCTGCTGCTGCAGACGCAGGCGCTGCAGCGCCGCCTCATCACCATGACGGAGGTGGGTGACGCAAGTCTAAAGTTTACTTGGCGTCTGTGCTTGGCAGTGCCAGACAGCAAGATGTATCGAGCTGCTGCTGCAGGCGCAGGTGCTGCAGCGCCGCCGCTTCGCCATGACGGAGGTGCGTCATGTCCTCAGCTGGCGCTCCATGGGAGTGCACATGCGCGTCTGTGCTCAATTTCAAGCTGCATTAGCAAGTGGTCGTGTGTGCCTTGGGTAACAACAAATCTCCGAATGCAAAGGTGCCGGGCCGCAACCTTCCGAGCTGCTCGCTCGTGTTAGCAGGTGAACATGCAGAGGGGTGCAACTGTAGGAGAGCGCGGCACACCGTCACGTTCGCTCAAGAGATTCCACATGTGTCAATGTGGCGCTGAAGCAGGTCAATCTAGTGTTTATCAGGCGGACGTGGAGAAGAGGATGCAGCTGTCGGAGCGTGTTGCGCTCTTCATTCTATCACAGTCGGCGTGGCACTGACGACAGCAGTTGTGTGAATCCAACAGGCGAACGTGGAGAAGGGGATGCAGCTGACGGAGCGCGCAGCGCTCTTTGGCGAGCTGCAGGCGCAGCTGGCGGCGCGGCCCGGGCAGGAGGCCCTCACCCGTTTGTGCAAGGCGCAGGTGATGTGGTTCGTGCCTGCACAACCTGCTGCATGTCATGTGCTGCGTGTCATATGTGTGCATGTCACATACAGATACAAATACATGCTGCTGGGGGAAGGGTCATCGCAACCTGCAATGGGATTTCCAGACAACCCAACCACTTAAGGCGCAGTGTTCGATAACAAAATTTCTTATGCACACAGGGCAAGGCGGCAGCGCAGGCTAAGCAGATCAAGGCGCTCACCGCAGAGCTGCGAATGCTGCGCAGCGGCAGTTCGGACGGCAGCATCAAGGCGGCAGCTCCTTATGCGACGGTTTGCGCATCCCACGGCAGCTTCGACACTCCAGAGCAGCTGCCGTGCAACGTTCCAGATGCACTGGCAGCAGCGGCTGCGGCGCCGCATACATCGGAGTGCCTGGACGTCGACGCAGAGAGCAGGCGCCAGACTGCGCTTTCAGTGGGCAGCAGCAATGCGCGGCCGGCGCAGCAGGCAGGCGCTGAGGCTGCCGGCAGCAGCTGGGACCAGGCGGCGCAGCAGCCATGCGCAGATGACGAAGAGGGTCGGAGAAGTGGTGGCAATGAGCTGCCGGAGCAGCAGGCAGACACCAACACAGCAGCCAGCAGCTGGGACGGCAGCTGCGATCAGGCGGCGCAGCAGCCGTGCACTGCAGCAGACGGTGATGATGAGATGTGTATGCCATGTGCTGACGGCACCCACCTCAGCAGTGCTACGGCGGACCCCGAGGCTGCTCCAGCTGCCGCAGCTGAGGGCTGCGCGGCTGAAGACTCCGAGCTGGATGCATGAGCATATGAGGGTGATGATCGGAGTGAAAACACACTGCCTGCGACGGCTGCTGCTGCCAGCGACGGGGACGATGGTGGAGCAGTGGCTGCCTGTCCTTGATGAGGACGTCAATGCTGCAGAGTGGCAGCCAGATGCTCGATTTGTGAGCCAGGCATGCACGAGTTGCCGCCGCAAGATGCTGCCGCCACAAGCAGTGAGGAGGAGCAGGAAAAAGTAATATTTTGAACAGAGGCTTCGTAAAAAGCAGTTGATGCACACAGACCGCCTGAGCGTGTGCCCCGTCTGGGAATTTGGTCCTTGGTGTGGCGCATTGCAGAGGGCAAGCGTGTTCATGTGTTTACAAGTCCATTGTCAGCTAGAGGATATCATCCACAGTGCGCACTGCAGCGCCTGCCATCTCGGGCAGGCCCAGTATCAAACCAAGCGCTTCGTTCATGGCCCTGGCACCGTTCCTGTCTTCCGAGCCTCGGGGCCGCGCAGCCGGCATGCTGCGCAAGCTGCAGCACGCCGCGCACTTTGAAAGGATTTAGGGTTTTGACGTTGCTTTCAGACGACCTGGTACTCGTCTGTGGAGAGCAGCGTCGTGTACGCGTACTTGACGGGTACCCCTGTGTCGTTTGACGTCACCGACAGCACCTGCACATCCACGAAACGCCATCATTTCGAGTAGGTTCATTCTGAGGTATTCAACGAGTCAAACAGGCAATTGATGCCACACACAAGGACGCGGAGTCAGGCGTTGCCGGGGACACTCAAAGAATTTGCATTGGATTCACATGTGCCCAACATACGTTGCCGGGACTGCATCTGGTTGATGTGACAGCGCGGCATTGTTTAGGGTTTGTAGCCCTGTCCTGGCAGACGCACCTGGATGTCGCACAGCGTCTTTGTGGCGGTGAAGTTGACCTCCACTGGGAAGAAGCTGCTCGAGTCGCACGCCGGCACCTGCACCACCGCAACATCATGAACGTCAAAACCTGAATGGCATGTAAGAGCAATACTGCACTGATGCCAGCGCACGCACAGCCGGACGCAGCCGCTACCTTGGCGGCGCGCCGCAGACGAGATGCAGATGTGCATCTCAAGGTCAATTCTCAGCAACCATGTATATACCCTCATGTCCTTTTCAGCCTTTGACCTTATAAGGCAGGGCACACGCCAAGAGCTCCAGGTTCCGAATGCGATAAGCTACATTCATGTGAATGCAGGATGCTGTTAGGGGTTAGGGAGCATGCATTTAGGGTTCAAGGCGCACGATGAACTCCATCGAGCCGGTGCGGTTCTGGTCGTCCACCAGGTCGATAGTCCACAGCATCGTCGACCGCCTCGAGTCGTACCGCCAGTCCCCGTCTATCTGCGACAGCCGGGACAGAGCGCAAGAGTCAGAAACCAGGGCCAGCACAGCATCAGCAAGCTTCGGAGACCGCCTCGAGTCGTACCGCCGGTCCCCGTCCATCTGCGACACAGGGGTCAGCCGTGATGAAGCGGGACGGCCGCGCTGCCAGCGGACTGCTGACCGCCAAGTCTGCCCGGCGTCGTTCTGTGGGTCACATACCGCGACGTCAATCCACCGTCATGCTGCAGGCGCAACCTGGGCATATTTGCTGCCCCAACGAGAACGAAGGTGTTGACGGAGTTGCAGAAACACTGCCTATGCCACCACGGAGCAGATGCCGCGGAGCTGATGCTGCGGAGCTGATGCGCACCGAATTGACTTTGGGGGCGTGCGCCAGCGCGGGCAGCGGGATGGCGATGACGACCGTCTGCAGGTCGAAGGCCTCTGTCGCCTCGTACTCGATGTTGACGTAGCTCTCCGCGCCGCTGACGGAAGGCCAGCAGTTGATGGACAGCGGCGCCAGCGAGTCGTCCGTCGTCTTCGCGCCAGAAAAAGGGGTGCCAGATGAATACATGGGAGCGGATGCCAGGAACAGTGTGTGAACAATGGACGCTCTAAAGACAGTTTGACGCTGGGCCCCAGCAGGTTGACGGACAGCGAGCTTGTCCGTCGTCTGCGTGCTAGAAGGGGCGACATACATAAGGGAAATTGAAGAGGATGACAGCAACACAGCATGGACAACGGAGTAGTTAACCTTGCTGACCCCTAGTGGGTTGGCGGACAGCGGCGACAGCCAGTCATCCTTGTCAGTGCACCAGGGGTCGAAATGCAGCATACGTCTACTGAGAGCCTCGAGGCTTTTGCCCATGCAACTGCAGCGCCAATGGAGGCAGCGCACAGGCGCACACCGCCATGTGTTAGACTTCGTTCCACTGCACACCAGAAAGCTTGTCTTAACAGGCGCCGGAGGTGCAGCAAGCAGGTCCAGGAGACCCGCGGCCGCACCTGCAGGCGCCACTTGAGGATGCCGAGGGCGCTGCCAGTGGGGAAGGGGCGCGAAGGGTCCTTGAGGCCCAGCACCCCCTGCGCGCTGTACGCGGCCTTGTCGATGTTGGGGTGCGTCTTGAACTGGTAGCCCGCGTTGGCGCCGCTTGCCGTCGCCACCCGGATGCACGTCGCCTCCTCCGCTAGCACCTAGGGTGAACATTTGAGTTCTCAGAACAAGGAGTTTGTCTTGAACTGGTAGCCCGCGCTGGCGCCGCTCGCCGTCGCCACCCCGGATGCGCGTCGCCTGCTCCGCTAGCACCTAGGGTGAATACATGAGTTCTCAGAACACACTCTTTTTCATGAACTGGCAGCCCGCGCTGGCCGTGGCTCGTCGTCGCAACCTGGATGCGCGCCGCATCCTCCGCCAGAACCTGAGACAAAGGTACAATTGAACAGACCGTAAGCTGTCGTTTAGCATCTGCTGAAGAAGATTTATTGGTTACGGCGGAGTGATGTGGGGAACCTTCAATCTGGCTGGAGCACCTTGCAGTGCAGGGCTAGCCATATCGACCAGTAATTGAGTCGCGCAAAGAGGCAATTGAGCAGGTGTGTGGGCACCCCCTGCACCTCAAATGCCTGCGCAACATGTGTGCTGCACAAGAACTTCTCCCTGCAGCACTACTGGTTAGGGCACATAGGGTCGGGATGTCCTGGCACAGATCCGGGAGAAAAGGCGGTTTGGACGCCTTGATCCTCTCCGTACTGACCTCGTCACACGGCTGTTGGAGGGCAGGGGAGAGTCCAAGTAGCACAGCATCATCATGCACAAGAGCGTGCTCACCATGAGGGACATGGTCCCCTGGATCTCCATGTTCTCCATGCCGCCGTCCTTGTTCAGGCGCACTATGAGCTTCTCGTCCACCTGGACGGAAACTGTGAACCGGTCGACATCAAAAAAACAATCGCTCGTACAAGACACAGGTTTTGTGCATCGGAGTGCGCACCAAAGTAACCGACACAAACACCGTAACAAGCATCAGGATAATAGGAACGGTCGAGACGGGCTTGCTGGGCGGCGAAGACACCACGACAAGAGTAGCAGACAAAAATTTTGGGGTTTAAGTGACATTTGGCGCACCTGGATGGAGACTGGCTCGCTGTGCAGCGCCGCCGACGCCGGCGCCGCCGCGCCGCTGCTGCTCGGCACCACGTCCGCCGCCATGACCTCCCCCTCCTGCACGGCCGAAACGCACGTGGGTTGGCGTCTTTGGGGTTGCAGCGGGTGCAGCAGCAGGCTGAGGCAAGTGGCTTTGCTGCATGGCGAATATGACTCCGACCTGGACCCACAGGGCATGCTGGCAGCTTACCGAGGCAGCCTGGCCGTCCATCACGCTCCTCATCCGCAGCAAACCAGTACTATTCGTCGGCGTTGATTGCTCCAGATGTCGCACTATGAGATATTTACTTGCCGCCTACCTTGGCCATGGCGTCAAGCATGTCGGCGGCCTTCTTGGCCTTGCCGAGCTGCATGCCCTTTGGCCGCGCGGCCGCCGGCCGGTCGTAGCTCTTCACCGCCTCCGGCCGCACAGTAAACGACCCCAGGTCCGCATCTGCACATTGCCACACAGCAAGTTTCAGGTTCCGACAAATGCAACACCAGCCGAACGGAACTCTCCACTGCCTCAGCCACACGAACGACGACTCCAGGTCCGCGTCCGCACCGCCAACCGGCAGGTCTCAGATGCTTTAGCCCCAGGTCCGCGGTCGCACCGCCAAACAGTAACCTCGAATCTTGCCAGCACTCGTTTAAAGTCCCGCTGTCATGCCGTGCTTCTGCAGACGCTGCATTGGGAAAGCGCTCATCAGTCGTCCAAACAATCCTGCCAGGCGCGGAGGGATCATGCGGCATGCCGAGTGGGTGGCAGTGTTTGTGTGCTTTTGCCACCATCATGCGTCAGAAGTGAGAGGAGCGGACGCACCCATGGGGCCAGCGCTGCCCATGCCGCCGCCCATGCCGGGTGCCGGCGAGTAGCCGCCGCCGCCGCGCCCCTCCCGCCGCTCGATCTTGCTCTTGTCGATCTCCATGGCCTTGCGCTTCATGACGTCCTTGGTGTCGTTGATCTTGGACTGGATGATCATCTTGTGCAGCTTCTCCTCGTGCGACTCCATCTCCGTGTTCTGCGCGCACAATCCAGCAGTAGGATTTCAGGGGCTGACTCCACTTGTCATTGCAGGAGGCTGCAGGCAGACAGCTTTTAGAAGACACACACACACCAGGTTCCAGTTCGATTCTGTCACACTGCAAACTTGGAGAGGGCTGTATACGCCAGTGATGCATTTCAGATCATATGCTGGCAGCGCCGCTCACCTGCTTAACCTGCTGCACAGTGACGTTCTCCTTGTAGCCCAGGGAGATGACCTCGTCAAAGGCGAACAGCAGGCTGAACGCCGCCTGCTCGATGCCCTGCGCGTTCGCAGCAGTGGCAGGCCTCAGGCCTCGATCCGCATGCATGTCAGGCACCTTGGCTGTCCCGCCGCATGCAGCCCGCCACTCCAGAGGCGAATCCACTTTCCATGCAATACTCACCTCTTCATCTACAGACTCCACATACTCCGGCACCACCTTTGCCAGAAGGCGCAGTGTTTCCAAGTCCTCCAGGATGTTGCTGCCCTTATTGGTCACCAGCAGTAGGTACAATGCCTGCGGGCATCAGTCGTAACGTCAGGTGATGACAGTATGATGGGTTTTGACTGAGGGACAAGGCGCACTGGAGCAGAAAGGCGATGCCGCAGCAACTGTGTCAAGTTTGCGCCCATGCATGCTGCAGCTTTGCAGATGTGCCGGCAAGGTATCCGCACCTCCATGGGCTGGTACACATAGCGGACATTCTCTGTCTCGATGTATGTGTGCTGCTTGCCGCTGCCGACCAGCTTCGGGAATGCCGCGAGCAGTCCCTCAATGCGCACGCGCGACATCTCGATGAATTGCCGGCTGACCAGTGCTGTCCATGCGAGGGGATACATAGCGTGGGTCAGGACAGCGGTGGAGGATGCCTTGCCACAGACTGCTTGCGGCTTTGCGCCACGTTCTGACAGCACTTGTGACATTGAAGAGTGTCGTCCTTCCAATTACACCAGCTCCAGCTGACATTTGAAAGTCCAGATCAATGCTCACAGCCCAGACCTGAGGCTGCTGCGAGCATCGAATGCAACTACCCAGGTGATTGTCACACCCAGGAACACCCCCTGCTATGGGCCTGGGCCTTCAGTCAACTCACCCTTCCCCGTCTTCGTGACAATTGACGAGGCTAGGACCACCATGATGGCAGGCCTTTTCGCAGCGATCAGAGGACGTCCTCACTACCAGATCAAAAAAATTTGCGACATCCCTTGTACTGCAAGGCTATGCGGAGCGTCAGATCGTGACTATGTCAGCGGAAGAGAGCTCGTGGTGGCGATGCAGACGCTGCAATCTCGTGCGTGTTGTCAGTGCTGTGCTTCACGGAGGCAATCACAGGAACTTTGCACTCCGTGTACTGTTGCAAGCGTGAAGGGTTTAGTGGTATTTACGGCGCAGGAAGCAGATGTCTGGTACTTCCCGCCAATGCCAACGCGACCACAGTCCGGCAACGGGCAAATTACATTCCACGCTATTGTTCGTCGTCTGAAAGCGTAATCTTCACTTACAGCTTGCCACTTGTTTCCCCAACATTTTCGTGGGTTGCTACAGTCACAATCATTGTGGACTTACATGCGCACGTCGACAGACGTGCATGTGACTGTTGAAAGTAGTAACAGAAACACCAGGAAAAGCAGGATAAAGTTGTGGACATGAAGGTGAACAAACGTCATCGCAAACACGAATGACACCCAGCTTCTGAGAGCATGCGGCAAGCGCCAAACAATGCAGATTTGACGTGTGCTTACTGTGAACACTGCAGGAGCCATTGACAGCACGTTCTACGGTGGTGGACCGGAGCCAGGATACAGATAGCGCAGCACAGCCCATGCCAGCACCAGCGGCCGGAGCGGTCCCAGCCCAGCAGGTGCGGCAGCGTGTGCATTTCTGCAACAGCACGTACTGGCCTGAAAGCTGTGACCTAGTGGGACAAATGATGAGCGCTGAACTGTGTGATGCTGCAGCTGCAGCCCCCTCAGGCGACCGCCAAGCCGCTGCCCCGGCGTCCCGGCAAGGTGGACGTCGTGCACATGTGTGGCATGCTGCGTATGCCAACTTGCCCAATTCAAATTTGCACGTAGCATTGTAATTCAGGCGGCCGTGTCTGCCTCAGTGTCGCCGTGCTGACATCATGTGTGTTTCTGCATGTGCAGGTGCCGCTTGAGAAGGGGTACAGCCAGATGGAGTGGATGAAGCTTGCACGCACACATCCAGACCTTGCAGGTGTGGTTCGCGTGTTTTAATCATACACGCATGGAACGACACGCAGCGTGTCATGCCGTTACCCTTTTGGTCTTGGGATGACGATGCGCTGTGCGCCGCGTCCATGCGGAAGTTGCCTGTCGCCATGTGCTGTGATTCTGCGCAGGCTTGAAAGGGGAGCCGCCGCGGCGCGGCATCACCATGGAGGAAGTCAAGCAGCATAGGAGCAGAGACAACGCATGGATGGCCATCAACGGGAAGGTGAACAGAGTGCTGTCGTCAGTGTGTATCGTGTCCTTTACACAAGTCTGTTCTGTCTCCTGACATACATTACATGTGTACCCTTGTTGCCCAGAGCACAATCTCGGAGCAGATGCGTGGAGTTTCAAGCTCTGCTTGTGACGATGTTGCAGGTGTACAATGTGACGCCGTACCTCAAATTCCACCCCGGCGGCGCCGACTACCTCATGCTGGGGGCGGGCAAGGAGGCCACGGCGCTGTTCAACAAGTACCACCGATGGGTCAACATCGACATGATGATGAACGCCTGCCTAGTGGGGCTGCTGGCACCTCGGCGCCCGGCGGCAGAGCAGGCATGAGAGGGCACTGCGTGTTTTGCTCAGTGTCTGTAGGAACGTCCTGTAGGATGACATATGATGCTGGCACCGAGCTGGGAGAGGTCCTCCCTAACAGTTTCCGCTCAATCCGATTGAACTTTCTAGCATACATGTACAGGGCCTTGCAATGCAATTGCAACAGACACTGGGACGACGTCAAACGCCACAAAGACGACAGCACACCACGCACAGCACTGACACCCATCACATCAATCCAATTTGTCTCGCTGCCTGCGACTCTGGCCGAGTGACCCTCGAGGCACATCCTTCTCCACTCCCTGCCTATCTACATGCTCCACTCAGTAGCACTACAATGATACTTTGGTTACAGGCGCAGCCTCCTAGCGGCTGCCGTTGCTGGGTGGCGCAAGGTACTTCAGCAGGCGTGGCGAGAAGGCCTCGTGGATGAGCGTCAGCGGCGTGCCGGCGTGCCAGAACAGGTACTGGCGGCCCCAGAAGGGGCCCTCAGCGTCAAAATGCGCCTCGAGCGCCGCCGAGTGCCCCAGCTGCACCGTCTTGATCTCGCGGTACAGCTCCTTGCGCGCCTGGACCGTTTGAGACTTCCAACTGTTCAGCAGACATCAACGCTTCTGTCCCAACAAAACAACGGCAGATTTTGACCACTTTGTACAGTTCTTTTCGGTTTGACTCGTCTGCGGCACTCAGAGCAGCAGCACCAGCACACCTGGCTGAGGGACACCCAGATGGGCTGGCTGGGGTCCCGTAGGTTCTGGCTTGCGGAGTCAGTGTTCCACCAGGAGGTGGCATGCACCAACGCTCGGCCGCCGTCGCCGGGATTTCGCAGCAGCACCTGCCGAAGCGAAAGCCGAGATGGTAAGGCTTCGAATGCCTCTCAGGCTTTGGATGCCTCTCTATGGATGCGTTTGACAAGTCAACGCCCGCCGCCGACGCCCATCCGTCGTCGCCTGGTTCCGCAGCAGCACCTGGGGAATAGGAAGCCGAGATAGTCGGCCTTTAGGTGCTGTCAAATTGCCGGATTCAGCTGGCAACCGTGCGACTGGCCACCTGCGTAGCTCTGTGACCAGATACCAGGTTATATCCATTACAATTGGGTCACAGAGCTCCTCGAGAAGCTCGAGAACATCCATATACACAATGTACGATAGGACGGCGCTGGCAAGGCGACAACACAACCAAGTCCAGGGCAGCGAATGGTGCACCTCGCGCTGCAGCAGCGGGTGCGCCAGCGCCTCGACCGCTGGCGGCAGCTCTGCTGATTCTTCCACTGCCGGCGCCATGGCCAGGCAGTCTACGCGGACCGCCGAGCCGGTCAGCAGCTGCAGGTGCCGCGTCACCGAGCCGTCGCTGAGCAGCAGCAGCCGCCACAGCGGGTGCTCCCGGGACAGCGGCGCCGCTTCTTGCAGCGCCTCCTGTGTGCAGACGTCAGAGTCCGTCAGTTTACGCCTTTTTCTGGTCCCTTGTTGGCGGCGCTTCAACCAGACATATCGCAAGTCTGCACTGTCCGATCTCCTGTACCTGTTCACTGCCTTCCCAGACGATGCTGCTCAGGGCCTGCCACTGCTGCTGCGGGCTCTGGATCGGCGAAGCGGCGCGTGCTACCACATGCCGGCGAGGCCGGCATGACAAGCATATGCCAGATTGGGTCTGCTGAGCGGCTGATGATTTCAGCGCCGGTACGCCCTTTTGCAACGGCTGCTCCTGCACACAGGTCGCTGCCGCAGCTAGGCGTGGCTGATGGGGCGCCGTCGAGCGCTGTAGCATGCTGAGGCAGTGGGAGCAATTCAAACTTTCAAGCGAGACTTTCCAGACTCCTGTGATGGACTTGGCAGCGGTTCAAAGACAGAGTCGTGAGGTGCGTCTGTGTCCAAGTTTTAGTCATCGATCGGAGGTTCAATACTTCGAATGCTGCAGCAAGTCAGTCAATCTGCATCGACGTCAGGAACAGACCCAATAATCCAGCTACTTGCAACCACATGCGAAAGGGCCTTGCTGCACAAAAACGTTCTGGCCACTCCCGGCAGCAGTTGCCGACAGCAGGACGCTGCAGTGGGCCAAAGGATATTGGATATGATGGGCATGGCGAAGTTTGAAGGCAATTGCATATTTGCAAACAGGTCCCTGACCTTTAGAAACCGAATACTACTCTATAATGACGGCGTCTGAAACCACGGGCGGTGTATGTTGCAAATTTGCACCATAAATTTGTATCGGTCACCACCTGACCAGCTGAGCTGGCCAAGGCCAGACAACACACACGTGAATCGAGCCTGACTCCCTTAATTCTCCATCAGCTTTGAGTCTTGATACCGAACGAGGCAGCATGCAGAGCTTTGCCGGCGCCGTCACCACGTCAGTGCCAGCATGCACATGCACGCGGCAGCAACATGCGCTTCGGCACATGGACCCCAACATTACCTGCAGCACTCAGGCGCATTCCACCAGCAGGCCCTCCCTGGCATCGGCACGGTTGCCACGCAGTCAGCGGAACCGAGGCTGCACGACGGCGGTGGCAGCGGCCGAGGCGGCGCTGTCCACAAACACAGCCGCTGCGGCGCTGGAGCGATGGCTGGAACGGAAGGGCGTGTCGCTGGCGGCTGCGCAGCCGCAGGTCAACGGCACCGGCGCCCAGGCGCACAGCATCCTGGCGGCAGCGCGAAACATCGGCAGCGGCGAGGTAGCAACATTGGGCACATTTACATCGTCGACCAGCATGGTTGGCGGAATGCACGTGTGCCACTGTACCGCTTTCCACAAGGCCGCGTCCAAGATGGAAATGCAATGCGGCATCATGATCAGTCCTTCGTTAAGCGGTATGTCTCAAATGCAGGCCATTCTGCAGATACCCGGTGACCTGTGCGTCACGTCCGCCGACGTGGCCGCCGAGGAGTCGGTCGCTGCCGCCGCGGAGGGCCGCGGCGAGCTCACGGGCCTGGCGCTGTGGCTCATCGCCGAGCGACGAAAGGTCCGCGCACGGTCTCTGGCACCTGTAACCTCACCTGCAGACTTAGCCAGGATGTGGCTCCATGGTTGCAGCGCAAAGCACTACTTCTCATGGCAGCCTGCCTGCCTGACCTGCACTGCAAGCGTCGCCTTGCGATGTCGGGTTCGTCTGTGTATCGGCTAGGTTGGCTCTTTCCAGGACTTCGATTTCCATGGTTTCTCTGAAAATCCCTGCAAAGCTGCACATAGCAGCAGGATTGCTTCTCAGTGCACCCTGTGACACCAAATGGCAGGGCGAAGCGTCGCCGTGGGCGGCGCTGCTGCAGTCGCTGCCGCAACGCATCAGCACGCCGCTGCTGTGGAGTGAAGCGCAGCTGGCGGAGCTGCTGCGAGGCTCGCCGATTGCGGAGGCCGCCCGACAGCGAGCCGCTGTTCTGCGCGAGGAGTGGGGCGCTATTTCTGCAGCCGCGCCCGACCCGCCTGCAGGTCAGGATTGACACACAAACACGCCGCTGTCTCCTGACCGACTCGGCCCCACTGGTCATGGCAGTCACCGTTCCCGATTGGAAGGACGCGCTGCCGAATGGACGCTCTGAGGCAACAGCTTTCTTCTGTACCGGCGGCGCAGCGGACCATCAGGAGACATGAGCAAGCATTGGTGTGTCATGGCGCACCTGGTTGTTCCATTCGCTGCGCAGGCGGGTTCGACGAGAGGGCGTTCCTGGACGCCAGTGGCCGTGGTGCTGGCGCACGCGGAGTACCTCCCTCAAGTCCAGCATCGTCACCTTCTTTCTGTGTTGATGTCACCTCTTTCAACTTCCTTATCTCCGGGCGCTGCAGACGCATTCAGTGAGCAGGCGTTCCTGGACGCGATGACCGTGGTGCTGGCGCATGCGGTGTACCTCCCGGCGGCGCAGTGCTTCGCAATTGCGCCGGCGGTGCACCGCATGCGGCGCTCGGGCGACCCGACAGCAGCGGCGCTGGATTACGATGCGGGCAGCGGTGCCGTCGTGCTGACGGCAAACCGCTCCTACGGGTGAAATTGAAAAGTCACCAGTCAGTTCCTCGAAAATGTGTTTCTATGGAATTCAGTGGCGGTGGCGCCGTCGACAGGGACAGCGGCGCCTTCGTGCTAATGGCCAACCGCTCGATCAGGTGATCATCTTTGAGGTCATCATTGTTCCGGTGACCATCCTCACGGACAGTCATTGCATGCATTTGGGGGCGACGGCGCTGGAGCCACAGCTCGGACTGCGTTGCCGACGTGCTGACTGTCGACCAGCTGCTCAAACGGGCGAGAGCTCTTGCACTGCGGGCATTGCACCACAGACGGCGCAACGCGTGCACAGCGGCAGAGCCAGCCGTGCTACATCTTTCAGAGGTCAGAGGCGCATGCACGACTGCAGCGCTGAGCAACCCATCCCAGCCTCCGAGAAGTTCAGGCCATCAGGTCTTCTGAGAAGGTCTTTTGATGTAATGTCGCAGCCGGGGACAGGAGGTGGCGCTGTACGATGGGCGGCCCAACGGCGAGCTGCTCCTGGCGACCGGCACCGTGCAGGCCAGCAACCCTGCCGACTACCTCACCATCGAGGTGCGCACACTTTGAAGTAGATCTGGCTTTGCTGACATTCACAAGTGTAATGTTATGCACAGGCCTTTACAGGCCAGCAACCCCGCCGACTACCTCACCATGACTTCACAGGGCTGCATGTCCCAAGGCTGGGGAAGGGGGGGGGGGGGGGGTACATGATGGGCGCATGTGGTTATACAGCGCCATGTCCCCATTGCTTGCAGCGAGTGTGACATCGCTGCTGCACCTGTGTGATACCGCTATTGCACACCGCTCGTCAGAACCTGGTGCTCTCAGCAGACCCCGCTGCCATACCGGCATGCGTCACGTGCATGTTCTATGTCCTGATTTCCCATATGTACTCCATCGAGCGTTGCTGGTACGGCGGACCGGCCATCCCAGTGCAAGCACGAGGTCCTCGAGACTCTGAAGGCTTCAGACTTGAGCATTTCGCAGGGTAATCTAACCCCACTCGTTTCAATCGCATGCGTCGCTGGTGGTGGTGGACCAGTCGTGCCAGAGCATAAGGAGATTCTGCCTTGGGGCTTTGAACTCTGAACGTGTAGCCCTTCATTAAACTCGGTTTCCGATTCCCTTCCAGGCGTCGCTGGTGGCAGCGAACTGGCTTTACCAGAGCAACAAGGTCAAAGAGATCATGTTTGCCTGTGGGCTTTGAAGTCTGTGAAAGAATGCCGCATGTCAATTCACAATGGGTTTTTCGTCTTTCCATCCCAGGCGTCGCTGGTGGCGTCGGACCGGCTGTACCAGAGCAAGAAGGAGATTCTGGATTCCGTGGGACTGGACAACCCGCAGGAGTTCCCCATCACCAAGGAGGGCATGCCGGTGCAGCTGCTGTCCTACCTGCGCCTGGCGCGGCTGCAGAACAGCGCCGAGTTTGCGCGGGTGGGTAGCCTCAAACCGCTTTCAAGACGTTGAGACGATGGCCCTCCAGACGATCTGCAGAAGGGCGCAGTTGCCATAAATTTGGCCAGCACCTGGTGCGAGTGCAGCTGCTGTCCTACCTGCGCTTGGCGCGGCTGCAGAACAGCGCCGACTTTGCGCGGGCGGGTCACTGAAACAAGTAGACTTCAATCCTCTGAAAATTGTAAACAGCTGGCGCGAGTGCAGCTGCTGTCATATCTGTGCCTGGCGCGGCTGCAGAACAGCGCCGAGTTTGCACGGGTAGGGCTCGATGGTCGCCCCAGCCTCGCATTGCTGGATGATTTACATCGCCGCAAGCATGAGGATTGCCATGCATGCATTCGGTGTTCCTGCGGGAGGTCAGTTCAATTGATCAGTCGGCGCCCGGCATGGAGCATCCCCGCCGCATCCACAGGTCGGCTCATTCCGCTGTCTCCAGTGGTTGGTGCTTGGCCTTTACAGGTGTCTTTTGAGGAGGACATCATCATCAGCCCGCCCAACGAGTACGAGGTGCTGCAGCTGCTGCTGGCCGACTGCCGCGACCGATTCACCGCCTACGGCGGTGCGCTATACCTTAAATCCTAAAACCCTTGTAGGTGCTGCAGCAAATGAATGACATGCGCGCTCTTCCGGAAGAGACCCCCGCTGCCGCGCCTGCTCCCCCGTGGTAGCTGTTGACGTGCGACAGCCCCTCCAACTTGCATTGCCTCTCGCGCAGACAACATGGAGTTCGACATGAAGATGCTGCAGCGGCAGGACCTGACAGAGGAGGAACGCGCCGCCGCCCAGGTGCGTGAGCCATCCACTGATTAGGTGAAGCGTGTCAGTTCTTGATATCCCTTACGTGATGCACAAAGGGTTCACAGAAGACCTGGGACTTTGCGCTACGCATCTGAGCTGGCCACTAGCCTCCAGCTCTCAGACAGGCGCCTCGCCGCATGGCTGCAGCTGCACAATGCTCCAAGGTCATGCACCAAAAGCAATTCTTCCGGGTGTGCTCCTGGTCTATCTCAACCCGTGCACCTGTGACCCTACCCGGGTCATTTCCCGCGCAGCTGCGCATGGAGGAGAAGCGCACAGTGGGCGGCACGATGAAATGCACATTTTGCGATTTCCTCTCCCTCCGCGCACGTCCCATTCACGTCTGCAACTTTGCACGTCTCCACATGTGTTACTGCGCAGCTGCGCATGGAGGAGAAGCGCATAGTGGGCGGCACCATGGATGCGGTGCGGGCGCGCCTGGCGCCCATCCGCGGCATCCCCACCAAGCAGGGCAACCTGGCCGACCCCAACCAGGTGCTGCGCAGATTAAGATCGTGTGATATTGAAAGATCTGGTCGGCTTATCTGTAGACAAGAGCGGCGCCCATCCGCGGCATCCCCACCAAGCAGGGCAACACGCGCTGCGGTCCTGAGAGGTCTTTCGAGCTAATTCGGGGGACGGATCAGGGGCGGCAGGCCTGTCTGCGAAAAGAGCCATCGACCACCTGCAGAGTGCTCTCACAGAAGCGGTGCCGCCCTGCGCCTGCGGGCAAGGAGCACAGTCCGTCGGGCACGCAGCTCTCATCAAACCTGGGTGGCTGAGCGGGCTTCAGGAAAAAACGGTGTTCTTCACTGTGCAGGACCTGCGGGAGATTTTCGACGCCATCGAGGGGGTGCCCAACATTCCCAAAAAGCTGTTTGGCGGCTTTGCCAGCTGGGCGCGCGGCGAGCAGGACCCCGACTGGAAGAAGAAGGGCAAGAAGGGGCCGGAGAAGAAGCGGCCCTGGTAGGATGGGCGTGGAGTTGAACATTGGCCAGCAGGGAAGTGAGTGGCGAGGATTCGAGCAGTGTACCAACTTACTTGACTAACGATGGGCTCACTTGCAAGTCAATGCACTGCCATGCTGCTCGTCCGGTGTAGGTACTACGTTGGCATTTGCGCTAGGTTTACAGGCTTCCAACAGCGCTCGCCAAAAAAACGAGATCTGTCAGACAACTTGTCACCATGGCGGCATCACCACCGGACCTTCTCAAAGGAGTGCATATCGTGAATGTTGCCCTCAGCCTGCGCTGCCCCCGTGCGCGTCTCCAGGTAGATCTTCCCGGCGGCCAGCATGTCATGCGCCGCGTCCAGGCCCCGCACCCCCATGTCCTGCAGCGGCAATCCATCGCGGTGTTCAGATGTCGATCCTGCCACATGGGCCACATCTGGCAGTGCACACGCACCCACTAGCAGAAAAGCACAGAAACAGACAAGCGCAGGGGGAGGAGCGGCTGTGACACAGCAGGGGACACAGGGGTGTGCTTGGCGCGGCCAGGCATGCCAGGACAAGTTCGATTTTCGCTAGATTTTAAGTTTTCCCCGAAGGTAATACCAAATCTTCTTATGGGGCGGGCGCACCTGGAAGCCCTGGCGGAGGGCCTGCATGAGGTAGGGGACCGTGTCCTGCACCGAGCCCCTGCTGCGCACCGTACCCGCCACCCCCTGCGCAATCTTCAGGCTCTGCGTGTCCGAGTGGTACCTGCGGGGGTGGCAGCATGGAGTTGAGCCATGAGTTCGTTATGAGCATGGAATTGCTCTATGCCCACCACCCCCTGCGCAAACTTCGCGTGCTGCGTGTCTGAGTGGTACCTGCGCATGGGAGCGGGCGAATGCTTGACGCTTCGGTGAACAGCAAGTGGATGACTGTCAGAGATCCTGTACTCGAGGATGCTTCCCAGGCACCTGAAATTCGCTGCTTCCACTTGGAAAACACATGAAATGCTGGAAGGCCGAGACCCTGACAGGCTCTGAAAGGCTACTCTCGCTGCCCTTCTTCATGGCCTCCAGGGATCCCATGCAACGTTGTAAGGCGGGGAAAGGTTAAAACCTTGGAAGGCTCGGAAAGGCGAACCTGCTCTTGCTGCCCTTCTTCTTGGCCTCCAGCAAGCCCATGCAAAGCTGCAAGGCTGAAAGGCTGAGAGCCAGAAAGGTATACCTGCTCTCGCTGCCCTTCTTCATGGCCTCCAGCGAGCCCATACCCCGGTACTTCTTCACATTGACGCCGTTCTGCTCGAAGAACTCGCCTGCAGGCAACAGGCAGTGGTTGACAACTGCCGTCGTCGTCTGGCGAGCGAGTTGGATTTGCATCGATGTAGACGTGCTCATAAGACATGTCACGGCACGTGGAGCTCTCTCAGCAGATGCATGGCGAAAGCTCGGATGCCACACAATCTGCTGGATGCAGGTCACACTCGCCAGAACATCTGGGCACGAGCATCGGCGTCAGCAGAGTTGCACTGCGCCAGAGGAGGGCGCGCACCAGGCGACTCGTTGGTGCCCGCAAACAGTGAGCCGCACATGACGGTGGACGCCCCCAGCGCCAGCGCCTTTGCTATGTGGCCTACAGGGAAAGCCGGAAAGCAAATGTCAAACATGATTCTGATATGTGTAGCGTTGATGCTGTCTGGAACGGGCATGACAAGCTGATGCACAAGACTTGGTACAGTGTACGCATGCGCCGATGAGGTCGCAGTGCATCCAGACCTGAGTTCTGAATCAGCAATGATGGGCACTGACTTCTGCATTAGCCCTCAGGAAAGCATCTACGTGCATCAGGCCTGAAATCATACCTGAGTTCTGGATGCCGCCGTCGGCAATGATGGGCACGCCTGCGCGTTTGGCAACTCGAGCCACCTGGAACACTGCCGTCGCCTGTCCCCGCCCCACCGCGCACACCTGCATCCAGAAGCAGGAACCCTGCCGTCAAACTCGTGTTGCGAAAGCCTTTGACGTTGCGTGGACAGGCGCCGGCACACTGATGCCAGCGGCTGAGTCCCATGCCGACGGATACGACATGTGCACCACAGCTCGCTGCGACACATGCGCAGCCGTGGCGCTGCCAGCGACTGAGTGCTGCACACGCCAGGGGATTGCCAGATGCCACGCCAACGCCGCCACCCTCTGCAGGAAAGGTTTTCTTGAAATGCATTCCTGTTGGCGAGAAAGGCATTTCCTCACCTCTTGTGTGGTGCAGATGGAGCCGGAGCCCATGCCCACCCGCAGACCGTCCGCACCGGCGGCGATCAGGTTCTGCGCCTGCCGCGACGTCACCACGTTGCCGCAGATGACGTCCAGCCCCTCGCAGTTGGCCTTGACCCACCGCAGCATCTCCACCTGGTACGTGGAGTCGCCTGCGGAACTCAGGGGTTGGGAGTTCAGTGAGACAGCCATTGGCCTTAACCCACTGCAGCAACTTCACCTGGCATGTGGAGTCGCCTGCAGGAGGCAGGGTGTTGGGGCGCTCCAGGGTTCAGACATCCTGCCACAGAGTTGACCGTCGCACGACAGTCTCCAGCTGGGGGTCACGCGCCGGCACGCAGCAAAATTCGTCACGCACCCTGCCCAGAGTTGAGGTCGACGGCATGGAACATTCACAAGCAGATTGGGCAGCTGAATCACAAGTCTCGATGATCTCAAGTTTTGTGCCCGGCACTTTGTCGCGCACCCTGGCTGGAGTCGAGGATGATCGCGTCGACGCCCGCTTCGGCATGCAGCCGCCGAACGCGCTCCTTGTCCTCGTCCCGCGTGCCCACTGCCGCGCCCACCCGCAGCTGCCTGCGCCAGGGCAGGCATTGGAAACCAATGACTGCCATGCTGTGAGGGAGATGTCCCTGGATGAGGTCACGTCCCATATGCCCAGCAGTGGGGGCCTTAGGCTGGGTGGGACGATGCATTGCGGCATCGTCATCTGATGCGGTGTCAGCTGATGCAGTGCTCCGGCAGCGGCAGCGGCAGCGCACCCAGAAGGCCCCACTGTGGGCGCGGGCCGGCCGGCGGCGGCGGCGAGGGGGCTGACCGCCTTGGCCTGCTGCACCGCCGCCAGCTGCTCCTCCAGGCTCATGTTGTAGTGGACAAACCCCATGCCGCCCAGCTGCATTACAAACCACGCGCCACAGCATCACGTCAGATGCGTGCGCGGCAGCACAGCTCGCAAGGATGCTGATAAGTTGCTTGCCGTGCCCATGGACGTGCCACTGGCTATCTGAGCGCGCATGCAGCGGCTGTCACAGCACTCGTCGCAGCACGCTGCAGCTCTGATCGTCCCAGAGCTCTGGTGCCGCACAGGAGGCAGACCTGTGCCATGGCGACTGCCATGTCCGCCTCCGTGACTGTGTCCATAGGCGAGCTGACCACCGGCGTCGCCAGCTGGATGTTCTTAGTCAGCCGTGTGGCAAGGTCCACCTGCGGCAGTGCAGCGGCAAAAGCGTGAGTGCCGATGTTGACTGCACCTCCACGCCGCCGTCGCGGCGGTATGCAATGGCGGCTGCAAGAACAAGGCGCTGTGGCAAGATACTGACTAGGCGGCGCCAGACGGCGCCAGACAGCGCTTGTGAACAGCAGATTGCCACTGCTGTTGCCACGTTGCCGGATTCTGTGCAGTGATACCACTGGAGACGCCAGCATGACATGCACGCCAGCGAGGCTGTGGCGCTGCGAGTGAATCATGCCTGGTGTGCGCCAAAGTCGATGTGGCTGGGCAGGAAGATGACATCGTCATAGGTGAAGCTCACGCCCTGACCAAACAGCTTGGCGGCCGGCAGACCTGCGGCGCAACATCATGTGGCTCGTGCACTGTCCCCCAGGCCAGCGGGCGAGAAACAGTTGAACGGCTGCATCACTGTTCATGGGAGCTGCCCACCGTCCGGAATGTCCTCCATCGTGTGCTGTAACGCAAGTTGACGCAATTCGAAAGAATTAATGTGTGGGTTTGAAAATGTGCAAAGTGACGGCGCAATGTCTGCGGCCCTCAATGTGTCAACCGTGCGTTGCTGAAGCCTCGTTGTATGTACTGCAAGCTGCGAACGTAAGAACAGCTTTCGGCCAGAATGGCCGCCTGGCTCACGTGAAGGAAGCTGCATGGCGGCAGGAAGTTGTGAGCTTCATCAGCAGTAAACTAGCAAAAGAGCCTGTTTGGGCAGAGATCTCAGGGATTGAGATCGCACGATGCCCACCAGCATGCTACTGCCACTTGCACATCATCTCTAGACAGAAACACATATGCCAGCAGAAGTGCGGTGCGGTGCGGCATGCTTTGCTTGACCTACACATGGCTGACGCTGCTGTCGCAGGCTTATTGGGTTCATGCGATGCCTCCCTAACACCTGTTGTGGTCTTCCTCGTAAATTCAATGCAGCTTTGTTCCAGGACTAACGATGCGCATCGTTCCCTCGAAAGCTTGCACAGGTACACGCACACGCACAAGGCTGCGGATCTCATACATGGTCTCAAAGCTGCCAGAACCTGCCGTCAGAAGAGGTGTATACAACTGAAGCCGAGCGTCCAAAACAGGACGAATGTCAACAATGACGTTGACGAAAAGACCTCGTTGGTGTGCACCGCCCACCTACAGGCGAACGAAGTGCTAGTTAGGAGGAGGCCGTACGATTGATGTGTCACAGTACGCAATGCAGGAGGCACGCCCGACAAAGGCATGGCCATGTTGACACGTTTATTAGCCATGGCGCAAGCCGGCAGGATAGTGAGAAGCACTCACTGCGACTGGAAGTAGGGCTTCGTGTCGGCACCCGTCTTCTGCTTCAGCAGCACCCCCATCTAATGAAAATCACCATTTTGAAGGTCAGTGGGCGGCGCATGGATATGATGTGCCCACATAGTTCAGCACAACATGCACATGAATCCGTGGGGTTTTCAGGGCATGCACAGCGCATTCGCACCACCAGCTGCGCGACAATGTACCAAAGGAAACCCGACCAGCCCGTGTAGCCCACCACACCAAGAGCCAGCCCGGCGATCAGCGATGCAAAGATGCGGCTGCATGCCAGTTGCAAGCTCAGATTTATGCCGGCTGACCCATGCGAGAATCGAGAACATGCATTCATGACACTGCAGCAGCATGCATCGCAGTGATGGCGGCGCGCGTGGCAAACTGCGCGGCACACTTGAAGGCGAGCACGCCGATGTTGTGCCCGATATTTGCTGGCAGGACGAGAGCCTCCGTGAAGGGCGGCTCAGCCGCCATGAGTACAGTGTCGCCGCCCCAGCCTTCTGATACTTGGGGCCCCGCGTCACAAAGTCAAGTTTAAATAGCGCCGCGCACACGACAGTGCGCGTGTTGAGCAAGGCGGCAGGCAATGCTCAGAAGGAGCGGTGCCAAGTGAAGTGGGCAGAGTCGGTATCTAGAGCTCGCTGCAATTTCGAAGGCCAGGCTTTGTTTGAACCAAAGTTGTCGATTGTGTGCTGCTGATGCAAACGAGTCTCTGCTGCGGAACGAGCAACGGATCGCGCAGGACAGCTGGGACTGGTGCACTCAACGCTTGCAGAGTGATGTTGCTGCTCAGAACTGCGGCACGAGAATGTGCACTGCACTGGTGATACGAATTTACAAGCAAGTGGAGCTGAGAGATCGGTCCTGCCTCTCGTGCAATTCGCAAACGCACTGCGCCGCAGCAGACTTGCGTCTTTGCAGACATCACAAGAAGGTTTGCGATCTGTCAATTTCCCGTCTCGCGCATCATCGGCAACGGCGCCGCGTGTCTTTCGCCTTGACCTTGGCGTCTCGCCAGTCGATCTGTCGCCAACTACAGGAAGCAACTGGGAGCACGGGCAGCAAAGCTGCGATCTCGAGCGTGCTGGATCAACAACGGCTAGAGATGTCATATGAGCTTCGTTGACCGGTTGAGCAGCGCCGGGGCAAAGGCTTTTCGATCACTTGGCCAGATTGCCAGCAGCAAAATGGACAAAGGTTCCACTGCAGCAGCGTCGCCGAACCTTTCTCACCTGACATCGCTGCAGCCTCTCCCGGAGAAGCTCAACGTGTCCCCCGGCCAGGTCAGAGGACTTGCAAGCTGTGCATGTGGCGGCGCGCCACAGCGGCGGACACTGACGATCTGACGCTCTCGTGCAGGCTGGCTGCTTGTTGGCTTACTCGCTCGCAGTCACGCTGTGGGTGTACACAGAGTACTTGACGCTCAGGAAAAGGTACGGCACTATGTCATTGCGCTGACAGCTGCCATCAAGACCCCCGCAGCAAGATCTTGATGCCGCGGCGCCATGTCTGTGGGCATGCCAGCAGTCGCGTGCTCTGCAACCTCTGACCAGGAAGCCTGGAACCCGCAGGAAGCACTATGAAAAGCTGGGGCACATGGAGGAGGGCGGCAAACCGGCCGAAGGTGACACCAGCGGCAGCGGCGAGCCCACGAATGGCCGCGCCCACAGCCAGGAGCCGGTGGCGAGCTACCTGACGATGGACAGCCTCATGAAGTGTGGCTTTGTGAGGTGAGCGTCGGAGTCGACTCGCAGTTTCTCAGGCTGGGCGTCGTAGCCGGCCTGAGTGATCACCATGCGACGCAAATCTGGGAGATTGAAGCGCACCGGCAAAACATGGCCAGCATTCACACGGTTTGCTGGCCGAGGAATTCCTGCACTGCTCGCAGGTGCCTGCAGCTGGACCCAGACGCACTTATCAGCGCCAAGAATGCCCTCAAGGCCTGGTGCGCGTGATCCTTTGCCGTAGACTGTCTCTGTCAGGGGATTCCGGTGCAGGACACTTCCGATCTATAATGCTGCAATGGCCTTGCGCATAGATTTGCTGCAACGCGCTATGACCATCTTGGCCGGCTGTCGCTGCAGTGTGGAGTTTGGGACCATACTTTGAGAGCTGCAGTGGCCTCGAATACGAAATTGGACTCGATCCGCCGCGTTATGATTGTGTTTGTTGACGTCACAGCGTGGAGTTTGGGACCATTATGCTGTGGTTCTACGTGGCGGACCGTTCAGCGCTGCTGTTCCCGGTGGAGAAGGAATACATCCGGGACAGGTGCGCCAAACGTATTGCAGGTGAATATGCATTCATATCTTGATATATCGTGGTCATCAATATGGTGATGCAGTTGTGCATCAGCACCATCAGCACCTGCACTCAGCCACAGCTGGCACAAGTCTCGTGTCTTGAGCCTCGTCACGGGGGCCTTTTGGCGTGGGTGCTTTGGCGCAGTCAAAGTGATAACTCAAAAGCGATGTGCCGCACCTATGCTGCTGCAGGTTTGCGTTCATCTTCCTGACGCTGGTGGTGGTGGCGGGCTGGACGTCCACCGCCAAGTGCAAGGTCGCGTCGCTGCTCAACCGGCAGCAGACGGAGGAGTGGAAGGGCTGGATGCAGGTGGGCAGTTGTGACCTGCAACGATCCTCGACTGGTACACAGGGCCAGGAGCCAGGACTGCCTGGCGAGCTGGCGTTCGCCATGTCCAGGCACCTGTTCAAAGTTGCTGGATATCGATGCCTGACCGGGCATTGGTATTGCCCCACGAGGCGAGTTTTGCTCGCCTCCTGCCTTTCGCTGAACTTAGCAGCCCCTAATCCAGGCGCCCCTGCGTACGACCGCAGGTGCTGTTCCTGCTGTACCACTACTTTGCGGCGGCGGAGATGTACAACGCGATCCGCGTGTACATTGCCGCCTACGTGTGGATGACCGGCTTTGGCAACTTCCTGTACTACTACAAGACCAACGACTTCAGCCTGCCGCGGTGAGTGGGCTTCACTTCTTTGCATGGCTTTATGCATCAACATGGTAACATGTGTGTACATGGGTTTGTATGGTCTTTACATGGCTGTGCAGCGCCTGCATACACCCCGCACAGCGCCTCACAGCCCTGCATGGCGGCAGGCAGCCTGTACTTGCAGGCATGCGTCTGCTGAAATTTTCTCGACATCCGCGCCGTGGAATCGTTGGAAGAACATCCTGCGGGCGCGCAAGCGTCGCGGCAGAGTTTCCGCTGCTGCCAATCTCAGTCAACTGACTTGCTTTTGGCGCATTTCGTGGCGCAGATTCTGCCAGATGATGTGGCGGCTGAACTTCCTGGTCCTGTTCTGCTGCATCGTGCTGCGGAACGACTATATGCTGTACTACATTTGCCCCATGCACACCCTCTTCACGGTGCGCCACGAGATACTCTGTCGACTCTTTTCACATCTCCACTCTCTCCCATGGATCTTTCGGTCGTCTCTGCGTGGTGTCGAGCAATAACATAATCCCGCACACACAGCTGATCGAAACCTAGCCATCGTCTGCTCTCTTGCACGGTTGCGAATTTCACAGAGACCGCAGGACTGTGCGGCACCTGCACCTGCAAATGGGCTGCTGCCAGCGCCGCCGACTGCAGTGTGCCCAGTCATGCGCTAATGCAAGGAAATGTTTACATCCTGCAGGTCGGCGTGTATGCGGCGCTGGGCATCGGGAACTCGCTGAACAAGTACCAGTTGGGCATTGGCGCCAAGATCCTGGCCAGCCTGGCGGTCATCTTCGTGTTCTGGGACCTCAAGTGAGTCGCTCATGAAAGATACGGGTCCACCCAGTTTTGCCACGCCCCCACCGTCAGCGTCACTGGCTGCCGCCTGCACGGCACAGCAGCAGCTCGCTGGCACGACCGCTGCACCTGTTTACCGGCCGCGAGCAGAAAGCTGCCGGCTGCACGCGCTGCAGCAGAACGTATGCGGCATCAATACACGTACAAGCGTTCCTGTGTGCGCCGCAGGTGGATGTTCTATGCGGTGTGGAGTCCCTTCACGTGGCTGGTCGGCTATGTGGACCCCCGCAAGCCGAGCGATGATGTGCTGCACGGTGAGGGTTGTAGGGTTTGCATGCACGGCATGCACGGCCAACATGTGCAGCCCCAGCCTGCTTCATCACCTGCCTGCGCATGATTTGCTAAAGTGGCGCAGCGTTTGCTTCGTTGTTTTGAATGTCTGGGGCTTGGGGTTGCATGTGCTCTGCCAAGCGTTGGTGGAGGATTGGCGGTTCACCCAAGTTCTCATCGTGTTTGAACGCCATCACGATGTTCGACTGTAGTCACAATACACGTTTCATGATCGCTTGCTCTGTGACCGCAGAGTGGTACTTCCGGTCGTCTCTGGACCGCTACGTCTGGATCTTCGGCATGCTGTGCGCGTGGGTGCACCCAAAGGTACTGGTTTGCAACGCCTCATTAGATCCGCGGCTGGTGCATCACCCTGCCCCACGGGCATGCCGAAGGTCTGCCGCCAGTCAGAGGCAATTGGTCGCATCGCGGCGCATTCTGCCCGCATGCCACAGGGCGGGTGGCCACAGCATCGGTGCTCTCAGTGCTGGCCAGGGCCTGGGCCTCGACCCAAGTGCATGATGCCAGAGCCCACTCATCGCAGGCTCCAGCACAACGAGCCTGAGCACAAACTTCAATGTATATCCTTCTACTGCTGCGTGTGTGCAGGCGGAGGAGGCGCTGCAGCGGATCGACAACCTGCAGGCGAAGGCGCGGTGGCTGGCGCGCGGCATATTGCTCGGCGCCACCAGCATGGTCTTCTACCTCTGGTGCGGCCTTGCAGCGGGCTGAAAGCAGATTCCTTCGCTTCCCTCTGTCCTCTGATCTGGCTGGCGGGCTGGGCTCATCTGTGGCAATGCCCGCCTCGCGTCCACGGGAGGGGCGCTGTTGCTGGCAAGGCCGCCTCGTTTCGGATGGCAGGGGTGCTGTTGCCAGACACCGGGATTAGGCAGCGCAGCTGAGCGTGGAGACGCATTGCAGCGCTGGGCCGTCTCCGAAAGGTTTTACATCTTTGGTACAGGTACCTGTTCGTGTTCACGAGGCCGAAGCTGGAGTACAACGCCGTGCACCCGTACACCTCCTGGATCCCCATCCTCTGCTGGATCGTGGTGCGTGTCGAACTCTGGCCACTATGATCAAAACCCCACCCTAGCCTCCTCTCCCAGCGCTTCGACGACTGGCCCGTAGTGAAGCCTTGTCCCCCTAACGCACCTGACACACGCTGCTCACCGTGACCATGCCCAATATCTTCAGATTGGCGGCATCTCCCAAGCAGCAGTGCAAGCGTGTCGCTGTGTTGACCCCCCCCGCAGGCACGCAACATCACACCAGTGCTGCGCAACTACAGCCTCAGCCTCTTCGGCTGGCTGGGCTGCATCACCCTGGAGACATACATCGGCCAGTTCCACACCTGGCTGCACACCGGTGCGCTGCCGTGTGGCTACCTCCCACTCCTGCCGCCCAGTCCGCTGTGCCTGGCAGCTGCCTGTCACCTGCTGCTCACCGCAGGCTGGAAGAGACGCTCCCAACACAGCGAGACATCTCTTACTCAGCCAATGCCAGTTGCGCTTGGACTTTGGCAGCGCATTGCTGCGCGCCAAGTGTACCGCCTGCTCACTCTGTGCTTTCGTGCGCCCTCTTGCAGGCGTCCCCAATGGGCAGCCCAAGCTGCTGCTGAACCTGTTCCTGCCGGGCTACCCGCTGGTCAACTTTGCGCTGTGCACCGCCGTCTACGTCTTCGTCTCCTACCGCCTGTTCATTCTGACCAACGACCTCAAGGTGACGCAGTTCAAGTGCATGGAGGCTTTCTTCTTCTTACTATTTTATGTATCCATCTATGCAAGTGGACAACCTCGCCACATGGCATGGCAGAGCTGCTTACGTCAATCAGAATTTTATACTTTCACCCTCTTTGTCGCACGCAGAATGTTGCCATCCCCGGCAAGGACATGGGCCTACTGTGGCGCAACGGCGCCATCATGGCGATCGCCGCCGTGGCTTTGTACGCCGCCGGTGCCTGCGTGCTGCAGTCCAGTTCGCTGCTCGGCATCCGGTAGGCGCGTGCGGCGTGGGCGCCGTGGGGCAATCGCCGCCGTGGCGCTTTACGCCGCAGGCGCCTGCGTGCTGCAGTCCAGCGTCGCTGCTCGGCATCTGGTAGGCGCGGCGGTGCGTGGGCCTTTCAGCGGTGCGGCGGTGTTCTACCACCATAGAGTGGGTGGCAGGACATCACCTGGCGCCGTGCGCCGCCGCCGTCATTGCCTGCTTGCCTGATGGCGGCACCGGCAGGGTGCATGCGTATGTACAGTTGGCCGAGCCCCGTCAATTACTGAAGCGTGACCAATGCATAGTCGTTTTCTTTGCTTTTGGGGCAGCTCTGCCAAAGTGATTTGACCAATAGCATCCAAACAGACGACGAATCGCACAATCGGAGTGTCAACGAATCGTTCGAAAGCGTCGCCAGATTGTTGTGGAAGGGCAGTCCTATTGACCAAATTGGTGTAACAATCTTTGGGGTGCCGATGAAACATGTACAATACGCCGTACACGCTCCCTGCACCTGCTGATTCGCTCTGCACCCAGATCACGCACTCTCCAAATGACTCACTCCGCTCTCTAGAGGGTGATAACAATCGATGCGGCTGGCTTGCGGGGTCTCCGCTTTTATTGCTGGCTATGGCGCCTTCTTCGCCGGTGCGCCGAGGGGCGCCGACTCCTTCTCCGTGAACTTCAGCACCTGCGACACTTCGCCGCGCACCACCGCGGTGGCAACCACCGCGCCCAGCGTGAATGGCACGATATACAGCAGCGCTGCATTAAAGGACACACCATTGTCAGCAGTTCTGGTGACATGTGTTGACGGCACGCGGCAGCGCCTGAACCCCAATTCGCGGCCTGGTAAGACACAGGCACGGGGGCACCGGCGAAATATGATACGGAGGGATCGAAATGAGGATGATGCTGCACAGCCCTGAGCATCGCACGGTTACTGCAAGTCAAGGCATTAATTTCAAGGGCGGTAACCCCCAGAAGTCGTCGAAATCAAACGTTGCCTCGCACCGGGCTGGCCGAGGTGGGTGATGGCGTTGGCCGCAAATGCTACGCCGAGCCCGGCGATGTAGGCGACCATGACAGATGAAAAGTATGTGCGGCGCTTGAGCACATCCTCCGTCACCACAATGCTGGTGTTCTGGCCGGACCCTGCAGCAATGCGGTTAAAGTGTTTCTGCCATCTTTACGATGCAGTTACATCATTTTCGCAGTGGCGCACCACGACTTTGGAAAAGCCGGATTTGGGGTGCAAGTTTAAAACAGCAGAAGCCGTTCAGTTGAGCAGAGCAACAGCGTTGTACATGTGCTAATTGTGAAACGACGGCGAAACCCAGCTGGGCGGGGACATGGCACAAGAGAGTTTGATCAAAAAACCTGCCAACGCACCAATAAGCAGGGCCTCCTGTGCGTCCGCAATGCAATCATTTGCAGCAAAAGAAGCTGACCTAAGAAGGTGGAACTGAGGCTTGGAAAACACGCACCGAGAAGCTGGGCCTCCTGTGCGTCTGCCACGCGGTCATAGGCGTCCTCCGCCGCCGCCTCCGCTGCCTTCATTGCCTCGAAGTCCGTCATTTGATCCTGGACAACGTTAAATCCGTAATTGGCTCCTGCTCATCAGGTGAACAGCGTGTTGACTGAGCCACTGCTGCGATATTGGGGTCCCGGAGGCGTGCGCCGGGCACTCACGTCTTGGTTGCTGTCCAGACGAGGAACCTCAAATGTTGCCCTGACTGGCAGCGGCAGAACAAGCCCGCAAACCCTAGATAATGCACCATATGGTCCAGGCTGCCAGGGGGCGCGAGGCCGGCGGCTTCCCTACTGGGCAGTCCCTAGTGTGATGACATGTAAGAAACATAAAAGTACCTATGCATAAGACTTCGCAGCCTCGTGAAACCCTCACCATATTGTCCAGGCTGCCCTGCAGCGCGAGTCCCGCTGCCTCCGCACGCGCAATGATGTCTGCAGACCGGGAGGCGTCATACCGGAGGGCCAGGCACGCCAGCAGCCCCGGCACTGCGATGTCTCCCAGCCCTGTAGCCAAAACCCGGGCCTGACTTGTCGCAACTTCTCTCTTTCATGGTCTCTTTCATACCAAAATTTTCATTGTCCTCTGCTCACCAGGTTACTGACCACGGGAACTTGGATGGATTGCTATGGACGAAGGCTCGGCCTGCCGCATGAAGACAGGCCGACAAGCGGGCTGGTCATTCGTGCGGGGGTTCAGGGAGGCTGGAGCCAGCGGCTGCGCACCTAGCAGCGAGAAGGGGAAGCCGCTGGCCTCGCCAATGCCGCCTGGCGGCCGCGGGAACAGCAGCCTGCGCGCCATGTGTTGTGGTTGTTCTCTTGTGTGTTTGTGTTCTTCTGTATCTCAGACGAAGAGGCTTGCGTGCCAGCAGAGGCGGGGCTTGAAACTGACAATGCAAAGAACAATGCTGCGCGGGCACACATGCGACAATGCAGGACTCGCCTGGTGGGGCCTTGGAAGAGGTCTGAAGTGGCGACCGCAAGCATCACCTGCCAGCCCAAGGTTGCAGCAAAAAAGGTTACAGCACCGTCAACAACAACCGTGCCAGCGTTGGCAGCTGGCAAGTCGGAGCAGCCACTACGGAAGATGCAATTGCAGATTGCCAATGCGCAAGGCAGGTCATGGTGACGATAAACCACTCCCATGGTGTTGATAAACCACTTTCATTCTGTTTCTGATACTCACGTTGTCGCCGACCGCCGTCGGCGAGCCAAAGACCCAAAAGACGTCATACAGCAGCAGCCCCACGAGCATGACGCCCGCGACGCGGAAACTCTTGAGGCCCACCAGCTGCAGGATGTCCGTGGTGATAGCGCAGGCTGGGAATGCAGTATGAAAGTAAGGTAACCTCGATGGCAGCAAGCTAACAAAACTCTGTAATCATCAAATGGAGGGTGGTTGAAGACGGAACAGGTACTGTGCAAGCAGGTGTCGACTGCATTGCACAGTGTTGTGTGCGCGCGCGAGCCGCAGCCTACAGATACGTAAGGGTCTCGCTGCACAGCGAATCGGACAGGCAGCGATTGCGGCGCACCCAGCAGGTTGTTGAGGGTGAATATCTGGTGGTTTGCGGACAGATCCGCCGTCGCGGCAGTGAGCGCAAAAGCGATTGCCAGCAGGTCTGTGACCGCCAGGTCCACTTCTCTGCACCGCAGTTGTTGCATCTTTTGTCAGTGCATGTTGTGTCTCTTGTCAGTGTCAGCCCACAGCTGGCAGGTTTGCAGCTTCCCGAGCACGACCAGCGCAGATCCAGCCCAAACATAAATGCCAATTGCAACACTCGTCAATACCACGGAGTCAGGCGCAGAGTCGTTCATTGGATGACAGCACCTGATGGGCTGGCCGCTCGGGTCCTTTGCGAGCCAGATGGGCAACGGCAGCTTGACCATGTTGCCGTTGTAGCCAGATGCCTGCAGTCGATGATTACAGGCTGTCACGCGCGACACGATGCTTGATTGCCTGCTGTGCAGCAAGCCCGGTGCAGCATGACGGATAGCTGTCGTCCAAGGCCAGCACGGCGCTTGCAAGATTCCTCACCAGCTGCCGCAGTGGTGGTGCCAGCGTGCCTATCACAGCCACTGAGCCAATGAACCTGCAGACACATGCAACGTTGCATTACTGAAGTGGTGGGACGGCCGCCAGCCTCAGGGCATGGCTCTGGGTAGCTGCCCCAAAGTAGCTTTACATTCGCAGACTCATGCAAGCTCGTGCTGTAGCAGCAAAGAGCAACGGGCTGAGATGGCAGTAGAGAGACACACCAGAAATAGCAGTTGAAGAAGGTCTGCAATGACAGCTGCGGCAGGAACTTGATCAGCAGGTAGGTGCCGAAGAGCGCCGCTGACGCCAGGAGCGGGGCCAGGGCGCCCTGTGGGTTGTGAGCAGAACGCCGTCAGGTCATGAAGCTGCCAATGTGTCCATGCGGATTGGTCCTGTGTGCGGCAGATTTGGGTTGCAGACACGCGGTGTAGAGGGCCGCTGTGAGCTGGTAGCTTTTGAAGTGCCACCATGCGTGCTTGTAGAAGCACCCGGTGATGGATTCGAAGCCAAGTTACCTGCTCCAGGCTGATGGTCTGCCGCTGCTTGCTGTTAAGACCCTTGTGCGCGCCGATGTAGATGGTCACTGCCGCCAGACCGAGGAAGTACGGCAAGTCTGCGAGCCGTGTCTGGCCCTGCAGCGGCAGCAGGCCGAAGCCCAGCAAGCCGAAGAACGCTGCGTACGCCTGTGGGAAAATCGTTTCAGTAGGATCTTCAACATGCATGCCAAAATGCGTTTCATAGGTTTCACGCTGTATTTCACAAGCGGCCACTGACAGAGGCTGCCTACGTGCGGGTGCTGCTGCCACTGTATGAAAGGCCCAGGATCGGCGGTTGGCCTTGCCTTGATAGCATCGGACGATTCGTCCCACTGCCAGCCCTGATCCGCCTGGTCGCTGCCGCCGTTGCTGACGCCGCTCAAGACGCCATTGCCGCTGGAAGTGGAGGCACCGTTGCTGGTCGCGCTCGCGCGTACATCCTCCGATGTCTCTGCAGGCTTTGCGATGGTGTCCTCCTCTGCTGCTGCACATGTCCGATGTCTCGCTGCCCTGCATGGTGGCAAGCGGCGATCGTCGGTTGCCGAGCTGGGCGGGTTTAGGACAGCATTGCATGGGAAGTCTCAGCAAGCCTGCGATCGATGGGAAACATGGTGGCACCTCTGACGGTGTAGTCTAGTTTCGCTGACGTGCGACTGCGCAGGCAGCATCCGCGGCGACAGGTGAGGTCGCCGGCCGCACGAGCGCAGATGGCATTCTGCATCAGAGACTGCCGCGCTCTGCCGCAGCTGGCGGCAGAGGTGTGGCTGCAATGTGGTCTGCATTGCAATTTTCACACCGCTCGACAATCAGATACCGCTGCCACCGTCGTTGCACCTCCGATTGATTTTCGATGCACACTCAGAATGCGAGTGACGCTGGACTTTCGGACTGGTGCAAAACCCTGTGGATCATCAACTGCCATGCACGTCTTGCAGTGGCTTGTGTCGCAACTGCATTTTGCCATCCGCACGAATTGGCCTCGTGGCCCGCAGGTGCACCAGGCATTTCATGACGAGGCATTTCGCGCGCATGCTGGTTCAGCACTGCGCACATACTCCTGCACACTTGGCTTACCGCGTTTTCAGGCACTCCTAAACTCTTCCCAATCATCCTCTGCCACGATCAGGCGGCTGCGAGTTTATTGCAAGGCACTACCCGGCGTAGGCATTGACATTTCTGCAGACCTGCTGTCGAAAATTCCGGGATCACGAATAGAGTGCAATGCAAGCAGCATGCGAATTGTCCTGCAAGACCCCAGCCAAAGCTGTGACCAGCAGCAGAAGAAATTGCGTGCCGCTGTCCTGTCTTGCAGCGGCGCGACACAGGCGAGTTGCATGCACCGCTATGCCCATGTCCTAAACCTTTTTTGATAAGAGATTAGCAACTCGACACACACGACTCACCCCACAACCCATCTCCACACTGACTCACAGGGGTCTTCCAAGCCGTCCAGCTGGCTGGCGCTGCCAGCAGCGCCTCAGATGCCACAGCAGATCGACCACATGTGCTGTGCGGGACGGGCTTGAGTCAGAGGGCGCTCCAGACCAGCAGAGGTGAGGGCGTGGAGCTGATGAACTTTGTGTTGTTGTCACGACATGCACCTGGTGCAATCTCTGAGCATGAGTAGTCGTAAGAGCTGCAAGGCCATGTGCATGTGATGGGAGTGCAGAGTCGCTGCGGAGCTAGCAGTCGACCGTTACATCCGCAGCGGCCAGGTGGTCGGGCTGGGGTCAGGGCCACTGGTAAGGTTGTACGGTTGAATTACAGATGGTACGGTGTCTCGTGAGCTGGATCGCGCACGCAACTGTCGTCCTGTCCCCTGTCAACCGTGTGTTCCCCAATGCGCAGACAGCTCTGGCTACAGCTTACCTGGCGAGGCAGATCGAGCGGGGCAGCCTTCAGGTGCGGCAGTGTAGCATTATTCACGCATGCCTTGCCTTGTCTTGTATGCTGGCACTGCACGTCAGGGTGGCAGCAAGAATGCCGCCTAATGTGCTGCGCAGGATATCGTCACAGTTGCAGGGTCGGACACGGCAGCCAGGGAGGCAGCGTTCCACGATCTGAGGCTATCAGACCTGCAGCTGCATCCGCAGGTGAGTCGCAATAGATTTGCCGCCAGCGATTATGATGGCACCAGCGCTGATTGCAACGGATCAGCCGCTGAGTGACCTGGTCGCACCAGGATTGGCCTCCACCATCCACTTGCCTTGTGTCAGCAACACTGGGTAGCTGGTCTCAATTGGCGAGCGCACACAACGGTCACCAGCGGTGGTGCTCTGGACGCATTGCTGGCAGGTGGACATCACCCTCCAGGATGTGGGCCACGTGGATGAGGCGGAGCTGGCGGCAGCCTGGGAACGGATGTTAATGAGCCGCGTTTGGACCGGCCATGACTTTTGCATGCGATGATCTACGTCTGTGCCAATGGGCAGCTGGACGTCACGCTCCAGGACGTGGACCAGGTGGATGAGGGCGCAGTTGGCAGCGACAAGAACGCGCTTCTAGGGACCCGCTTTCACAAGCCCCTCAGCTTAGGATTGATATTGCTACTGGGCAGGTGGACGTCACCCTCCAGGACGTGGACCAGGTGGATGAGGCGGAGCTGGCGGCGGTCGTCGGCGTGCAGTCCGAGCCGCAGCAGCCGCAGCTGCGCCGCCTGCAGGCGCTCGCCGCCGCGTCGGAACGCGTCGTCGCCCTCCTCGACGGCGCCGACAAGGTGCTTTATTTGTCAATATATTGATTTGTCAAGATATTGAATATCCTTTGTTCATATTTCAAGCGCAAGGATAGCACCAACCCAATCGTGCCCTCGTCGACGGCCGACAAGGTGCTTTATTTTCGTCAAGCACGTTAGACGAATTTCGGATCAAACATCAAATCGCAATTCAGTAGATGTGTTATACAATCGCGCCCTCGGCGGCAGCGATGATAAGGTGTTCACACCAGACGTTCACCAATTGATGATCTAAGCCTTCAATGCGATACGGAAACCAGACGCCGCGAGGGCCCAATCGTGGACGGCGCCGACAGAGTGCCCCTCCGCCTCCTGATTTCGGTAAGATGACGAAGTGATGTGCCAGTCCACTAACAAACAGCAACCGCGTGTGCAGGTGGTGCCACAGCTGCAGGGTAATGTGCCCGTGCTGGTGGATGGGAAGACCTGGGAGGACACCGCCGAGGAGCTGGACGATTTGTTGCTGGGGGACGCGGAGATCTGGTGAGGCCTAGAAGCGCCTGCGACCAGGAACAAGTTTTGAGGGGATCTGAATCCCCCAGAATCTTCATTGCTCTCCACGTCAGCCCCGACCTTGCCGCATGCCGTACATCGCCATGCTTGACCCACGCCCTGCACCGTCGCGCTGCGATGCGGCCCCCTCTTTGCGGCGGGTGCCACCTTCCTGCCCGATTTTGCTGACATTTTGTGCCTTGTCACAAAACTCTGGGCCCTGCATGACGTTCCCATGCTGCGTGCTGTGCAGGCGGCGGAGCAACACGCCGACCAGCCAGCCGCGGGCAATGGACGACCCCTACATCACGGAGGACGGCAACAATCTGCTGGACCTGAAATTCCGTGCGATTTTTAAAAAGAACCCTCGAAATTTGACGCTGTATTAGAGTTGTGTCGCCATGAAGCTGCTGGCTGTGGCATCTGGCGCTCTGTGCATTGGCGCCGTCCCGCAGTCTGGGAAATTTTCACCGAGTGTGAGCCGTCCTCAGACATGGAAACGCAGATGGAAATGCAGAAGCACGCGCCCCTGTGATGGACACCTCTGCGATGGACATATGTGTGGCGCAGCGAGCTGCATCCCTTCGACGCCATTGCAGATTTAAAAATTGCACGTTCAACTGTTATGATGAATCATATTCATAACATCATTCTTTTGTAGAAAAACGTACAATTTTTCCCTGTGATTCAGCTTTGCTATTATGTCTCCATGTCAGGGGCGCCGCTGGTGGAGCCGCAGCAGGATGAACCCCTGACGTACATGGGGAAGCGGGTACCATATGATGAGCTGGCAGCGCACATCGAGGCGGTGCCGGGGGTGCTCGCCCACGGCCTTCTGCTGGGCGTGCAGTCGGCGGTGGTCGCGACCGAAAAGGGCCCGCAGACGGTGCATCGCACGGACGTGGCCGCCTGAGCAGCTGCCTCGAGTGCTCGTAACAATCAATTCCGCCTTCGGAACCAGATGAACTGCTTCGCAGTTCTGAGAGTGTGCGCGGCTGTCCTGGGGACCCAATCGCCGTTTGGACGTGCAACAGGCCTGTCCAGATCATACGTGGTCTGAACTACGTATCATGGCTCACCATGCGGCAGATATCAGGAGGGTGAGCTGTGGGGCAAGCTTGAATGCAGTGCGAAGGCATGCACAAGCGCAGGCCATGGGGCAACACTACCTAATGGCAGCAGTGCAGCAGCGGCCTCGGGGCGGTCTGTAGTGAGACGATGCAGCTGCATCTGGCGATGAGCAAGGGCCTTTAAAGGCGTCACCGCCAGGCAAGCAGCGGGTCCGAAGCCGTTTGAACTGGGCACCGCCGGCGCAACCGCCGCACCTAGTGCGCCGAATTCCCAGGTTAGCACCCGACTTGGCAATCGCTCCTAGAGTCCCGCTGTGCTTGCTTATCCTGCGAGCTGAATCTAGGGTGCACATCCTTGCAAACTGCACCGTACTCTCGCACCCGCAGCAACTAGCACTCGCCACCAGCTCGCCTCAGCTGTACAGGATGTCGGCCACCATGCTGCAGACGCAGAGGTGACGCCGCCGGTGCTCGTGTGCATCGCCGTTGCGCTCATCGCGCAAACGGGCGGTTCTGACCGCATGAAGGGGGCCAGCTGCCGCAGCTGGCGCAACCTGCAGTAACAATTTGGCAAATTTCGAATCGAGCGCGTCTCTGACCCGCGCTCTGTGCATTCGCAGGTCCTGCCTGGCGGGCAAGTCCGTGCAGACCACCTCCAGTGAGTTTCCTCTCCGAGGCACCGGCTTTTCAGCACGCACCTGATGTCTGCAACAGTGCTATCGACCAATTCGGCTGTCACGCGCATTGCGCAGTCAAGGTAGAAGCAGACTTGGTGGCTGGTGCTGATGACCTGGTGCTTTGCTGTCCGCAGGCAAGACGGTTGCTGTCCGCGCCTGGTGAGGCTCGCCTTGGTTCGAAACATGCACGGCCAACCTGCGCAGGGCAGGAGAGCCAGCGATCAATCAGTCATCGTGATCTCTGCTCATGGCGCGAATGGCCAATACTGTGGTACCGCTGAACTGGGCATCCGCTGGGGCCGCTACAGCAGCAGTTACAGATCTGGCAGCCGTGGCGTCATTTCACGCCGTCGGGATGCAGATCGGAGAGGCAGCAGCCCACTGAACAGCACCACGCGTTCCCACTGCATGTGGCCCATGGCCGCCGCGCCAGACCGACGTATGCTCGTTTGTTGCCACTGCAGCCGGCCAGTGGTGGCGCGCGCCAGCGCAGAGGGCGCCAACACACGGCGCGCCGTGCTGGGCGGTCTGCTGGCGGGCGTGGTCGCCATCTCGGCGCCGGCCTCGCAGGCCGTCGAGGTCATGGACTTCACTAAGGTCCGCGATGCGGGCTTTGACATCATCTACCAAGCCCGCGACCTCGACCTCCCGCAGGTGAGCATACGCCTTACTGACATGTTTTGAGGCGACGGAGTTCATCTTGTACTTGCCGTGACCTTGCGGCATGCACCTGTGAGTACCTGTGCATGGCTGACCATACAAGCCTGCGGGCGGCCTGGAAATGCTAGCATGCAAACGCAAGTAGCCTGACTGAGAACGTCCTCCCTGCCTGAGCATTCCCACGCTGCTGCTCGCCCAACACACGTGAAGCTGTGCCTGCCAAGCATGGCTAGGTCGGTGCATTTGCCTTGGCGCTGGCGTCATGGCTCAAACACGCGTCTGCCCCTCACCTCAACCTGTTGCTGCTGCGTGGCGTCGCGGCTCGACCTCATGTCTGCTGCTGACCCATCCTGAATGCTGCCGCTGTGTCGCAGAGCGTGCGCGACGGCATCACGGAGTTCCGCGACAACCTCGTGGGCACCAAGTCGCGCATTGAGGAGGCCAGCAACCGCATCAACGGCAGCCTGGGCGGCTTTATTGAGAAGAAGTACTGGTGCGCGATCTGTAACTCCTCTCCTTTTCAACTCTTGCACTTGGCCAGAAATGCGCAAATGGCGACCTGGGTGACTTCATTGAGAAGCAGTGCTGGTGCGCGACCTTAAGATCTTGCCTGAACCCTTGCCTTTAAACCTTTGCCTTCGATGTGACCAGCAACCGCATTAACGGCAGCCTTGCGGCTTCGTTGAGAAGAGATACTGGTGCGCGGCTCAAAACCTTGTCCTCAAACCCCTGGCACATCCAACGGCCTTTCAGCCTTCTGCCATGGCAGTCGACACCTTCACAGAGCGGTTCCGTAGCCACCCTCTCGGTCAATCTAGAATCCGTGCGGAACCCTCAGCGCAGGAGGAGCTGCGTGGGCAACCTGAGGGCAGCAAACGGCCAGACACCTGGAAGCCCTCATCTCGAACTTCAAACCCTGCCTACACAGGACAATGGCGCGCGAGGAGCTGCGCGGCCAGGTGGGCAACCTGCGCCAGGACATCAACACCTCGGCGGCGACGCTCGACAAGGCCGGCAAGAAGAAGGCGCTGGAGCTTGGCAAGAAATTCTACGCCAAGGTGTGCACGCGCCGCCGCACACATGTGTTTCCATTGTGCTACGCTTCCTTGTCTGAGAGCGCTCGTCGGCACTCTTGACTGCAGTTGGATGGCTGCTGTGCATGTCGTTTTGGCAGCCGGCAGCACTGGAGCGTGCAGGAGGTGCAGGAGGGTGAACTTCGCACAAATCCTGAACTCAAAGCATGCATTGCGTACTGCACGTATTCCTAAGGGATCCCCACCCGAATGTGCAGGTTGACGACCTGGACTACGCCATCCGGAAGAAGAGCCCCGAGAAGGCCACCGCTGCCTACGCCGAGGCCAAGTCCGCCCTGAAGGAGGCCCTCGCGGCCCTGGGCTGAGCCTGAAGTTGCTTCTTGAAGCAGTTTTCCGCTCTTGTGCTTGATGCCGCCGTCGCGAGCTGGGGGTGGGGTCAACGGCGGGCAGCGGGGGCGGTGGCCGGGGGTAGCTGTAGCGCCGGTCTCCGTTCCTAGCCGCGGCCCTGCGGATTGAAGTCCCCGGCTCGTGCGCGTGCGGCATTCAAGGTCCCCAAACAGTTGGCATTAATGTTTCTGGCGGCCGATTGGCGTTGAGCCGTGGCCGCAGTGTCTTGAGAGAATAACCGGAGGTGCCCCAACGATGCTGTTTCGTGTCGAGGTCTGATTGCAATGAGTTGCAATAGTGATGATCAGGACAGAGCCTGCAAACCTGCCACAAGGTGCAATCGCTGCAGCGTCTGCATCACTGGAACCGATCACCCCTGCCGACAGCCACTCTGCCACCAACGCAACTGAGACCAATGACACCTGCACGCTGCACAGACCTGGGAAATTACCTGCCTAGGCAGCCCTCGAGACCTCTTACAATTAACCTGCCAAGGTAGGTATCGTAGTCACGGGCATGTTCATGCAATGTTCACGACCTTTGCCCACCTTGCCCATGCGGCTGCAATGTGCAGCGACCACTCCAACGCAATCGCGCTGGCCAATGCCCGTTGAACGACCCTCAAAAGCAACCCAGAAATTCCAAAACCCCTATTTTTTCTTGGGACTGGGCTGCCGCGAGGGCACCAACACAATGTGGCCACCCAGCTCCTTGAGGGTCAGGGCGTCGTCCTCCCGGCGCCGTCCGAGCCACCGCGCCGCGAATCGGCGGAGCCACCCGGCGAGGCCGCTGCTGGCTGGCGGCAGCACGCACGCCGTCAGCTGCCCGCCGTACACGCAGCCGGTGTCCAGCCCTGCAGCGGCAAACGGCATGCGGGCTCAGGCCTTCCAGATGACGATGTGACGGCCGTGCTGCTGCTCCGCTGGGCTTCGAGTTCGCTACAGAAAAGGGTACACAAAGGGCAACACCTGTCGCGCACTGCCGCAGCTGCAGCCGTCGCTGTGCGTCGTGGCCGAAGAATACATGGCGTGGCCCGCCCCACACCTCCGCCCTGACCAGCGTCGACAGTGAATTGACGCCAAACAACTTGAGGTCAATCTGCACTGTGGTGCTTGCAGGCGATATGACAGCAGGCCGCAGACTCCGTCGTGTGCGCGTTTGTGTGCGGCATTGCAAAGAACAGCTGGTGGACGACGTACCATGGTTGGCCACTTTTAGTGTACTCTTCGCTGGCTTTCCAGCCTGCAGCAGCACAACGCGTCATCCGCGCTTTACTTGAATTTAAGAGCCGGCAGCGTTGAAGCCAGTAAGCGAAGACACATGCTCTCGAAGCCAACAGATGGAGTCTGCTCTCTGATGATGTTGCAATGCCGAAGCCCCTTCCCCCCATTTCCCCCTTTCCAATGTATCGGTACCTCCAGACTTCTTCGGCACCACGTCCCGCATCTGCAGGAAAGACATGGATGCTCGGCTCACGCGTCATAATGACAAAGCCAACCAGCGCTGCCACAGCATGGCGTGCATGCTGTCTCCTCATGCTGAGGCAGGTCACTGCCAGGATAGCAGCGAATTCACAGCCGTCGCACCGTGTACAAGTCCTCCAGCTCCTGCTTCTTCCTCTTGACCCCTGAGGCCAGGCGCACAGACACAGCTTCAGCAACCCCAGTGTGCGACCCAGCGCCTGAACTGCTTGCTGTGCTGCCACGACTTGGGCCGGCCTGAGGGCCTCTGCGGGTGCAGCGCTGCGGCGAGTGTCTTTGCGCACCCACATTCACGTGGCCCCGTTCTTGCCGCAATTTCTACTACAACAACCTGGTGTGTGAGAGAGTTGTGGACAGCAGAGGCAGAGACTGCCACACCAGGCACCAGGCCAGCATGCACGACGCAGACGGAGTCCCGCAGCCGCAGCGTGAACGGCAAGCGTGCCAGCCACTCCGCTTCCTGCTCCGTCAGGTCCGGCACCCAGTTGTGCTTGTCCTGCGAGGGCGATGAACAGAATATTTGCTAAACATTTGCTTGTCTACCCCCAGCCACTCCGCTTCCTGCTCCGTCAGGTCTGGCACCCAGACGTGCTTAGATTGCTTTGCAATTGCTTGAGATTTGCTTTTTAATCACAGAAACGATCGCGCGGTCTCGCCTGACGCCGTGCCATGCAGGTGATGACGTCTGCGGCGCCCTGCCCTTGGGCCTGGGTCTGGGATCCTGACACATCTGAGCGTGGCAGCACAGCGTCGAGGCGCTAAGCAGCCAGCAAGCAACACTCGACTTCGTGGCCGCACCTTGTGGCTCAGGCAGGCGGCTAGTGCTGCATCGTCGTGGCTGCTTCACCATTGCTCACTTCCCAATCCGTCATTCGCACCACCAAGTCGAGGCTGGCATATCGACGCCAGGACGTCACCTTGACTTTGTGGCCGCGCTTGTGGCTCAGGTAGGCCGCCAGGGCCGCGTCATCGTGGTTGCCCCGCACCGCCAGCGCCCCGAGCTTCTGCGCAGCCGCAACGACGCCCGCAGAGTCTGGTCCCTTGTTCACCTGCAGTCGATTAATATTTGCACAGGAAACTACAGATAGCTCAACAAACAGAGCATCTTGGAGTATCAACAAACTGATATCAATTGCAATTGGCGCATGGAGGTGTTGAAAATTCGACAATAGCCACAACAGGAGTTTACCAGGTCGCCGACGAGAACCAGGGTGTCAGCGCCTTGCCGATACCCACACTTGGTCACCAGATCCTGCAGACCGGAATGGGACAGCGCTCAGGGTGATCCGAGCATGAATGATGTCGTGCCTTACCGCTTCATATGTGTTCTGGAAAAACAGCTGGAGGGTGCGCCGACAAGCAAGTGACATGTGGCGGGCAGTCGGCAGCTCGCTTAGCAAAGCCCGGCTCGAGGGTCGCCTCACCTGCAGCTCCTGCAGGCAGCCGTGCACATCGCCCACGATGATGACACGGCCCCTGACGTCCGCCTTGGCATGCACCACCGGCGGCAGGGGGTTTCCTGCAGGAAGGGCCACACACATTGCAACGAAAGACAGGCGGCCGCCACCGCGCATCTCCCTGCAGTGCACAACACTTTGGCGGCCGGTATCTCGCAGGCAGCGAATGCCGCACGGCAAGCGCTGGTGATGCATTCCAGCACACACCCTGGGGCGTCGTGTCGGCTGCCGTGCCGCTCATCGCATGCTCCTGCAGGAAGCTGCTGGCCTGCACCGCGATGCAGCGGGGATGCGCCTTGCCGTGCGGCGCAGGGTGCGGCGCCACCAGGGTCCCGCGGCGCGCAATGACAGGCACCGCTAGAATGGATCTGCGCGGCTTACACGCTGAACTGGCTGCGAGGGTGAGTCTCGCGCTTCTCAGCTCATGCGAAAGAGTGCGCCACGTTGCATTCCGCATTCCTTACACGCTTTGTTTCAGGAGTTGAATCGTATCGGATGCAGCTCGATTCTGTTGAAGAGTCGCGGCCGATTCCACGATCACTGGCTAGGCGACAGCGGGTCACTGCCAATAACAATGTATTGTGATTGTGTCAGGCAGTCGTGCGGTCACGAAATCCGCCTGCAGCGACTAACAGTTGAACAGACTCTCGCCTGCTGATGACAAATGAATAACAGGCAAGTGCATGAAGAATTTAGAGAGTGCTTGCGCATCCTCCCCTCTCCGGTTCCCGCCATGCGTGCCTCGGAACAGCCATCAGGACAAGGTGCAGCGGCCAACAGCGGCGCAAATCCCTTTTTTGGTACATGCAACTTCCGCAAGATGATTCCAATCAGCGCTGCTCGACGGCTGGAGACGCTGAGGGGGCATCTCGGAAATCCCAACGTGCATGCTGAACCCAGCAGCGTCGATCTGCAGGTACGCCCCGAACAGCGCTCGTGCATGGGCCGCAACACCGCTCATGTTCTTTACATGCCTGGCGATCACTACGCAAGGAGTTGACTTTTCTGTGTGGGACCTGCAGGACTGCGCGGCATGCAGCAGCGTCGCGTTTGCGCGGCCCGCTGCAGCAGACACCCTGCACGCCCGGACCTGCACGCCGAAGGTGATCAGATGGTGAACTCAAAGTGCCGTCCTTATAATGCATGTCGTCCAACCCGCAAGACTTGACGAAAAGTGAGGACGTGACTGTGCCGGCAGGGTGAGGGGCGCTACGTGAAGGGTGCGCTGCGAGTCGCCGAGCAGCTGCTGGGCGCACCGCTTTTACCTGATCACGCGTCGTCCGCTGCCAAAGTACGCAAGTCCGTGTCCCAGAATGTGTCATACTTCATGTCCTTCAAAAGCACCCGCGCTCTGCTGGGGCGTTCACACTGAGCCAACACTGCGCCCGCTCCACACCCAGACATGCGAAGTCGTCACTTTGCGTGTCAACAGACGATCGGTATCAGACGAAATGACTCCCAGGCCTCATCATGCCATGCCGATGCGACCGCAGGGCAAGCCGGCATTTGCAAGGTCACAGGGCGACGACGCACATGTGGTGGCGCACACCGCTGCGGCCCTGGCGGCCTTCGAAGAGAGCCTGTGCATGGTGGCCGAGCATGCGGAGAAGAAGGCGGCGGTGCAGGAAGTCGTGCCTGCTTCCTCGGCGACTTCCGGGCGCGGTTGGAGCCCCAAGGTAAGACAGGCAGATGTGACAGATCATGCAAGAGTTGTATTTGCAGTGCGCAAGGCTCCAGTGCGAAGGGGGATTGGCATGAGGGATGCGCAAGCCAAATGCAGCTGGTACTCTATGCCTGTGCATGTGCAGGCAAACGCCTTCAAGAACAGCAGCTACTACGCGCTGCATGTGGCGCTGCCGGGCATCAGAGCAGGTGAGAATTCGTATGATTGTTGACTTTTCTGCCTTGTGCCGTTGCAATGCCGCTGTAACACGCTCACAAGAGGTGTTAGAAGAGGCTCTGCACGCATGTAGATGAGGCGACCATGCAACGTGGTCCAGCGCGGCATGTCAGGCGGCTCCAGGCATATAGCCATCAGGGGGCTGCCTCAGTCCTGAAGCCATGTGCCTGCGCCGCGCAGAGGACCTGCGTGTGGAGGTGGAGGGACGGCAGCTCACGGTGTCCGGCTGGCGTGCCGGCGAGCCCGGCTCCGGCCGGACGCTGGCGATCCACCGCCAGGAGCGCGGTAAGAGCTGTTGTTGCACCATCAGATGGCTGTGTGCACCTGCATCCTTTTCCCCTCAGTCTCAAAGCCAGAGCATCCACGTGTGCAACCAATATTTCAGTCTGCCTGGCATCAGCGAAGCGTCGAGTTGACGCGCATGACGGCGTCGTATTGGGGCCGTCTTCCCAGGCATAGGCTCGGCGCGGGAGCTGAGCCACGGCCCCTTCGCCTCATCATGGAGGCTGCCCCGAGACGCCGACACGCGCAAGGCGTCAGCCCTCTTTGACAACGGCGTTCTGCGCATCACATTCGTGCGGCGGCACTGAGGAAATTTGCTCAGCGGCACTGCACAAGAAGCAATGCAGCAACTGTTCTGTAGAACAATCCATATGCTAAGCATGTATTTGTCTGTACCTAGAATTCGCTTGTACATTTGCGTGGGTTTGCCTGTACCTGTGGGGCGAAACATCCACATGCAGCCGCCGCCAAGTACTGTGACGTGCATGATGTCCGGTTTGGTTCGTGATCGTGGCGATGAGTCGCCATTCTTCTAGCATTGTTTTGACGCAACGCAAACAATGATACTGCACCTATAAATTGTTTCGGCCTCGCAACATGGGATCAGGGTCCGTCGTCAGCATGCATGTATCGTTGTTGACGCTGGAAGCTGGCTTCACGGTGAGGACTCAGATGTGCAGCGCTTAAGCCTTGATTTGCAATTTCTCTCTGGAGTGTGCGGCGCCACGTTTCACCACATCTGCAAACTTCCAAAGTGGAAACAGTGCCAAACAGCGCAAACAAAAAACCAGCTTCGTTTCAACATCGCAGCCAGTACTCTTCGACTTGCAACCAACTGCTTGGACGCCTGCACGAACTCTAAGAATTCTACAGAGAAACCTGCACAGCGCAGGCGCTGCAGCTGCCCAGGAGGAGCAACGCCTTTTGCAGGTGGGCACCCCCGAGGTTGACTGCAGCAGCCCGCCGCGCTGATATGGCTACCAATGGCATTGCAGGAATCACCGCAGCCGCCAAGCAGGCTGGTTGAGCCGACATGGCAATGCAACTACGACATCGCAATCTTTGATCTTCGGTTGATCTTCGAGCTTATGAGACCCGGCCACAGCCACAGGCCGCTGCCCGCGCAGTTGCTGCCCGCGCTGCCAGTGAAAGACTTGGATGGGATCAAGGCCCCGTCGCACGTCCCCCCCTGCCCAGGCTCGCTTCACCAGACGGGCACCTGCTGGCTGCCGTAGCCGACCTGGCTCTCGCCATAGCGGTCGTACCGCGACGCCGGCGCGGTGCTGGCGTCGGCGTTGATTCGGTGCGTCGGCGCCGAGGGCGCGTCAAAGACCGCGGAATTCTCCTTGCCGCCGCCGCCCGCCAGCGGCTGCAGCTGCGCCGCCTGGTTCTTGCGTGCCATCTTGGACACCACCTGCCGCATCATCGCGCTTGCCGGGCTCTGCATGCGCACGCAAGGCCGTCTGTCAGCAGGTGCCATTGTTGTCGAGTTGCGAATTCCACAGGGCGCCAGGTAGCCTCGCCCTCCATGGGCATGGGCATGGAGGGCGAGGTTATCCCAGAGCTTGAATGGGGCATTACACCTGGCATGGTTGAGCAGGTGAGTGGCCGCAGATGCGATGCTCAGACTGCATGCTGTCCCTCAAGGGACCTGCAGCCGTGAATGCACTGCCGTCAACGCAAGGGGGGAGCAGTAAGCGCACCAGCGCCTGCGACTGCGTGGCGGTCTCGCGGCTGACGCCGACGAGTCCGCTGGCCTCGGAGGCGCGGCCAACGCCCTCGATCATAGAGGAGCCCACGCCCGCGCGCGACGCCCCCATGCAGTTGTAAGCCGTCGTGAACGCCTCCTGTGTGATGCACATCCGACAGCAGCGGGTCAGAGATAACATTGCGACCGCACACATACTGATGTCATGGAGGAGCCCACTCCCCCGCGCGCAGTTGTACGCTGCCATGAACGCCTTCTGCACCAAGCGCGACTGACAGCAGCGGTCAGACACTCACTCAGGCATGCACACACCAGTAGGCCAGCACACAGTTCTGTAGGCTGTGAGATTGCCTCCTGCACATGCCCGGACAGCACTGAGATGCTGAGCGGCTGCAGAGCCCTCAAACCACAGGCTCCGGACGCAGAAACCTGTGGGTAAGCACTCACTGCAGGCGTCCTGCTGTGTTTGTATTCGCACCTGCTCCACGCGCATGACGGCGGCGATGTAGCTCTTGAGCCAGACGCCATCGCGGATGAGCTGCGCCAGCTGCTGGTACACCAGTGCCTCGTGCTCCTTGAAGGACTGCCGCGCCGCTGTCACATACAAGGAACATGAGTGAGTATCTGTTTTTCGTCCAGCACCAGAAGCGTCTTGGAGTGACAGCAGCTGCTGGCGCACCAGCGCCTCGTGCTCCTCGGACGACTGGTGCACGCTGCTGCCAAAGCTGTGGACAGCCTGATGCCGAAAGGGGCAAGGGCAGGGACGCAGCACTGCCAATTACGCAGCACACCTGCGAGCTTGTTCTCCTTGTGCTGCAGCGTCTTGATGGTGTTGTTCATCTCGTCCTCGCCCTTTGCGCGTGTCTGCGGCAGCCGGTCGCGCTGCTTCTCCACCTGCGGGCGGGGCAGCGACTAGCATGAGCTGCCGCATTCGTGGATGGGATTGAAGGTCCATGAAAGAAGAGTCGAGGAGGCTTCTGATCACTCGGCAGGTTCCATTCCTGACGGCCATCCAGTAGTAGCTGACTTTGCAGCTGCTTTCATTGGCTTGCATTGACTCAAGATCGGCACCTTAACGGTGAGTTCCTGCACGGTGCGCCGCCGGGAGTCCACCTCCAACCGGATCTCCTCCAGCTTCTTCATCCGCATCTGGGAGCAATCGCGAAGCAGGTCGCGTGACAGCGCTGGTTGAGCGTGCATGATGCGGGCATAATGTGTCGGCCTGCTGGGCCTCAAGGGGACCGAACTGCAGTGAAGGGGAACAGACAGGCTCCCCAGGCCCCGCGAATGGCCCTGGCGGGTGCAGCCGCAACCGGCAAGTCTTGGCATTCTTCGCACAAACAGCAAGGGATTCGTGACGACTTGCAGTAGGGATGGTAGGTAAAAGATGGCAAAGCGGCGCACCTCCACTGTGTGGAAGGCGGTGTTCCATCGCGCCATTGGCGCGAGCACCTCCGTGTCCAGTTTCCTCGCCTGCAGCAATGTTGAAACGTTGCAGCGGACTTTCCACGACCATGAAGATGAAGCGCTCGCATTTTGTCACAATGCGCACCTGTCAGAAAGTCTTTAGGGGCGCAACAACAGATGCACAACGCGCACTGGAGGCACAAGTATGAAGCGCCGTGACGGATGTGGCGCACCGTTTCGCGGGACACCCGGGTCAGCTCATCGACCTTGAAGTCGCCGCCGATGCGGTTGCTGTCTGGCTCGCCTGATCCGGCCGGCGTGGCCACCACCCGACCGTTGCCTGTGTCCTCATACACGCGTGGCAGCGGGGCCGACAGCACCAGCTTTGTCGTGAGCAGCAGGCCTGCGAGCAGCCACGCAACCGACATGTGAACTGCAGTGATGCCTGGTGTGTTTTGAAGCATTTGTGGCGGCTGAAAAGCACCTAATAAGGAGTGCCCAAAGCAGGGATGGGCAGATCTGCAGTTGGTTTGCACCCCGAGGCGGACCGCCAAGGGGGCAGGCGCAGCAGCATGCACAGCCTTACCCTCCGTGGCGTTCTTGAGCGCGCGAATGTCCTTCTCGCAGCGCCGCAGGTGCAAGGCGAAGTCTCCCGCCTCCTTCATCATGGCCTCGTTGCGGAGGTTGACTGTCGCCGGGAAGCTACGGTCCAGCGTGATGTGCCATTTCTGCCGCGCCTGCGGATACAGAAAGGGCATTGCATCACATCGGAGCACTTGGCGCGGTGGAGCCACCCATTGTGCGGGCGTCGACAAGCTGGCGTCTTGCGACATCAGGTCCGCAAGCACTCACGGCCAATGCACAGCGTGCGACGACGCCCTGAACATGCGCAAGCATGCGCTGTGCGAATGCGCACTCACCTTCTCGGAGAATCGCCTCCAGCCGGTCCCCATCGTCATGTCTGGGCGTAAAGTGTGTTGGATGTCGTTTAGCCGCCTGCCTGTCGCTGCTTGTTTGTCGTTGGCGTGCTAGAGCCACACGATCAGGACTAGCACAATCAAATGTAAGCAGCGAAGGTGGCAGTTTGCTTGCGTGTGCGGGAGCGTCTTCAATCGGTTGTTTGGCCTGCCGGTCTCGGCGCAGCTGCGGTTGCCCGGATTTGAAGCTAAACCCTAATTGTGACCGTTGCAGTCCCTGCTGTCGACCTGCAGGGCTGTCCAGAGGCGAGTGCATTCCTCGATTCTACTCTATCGCTTGGCAGGCGGCAGTATTCACGGGCAAAGCTGCAGCATGGCCCGCCATGTCGCCTCTGCTGGGACCCTGAACACCAAATAACTCCTACGAGCGCCACCAGCGTGGCTCTCTTGCATGTTGGCACATGTCCTGCGAACTCACTTGCAGGCCTGATGGATGTTCTGATAGTACAGGATCTTGCAACGCTCTACTCTACAACAAAATGACCAGTACATCAGGCGGGGAGGTGCAGCAGGCCGCTCATCACAATCGCGGCCCGCGCGCTGACGCGCACGAGCCCGGCGTCGTGATCCACGAGCACGGCCGCCTCGCCGCCGCGGGCGGAGCACTGCCGCGTCGTCATGGCCCGCTTGCCCAAGCGCGCGGCCCAGAAGGGGGCCGCAACCGCGTGCGTGCTGCCGGTGGCGGGGTCCTCATTCGCGAGCGTCAGCGGCGCCCAAAAGCGGGACAGGTAATCGTAATCGCTGAACCTGTCGCCCTCCGCTGCAGACAATGCAACGAAGACGTGGTAAATAATTGAGTGCAGGTGATAGGGTGTCATCAGCTGGCGCGGATCATGCCGCGGATCATGGCCTCTGTGGCAGCTGCCAGGGAGTCCGCAGGTGAGTCCAGCCACACGCTGCATCTCTGACGGGAGGCAATGTAAAGTCCAATGATGGGACACGAGCAGCTGAGCGCACCTGGTGTGGTGGTCACGAGGAGCCCCTGTACCGCACGGTTTGCCGCTTGCAGCTCCCGCAACCGCACGATGTCAGGCTGCAGGGCTTCCAGCCGCTTTTCGCCGCCGCCCGCAAGCCGAATCAACAGGTAACCCAGGCCCGCATGGAACGCCACCTCCGCAACTAGAGCGTCTCCCACCAGCAGCTGCAGGAGCAGACAGGAAATGGCGATCTTGTCTGGGATTGCGGTCACAGGCCTATAGAGGGAAACTGAAGCAGCGATGCTCTTTGGAAGTCGCGAGCATAGGGGCAGATGTCGGATCACACCACACATATGCAAGGAGTGCGCAAGGGCATTGTGTACACATGAGCGCGCCAATGTCCAGTCAAGAAGACAAGACTCAACAGGATGGCAGCAGGGTGCCCCACAAGAGGACGCAATGGGCGTCGCACGTCAATGACGTGATCTGCATCCAAGCCGGCTGGCAAAGGGTCCTCCGGCGGCAGCAGCGGCAGGTCCAGCTGCAGCAGCGGCTGCGGCCCGGCGGTGAGCCGCCTGACCGCCAGCTGGCCGCTGTGCACGCTGTCGAAGAGCAGCGTCTCTGCCGTGTTGCCTTCGCCTGCACGCACCGGCGGGATATGCGGCCTGATGCTGCAGGTGCGGCGTGGAAGTGCTGCTCAGCTTGCAGCTGGTCGCAAACGGCGATATGCTGCAATCAGGACTTGAACTGAGGCGGCATGCACCAGCACAGACACATATGACACAATGTCCTCAGACTCTGAAACCTGCAAGGAGCTGCGAAGACCCATGATGGATGAGGGATTCCGACCTTGTAGCAGGGCGGCGGCTGATGCGATTGTGGCGTGCCCACAAATGCGATACTCGCCGCCGGTGGATGCAAACCACCGGATCCTGTACTGGCGGCCGGAAGCAAACTCGCTGCTGTCACGGCCGCCCGCGCACGGCTCCCCATCGTCAGACAGCGGCTCCAGGAACGCGGTCATGGAATTGCTCACTTCTGCGCCAATCTGCGCTCTGAGCTCGTCCGAAAGCGCCGCGCCGGGCGGCAGCAGCACGACAGCCGCAGGGTTGCCAGCGAACGGCGTTGCCGTGAAGGCGTCAATCTGAGCGGGAAGCCAGCAATGGCAACTCATAAGGAAATTCTACATGATGGGCATGCGGGGCGCGCTGCGCAGTCCCCCGAAGCACTTCAGCAGAGCTCTGTAGTCTAGCAGCAAGGCCGGATGCACATTTTCGGTGACATTTTCAGCCGTCAATGGGCAGCACCTGGTACACTGTGAGCTTGCGCGCAGGCGTGCCGCCCAGTTCCGGGATGCCACCAGCGGGCCGTCCTGCGCACCATGCGCCGCTGATATGCAGCTGCTTTGCCAGGCCGAGGGCCGCCGCAGGCAACGTTGGGTATGTGCCGCAGGGCTGGACTGCCGCTTGAAGGCAAGTCGCTGCGCCAGTAGCGCCGCTGACGCCGCTGAGCGCAGCTCGTCCGATCCTGCGCAGGAACGACTGGGTGATTCAGTTTATGTTTCGGCATTCTCTCAAGCTACGACCGTTGCGCGGACGGGCAGGTGGCGGCATGCATGGACATGCAGTGCGCTCCAGGCGTTGTGGAAAGGCTGACCTTGAGCACAGGAGCTCACAGCTTCGCCTCATAGTGTGCGAGGCTTTACAAGGATCCAGCGAAATCAGCACTCTGCTCATTCACGATTGGAATGATGAATCATACATGCGCGTCGCAGGGACAAGCGGCACGGGCGCAAATCAGGACTGCTTGCGGTACTGCAGCCGCTGAAGCGAGGCGAAAGGCGAGAAGTGTACTGATCAATTGAGTCCTGCTCGCAAAAGACAGCGTGGCAAGGGACTGAGAACTGAAGTGCCTGTCGGGTGCTGCCCGTGCTCTGTTAGCCATATTCTGTTTAGTCATCTAGGGTTTCAGCTTTGAACGAGTCTCCACTCTCCAGTCTCCAAGGACACTGCCAGCACTTGGCCGCTGCGGCATTTGCAACCTGCACTTTCAGCGACCGATCAGTTCATCAGTTGCATTTGGCGTGTCTTCTCGCAGCAAGCGGCTGGGCTGCCTCCCAAAGCAGCAACGCCAGTGCTGTCGAACTGAGATTGCATCAACAGCGTTGCAGTGAGATGAAATAAGCACATCTGTGCGGGACAGATCGCAGCTTTATGTGCTCTTAGCGCCGTTGCTTGTCGTCTCGTGGTCGCTGCCCTGGTGCTGGTAGTTCGATGTCAGAAGGTTTCGAGAGGGCAATCGAGAACGCGACGGTGCGTCGTCGCTGTGCTAGCATGATAATGCTGCCTGTACTGAAACTTTGCGAGGACTTCGCTTACGATGCAGAAATGTGTGCTGCAGAAAGTTTTGCTCGAAGCGGTCAGCGCAGCGGTGCGGCCAGAGGATGCAACAGCAGCGGCTGTTGCAAAAATCTTCCCAGCAGCCGTCGCAGATGGCAAGGTGAGCAGCACGCTGTGACACGGCCAGCCGCACCATGTCAAGCTCGTGACGCTTGAACTACTTCACGCTGTCGCGGCATGGGTTAGCACAAAGAAAGAAACATAGCCAGATCGTGACCTTTATTGTGGCCAATGCCCCTGCAGGACGGCGGAAACTCGCTGACCCTCAGGGTGCTGTCGCCAGATGAGCGGCAGATCCTCGACCAGGCGGCGCGGGCTGTGCTGGCACAATTTGTGGCTGCAGCGGTCGCGGCCGGCACCGAGGCCATGACCTGGCAGCTGCAGCCCGGCGCGCCGCCGACTGTGCCGCGTCTGCTTGACATGATGTTGCTGACGTCGGAGCAGAAGTTCATGGATTCAGGTCAGCCGCCGCGCCTCGCCTGTCGCTGTGATCAGCCACCCAGCCCTGTGCGCTGCGGCAGCGTTACCTGGCGGGCTGGGCCGCACAGCTGTGCAGCGCTTCCGGCCCAGCCCGCCACCCTCAGCAAGGGGCAACGGCGGCTCCTGCCTGTCCGGTCCAGTTTCTTCAGTCCTGTTGACCTGCGGCAATGATATCATGGATGAGCCGCTTCCACGGGGCGCGCTGCCCGCTGGCGGCCCCTGCACTGCGGGTTGGCCCCTCTCACCGCCCTCGCCGGCGGCGGCCGCGCCAACACACCGCCAGCTGGCAGGCACAGACGCCGTGGGCGCCCCCGCGTGCAGGCCTGGTGTTCGGGCTGCTGGAGGACCTGGTGGAGAGCATAACCATCAGCGAGTGCGAGGGCGTGTTCACGTACCTGGAGGATCACGCGGCGGCACTCGGGCGGCCGCGCGCAAAGGCCAGCGGCAAGCACCACATGCTGCGCACCTGCAACCAGCTGCTGCGGCGGCTGAGCAAGGGGCACAACGCGGTGCTGTGCGGCCGCATCCTCATCTTCCTGGCGCGCCTGCTGCCGCTGTCCGACCGGTCTGGCATCAACCTGCAGGCGCGGCTGGCTCCGGCACTGACATTCATTTCTTCTCAGCCGCCCAAATCAAGTTGCTGTGGTGTCAGCACAAGAAGTAGCTGTGTCAACTTCGTCGCCACCGGTCAATTCCGCAATGTTACCATGCATCGTGCTCAAGCAAAACGGCGACTTTGACAGTGTGAATTGTCGCTCTGCAGGGCGCATACAATCTTGCAAACACGACGCCCGTTGAGGAGGTACCCGAGGTGCGGCCGCTGTCGCCTGCACGGGCGTGTTACTGAAGCATTTACAATCATCATCATCGCCCTCTGGTTGCACATCAGTTCTGTGGCTGCACTCATGTTTGGCCATCGACATGTTGCTGCAGTGGCGTTGTCATCCTCCTGGAGCATATCATGAACACAGCTGGAACTTCCGGAAGCTTGGCCACGTCTTTGGCACCCCTTTCTGTGCAGGGGGCCATGGACAGCAACGGCAACCCGATTGACGCGGCTTTCTACAAGCGCTTCTGGGGGCTGCAGTCGGTGTTCCAAAACCCTGGGCCCCACATGAAGCCGGCGCCCTGGGCTGGCGTCGTGTCCGACCTGCAGGTAGGCCTTGCGAAAAGTCTGGCTGCGCACAATCGTGGGGAGCGACGCACAGCGCAAACTGCACCTCCGGGAAGCTGGTGCTTGGTCCCTCTCCCCCGGTGTGTTCATGGTGTCAATTTTGACACGCCATATTGAAACTGCAGGCCGTGGTTGCGGAGTTCCAGATGCAGAAGACGACAGCAGCGGCCAGCTCGGCGCCCGATGCTGAAGGTACTGACCATTTGCTGAAACCGCTCCCAGATTTTCGTGGTCCCGTGATAAATCATCTCGGCACAGTAGCCTGGCCAGCAAGCTAGCGCGATTTTGTCTGTTGATGCTGACTGACCGTTACAAGGCTGCTGACATCATGTGCTGATGCATCCCCGGCTCACAAATGCTCGGACATCAGAGTCCGCATGGTCTTCACTCCCTCAATCTTCACTCCTTCCGAAGCATTTTGCCCAGACCGAAACTGTACAATCAGCAATATGAACACTTCCGCCGCTGCTATGCAGGCGGGGAGCTACCGGCAATGGATCACCTAAGCAGTCCGAATCTGATGCACTCATTGTGTTTCAGTCATCCAGGTGTTCTACATGATGATGACACAAAGTGTGTAAATTGTTATTGCAGGCGGGGAGCTGCCGGCGGTGAAGTACCTGAGCAGCCCGAAGCTGATGCGGCTGCAGCTGTCGGACGCGGCCTTCCGGCGCCACTTCCTGGTGCAGGCGCTCGTCTTCCTGAACGCCTGCCAGCACCCCGGGCGCGCCCAGAAGGACGCCCTCAAGCCCAAGCAGGCGTGCCATGCTGAAACCCACACCCCTGGTCATGACTCCATGTGCTGCGGCACCCTGAAGTGGGTGTTGACGGGCTCATCATTAGGCACTCACCAGCAGCAAGCGCTCTTCTCAAAAGTTGACTGTGTCTTTCCTTGTGCAATGTGGTTCCTGACCTATATGTGATTCCCGACCTATATGTGATTCCCAATCATAGGTGAGGGAGGCGGCGGCGCTGGAAGCGGCCCTGTACAAGCAGCTGGAGGCGACGCCCAATCCTAGGCAGCTGATGCAAAGAGCTTACATTTCGGTTTTGACTTGACCAATCTGCCGCTTGTTCACACCAGGTGGAGGAGGCGGCGGCGCTGGAGGCGGCGCTGTACAAGCAGCTGGAGGCGACGCCGGAGCACGGCGCCGACTTTGCTGCCGCCATCCGCATGGTCAGCTCAAACACTCCCGCCTCCCTGCAAGACCTGGCCTGAGATTTCAGAAGCGGCATGTGCAGCATTATGCATTTTACATGCACGCGTCATCGCCTTCCTCTGACCGAGTGCCTCCCGATCCAAGGGCGGTGTTTGATAGGACCTGCCCGGATGATGCACCAGGCGCTGGACGACGAGACGCACTACATGGAAGAAGGAGGGGCGCGGTCCCAAGAACGAGACCTGCTGTGCAGATACAGTGCTCTCATACAGAGTAAATTTTCCACACAGTCAGCGTAATCAGTGCCTGGTCGTGTGCCAGGTGCTGGAGGACGAGATGCACTGGTCGGCATGGAAGAAGGAGGGGCAGGGGCCCAGAAACGAGACCTGCTTCCCCTTTGAGCGCCCGGCGTACGTGCCGCCGGCGGCCCCCGCGCCAGCGGCGCCACTAGCAGGTACGAGATGCATGCTCGATGGCATGTCGACAGCCCCCCCTGGTATGTAGCTATGATGCAGCCGTAATGATGTGCAGCCTCCTCCCCCTGCACCCGCAGCGCAAATGGGTTGCGGTAATGTCGTGAATTTTCCCCGCCGGCTGAGATGTTCAGCCACTGCCCAACCTCCTGGACGTGCCCAATGAGCGTGCTCTTGGCGGAGGCGGTCGCAGACAATCCCCCGCCTTTGCTGACCCTGCCTTACTTCCACAGCGCGGAAGCGGCCGCGGACGGAGGCGCCCGGCGCGGCGCTGCGGATACGCATGGGCAGCGCCGCACTGGACCGGCTGTGGAACCAGGCGCCCAACAACATGCACGGCCTGAAGGCGAGCCTTCCCACCTTTTGCTATCTGATACAATGCCGTAATTTTACTGATGTTCACGCGGACGCCCATGTTGCCCCGGTGGACAGCATCACCGCATCCTCCTGCATCCGGCGCCTTGCACAGCTGACGCCTGTGCCGGACGCTCCATGTCAGCGACCCGACAGGAAACTCAAACAAGAAAGCAACTCAAATCCCTCGAGCATGAAACAAATGCGCTGCAGGTGGAGGAGCGGAAGCACCTGCCGACGCTGCGGGAGTTTCTGGACCCGGTGGTGGAGGACATGGACCCCGAAAACTGCATCGAGGACGAGTACAAGGTGCGTTCCGAAAATCCTATGCACACTCCACCCGTCTTTTAGCAGATGATCTGCCCGAAACTTGCATCGAACACAAGTGTGCAAAGTGCGTCCAACCACCATGCACACTGCATTCTCATCTGCCTGGGTTTGCGTGGCCGTCGTGTTCGGTGGGCGGCCATGCATAGCCATCTGCTTGATGGACTTGCTGCCCTGCGGCGATGGCGTGTTGTCCTACAGCCGCATGCCTGGCTGCACGTCAGCTGGTCAGGCGCTCTCAGGCCGCTCATTGTCTTGGCTGTTGTACGGCGGTGCCCTTGACCCCCTGATCCCTGCGCCCTGCAGCGGAAGCACGACAAGGTGTACCAGTGGAAGGCGCTGCGCATGATCTCGCGCGAGAGTCTGACCATCTTTGCGGCCACTGCTTTCGCCAACGACCTGGAGGAGGCCGCGCGGGGCTTCTTCCCAGACGAGGTGCAGCCTGGACTTTCATGTTCACCTTTTTTTGGCGCTGTGTTAAACCCCTCTGTCGCTTGCATACCTATCAGCGCTGCATGTACGTGGCATGTGCTGCTGTAGGTACCATGTTGACCTCACATGTTGTCCTCTCACAAATGGCCGCACCAGCAGAAGCCTCACAGGCCTTCGTACATGCAATGTAACATGCTGGTGCTTGTGTGCAGGTGCCAGCAAAAGCTGCTCCAGAGGCCTCCACTTCAGGCGCGGCAACACAGGTGCGCTGCAGACCGCACGACTTTGGCATCGACAGGCACACATGTACTGTCGATCAGCGGTCATGCAGTGATGGGACTGAACTGAAGTGATGGGAAGAATCTGACGAGCTGCGATGTCGATACAGGCGACGCCAGAGGGTGCAGCAACTGACGGAAAGAGCGGCGACAACAAGGGCGGCGCCGCCACGGCAATGGAGACAGAAGCCGCTGCCATCCCTGCGGTCGAGGCGACAGCAGACGCCGCAGAGGCGCCGGACACTGCCGCGGCATCTGCCAACGCCGCTTCCGCGGATGCCGCAGCTGCACCAGCAGCAACGGCTCCAGAAGCTGCCCCTGTGGCCAACGGCGTCGACGCCACAGACGGCGAGGGCTCAGTGGAGGAGGGCGAGGCTCCGGCGGATGCGCCGGCGGCAGATGCAGCGGCGTCGGAAGCTCAGCGCATGGACGCCGAGGCCACCGAAAAAGCCGGGGATGCCGCTGACGCCGTGTCTGACGGCGCAGCGACAGAACAGACCGCAAACGGTGCAAGCACCGCACCGTGAACAATACTGATGATTGTTTCTGTCGTGGCTGAACTCCCAGCGTCTTCTCCTGGTGCTGTCGGCGGCATGATAGCGGGTTGGCACCATTGCCGCGCCTGCAAAGGCTGATACTCGAACCACAGTTGCCACGCGCTGCAAGCATGCAGTCTCGTGCTGTGAAAGGTGGAGGCTGCTGCGCCAAGTCCAACACAGAACTCGGCCAGGGTTTCTGGGGCGGCTGAACGACCATGCACCGGCGAGCAGGATACAAAAGTGTGCCCGCACACCTATGCAGCCCGGGATCCGTATTCCAGCCTTTGCACGCACGCATTGTATGATCAACAGGACTTCACACAGCCTAGATTGCAACGAGCACCACAGCCATCCATCAATTACTCAGCGAAGCTGTTGGCTGATACGGTCCAGGCGCTAACGCGCTGGCTAGTACGCGCCTGTGTAGCAGCATGCTCGGTGCGCGGAGCCGGAGCTGATCGCTTGCCATGCGCTGATGCATCCAAACAAATCCTACACAGGACTCTCTAACAACCGTATGTCTTTGTGCGTGCAGAAGCCAACATGGACTTTGAGGAGCCGTCCGTTCAGCACTCTGTCGCCCAGCGGCTGACTGGTGCCATTGTGGTCGATGGAATTGCGCTGCAGCCGTCACTGCTGCTGCCGCTGGTGCTGGAAGAGCAGTTCCAAGTCCGGTGAGCGCAATGCTCTGCCTGACTTGAGGAAACGCTCACAGCGCGATCCATTTCTCATCACAAATTGCACGACAACACGCTGTCGCCAGTGCTGGCAGCTCGGGGTGCTTGCTGGCATGGCGGCTCAGCAGTGCGCGCTTCCGCAAAGAGCCCTCTCACGCTGTGACTGCATCCTGCATCAGGGAAAAAGAGGGCCAGCTTCTGGACGTGCTGGTGGAGCTGCTGGCTGCCGAGGAGCCGGTGCTGTCCAGCTCGCCGCTCGACTTGGCAGCCGCGGCGTTTGCAAAGATTGCTGACATCCTTGAGGACCAAGACAGCATGCAGCCGACGCAGCTAGTGGCACAGAAGCACGGCCTGGCGATATGCGCGGTGCTGCAGCGGAAGGGTTTCAAGCAGGCGGTCGACGACGCTGAGAAGGACGCAGTCGCCGTTGTCGTGGCGGCACTCATGTGCGGCACCCGCGGCCACGTGCGTCTGCTGCTCTGCTTGGCGTTTGACTGCCAAGGCCGTCTCGGAGGATTGCTTGCCTGCAACGATCTTGGCTACCACTCAGCACCAGAGCGCAACGCTGTGATATCAGCATGTGGTTTGAATGGTTCTGGCGCAGCACGGAAACACATCATGCAGAGTGTTTCATCCTGTGCGCCCGCACACGCATCTGGAGCAGCCTGCGACTTATATGCATGCAGCCGCTGGAGCAGCGCAAATCAGTGTTGCGCACCTGCCTGCCGCTGACGGGGGACGTGGGATGCTGGGCAGCGCGCGGCGGGCAGCACTCCTTTCAGCTCATGCAGCTGAAAACGGGCGCCGCTGAGCTGGTAGCGCTGGCCGCCGCCGGCTCGGCCAAGCGGCTGGCTGATAATGTGCGGCAGGCGCTCGGCGGCAGCGGTCTCCCGCCGGCGGCCAGCCTGCACCTCCTGTCGATCGGCCTGCTGGACCTCCAGCACGACTGCCTGCAGCACATGGTGGCAGATCCAGGGGCGGCGTCGATGGCGGCGGCGCTCGACACGGCTCGCGCGGTGCCACTGTGCCTAGAGGCCGCCGCGATGCTGGCCGCCCGAAATGCCGCCCCCGGCGGCAGGCCGGGCTTCACGATCGGCCCGCAGCTGCGGCGGCGCGAGGCCGGAGCGGTCCTCGGGGCGCTATTGCAGCTGACGCGGGCACTGGCGCGGTTCGAGGACGGACCGCTGTTGCACAGGCTGCTGCACGGAAGCGCCATCGGCGGCGACGCCGCCCCGGGCCTAGAGCCCACGCTGGCCACTGCGCTCGCCGCCGCCACAGCCAGCCGAATCGCAGCGTTTGCCTACGGCGTCACATCGGCGGCCGAGGCGGCCCTGGCGGGCATGCGGCAGGTCAGCAGCCCCGAGGCAGCGGGCCGCCGCATGGCGCACCTCGCCGTGCTGGCGGCCATGCTGGCGGTCCTCACCCACGCGCAGCGGCTGGCGGGGGCTGGCGGCATCGGCGGCTCAGCCGCCACGGCTCCGGCGGCGCAGCAGCCGGCGACGGCGGCGGTGGCGGCAGCGGCGGCGACAGCGGACGCGGCAGCAGTCCCGCCGCCGCCACCCCTGGTGCCGCAGCCGTTTGCGCAGCGGATGCAGCTTTTCATACAGCTGCTGCGGCACAGCGGCGCCGCCCAACGGGACCTTGGGCGATCGCTGCAGCTGCCGGTGCACCTGGCAGCGCCTGGCGAGCTGCTGTGCGACGGCCAGCCGCCGCACCTGCTGCAGCACTACCTGCAGAGCGTGGCGGACTCGGCAGCGGCTGGACTGGCAGCCGCCGTGCTACAGTTTATTGGGGCCGCGGCGGCCGATCCGGACACCAACGTCCTGGCGGCGATGCAGGCGCTCGCGCAGTCCGGGGTGCCGGCAGCGCTGGCAGCTGCACTGCGCTGGGCGGACCTTGAAACGTCAGATGCGCAGCTGCCCATCGGCATGCGTGCAGCCTGCAATGCGCTGGCGGCCGTGGCGGGGCTCGTGGAAACGGAGCAGGGGGTAAACCACCTCGATGATGAGCTCGTGGCGGGCATGGCCGCCGCCGCTCGCGTCATGGTGGAAGCAGCCACGGCCGACGCTCCCAGCAATTCAGTGTCGGCGGCGGCCGCCGCAAGCAGGGCTGGCAAAATCCGCATGGCGGCCACGGGCGGCAGCATCCTGTGCGCGGCGGTGGCGGGCGGCTGCGCCCAGGCCGTGGCAGAGGCCGGCGGCGCGCCTGCGATCATTATGGCGCTGGGTGCCTCGGCGCGGAAGGGCGGCGACCGGGCGGCACTGATGGAGTTGTTGCAGGAGGCGGCGCCAGCGCTGGTCACCCTGGCTCAGGTGAGAGAACGACTTCCAGTCCAAACACTTTTGCTCTCAACCACTCATCCTTGAGACTGGTCTTGCGTCACCTTTTCCAAAAATATTAGCGGCACTCATGGAGCTAGTAGACGAGGCAGCGCCAGCGCGCGTGACCCTGATTAAGGTGCTCATGCAATTCAACAATTGTCATTGCGGTGCTCCATGGGGTGTTTTGACAACTCAGCTTCACACCGCCTGACCATGCGTGCCCGTCACAATTTCTTGACGGGTGCCAGGCTGCATTCAAACGAAGTTTTTCCTGCGCAGAGCCATCCGCAGTGCTGCGCGGGGCTCGCCACAACGGGCGGCCAGGCCCGCGAGAGTCTGTGGGACACGACTTCCCGGCAGCTGCAGGAACGCGTCAGCAGCGCGGGCGTCAGGGAGTTGCTGGCCGGCGTCTCGGATGTCATGTCGGGCGGGGAGGCTGTAAAGAACCGCGCAGCCGCTGCCGAAGCGGCAATGCAGGCCCTGCTGCAGGTGACGCCACCTGCGCTGCTGATTCGTATGTTGGCGGGCCGAAAGCTGATGGATGTGTCATGCTTGTTGCCTGTCCCACGGCATTCTGTGGTTGTGCTCAAGTGGATTGTCACAAGGATCGTCAAGGAAGCGCAGAAATAATGAAAGCAGACGCTGCGCTGCAGGAAGAGGCTGCTACTGGCCCGGCTGCGATCAGGAGCAAGGCAGCGCGGCGCAAGAAGTCTGGAAAAAAGTAGGCAGGTTTCAGATCTCGGTGTTAACAACGTTGCAGGGCAATGGCTTGTGACGTTGCATGTACAACTAGTCGCTTAGGGCACACCCTCTGATTTGTTGCTCCATTATCGGTGCTTTAGCAGAGTGTCTCGGGCAAGTGTGTTGCCAATTCAAGCCTATGCCCATTTCTTTTGTGTCCGCTGATGTCATTGGATCATTGGACCGTCTATTGGATGATGTCATTGGATCATTGGACCGCCAGTCTGCCTCCTCCGTTTCACTTCAAGCCACGTCACAACGCCTCAAAGTAACCACCAAACTTGAAGGCTTGACTACTGTACATTGCTGTGCGTGCACCACAAGATGCCACGTTTTGGAACGAGTTCTACTCGACCCGAATCATCCAGTCCATTCCCTGCCTCAAGCTGGCCTCAAGCTGGCCTGGCTAGCTTACAGCCCTTCACACCACCCCTTTGCCGCCGGCCACCCTTGCCGGACAGCGACCCCTTGCCGGGCATGCCCAAGGATGCCCTCGCCGCCAGCTGACCTTGCCGCCTCCGCCCACTACTTTTGCCAGGCGCGGCGCCTGTGCCGGCATGCCCCCAGGCTGCCGTCACTGCCGGCTGCCCTTGCCGGGCAGCGCCCCTTGGCAGGATGCGCCACAGTCTGAGCCATGTACGCTCGCCACGCTGACTCCTAACACCACCGGCTGCCCCTGCCGGGCAGCGCCCCCTTGCCGGTCATGCCATCCTCATCAAAGCCCTGGACCTTGCTGCTGAATGGAGCAATGGGCTGCTGTCACCGCCGGCTGCCCTTGCCGGGCAGAGTGCCTTGCTGGGCTTGCCCTCAGCTGCCACAGCCGGCTGCCCAGGGCCGGCTGCCCAGGGCCGGCAATGCGCTCTCACCGCCGGCTGCCCTTGCCAGGCAGCGCCCCCTTGCCCGGCATGCCGCCCTTGCCGAACCCCTTGCCCTTGCCCTTGCCGCGCCCAAACTGGCCGGCCAGCACGTCGTTCACCGGGTCCTGCAGCGCCGCCTCCAGCTCCGAAGTCTGCATATGATGGATGCCTGCCGGTCTCAGATCAATTTCAAATGCAGAATAGCTCTGTGTGTAACCGGCTTGCGGCAATAAAAACACAGCTAAAGGAATGAGGCGAGAGAGGAGTGAGGCGAGAAAAAACGGCAACAGGGCCAGACGCGCTCCAAGTGTATGGGCAATAAGATGTTGGAAGTAGTGTGAAACGCATGATGCCAAGGGTGTTGAAATCCCATCATGCTCTGTGAACGAACAAGCACGCCGCGGCGCGCACCGCAGGGGAGGTGACGGAGGAAAGGCTGAACGAGCGGTCCTCCGGCTTAAAGGCACGCGCGCGCTTGCGCAGCGCGTCCTTTGACGACAGGAAACCCTCGAAACCCTGTGACGCAGTGGCACAGCTTTGTCATGAGCATCTCGCAGGCGCCCGGCGCAAGCTGCCATGTCGCAGCCCGCATCACTCAAGATTATGTGACGGCATCTCTCCTACCTTCAGGACTGTGCCACACTGGCAGTATTCTGCGCCCAGGTACGTGGTCTCGAGATCGTAGAGCTGCGTCGCAGCGCACAACCAGTCAGAAAATTCCGTCAATGGCAAGGGGTATGCCCATGTGCACGTCGTTCCCATATATCAGCACGCATAGTGGACATGCATGCACTCACCTTGTCCTCGATGCGGCCCAGCTCCTGCTCAAATTGGTCCTTCCTGTTCAGGATTTGCTCCAGAGCTGCGCTCATGCCGTGACCGCAGCGGACATCCCTCAGCAAGGTCTATCTCACTAATCCTAACGCTCTCATGCGAGTGCAGGCGGCAACTGGGCAGCCCAAGCTCAGTATGAAGTGCGATCTGCTTCCTCTGCGTCGTGCTTCCTCTTTCGAGCAAGGAAGCAACGACGAGCAGCTCGCGACAGCTTTGGTTCAGTGCACAAGACTGTATCAGCCACCGCCCCGGTAGCTGCGCAATATCATTGATTTCGGCTGGTCGTACGGAAGCTGCCACAAGCTCCTTGCACTGGCAGCGCATTGCTCGATTTGGTGGCTTGAAATTCCGAAAGACTGTTCCCGACCTGATGCAGCATGCCAGTATCAAGATGCCAGCGTTGACGACATGCTATAGATAGAACGTAAAGCGTTATTTTCACAATGGGGGCTCCTGTCCGGCTGGCCAAGTCCAGTGCCAGCCTGAACGATGTGACAGCACTGTACGTATCTGTCCGCGCGCTGGTCGCCAAGAAGGACTATGCTGCAGCACTTGATTCCGGGTGGCAGCTGTACGATCTTCTCTGTGGGACGACACCCCGGCGGAAGGCGGCGCCGCAATCCGGCATGAACGGCGCGCACCCGCAGCTCGCTGAGCCACCCCAGGACGCAGAGTCGCAGCGGTGGGCAAAGGTGGTGGTGGGCGCCGTTTTGAGCCTGCTCATGAGCGCGGTGGAGTCACTGCCGGCGCCGCAGCTGTCGGTGACGCTCGGTGCCCTATTGCAGCCGCTGATGGCGCTGCTGGCGTGGCTCAGGTGGGCAATGCTTTTGGATCTTGATGCTGCATGAGAGTTCGAAAAATTAAAAATGCGCCGGTCTGAAGAGGGGGCGTTTTGCTTGGTGCTCTGCAGGGCAGCCTTCTGCATGCCCAGGGACACGTGACTGAATAGGCGTCTGTGTGTGCCGCAGGCTGCTGAGCGATGCTGACGAGCAGCAGTACGGCGATGCCATCTGCCACTCGCTGATCAAGGTGAGATTCCCTGCCGTGCTGAACCTGCTTGAATATATCGTGGCGCAGAGCGAGTTACGATGGCATGATGCAGGAATGGCACCATCATACCAGCCCGACCCACTCCATTACACAAAGGTTGCTCCCTGGTTGTGCAGGCGACTGGGCAGCTGGCGGAAAGCGGCACCGCGGCCAGCGAGCGGATGCGCGAGTGTGCTGAGCTCACCGTGCGGTTCAGTGCGACAGTGCAGCCGGCAGACAGAGCAGCAGCGGTGAGCTGTGGTGTTGGCAGGCGACACTTGCAGACTCTGCATGTTTTAGTGCACACTGTTCACGGGATCTGCTCACACAAAGCAGTGCCACGGCCACGAAGGCACACAGCTGAGCTGCCCAAAACACGCCCTACTGCGCTTTGCAAAGTGGGATGCACGACGTGATATCATTGCCGCTGCCCCGTAGGTGCTGAGGAAGCTGGCGGGCCTGCTGTCGACGCATGACGCCGTGCAGCTGGCGACGCGGGGCATCGGTGTCCTGGAGCAGCATGGTGCGCCACCCAGACAGCACGTCCCGACAATGGCCTTGACGAGCCATCTTGCCGTGATGGGGTGGGACTGGGAACAAGCACCATCAGGGGATGCACAGTGTCAGACATACTTGAAACAGCACCTCACTGCGAGACAGTCTGCAGCACCCATCATAACAATGCTGTGCTGCATGCAGGCAAGGCATTGGCGGATGACCAGCTGCTGCGGCTGTTGGAACAGCTGGCCGGACGGCCCTGCAGCAGTTCGGAAGCAATGGACATGACGTCGCTGTTTCACAGCTGCACCGGCGACAGGTGCTGGGCTCAGCCTTGGGTTGCCCTAGCGTGCAGTTGTGGTGCTCTGTCAGTGACAGGCTGCAGCAGCGAAAGCCTTGCAGGTCGGCATTCGAGTCAGTCTGTCAAGCAGACTGCGGTGAGCCGCCTTTGCTTGGTGGCCTTCGCAGGGTGGCAGGCGGTGCTGGCATCCTTGCGGCGGCGGTTTCGTACCCCAGCAGCGGTGGATCTGCGACAGGTAAGGCCCCAGCTGACACAATGTGCAGGCTTCTGGTCAAGTGCACAACCCACTTGCGGTGCTCATGCGGCCGTGCAGCGGCAGCCACCTGCGTCACACAGCCAACAAACCTCGTCGTCTGCCGCAGCAGGTGACTGGGCGCAGCGGCTGTCTGAAGCGGCCGCCAGCGTGCGCCGTCTTGCGGAAAGCCCAGCTGGCGCAGCGGCGCCAGGCGCCCAGCCGCAGCCGCAGCAGCTGGCGTGCCTCACAGTGACGCTGCGGGCGGTGGGCGCTCTGCGCAAGGCGCTGCCGGAGGGCGCCATGGCTGCCGCGCTGCCGCCGGAAGCCGCCGGCGCCGCGTCGGCGGCGCTGCAGACTGCCGGCTGCCTGCTGGCGGCAGCAATGCGACTGGAGTCAGGTGCTGACACACACTCTTGCAACCATGCTGCCGGAGAATTGCTTTGACTGCAGAGCAAATCTGGTTTGTGCCTCTGGCGCCCCGCCACTTGCTCTCGCTGCTGTAAGCCGTGCGGGAAGGATCCACTTCGCAGTGTTCTCGATTTGCGGTGCGTCATACCTTGCTGAGGACTCTGCCGTGAAGTGTGGTGCGCAGGTGCCTCCGACGTCGGACAGCGATATGGGCAACTGGTCGGCCGTGCACTGTGCGCGGTAGCCAGCCTACGCTCACGCTTCCCCGACAGCGGCGCTGCTGAGGAGTCCGTCTGCCGCACAGAGGACTTCACCTGCCTGTTACCTGACGTGCTGAGCCGCAGGTGCGCTCGAAGCTTCAGTTGCGCTGCAGTTTGCCTCAAATTTGCATCATGTTCTTCGATTGAATGGCAGGCCACAGGTGGGACCTCGAGAGTTTTCAAGGGGCTTCAGGGCTTTGATAACATCACCATGATGCTCTGTGCATGTGAAATCTCAGCTCTCTGGCGGCACCAGCTTCCAAACGTCACCCATGGGACAAGGTCACAATGGTCTCGACTTTGCCAGAGCCACCCCATATGTCAGTCGCAGTCTCATGCCGCTGATCTCGAGTCACTGTGCTCCTGCAGCGGCGGCGGACCGTCGCCGCTGAACCAGCAGGAGCTGCTGTGGCTGTCGGCCAGCATGTACAACCTGGGCATTGGGCTGGTGGAGGGCGGCCGCCCCGCCGCGGGTGCCGGGCCGCTCGCCGTCGCAGCCAACGCCGCGCTGGCTGCCACAGGTGCCGCAGCCGGCGAGCTGGACTCACAGGTGAGGAATTTTTCAGCCATGTCTCGTGACAGAATCAGACTCTTGGCTAGACGCTGAGCATGCAGTTCGGAGGCGAGAGCTGGGCATATGCCAGAGCAGACAAGGACCTGGTTGCTGCAGATCGGAGTTGCGCATCGGCTTTAAGTGTGTGTCTGGCATGTCGCAGGGGGTGGCAGGGGTCAACAAGAGGCTTGCCAGTCTTGCACGGTGCCAGCAGCAGTGCGGCCGGGCAATCGAGGCGGCGTGTGCGGTGGGCTGCGCCGTCGTGGTGAGCACAGCCTGTGCTCCATGACTGCCTTCCTTGTCGCAGCGGCCTCTTTCGAGTATACATGCTGCTGCGGTGGCAGGCACCAGCAATACAGGTGCAGCCTTCAGATTACGCATGAGGCACGGCACAGCTGCAGTGATGAACATGGACCGCATGACGAAATCGATTGCATGCACGACAGGCGCTCGCGCCAGCGTCTGCCGCCGATCCTTCGCTGCTGCTGCCGCTGCTGCGCACATTTGTGGTTGCGCGTCTGGCCGCCCTGGCAGCAGCAGAGGCGGCGCCTGCCGCCGCTGCGCCGAAGGCGCGGGGCGGCAGGCGGGCGCACGCTCCCCCGCAGCAGCCTGCAGCCCCTGGGTGAGCTGTGGATGCTTCAGCTGCAATGACTTGTACGGCAAAAGGACCATCCTCCTGCTCTTCAAACATTCTGGTCGTTGAACGACATCGACAGGGTTGTCCATGCAGCACACACGTCGTGTCCACCACATGGATTGACAGGTCTGCATGAAGGCAAATACACTTGACCTGATGCAATTCCACGTGCAGGGACGTCCCGACTCTGGTGGCGATGCTGGAGGATGCGGAGGGAATGCTGGCTGCGGCGGCAGCTGCGTTGCTGGAGGAGGAGGCTGCGGTGCTCTGCGACATCGCCAGCGCATGCCGCGACGACGTAGTTCAAAGGTGTGACGTCACTGGAGGTTAATTTGCAGCAGACTTAATTCTCATGTAGAATGTGGAACAAGCTGCGCCCAGGATGCGAAGACGCACTGAAGCCTCGCACATGAAGCAGAGCCAATAGAACATGCAAGTTGGATGCCGCGGCCTGTGTCATTCCGTGTGGCGCAAGTCCCCCCAAGCACGAGACAAGTCGGGACAGGACAGGGACCTTTTGTCTAAGGGCGACCTGCCATTCTCGAAAATGACCGGCCAGCATGTGGTATGCAGGGAGCTGGGCGACTGAATGGAGGCCCTGCAGCAGCGCGCCACCGCCGGCGGCCGCGCCCGCCTGCTGGTGCCGCACCACAAGATCAGTTGGAAGAGACCTTTTGGGGTGATGTCGAATAGTGACTGGCCATCATGTAAGCTTTGCAGGGAGCTGGGCGACCGCATGGAGGCCCTGCAGCAGCACGCCAGCGCCGGCGGCCGCTCCCGCCTGCTGGTGCTGCAGGCGCGCCTGCTGCAGCGCTCGGGGGCCGTGCAGTCTGGCGCTACGTCAGCTGGGGAACAGGACCCGCCGGCCCTTCTGCGCGCCGCACTGGACGTGGCAGCAGAGGTGCGGGTAATCCTGGAGCACGAGCTGCTTTCAGCCATGAGGGGTGAGATTATTTGCATCGGTTGGCATTGTGTACAGCGCGGGCCTACTGGAAGTGCAAGATCCTGTACAGCTGGGGTCCGCTCTTCCGCTAGTATCTTTATTAAAGTCCTGAAGCACACGGCCCCTCACTGCCTCAACCCTTTTCACAGGGAGGCAGGCATTAACGTGCCCATGTGCACCCTGAACCCTTGAACATAAACCCTTGCTGTCTGGCAAACAGGCGGGCGACTCTGCAGCGGGCGCGCAGGCAGCTGCGCACTGCATGCTGGCGCTCCAGGAGGCGGCGGCCGTGCTGGCGGCGCATCACGACGCGCCGTGCGAGCCGCGCCACTGGCGGCAGGCGCACACGCACTCGCAGCAGGCAGCGGCGGCCTGGGAGGCGTGCCTGGCGGCGGCCGAGCCCGGCCGCGGCGGCAACGGCGGGGAGGGTGACGCTGGCGGGCGGTGCAGGCTGTCATGGTCGCACGCCGGCCCGTGCGGGGCAGAAGCCGCCGACCTCGCAGCGCTATCCGGGCTGCAAGGTGCGACGGAACAACCTGTGCGAGTCCGAATCTAGGGTGAAAAAATTGTCAGTATCAGGATTGAAATGCAAGCAGAAATGCGTCAGCACCTCGAGCTGAAGCTCCTGGCGGGTCCACGCCAGGCATCTGCAGGGCGACAATGTCTGCTGATCCTGATGAAAGCGTTTAGCTGCTGTGTTGCACAGGGCTGGCAGACATCGAGAGGCGACTGCGGGCGGTGGCCTCGGAGCTGCAGCAGCAGCGGCCCGATTGGGATGGCGATGACTGCAGCAGCGCTGTCACATCGCCCTCCTGCGCTCTGTGTCTGGTGACCAGCCCGCCAAGCAGTGCTGCCAGCGGCGGCGCAGTAGATGAAGGGCCGGCAGCGGCAGCAGGCAGTGACAGCAGCGGCCGGCAGCCGACGCTGCAGCGCATAATCCTCCATCAGGGCGCAGCTGAGGCCGCGCTGCAAGCAGGCGAGTGTCAGCTGAACACCTGAGTCCTAAACCTTGTGCTTGCTATGGTGTGCAGCTGGGTGCCACACCTCTGCGTGTCGAAAAACACAGCAGACTGCAGAGCATTGCAGCTGCCATCGGCCTGCACCGCACTGTCGACAGACGTCGCGTTCATTCCTACTTCCCTCCCCAGCCTCCCCTGTTCACGCGCGAATGTGCAACCTGCAGGCGACATCGTGGCGGCACAGCACGACGCACATGAGGCACTGCGGCTGGTGGCCGGCTTGCATGCCAGCCTGGAGGCGGTTGGGGCGGCGGGGCCGCCGACCGAAGATGCGCATCGGCTGCAGGGCGTGACTTTCTGGCGGCTGCAAGGTGTGCCAGCCTATGTCACTCGTCTGCTGAACCATGCGTCAAACTACTCTTCCTTGCGTTTTGTACCTCAACATGCACTATGTATCTCGCGAGACTCTCCTGCAGCAGCGACCCGTCACTTTTCCGACAAAACGCTGCCTCAAATTTCATTCGCGTCTGCAGAGCTGCGGCTGGCGTCGTTGCTGCAGACGGGGCGGCTGATGGAGATGTCCTCCTCGCCGGAGGAGGCGCTGTGGTCGTTCCAGGAGGCGCACACCCTGGTGCGCCTGTTTGGGTTTGGGGATACAGATGCGCTGTGTCCTGTACGCAGACCAGCCTGTGTCCCTGGAATGAAAGAGGGACAGGTGCAGGGGTGAACTGCTGCGGAGGCCTATCAGGTGGGTGGATGGAGAAGCTGAATTTCGGGTCTGTTTTCCTGCAGGCTGACACTATTGGGTCGGCGGCCATAGCTGCGCTCTGCCAGGCGCTGGCCGCTGAGGTGCACGGCCGCCGTGGCGAGTCCGAGGCTGCTGCAAACGCGCTGCAGCAGGCGACGGACGCCGCAGACGGTGCGGATTGTCCCGCTGCTGCTTCTCTCTGGCATGCAGCAAGTTTTTCTTTCTTGCTTACTTGCAGTGTCATGGTGTGTACCTACCTGCTGCAAGAACAATCATCAACGACATGCATGCCCTGCTGTGTGAGAGCCCGTTTTATTCGTGTCTGCCACAACCAAGGCAAAACGGTCCGTGCAGGCCTGGAGAGCAGCTGTGATCTGGCCGCGGCGGCCATCCGCGCACGGCTGGCGTTGGCAGACGCCTGCTGCCGCCGCTGGCGGGGCGATGCCGCCGGTGCTCTGGCGCGGTGTGGCGCTGGCCTGGCGGCGCTGGAGGCATGCAGCAGCGGCGGCGACGGTGGCAGCGGCGGCGATGCGTGCTGCGGTGGCGGCGCTGCACGCTTCGCGCCGTGGGCGGCGGCAGACGTTGCGCTGCGGCTGCGGCTGCAGCAGGCTAAGTGCCACCACCTACTGGTGAGTTTTCCTGGTGACGCTAACAACTCAACGGCATATGTCTTTCCTGATCGATGTTGTTCAGCTGCATTCATTTGTCCTGATCAGTGTCATTCAGCGGCGTGTATTTGTCCTACTCAATGGTCACATCAGACGCTGGCCTCCCATGATCATCAATGTGATGATGAGCACCTGATATTGATTGGCCGTATGGAGAGCTTTCTCTTGCAAAGCAGAATCACTTGCTGAACAGGTCGTTATGTGTGGCACAGGGCGACGCCGATGCCGCGGCTGAAGCATTGGCAGGTCTACATGACGCCATGGGGTCGATGCCGATCCAACACCCGGTGCAGGCGGCAGCCGCGGCGATCTTTAGCGCTTCGATAGCGCCGCTCCCAGCCTGCGGTTCGCAGGACGATCAGGGTGTCGTCTTCCTTGGCGTCTCAGGTGGGAAACTGTTCCACTTGCTGTGCGCCTTTGACTCTCATCTGGGCGGCAGTTGTCATGGTTGATACTTGGGCGATCAACTGAGGATGCACTGTCGAGGACGCACTGTCCAAGTATGCAGCTCCCAGTCCTGGCAGGACCGCGTGAGCAAACAGTTTCCACAAGCTGCTGTCTCAGCAGAGCCTTTGAAATGCTGTGGTGTATGCTGCAGGGAATCCCTGTGCAGAGTCGTGTCCCAAGGAGGCATCACGGAAACACGGCAGCAGGAAGCAGGCCGGCAGCGCAGGCAGCGGCCGCAAGGCGCCAGCACCTGCCGTCGGCCTGGACAGCCTCCTGGCGGCGCACGCGCAGTGCCGCCATGTGCCGCTGCTCCGCAGGTGCCCCATAGCTGACCCGCGCCTGAACAGAGTCTGCTTACTGTTCAGCCCAGTGTCTCCGCTGTGCACCAGGCCACAATTCTACTGCAAAAGAAAACTACCCATAGTTCAAAGGCGGAAGGGCCCTGTCAGCTCCGCCAAACCTGTTTCAAGCCTTTGGCAAATAAGGCTGACAGCCGTCGATGCTCGGCTTTGAGCAGGCAGGCCGTGCACATCTCGTTCCTGCCGTTCTTGACTCAAGCATGCCATTGTCAGTAATCAATGACATCTTTGTCCGCAAAAAAGGCCACGGCCCTCTTCGCGGGCGCGGCGGCCACCGCGGGCCTGCCGCACGCGTTGCTGCTGGCCACCCACGATGCCCTGGGCGCCGCGCTGCAGCAGCCTCCATAGTATGTAATGAAAAGCAGCAGGGTTGACGGCAGATGACATTTTGTCCGTGCAGGAAGGCGGCCGGCCTCGTCGCGGGCGCGGCGGCCGCCGCAGGCCTGCCGCACGCGGCGCTGCTGTATTCCCACGACGCCCTGGGCACGGCGCTGCAGCATCAATACGCGACAGTGCTGGACTCCAAGCGCCGCTCGCTGCGTCGGCGGATGCCGGCCGGCGCCGCCGAGCCAGAGGTTTGTATCTTCCCTCGGCAGCGTCGCTCGAGGGATGGCTGTGGACTGGCAGGCATGCAGTGTGGAATGTCGGGGAGACAGCGGCGCGCACGAGTGCATATTCGAGGAGGCTGGATTGTGTTGCCGGATCTGGTGCCGAGCAGGTGTGGGCAGGGGCAGTGTAAGGTGATCTTGCTCACTGACAGTCTCTGGGCGTGCAGGCAACGAAGTCGCTGGCAGCCATCCAGGGCGCGCTGCAGCTGGTGGACGTTCGCAGCTTAGGCGCCAAGCCGGCAGCCCTGGAGGTGAGTGTGCCCGATGAGCTGCAAAAGTGGAAGTGCCCGTCAGGCACCCTGTATCATGACAGTGCGCCCATGGCGCCCCTGCTGCATGCTGCGGCATGTCTGTCACGACACACAGCGAGCATGGCGAGTATGTAGGCTCGCCTGGAGCAGCTGGGCTCCGTTGCATCAGACGACACTGCAAATCAAGTCCCTTGATATGCCCGCGGCTGCAGGCCGAGGCACAGCACGCGCTGGAGCGGGCTGCGGCGTCCCTCGGCGGCGCAGACTCCGTCCACTGCAGCCTGAGCCTGGAGCCCGCCGCCGTCGCGCACCCAAACGCGGCTGCTTCCGCCGCCGCGCCGAGCCGCCTCGTCATCAGCCGCTATGTTGCGGGCAGGCCACCGCTGCTGGTCGCGGTGCCGCTGCGGCAGCTGGCGGCTGCGGCCGATGAACAGCAGGTCAGACCGCCTTCCTAATTTGTTCAGAAGCCCTTCGATACATTGTACCCGTTTTGCTGACACAGTGGGAAAGGGAAACTGCATGTACAACTTGTATAGAGTACGGACGAATTCTGTGCTAGGTAACGTCATCCCTTTGTGGATGGCATTCGCTGAGCGCAGTATGTGGCGGCGGCACTGGCGTTTATACTGCGGCCGGCGACGCGGGCCTCATGCCCTGACGGCCTGAAACAACCCCATTGTCAACTGGATCTGGCACAAAACCGATTGCGACGACATCTGTCTGGCGCAGGATGTGGCGGCGGTGCTGGCGGACATCCTGGCGGCCAGCGACGCGAGCCTCAGGCCGGGGCTGGCGCTGGAGACGCCGGCGGCAAAGTGCGGCTGGTGGGACACCCGCATCGCGCTCGACGGTCGCCTGGCGGCGTTGCTCGCCCGCCTCGACGCCTCCTGGCTGGGGCCCTGGCGGTACGCAATCGCATGACAGGCCCCAGCTGGTTGCGCTGATGTACACTGTGCATTGTACACGCTTGGTGGTGCAAAGACCGCACGCGTCCATCACTGCAATGACCGCCCGAGCCCTCTGTTATGAGGATGGGCAATGAACCAAATATCGACTCACATGGTCGACAGCGGATACATATTTCCCGCAGGTGCCTGCTGTTTGGCCAGCCCACTGACGCCGGCCTCGCCGCATCGCTCGCCCACGCCGGCGCCTGGCTCGTGCAGCAAGTCGCACAGCTGCCGCCAGCGGCGCGTGTGGCTTCCGGCAGCAGCAGCAGCACCACCACCACCTGCGGCGACGGCGGACGCAGCCGGTCACCGGCTGCGCAGCTGCTGCCGCCGGCCGCTGCGGAGCTGTGCCTCGTCCTGGCACTGGCGGCCGGCGAGCTGCCCGCCAAGGACGCCGAGGCGGTGCTGGTGCAGGCGCTGCGGCTCGCCGGGCGCGACGCCGGCGGCGCGACCGGCCTCGCGGCAGACCTCTGGTGCGTCTGATGCCGCTTCTCTTTTGCTTGCACATCTGCATAGGTCCTGTTGCCACACCTAAATTTTGTGACCAGAAGATTTCATGAAACTCAACGTAAACTTACCAGCAACCCCTGCACCAAAACTTAACGAGCTATTCGAGCTTGGCTCTGCTCATTGAATCTAACAACGCCTTGTTCATGCAGGCGGCGGTGCACGGACGTGGTGAGTCCGCACACGGCTGCGCAGGCGGAGGCGCTGGCGGCGGGGCTGGCAGCACTGACGCTGGGGCGGCCCGGCAGCTGCAGCCTCACCTTCCGCGAGCGCATGGAGGCCGAGGAGGCCGCCTTCCTGGGTGCGCTCTTAGATTTGGTCTTATTGAGGCGCTTGGAGTTTATTAGGCTTCACCTTTCACGAGCGCATGGACGCCGAGGAGGCGGCCCTCCTGGATCCTGGGTGCGTGCTTAGGGTTTATGTTCCTTAGGATGTGAATCCCCATGACTGCAGCTGAGCCAGTGCTTGACTTGTAGACAGTCCTGCGAAGCTCTGAGTCTTTTGCGACTGTGTTCGCCAGACCAACGTTCATAATGAGCTGCTGAAATGACGCTCTGTCAGGCGCATGCCGCGCCGTGCTGCATGCTCGACCTGTAGTCCTCACATTTTGTGTCACATCGCAACAGGCACGGTGGAAATGGCGCGCAGCGCCGCGGACGCGCCGGCGACGCGGCAATCGCAGCGCCGGCGGCCGCCGCGCCGCGCCGCCGACGCCGACGCGCAGCCGGAGCAGCAGAGCCCAGCGCAGGCCGCGGCTCCGCGGTCCAGCGCGCGCGGCCGCCCGCGGCGGGGTGCGGCGGCGTCGCAGACGCTGGCCGACATCTCCAATGCAGGTGCGTCAGACTGGGGAAATCTATTTAGTATTACATACAAGGCAGCGGCTGTGGGCGCCTCAGATTCTGTGGACCATGGCTGTCGTGCCCGCTGGATGTTGCAGGAGCTGCGAGACCCTGGGATGTAGTAAACACCGGTCCAACATCTCCAGTCTCGAGCCCTCGGGTGTGCTGGGCACTGATATGCCTGTTGGTCCCTGTTGCAGAGGAGCCGCCTGCCACGCCTGCGCCGGCCGCCGCGCCGGCACCAGCCAAGGCGAAGGCATGCCCGCAGCTGGCAACGCCCGCCACGGCTGCCCCCGCCCGCCGCTCAAGGTGGGTTCTCGAAAAGCTTTCTTGAAGAGAAAGAAGAACTAAAATTCAGCACCTGGGCCAGCTGCTGGCATGGGCTGAACACACATCGGCTTCCTGCACGCACACAACGAAGATGTTCGATCCCGAAAGGGTAGCTGCTCGTGTTCTCCTCGGAAAACTGGTTGGTTCCCTCCGCTGTGCAGGTTGGCAGGCATGGCAGGCGCGCCCATGACGGCCGCGCCCGCGCTTCGGCTTCGGCGCATCGCGGCGGAGGAGGAGTCGGAAGACTCTGAGCAGATGGAGTCGCGGGCGACGCCGCTTCTGGCCGTGCTGCCCTCTGGAGTTAAGCCAGCAAAGACGAAAGCGGCAGCGGCGGCGAAGGCGCAGGCGGCGCTGACCACGGCGCGGACCTCCAGGGCGGCGGCCGCGGCGCCGGGCCACGGGAAGCAGCGCGGGAAGCGGGAAGCTGACGACGGCGGCGGCGAGAGCTCCGGGCTGCCGCGCATCGAGCGGCGGCCGACGCTGCTGGTGCTGGCCGGGGCGCTGCTGCCACTGCCCCTGGAGAGCTGCCCCAGCCTGCGGCACCTCAGGTACATCATTGTCAAAGACGCAGCGGGCCAGGACCACAGGCCCATCAGCCAAGCATGCGACTTGTGATTCTGGCCTGCCCTTTCAACTGCAAAATCTACCCACTGATCAAGTTGCGGCAAAGAGATAGAGGCCACACTGGATTGGGACCGAGGGCTGCGACTTTTTTGTGCTGCAGGATCTACCGCATGCCGTCGCTGGCTGCCGCCTGCGCGGTGGCGGAGCGCCGGCGGCAGGCTGAGGGTGGCGGAATCGGCATTGGCGGCGGCGGCGGCGGTGGCGGCGCAGCACTCGACCTAGCGTCCACCTTCTACATGCTCAACCCCAGCGGCGACCTGGCGGCGACGCAGGCCGCATTTGAAGAGCGCTTCTCCTCGCAGGCCGGCTGGGAGGTGCGCGCAGCTGTGCGTAACGCTTGCCATCGTGACTCCACATCTGAGCATGACCCAATCTCCATGGCTCTGTGGGCTGTCGGCTTAGCTCGCAGCTAAGCTAAGCTCAGCTTAGCTCGCAGGTGATGTTTGCTTCGTGACTGTGGGAGCATGGCCTCGTTCGACGAGTAGGTCCGGCGCTGCACCAGATGCGCGGACAGCTGGCTGATGTTAACATGCCAGCTGTCGCTGCAGGGCACCTCGGGCAGCGCGCCAGAGGCCGCAGACCTGGCTGCGGCACTGCAAGAGCACCAGGTAACGTGGGCCTGTGTTTATGCTTTTCCTGCGGGGTTGCGTGGCAGTCGCCATTCATCAAGTGCCATGCACGCCCTCAACCGAGAGACGCGAACAGAGGGAGAGGTTTGAGATGAATGAGTTTTGTCTGCCAGGTGTGCGTGAAGCAGCCTGCAAGCGGCTTGAAGGAGATGCTCATTCAGATGCGTCTTTTTAATTTCGCCAGGTGTTTGTGTACCTGGGGCACGGCGGCGGGGAGCAGTACCTGCCGCGGCGGGCGCTGGCGCGGCTGCCGCGGTGCGCCGGCGCGCTGCTCATGGGCTGCTCCAGCGGCCGGCTGCGCGCCCATGGCGCCTATGACCCCTCCGGCACCGTGCTCGCCTACCTGCTGGCCGGTGCGCGCACAACAAGGCCTCGGAAATAGATTGTATCATTAGAACATAGCCGGAAGCGTTTGACAACCTGCTGCAATGCGCTGACGTGTCATGGACTTGTCTCTCATCCTGCCGCGCCGTTGTTGGGCTTCTGGCATCGTTGTTGCGCGATTTATGTGGCCCGCAAGAACTTGTGTAATTCATCAGGAATGCCCTCGTGTCCCCGCAGGCTGCCCGACAGCGGTAGCCAACCTGTGGGACGTGACAGACGTGGACATCGACCGCTTCGCGCGCGGCGTGCTGGACCAGTGGCTCGGCGACGAGCAGGTAGTCATCTTGACCGATCAAAAACACCTTTTGATAGGCGCACTTGCTCACCGCGTGAGCCGCTCAATCGGTGGCAGAATTGGCCACAGCGTCTGCGTTCTTGCAGCAGTTGATGTGCACGAGACATCCGTGATTGAAACCGTTTGTTGTGCAGTCGGAGGATGGCCCGCTGCGGCGGGAGGCGCCACCTAGTCGTCGTAGCGGCGCCAGGGGCACAGCGACAGCGGCGGAAGCGTCTCGGGCAGCCGCCGGCGCGGCGGGGAGTTCGTACGGTGGCGGCGGCGAGCTGTGCATCGCCGCCAGCGTGGCGGCGGCGCGGGGTGTGTGCCGCCTGCGGCACCTGATTGGCGCCGCGCCCGTGTGCTACGGGGTGCCCACCAAAGTGCAGCGGCCGTGACCAGTGTATATCGTTCGGTCGGCCATGAGAACTTTCCATGACTTTAATTGTGATACCTGCTGCTTCCGCAAGCGGCAAGCAATGACGCCTCTGTAGGAGGCGTCACAGTCTCCAGTTTAAAGCACCATGCTGCCAGACTGAAGTAGGAAATGGAACATCGAATCAGGGCTGGCTTCTGCTGTGCCTGTCAAGTCTCAAGCTGAAGATATATTCTGCTTTCATCCTGGAGCGCGAAGATTGATGAAAGCGCGCACAGTAGGTATAGCAGGTACCTCTTTCCAGCTTTCCTTCACTTTGCTGCTGTCCAACAGTGGTAGCTGTGGCAGCTCTGACCATTCTTTCCTCAGGGTTACACCGCCCTTCTATATAGGTACTGATTCAGCAAATCCCCAAAACACCAACAAGATGCCAATGCCAGGCGAGCACACCAAACAATCGTCAGCTCATCAGAACGCAGTGCCTGTGATCAGGCTCCAAAGCGCAGCGCAATCCCAGTGCCGCCCAGTTGTATCAACACTCATTGGCGCAAAAGACGCCTTCTGCATTGCGCCTGTGAGCCCTGCGAGCCGGCCCGCTTCGAGCCCGCATCACAGGCCAGTGCCCTCAGAATGCAGCGCAGGGCGTCCCTCACTTGGCCAGCGCCCCCGGCGACGCTTCACTTGGCCAACGCCCCCGGCGGCACTTCACTTGGCCAGCGCTCCCGACGGCGCCGGCGGCTGGTCGAGGCAGGGGAACCAGTACAACCGCGCCCCCGCTGGCGGGTCGTCCACCATGGCCAGACCCTGCAACAGCACAGAGATGTTTGATAGGGTGCGAGTGCGCAGCAAATGGTCTGAGGGGTCGAACATTAGAGCTGACCGCGTGCTGTGAGGAGCGCAATCACTAAAAGATGCAGGAGCAACTCGGTGGCTGCCTTCTGGAATTGCAGCACACAGTAAGCTCGCTGTCAGAGCACGGGGCATGAATGCCAGCATCACGAAACCACTCGGCGGCATAACTGCTGTCATGGGGTGCAGGTCAGACGCCTCACCTGAGACAGCAGCTTCTGCTGTGCGGCGTCCATGCGGGTGGGCGGCAGCAATTTCAGGGTACATATTTCAGATTACATTGTCTGAAATCGTCCGACACTTGCCTGGGACAATAGCTTCTGCAGCGCAGCGTCCACACGGGTGGACGGCCACTGCAGCTGCGCCTGAAGGTCGCCCTCAGAGGCGTGGCCCCGCTCCTGCGGCAGCACAGGCACTCTGTGTTGGCTGGTGGAGACTTTGAAGAAGGCCGGTGGGTCAGGGGAGGAGTGCCAGGGCGCTTGCGCGTTGCAGGAGGCAAGGGAGCTGGAGCAGAATCCCGTGCTGAACTGTGGTCGCGAGGTGGCTAGTGGCATGACGAATGAGGTGGTAAATGCTGGCGGGACTCACTGCGAGGGTTGGCAGGGGTGGGAAGCAGTCACATGCGCCACCTGGATGACGACGTTGGTGCAACATTGCCTGCATTTTATACAGCTTGTTGAATGACTTCACCCCTTCTTTGCTCACCTGCGCCGCCTGGATGACGATGTTGGCGTCGCGGTCCAACTCCTTCGGCACCGACTGCACGAACGTCTGGCCGCCTACCTCCACTGCCCGGAAACCGCCACCCAGCACCTGCAGAACGAAACACGCAGCCGCTGGAGCTGCTCCTTGAGTCACACACCACTCCGCCACGCCCCCCGCAAGACCATCGCGTATGAACCTTTTCTGGGGATATCCTCCTGGTCATGCGCGTTCTGGGCCACGGGGTACGTTAAATGCGGACTACACCTTGCGATTGTCGGCCGCACCTGGAGCTTCTTGGTGGCCTGCAGGATGTCAGAATTAATGAAAATCTCGAAACGGAAATCCTCGTACCTCGAGCTTCTTGATAGCCTGCAGGATGTCGTCCAAGGAGATGGGGTCGGCGGCGGAGCCGCGCCGCCGCTCCACCAGCCGGTGCAGCGTGCGCAGGTCCAGCAGCCCGCCGTTGTGCTCCCTGCATGTGAAGCTAGGTGTAAGATTTTATATTTTACATGTGAGTGTACGAAATTATCATCGTCAGTCAGCCCAGGGGCGATGCAGCGTGCGCAGGTCCAGCAGCCCGCCGTTGTTCTCCCTGCAAGTGAACTATAATGTACATCACATGGACGCCGTTCAAGATGCCGAGAGTCCAGCGCCGAGCATCGTGCGCAGGTCCAGCAGCCCGCTTAGCATTCCCTGTCCGGTTAATCAGCGCTTACAGTCAGCTAATAAGCCGTTTTGGGATTTTGGTGTCTCATCAAGCAGAACTGAGAACGGATGCCGTGCAGGGTCTACAGTGTTTCCCCATCAGACCCCAGCCGAAGGACCATCACATCTAGGCTTGGAGCGGGACTGAACATCGTATTTTGATATGGTTTGGCATCCATTTGCCGTATGGCAAGGCAGATCTCGATGACTTGGACGCCTATTCGGAGTAGGAGTCGTCGAACGTCAAGACCTCGACCCTTACGCTTGAATGAATCGTCTTTGCTTTGCTGCTTGCCTGGTAGAAAGGCAGGCCTCAATAACTTGGACGCCCAGCTCGGAGTAGAAGTCGCCAAAGCCCAGGAGCTGCGCCCACATGCCCTGGTTGGACACCAGCGGGTCAACGCCGATGTTGGCGCACATCCGGTGGAACTGTGCGCGGAACACTGGGCTCTGCCGGATCTCCTGCCTGCGGCGGCGTCGGACCAATAGCTGTACCATTTCTTGACACACGGTAGACGCCAGTTACGGACTGACTGGCGTTTACAGTATGGCATACATCCTACCTGTGCTTACAGTATGGCATACATCCTACCTGTGCTTGATGGCAAACTGCTCGAGGCTGGACTTGAATGTCGCCAGCTGCGACTTCATGTGCTCCACCTTGACGGCTTGCACATGCTCGCCGAGGCTCTTGTACTGATCCTGCAATGCGAAGGTGTCGCGTGTTCGAAGTGTATGTGCACTGCATACCTTTGGGATTGCGGCGGGGATCGCGGGCCTGATGCAACATGCACGCCTGATTTGGCACTGAAACATGCACATACCCGCGTCTGGGCGCCGCGCTGTAGTCCCTGTATGCCGACCCTTCGCCGCATGATCGCACGCCCCGCTCAAATTCGCCCGAAGGCGCTCCAGATTCACGGCGCCGAGGGCATCATGGGCTCTGAAGCTCAGCACAGCTACCCTGTCTGCAACGTGGTGGTTCTCTGGTTGCAGGTGACTATCCAGATTCACTTGAATCGACTTGGAGCAGAATTGCGAAGCCGAATCGAGCTCGAATGGAAATTGAATCGCGCGTGGGTTCAACACACGCTGGGAAACGTACTGGACTGCTTACTGGAACACTGCAAGGAACTGTTGCAACACGTCTGTAGACTTCTGACAGGAGTGCAGGTCTACAGCAGTAGTCCTGCTTTGCACACAAAATCGGTGAACGGGGCGCCCGGTTAGCTAAAATCTCAGAGCGCAGACCGGATTCCCATGCTTGGTGCCACCCAAAGACCCGCCGCTGCCAGTTGCCGGATTTGCACTTGAAGCGTGGCAATCGGAGCTCAGCATAACAAACAAGCATAGGGCAGCAGCGAACACCCTTTGTCAACTCTTATACCGAACAAACAGCGAAACACTGTCCGCCAACTACAGCCGCATGCCGCCAACTTCCGCCGATGCAATGTGACACAGACTTGCAGCTGAATTCGCGCCGATACGCGCTGTCCTTGGCTCCTGACGATGCCCTCGCTCATCTGCAGCGACGCTGCACCCATGTCCAGGCCGCCACATCGCAGATGCCATATGGCAGCAGTGGCAGTGTGTGTAGTCATCAGTCCAGCAGCGCCTTGACGCCTTGACGCTTCAAGTGCAAATTCGGCAACTGGCAGCGGCGGGTCTTTGGGTGGCACCAAGCACGAGAATTCGGTCTGTGCTCTGAGATTTTAGGCGCCCCGTTTACCGATTTTGTGTGCAAAAACACGTCAAAACGGAGCAAATCGGCTGGGACTACACCGGCGTTGACTTGATACGCGCTGTCCTTGGCTCCTGACGATGCCCTCGCTCATCTGCAGCGACGCTGCACCCATGTCCAGGCCGCCACTTCGCAGCCGCGCTCATGGGCATCTGTGTGCGCTGGCCGCGCACGCATGGCAGCAGTGGCAGTGTATATAGGTGTTCATCAGTCCAGCAGCGCCTTGAATTCATTGAAGTCCACTGTGCCACTGTCGTCTTTGTCCAGACTTTCCATGAGACCATCGACGTCCACAATCAGCTCGAATTCCTGTTCCGCACCACGCACAGCATCATATGGCAATCAGCAATCAAGTGGGGTCGGCAACCACGCCCAGCAATGCCAGCATACTCCAGGCGGACAGCTTGCTGAACGACGAGGCATGCACTAAACCGCAGAAGCACAGGGGGAGTGCCACTCACATCCAGCACGCGCTTCAGCTTTGCGATCGACACAGCGCCCGTCAGGTCCTCCTGCATTGCGCAACCATGAGAATTGATCGACACGTGTGCGCTGACTCGCCAGATCCTCCCTCATGTATATGTGCAGCAAATTTACAGCTCTCTCAGAAAATGCAAGTTCACATTGCCGCCGAGCGCGATGAATGCCTCCTCAGTGTCTGTCATCTGGTGCCCCATCGACTCCTGCTTGCTGATGACTTTGGTGAATTCGTGGAACTCGATCTCCTTAGAGTTGTCCGAATCAAACTGCGCATGTGAATATGGGGATTTGACGTTGGTAAGAGTGTGCAGAGATGTTGTGGCGCTGGGTTTGCCGCGGTGAGAGAAACTCACAGCAGAGCAGCAGCGGCGCAGCGGCGCAGCGGCGCAGCGCACCTCCTTCATAATCTTTGATAGCTCGGCTTCTGTCGGGTACTGATTCAGAGCATTGAGTGCGGCCTTGAGCTCCTGCACGTCGATTGCACCGCTATCTGCAGGGCGCCACAGCAGAACGAGGTGTATAGCGCAGATGGTGCAGCCCAATCTACAGTGCTGATCAGTGCAGTCATCCACTGCACACGGACTCACTGTTGCGATCGAATCTTGCGAAGGCCTTGCGGCAGGCCACGACCTCCTCCTTCGTGAGCACCCCTGGCTGATTGGCGATCAGCGTCATGCTGTGCAAAGTCTTGAGGCCCGTGGATAGTGTGGAGCGGTCAAACGAAGAGTTGCGAACTTAATTTTTCTCCCTCTCCAAGCATGTGAGCAACTGTATCTCAAGCGCCGTGCATCGTCTGTCGAAGTTGCAAGCTTCCGTCTCGGAGGCGCGCGTTGTCACTAAGGTGTGAGTAAGGCCTAACCTGACTAGACATTCCTATTCAGGGTTTAGTATTCCAGAGGGAGAGCCGCAGCGAGTGTTGCAAGTCAGCTCTCTTTGGTGCTAAACAGCTGGGGCTGTGATGGTGTCCTCACGCCCGCTCGCGACGGTGCACGATGCCGCAGGCGAGAGCGCCTCGCAGACGGCGCTGCCGGCCGTGTTCACGGCGCCCATCAGGCCCGACATCGTGCGCGCAGTGCATACCGGCTTGGCCAAGAACCACCGCCAGCCGTATGCGGTGAAGTTCGAGGCCGGCATGCAGACGTCCGCAGAGTCGTGGGGCACCGGGCGCGCCGTGTCTCGTATCCCTCGCGTGCCTGGCGGCGGCACACACCGTGCCGGGCAGGGTGCCTTCGGAAACATGTGCCGCGGCGGCCGGATGTTCGCGCCCACCAAGGTGTGGCGGCGGTGGCACCGCAAGGTCAACCTCAACCAGAAGCGCTACGCCGTGGCCTCGGCCCTGGCGGCCTCGGCGCTGCCCTCGCTGGTGCTGGCCCGTGGTCACCGCATCGAGCAGGTGGGTGCTGCTGGCTCTGCCTTGGCAGGGTGACTGCCGCATGCGTCGCATCAGCTGCACGATACTGTTCTGCAGCTGTTGCAGCTCCAGGACCGCTGGCAGCTGCGCAAGCTTGAGAACCGATCGGGATGGTTGCAAACCATCATATGCAGCTCGGATGGCCTTGGACAACGGTCAAACCAGCTTGCAGCAGTCTTTTTTGACAAGTTTGCTTGCACTGCACCAGGTCACGGAGGTGCCGCTGGTGTTTGACGACGCCGCGGGGTCCATCGCAAAGACCTCCGCTGCGGTCGCACTGCTCAAGAAGGTGAGCTTTGAAACATTGTTTGAGCATAGCAACACCAAGATGCGAGCATGTGGGCATGCACTTTCTTGCGATTCAAGGCCAGGCTGTTGCTCAGCCAGTCTGTATCATATCGCCGATCACCAGCAGATTGACACCGGCAGTACTTTTCTTTCCACTAGTCGACTCCGCAATGTTTCCGACACCAGACTAATACTTGCCAACCAGGTGGGCGCGTACGCCGACGTCGAGAAGGCGAAGGCGTCGCGCAACATCCGCCGCGGCAAGGGTAAGATGAGGAACCGGCGGTACGTCGGCCGCAAGGGCCCGCTGGTGGTGTTTGGCGAGGAGGATGGCATCAGCAAGGCCTTCCGCAACCTGCCGGGCGTGGAGGTGTCCTCCGTGGACAGCTTGAACCTGCTGCAGGTGAGAAATTTACATATTTCGTCACATTTCTGTACCCAAAATGCTCGGCAATGACTCACAGCTCGCCCTGGGTATGGAGGGGATATGTGTCCAGCAGGGAGCGCAGTTTCGTCAGCAGCAGCAGGGGCAGCGGGTGGTCGCGCTGTGGGGTGGCGCTGGCACGCTGGCAAGGCGGGGTAGCCAAAGCATCAGCATGCGGCTAGAGTGAGCCGGCGGCTACGGCAGCGGCAGTGGCAGCAGCCGCCATGAGATCAAAGCTGAATATGGCAGCAACGTCTACAAACACGGTCGCTCGGCAGTCAACATACTGCCATAAGCAGTCAGCCGGCAGACATTGTCAACTTAACCAGTTGATCACCTTGAAAGAAGCCCGCTTGCCAGACCATGCACATTATTGCACAATAGACTTCATAATATTATGGAACAGAAAGAATGAGCTGTATTTGCAATGAACACATCATGTCCTGTGCAGCCAGCGCCGGGCAGGCACCCACTTCATCTGTCGGATCCTGGACCAGAAATCCCTGTGCCACGTGGCGCTCTGTGTTGATGGTGTGCCCAACTCCTTTCACTGCAGCTGGCGCCGGGCGGGCACCTGGGCCGCTTCATCGTGTGGACGAAGTCCGCGTTCGAGAAGCTGGACAGCGTGTTTGGCACCACCACTGAGGTGGGTGCTGACTCGTGTTTCACATTGCATGTCTCCTCCAGCTGTCATCGTGTGTCATCATGATCTGATCAGGCACAGGGACCCCCACCTGACTGCTCTTACCTGTCGATCGTGATCTCACCTTCGGCACCGGTTAGCCCCTGCGGCTGCACCCTGCAGCAAAGACTGCTTTTCCGACATCTTTCGGTCCAGGGTATTACCGATACATCTCCGCGGTGCATCCTTCAGCACCGTTTTCGAAGCTCATCGATGTATTATCGTCTGCCAGGTGTCGGCCAGCAAGAAGGGGTACAAGCTGCCGCGCTCGATGCTGACAAACTCGGACCTGACGCGCCTCATCAACTCCGACGAGATCCAGTCCATCGTCCAGGAGCCGAAGGTGCGTGCTGCAGCGTGTGCTGAGCAATTTAGCAGAGTGATACACCGTGGAAAACAGGAACTTGCTACAACAAGCATGTTGTGTCAGCGTCACAATTGCACACCGCCAGCGGCCAGCAGCACACTGAGCAACACGCAGCAATCAGATATCTGCTGTACTGGCAACGGGAGCGGCGGCCTGGCTGGACGCTGCAGGCCTGCCACACATGCTTTCTGACATAATGTTGACTGCAGCTGTTCCAATCTGCAGACGCGCACGCGGACGCACCTGCCGCTGAAGAAGAACCCGCTGAAGAACCTGGGCGCGATGCTGAAGCTCAACCCGTACGCCAAGTCCGAGCGCCGCAACCAGCTGGCGCTCGAGGTGCGCATCGCTTTGCCGTTGAAAATCGGCACAGCCCTCTGACAGCCTGCCGGCTGCCCGTGGCCATGCTGCCGTCTATGCCCATGCTGTTGTGTGTTGGGGCATCCCCTGAAACCTGGAAGAATGTGCATGCGATTGTGCACCCCAACAGGTTTGACGACAGGTTGTCGGGTCTGGCATCACTGCGCTGCTCATTCAATCTTGCTCGCAGCCTTGCATGGCATCGTGTTGACGCCCCGGCATTTCTGCTGTGCGGCAGGGCAAGCGGCAGTCGGCGAAGGCGGAGAAGCTGGGCAAGATCCGCAAGGGCGAGAAGGGCGCCGCGGACACGCACCGCTCCGCCGACCTCAAGGCCGCCTCCAAGGACTTCTACAACCAGGCATGCAGTCCCCGCTGCACATTCACGGCACCCTCACATCCTGCTGTGGACCATCCAGACGGCCGCGTCCACATGCTGAAAGTGCAACTGCGGCGTCAGGGTGCATCAGGATCTGTCGTAGCATCCCGACACAGCCTGCTGCATCTGCCTCCTACAGTTCTGCCTATCGTCAACTGATGCCATCGCTGTTCTGGCGCGCAGATGATCACGGACTCCCACTACGTGGGCGAGGACTACGACGTGTTCGGTGCGTGGCTGGGCGCTGACGCCGACGCCGAGGCGGCCGAGTGAAGCGCTTTTGGTCGCCGCTGCTCGCGGCTGTCTTGACTTGCACGATCGCTGCGGGTCGTACAGCTGTGCGGAGTGTGTGTTGGGGACGCTGTAATGAGGGTGGACATCATCCCCTGTAGGCGAGGCCACTCAAAACGGCCAGCCGCTCCTGATACGCCAGCCGCCTCCAGATCAGCGATGTACCCACCTTCCAATCGCACATAACCTGATTACACTGCAAGCTCGTCACTACCTCGCAGGTCAGCTTCGCCCAGAGACCCTAGTCCTGCACAAAGCTCAGTTGGGCTAAAAATTCGTTATTGCCTGCGCAAATTGTCCCTTCCCCTTACGCGACTTTCGAAACTCCGCTGCCTGGCAGACAATACACGATTGTCGGCAGGCAACCCTGACATTGAAGCCAACTGCCCCAGTTCGCAACACAGCTGGCCGTGGCTGAAATGATGCAGCGTCAACAGCAGCCTGCAGACTTTTTCCATCAACGAGCTACTGCAGGCTGTGCTGGTCGAGCACATCTTTTGCCATATCGCTTCAACGACAGGTCCTAAGCATCTGCTGAAGTCGTGTTGTAATACTGTACATCAATTTCCGCTCGGCAGATTGCAGCATCCTTCATGACATGTCTTGTGCCGTGTCATGAAGTGTGTGCTCAATAACTGGCGATCGCGGTGCAGGGCTCGGTGTGCCTGCGTTCAAAGGTCGTGGAGGGCGTTGATCATGCAGCCCGGGCCGCTGTCAGAGGCGTTCGTGCCGATTATGGAGAAGAGGGCGCTGTCGCTGAGCAGCTCCGCGCGCTGTTGCGATGGGTCAGGACTCGCGAGCAGCACATCCGCCAGTTGCACATTGGATAAGAGCTAAAAATGATGGCGAGGCTGTTATGAAAGCGAGTCACCTGACGCCGTGCGCCGTGGGCTCACCCGCATGACGCGGAGGTTGTGAAGACGAGATGTGTCTGTTGCTGTGCGCGCAGTAAGATTGTGGATGCTCATTTCAAACTGATCTTGCTTCGCAGACGCGCACCAGCAATGACACGCCTGACCCGGTGGGCATGCTCCTCGATACCCTCGCGGCCGCAACGCCGCTCACGGGCATCCTGATGGGCCGCTGGGCCCTGATAAGCCTCGGCTCCAGCACCGTCACGAGCATAGCGATGCTTGGTGGCACGCTGCGGCAGCTGGCACTGCTGGGGGTGAGACTCACCTGCGGGATCCGCCCGCTGGTGGCGCTGGTGCGGAGCCTGCCGCTGCTGGAGGTACGCCTCCTCCCAATACCCTAAGAAGACTGCTTGGAAATTGCAGGAATATACTCTTATGTAGATCATTACAAAGTGATGGCACTTGCAGTATCAGGGTCTGCATGCCGTAGGTGGTTACCGAGACCGCAGTTTACAGGCCTCAGCTGCGAGCGGACATCGCAGGGCGTGCCCGCTTCGCACTTTGTTGCCTTTTTGCCATGCATCAGGGCCGAGCTCGAGCCCATCGGAGGCAGTGCATGCCCGTGGGCCTCGTGACGCGCACTGGCTGCTTTCGGCCTGCTGACCCGACTTGAGAGTCGATTCTCTGCCGCAGGTGCTGGTCATCCACGTGCTTGCGGCGCTGACCAGCCTGGCGCTGTACGAGGCGAATGTCAGCAGCCTGCCGCGGGGACCGGGTGCCTCGGGCTGCTGAGCCTCGTGGACGACTCCTGGGATCGGTCGTTCCAGGAGCGGGGGCTGCGACCGGCGCTGCTGCCGCACACGCTGGGCGCGCCGCCGCGGCTGCGCACGCTGCGGGCGAGCCGCCTGTCGTGGGCGGACCCCTTTCCAGCGATGCTGACGAAGCTGGTGTTGGAGGTCAGGGTATGCGCGGCCCATGTAGGCATGCCGTGCACCTGCGCCCAGGGCATGTAATTTTGATGCTTTGCTCGCTGTGCCTTGCGTTGCTGGAAGGCAGCCAGATGGCTCCTGCTGCGTGTGCAGGCGGGAAACCAGGAGTCGGCGCCGTGGCAGCTGCCGGACCCGTGCGACCAGCTGGCAGGCCTGACAGCGTTGCGACACCTGGCGGTGCGCGGCTGCGGACGGAAGCTGCTGAATCCTCCGCAACAGGTGCCCTCCACTCGCGTTTCCTTCCCAAACCTGGGTCACCAGCGGCCTCCGTGGTTCACACATCACGGCGGCTTCTTTATTTGGCACTTTTGCTTATTTGGCACCTTTGGTTTGCACGTCTGGCCTCGATGACTTGATGGACATGTGTCTGCTGTGAACAAACTATGAAACAGTATTAAGAGGGGAACTGGCGAAATGCAGGCGCCAATGGCGAAGCCCACTTCCCAGCTGCAAACACGGCATATGGCGCGCATTGCGCAGCTGTTTGCAACGGCCGGCGCCCACCGGCAGCCTGCACGTGTCCTTCTGCGGCCTGGCGTCGCTGGCACGTGAGGTGTCATCTTTGAGCCGCCTCGAGGGTCTGGAGCTAGCCGGCAACGCCATCTGCGACGGCGAGCTGCCGGCCGACCTGGCGACGCTGCAAGGCTGCCGATTCCTGGACCTTGCAGACACTGGCCTGCAGCGAGGCGAGCAGACAGGCTGCGATGGCCTGCGGCTGCTGGCGACGCTGCCGGCGCTCTGCCACGTCGGGCTGAATGCGCACCCCTACTGGGACACTCCCGAAATTGCCGCTGACCAACTGGCGTTTGCGGAACTGAACGCGGCTCGCGGCCCGCATCTCCCCAGGGTCGAAAACGGCGGAGAGAATCTGTTCCAGCGGGAGCGCCTTGTGCCCGGTATGCTGCACTGGGGCGCCGTGAACGTCGCAGTGGCCTTCGACCAGGTGCTGGGACAGCCTCTGGACGTTGAATTGGGAGATGATGCGATGTGCATATATAGGTAGAGTGAAGCATTTTCTGCACGAGGGGCCATCTCTACCTAGACCGCCGTAGCATGCCCCAAAGCTTCTGTAATCGTTACATGACAATGTTCGATTCGGTTTTTGGCGTCCTGTTCTGGCTTTTACATGCCTGAAGACGAGACCAGCAGTAGGCGTGTGGCACCCCAATTCCAGAAACGCCTCTTGAACCGCCCGTGTGAGGCTTACAGCAAGCTCTGCCTGTTGTCGCCCATGTGCACCACAATCCGTTTGGCATGTCCTTGAAGTTCTCACTTCAGCTGTCCGAACTATACATTTGAATCTGTCAGCGCACCCCCAAACCCCCGGGTGTACAACGCACAATGCAGATCACTCGGGCGGCGTCCGGCGCGGCAGACAGCGGGCTGTTGTAGGCGCTGCCAATGACTGGCAGCGTCGGCGCCATGCTCAGGTCGCACAGGGTGCCGAGGACCGTGGGTCACTTGCGTACTTCCTGCTCAAGCGGCGTCTCGCGCCGCGGACAGCAGGCTGTTGTAGGCGCCGTCAATCACCGGCAGCGTCGGCGCCATGCCCAGGTCGCACAACACGCGGTGCGCGCAGCCAAAGCCGGAGAACACGACGGCGTTGACGCCCTGCCCCGGGAAGGTGCTGTCGCCCACGCAGTACAGCCCCTGCATTGACAGGCATTTGATCGTTTTGAACGTGACGCCGTGCTGTCGCCCACGCAGTACAGCCCACGCAGTACAGGCCCTGCAGTGGTGACGACGTCAGATGCCCAAACCCTAATGCTTCTCCAGACAAAAGCAAAGTGTCAATTTTGGGCTGCTGTGACGGGAAGTATCACATCGGACTAGAAGCTGGGCTGATGTTCACATGTGAACCAGCCCCTGCAAGAAAGCCTCGAGCAGGCTGACCAGCAGAAGCTGACAGACAGAGCATGTGAGTGAAAGCAATTTTCGTGCACACCTTGATGGCGGTGCGGTTCATGGGCATGCCCAGCATACCAAGCGGGCGGCGCGAGGGGATGGGCCCATAGGATCCGTCAGCGCGGCCCAAGAAGCGCCTGTGCGTGCGCGGCGTGCCCGCCTCGCTGTCAGCAAAGCAACACAATAGGGTGTGCACCGGCCCCATGACAAGCACTGGTCACGATGTGGCATCTGTGCGGCGCTTCACTCTGAGGCAACACATCGACAGAAGGCCTGCTTTGACGCCTTGACTTGCCAGTCAGGCCGTCGGACCAGGGGTCCTGGAATGAATCAAAGGCAGCATTTTCGCGAGCCAAGAGGCCGTATGCGCAAAAACCGTCTCAACTGAAGACCACGGCGTCCTGGGAAGTGCACATCCAATTTGGTATCTTCCTCAACAACAAAGGCGAAATCTTACTACATCTTTTGGTAGGTCCGCCTCACCTGAAGACCACCGCGTCCTGTAGGCCGGGGAAGTAGGCCTCCAGCCGCGCAATGATGCTGTCCACCACCCGCTCCTTCTGCTTCTCGTACGCGCCCGTCCCATCGTTCTGACATTGAAGAAACATGATTCAACGTGTGTGATAGAAACTTGATAGAAAGAGGTTGAGCGGTCTCGGCTCCTGCTGCAATGCGCCAGCAGTAGCAGCAGCTGCGCGGCCGCTGCAAGTAGGCCCCGCAGTGGCGACGCGTACAGCAAAGCACATGCACCGGTGACGCTGGCTGCACCAGCAATGTAAAGCTGCAGCCGCACCTTCTAGTTGTCCACCCAGTCGGGGGTGAGAGTATGCATAGCGTGCGTGTTGGGCACCGCCGAAGGCCACTTTCATGGAAGGACAGCAGCAGATCCACAACAAAGGTCACAACACAGACATGCACCTTCCAGTTTTCCACCCAGTCGGGGGTGAAGACATGCATGACGTGCGTGCCGGGCGCCGCCACCGAGGCGTCCAGCAGCGAGGGGATGGACACGAAGATGGTGCCGTGCGGCTTCTCCATTTCCGCCCAGTCCTCCACAATGATCTGGTGGCATTCCGTGTCCTGCGACATCATTCACATCAGCTTTTCTGCTCTGATTTTTAGGGCATTGACACGAAGATGGTGCCGTGGGGCTGCTCCATTTCCGCCCAGTCCTCCACGGTGATCTGGTGGCCCTAAGTGTCCTGCAGCGTACAAGCAAGGTTCACAGTTCGTAGATCATGTTTTAAAGGATGGACACAAGGATGGTGCCGTGGGGATGCTCCATTTCCGCCCAGTCCTCCACGGTGATCTGGAGGCACTCCGTGTCCTGCGCATCTCCGGCAGGCTTTAGGTGTCGAGGCTCAGATTTTTCACGGGATGGTTGCGTGGATGGTGGCGTGCGGCTGCTGGTTGCGTCCCAGTCCTCCACAATGATAGGTGGCAGCTCCCTGTCCTGTGGCTGTACAAGTAATGTTGATTATGGATCAGATTTCTAGGGATGCACCCACAGATGGGGCCATGCGGCTGATCCAATATCCGGCCGGTCCTCCACGCTGATCTGGTGGCACCCCATGTCCTGCGGCGCAGGGCGGTGTGTCACGATGACCAGCTGTTGCTCAACGAGGGTGGAGACTTGTCTTGCGGTGGCAGAGTTGAGAGATGAAGGCAATAGAATCCAGCGCCAGCGAAGCCGACACAAATGACAGAAGGAGTGGGACTGGGCAGGGGCTGATTAAATGGAGCACAGAGGATGCACGCGGATGAATGGAAATCTTACCGGCCCAGAGATATCGGCGCGCACGCCCATGCGGCTGGATGGGGAGCTGGGCGACTTGGATGCCCACATAAAAGTCTCGAGAAGTTGACGTGAATGTGACCAATGCAGGCCTCACCGGCCCGAAGACGTCGGCACGCACGCCCATGTGGATGGAAAGGAAGCTGGGCGATTTTCTGTACCGCCGCCGAAACAGCTGCTCCGACTTGGGCAGCTCCTTCTTGGGCATGAGCCCCTCAAAGGTGTCCCACCGCGTCGCGTTGGAGATGACCGTCTTGCCCCTGCGCCACAGGGGGGATGAGTCAGGTTCTAGTGTTTGTTCTGAAGCATCTCGAAGGTGTCTCGAGCGTCGCGTTGGAGACGAGCGTCTTGCCCCTGCGCAGGAGAATCTGTAGGTTTCTTGTCTTGTGAGAGAAAGGGCCGCGTACGCGGTGACACATAGGCAAAGCACCATCTGTATCGCGCAGCCCGGCACCGTTGCTGCATGCAGCCGCCGCTGGCCACATGCAAGCACGACCATGAGTAGCTGCGGCCACCCCGCGCGGTTGGCAGCACAGCCCGGTGTCAGTGTGCACGTGTGACTGTCGCCGCCCGATCACGGCGTTTGCCGAACACCAATCTTCCAGCTGATCACCAGTAGATGCTGCCGTCTGCGAGCTTCGCGCCCGTCGGCCGCAGATTGGCGCTGTCGCTCTCGGTCAGGATCTCATTGGCACCCTCGAATCCTGAGATCTGAGCAGCCGCTCACCTGTAGACCCTGCCGTCTGCGAGCCGCACGCCCGTCGCCCGCATCTCAGCGCCGTCGCCCTCCGTCAGAATCTCCCGCACATTGGCTTTGTACTCGATGGCGCTGCCGTGCTGCTGCAGCCCCTCCACCAGCTCTTCCGCGATGCGGCCCACCCCACCCTGCAGCGACATGTCTAGCGGGAACTCTCAGTGTATGCCGAATCAGCTCCAGTTCTGAGACGGCACTGCAGTGACCGCTGCTGCAGCCCCTCCATTAGCTCTTCCGTGATGCGGCCCACCCCACCCTGCAGCGAATATGATCAGCAGCGACTCACAAGGGCACTTGTTCTCGGACAGTCGCTGGGTGAGGAATTGCAGTGCTGCTGCTGCTGCTGTTGCTGCTGCCCTGCCGGCAGGGGCCAGCAGCTGACTGGCGCCCCACAGGCGGTACGCGCGACGTGCCGCATTCATTCTCCACAGCTCCGCGCCCCATTGCAGGCACGTTGTTAGGAACACCTGGACACAACAGGCTTCAGCAACAGGATTGTCAGGAGTGAGCATCGCGCCTTGGGATAGTTGATGCCGCCGTAGTGGCGGTCGCAAAATACCATGCCGGCGTTGATCATTGGCGTGAATTCCGCGAGCACCGTGCTCCAGCAGTAGCATTCGATGTCGATGAAGCTCAGCAGCTCCGGGTCCTGTTGCCAGAAACAATGTGTGAACAGTGAGATTCGGTTTCGGAGGTTGCGCCTGAGCCTGGGCTGCTGCATTTCGTGAGCTCGCCGCATGCTTGTGGTGGCTATGACTAGACACCCTCTGCTGCAATGCGACGCATTTCACCACGAGCTGCATTTCAGAAGGTGCAGTAACCATTTCATGCCAGCAAGGCGCTGTGCTCAGGCGTCTGGATTGCCAGTGAAACCCAGGACGCTGTGGATGCAACTATCCACAATCTGAAATCGCGAGCCCAGCTTGCGCCTTTGCCTGTATGTGCCGCCGAGCGACGTCGCCAGAGTTGGTGGTCAGGAAAGACGCCAGGGTGAGGCACGCCAGCGGGTGCTTCACAAACTCGCCCAGCAGGTATCGCGGCTCCTCCAGGCTCTTCAGCTCCAGGGAGTTGAGCGAATTGAACACCTGTACGAAGCAGCGATTTGGGTGAGGCTCGAATATTATCAGGAGTTGGGAAAAACAGCACATATGTAGCGTCTTTGGCTCCTCCAGGCCCTTCAGCCAGCCGAGTGCGCGGTCACATCCCAAAAGCATTCATTCTCAATCAAGCCTGTGCATATGGGAACACAGTCTGCAGTGACTGTTCTTCAGACCTGAATGCCGTACGCAACAGCTGTCACACGATATTGTGACACGGGGTGTTGTGTGTCTCTTTCAGCTGCAGGATCTGATACTGGGCTGCAGAAGCTGCTGAGCAGCAGCAAGGCAGCAAGGCGGCAAGGCGGCAAGGCGGCAAGGCGGCAAGGCGGCAAGGCGGCAAGGCGGCAAGGCGGCAAGGAGGCAAGGAGGCAAGGAAGCAAGGAAGCAAGGAAGCAAGGAAGCAAGGAAGCAAGGAAGCAAGGAAGCAAGCAAGCAAGCAAGCAAGCAAGCAAGCAAGCAAGCAAGCAAGCAAGCAAGCAAGCAAGCAAGCAAGCAAGCAAGCAAGCAAGCAAGCAAGCAAGCAAGCAAGCAAGCAAGCAAGCAAGCAAGCAATAATGGAAATCTGGCAGCGCACCCGCCAGCACTCGTCGTAGAATTTGCGGATGCCCTTCTTCTCGTGCGGGAAGCGCTCCGTGAGCTCCGCGATGAATTTGTCGTAGTCCCGCCACACCCGCACCTCCAGGCCCTGCATGACCGTGTTTCTTTTCATAGGTCTTGCGGCACGGTAGGAAGTCTCTTCTGCGCTCTGCAATGAGGTCCTTGTGGTCCCGCCACTCCCGCACCTCCAGGCCCTGCACCTTTAAATTGATGGCACTCCTGAAACTGCCTGTCGGTAAGTTGAGAAGGTGGCCGTTCTAGACAGGCCAGCCGTTGCGGTTCGGCATCGGCGACTCGAGGCAGCTACACCAGTGGGACTGGACGCACAGCAGCTATTTCTGCCGCATGATATTAAGAGTCCAGTCGCAGCCGCAGCGTCATCTACCTATTACTGTCTGCTCCAGTGCTCAGCAGTACCTCTGTCTGCTCCCAGCAGTCTCTCCCAAGTCCTGCAAAAGCGGGCAACCCACCTCCGGGTGGGCCTCCGACTTTGGCAAACGGTAGTGTATCTGCGTGGGGTCCGGAACCGTCTCCATGCTGCGCCCGACGGCCGCCAGCGCCCGAGTGATCAGGTTCGTGGTGCCCTGCTGGCCCATGCCGAACATCATGGAGGAGCCGACGTCAAAAATGTAGCCCTCCCGCTCGTAGCGCCCCGCGCTGCCGCCCGGAATGATGTACCTGCATATTCAAAACATGTGCTGATATGATTTACATGCTGTTCACGCAGCCGCAGCCGTCAGTACCCCGAGGTCCATTCATATTTGGTCAGGCAGACGGCTGTGCAGTGGTCCGCTGGCAGCCAGCAGCTGTTGCTGGCGCAGTGCCTCACCATCCAGTGGCTGGACCTCCTGGAGGCTCAGTCGTGCTTTTGAGCGCTGTCTTGGCATACACATATGCACACGTCCCTGGGCAAACAGCAAAACGCTGCCTGTCTTGGAACGGCAGTGCTTAGCATACGTGCCAACGCGCGAACAGCCAACGGGTGCAGCTCACTTTTCGAGGACCAGGACTTTGGCGCCCTTCGCCGCCAACTGCGTCGCCGCTGTGAGGCCGCCCATGCCGCCGCCGACAATGATCGCGTCATACAACGTGTCTGTGGGCGCCTGCGCCGCCTGCCGCTGCGTCGCGGTGCTGGCGCCGCCCACCGGCTGCCGTGCGTCCACCTCCTCCTCCACCGCCGTGGCTGCGCAGCACCATCGCGCGTGCTGCTGCCGCCGCCGCTGCCACTTCTGTTGGAATTGTCCCGCCTGCGCGGGTGCCTGTCAAGTTTGAGTGTTTGAACATTACCGTAGGGTCATGCAGACCATTGCAGCACGCTGTGCAAGTGAGACTCACCCTTGGGGCCGTGCCTGAAGAGAACGGCGCTGGCCACGGCTGCCGACCCGGACTGCAGAGCAAACAGAGTTCTTCAGTCTCTTGCGTTGAGGGTGCCCCAGGTGCTAACGGATATGAGCTCATGTCTGCACCCACCATCGCAGGGACGTCGAGGCTTCTGCACCGCTTGCGGCCCGGTGCGATGTTCCGGTCTGCATGGTGTGTCAATTCCAAAATGACCACCTTTACTCCGCCCCAAATTACGCACTAGCTAATGCATCAGCAGCCACTGACACGACGATTGCTTTAGAACTGTGTGTGCTACAAGCAAAGCGGCGGAAACGAACTGATCTGTTTTGCCCAAGATGACGATGGGTGCCTTGGGGGTGTGACAATAAGGAACGAAACGCCGGAACGAAAATTCGTCTGGAGCTGATTCCGCTTTCTCGGCATCATTCTGCAGGATAGGGGCATATTATCCACAAACCTGCTGGTCATACTTACGGCAGCAAATACATTTCCTAAGGCAGTCCAAAAGCGCTGCGTTCTGAATGGACAGATCCGCCATTAGCCACGCAATTTGTGCAATGGCCTGCAGTTGGTCAGGAACGCTGGAAAACCAGCATCATTGACCAGCAGGTCATACTTACGGCAGCAAATACAATTCCTAAAGCAGTCCAAAAGCGCTGCGTTCTGAATGGACAGATCCGCCATTAGCCACGCAATCTGTGCCATGGCCTGCAGTTGGTCAGGAACACTGGAGAACCAGCAATGATGCTGGTCTTCCATCTGGATCCGGTTGTCAATTTGAGTCCCTTGCGTGCAGCACCATCTGCAGCCGTCTTTGGAATTGCCTGTACGAATCCTCAGTGAATATGTACAAAAATGTCGGATGCGTCGACAAGGCCAGCGATCACAGCTGTGATACAGATGTCACCAGATGCATAGAAGTGCGGATCAGGTGCCGCACCGCACTCACCTGGCGGCACACGACCCGTGTCAGCTCGTGCTCCCTGATTGCCGCTGACGCCGCCGAACTGACAGACGCCGAGTGCTTTGCAATGCGGTGGAGCGCATTGATGGCGTTGACTTCCATGCAGCGCAAGTGCACCCGCCGCACGATGGCGAACAATTCGTCCAGCGACCGTGCATGACTACACTCACAGTTAACTGTTTGCACCCGTTGGCGCCGCCAGCTGACTGGTGGTGCCGTGCGCGCGGATCTTGCAGGTGCGGCGGAGCGTGCCGATATCGGGGCCTGAGATCGGGGTTGGTGCTGTCCGAGTGCTGCCTGCTGATCATTGCCGCGGCGGCTTGACGTGTAACGAGTGCGCCGAGCTGCCAGCGCCATGCGCACTGCTCGCGCCGTGCGTCTGAGCCGACGAATGTGGCGCCTCCGGACAGCAGACGTTTTGCTGTGTTACGACCAGTTCGCGTGCTGCCGAGCACGGTCTGGAACGACTGAAACTGGTGCGGTGAGCATGCACCAAAATCTGGCAAGGATCAAGATCAAGAGACTGTCTGGTTTTGCAGGCAACGCAGATCACTTTGGGAAACTGTGGAGCAACGAGATAAATGTCGCGCAGTAAAAGTGTCTGGTCGTGCGGTTGCGACGGTTATGTCTCCTTGCGGGTTCGCATCTGATCTTGGTGAAGTGCCGACACAAACTCTGCACACAGCCGGCAAACTCCATTTGCATGAAGATGCGCCAACACAGTTGCCTCAGAAAGCATTGGAGCAAGTTACACTGCCGGCTGCAGCACTGTGTGGTTGGTGTGCTGCACCGATTCCAGTCAAATCTTAGTGCATGTTCCTCGCATCACTGCGGATTTGCACACGTGCACAGCAACATCCGAACATGTCATGAACAGGAGAAGTGCTCGTCTGTTTAGCAGCCGCTGCCCACTCGGCTCACACACCAGGCGCGCGCACTTGCTGGGACAGCAGCAGCGCAGCCAGCGCATACTTAGAGGAATCAAACGAGTCCCAGCTCACGCCGCCTCGGAGCCAGCCGGCAAGCAGCAGCTAGAAGTCCTCAGGCCCGCTCTGAGGCCGCGGCCGCAGCAGCGGCAGGATCCTCCTGCATGGCGCAGCGAGCCAGCTGGCGGTGTCAGCAGGTGCGATGTAATTGAAGGCTCGACACAAGACTTGTGTCAACAAAACTACCTGTAAACTGAATGCTTGTCTGAACATCCGCTGGCCTGACCCTCCCTCAGGTACAATATTCGTATCAACAATGAGCTGAGCCGAGCTGGGTCGCTGGACGATCTGTTAGCCGTCGTTCGGCGGGAGCACCAGCACTTCAACGCCGTCAATGCGATCACGGCGCTACACCGCATCGCAAAGCAGTCGACGTTTGCCGGCGCGGCGGCGTCGGCGGCATTGCGGGAGCATGGGCTGATGCAGATCGTCTGCTACCAGGTGTGGGCGATGCCGCAAACCATTCGGCATGTGGTGATTTTTGCAAGCTTGCTGGCAACCTGCTTCTGCTCATCTTGTGCTGCTTGGTAGTCATGATATCATTTGAAGACACGATGTTCACATTATCCACGCATCATCAGGTGGTACAATGCCGCGGCGTATGGCCAGGGCTGACCGTCAGCAATGTCGCGTACGCATCTGCTGTCCTGGGCTTCGCACCGGACTACCTCCTGAACAAGGTGCAGACTGATTTCTTGAGGTTGGACTGCATTTGCTGAGGGCGTCTGGACGACAGAGCAGCAGCAAGTTTTGTCACATATGCTGTGACGCTCCGTCTGTACTTGATCCTGCATGTCGTATGCGTTTCCAAAAGTTTGAAAGCTCATGGGCTGTCGCACGAGCAAAAGGCAGCACACATGCCCCGGTGATGGGCGCAGGCTGTGGACCGACTGCCTGCGGTGGTGCACGAGATGGGGCTCCTGGAGATCGGACTTGTCCTGTGGGTGAGCATCATCATTATTTCCTCCTCCATTCCTCCATTCCTCCTTCATTATTCCTCCCTCGTTCGTTCTGCAAGCCAGCGTTGCCGGTTGCGCTTGCACCAGACATGCAGTTGGAGCAGAGTTGTGTGACCATCCTGCATGCCGGCATCAGTACTGCTTTCCTACAGCAAGCATGCGGCGCGGACGAGAAACACGATCTCTGTTGGGCGTGCAGGCCTGCGTCAAGTCCGAGTACAACCCAACAGGCTTCTTCCAGGAGCTCGCGCCAGTCCTTGCCCAGAAGTGAGCAGTGGTTCAAGTGCGGACAGCTGATGCATATCTGTCTCTCCCGATTTCTGACAGACACCAACACTCAACATGAGGCTTCGGCCAAACGACTTCTGCCTCAGCTGTTCAATCCCTGCAGTTGCACGCGTCAGTCTGCACATTGGGGGGATGCTGTTCATCTCGAGGATGATTTTTGTACAGGGTGAAGGCCGCCAGGCACATTGACGAGCGCGCATTGTCCCGCATACCCTGGGCTTACGCAAGTCTTGACGAGTATGACGCGGGTGACCTTCTTGTCCCTGTTCCCGATGCTGTGTGCTTTCTTGGCTGCTGACATGTATCGCTGCAGAAGGTGCATTGCATGGCTGTTACGTAGCAGTTGCTGTCAAGCGCGCTGGAAGCGCTTGTCGTGCGCCATTCGCAGACCTCTTCAGAGCGGTTGCCGCCGCCGCCTGTACTGAAATTGACGACCGCAGGATGACGTCGCCTCACGTGAGCCTGCTGTGAGAATTGACAGCACCCCACACGGCCGCAGTCGAGCATCAGGATCCTGCCACAACTCACATGTACATGCTGCTCCAGCGATAAATCTCACAAGGCGTGTGGAATTGGGTGCCGCCAACCGCAATGTGCAAATCCGAGTGTGTGTGCAACTCCAGGCCCTCAGCCTGATGCTGTGGAGCTACGGCAAAGCCATTCCGCCTTCTGCGGAGTCTGCCAAGCTGCTGAGCGTCGTCAGCGACGAGGTGACCACACTGTGTCTTCCACACCTGTAAATCAGGCACCACACAGCTTGGCCTGGATCGCAGAACACAACTTTCCTGCATCTTGCCCAAACGAGAGTTCTGGTTGCCTGCAGGTGTTGGCGCGCAGTCACGCATTCAACTGGCAGGACCTGGCAAACATCTCTGTGGCCGCCGCCCGCATCTCGCAAACGCAGTCACGCACAGGTGTGCTTCTCCTGCAGTCTGCAAGACAAACCTCGTGCCACAGTGATGGCACCTCAAAAAATGATCCCTCGCTGCCTAGGTATCTCTGTGGCCGCCGCCCGCACCTCACAGACGCATTCGCGCACAGGTGCTGTCCTTGTCATGCTGGTTCGCCACCTGAGCGAGCAGAACCGATTGTTTGTCTGCACAGCAACCGCCAGCGACGGCAACCCGGCAATGTCTCAGAAGGTCGTTAGGAGCAGATGGAAGCCCTGTGGCAGACACTGGCGGTGAGAACCTCCCGCGGGCTGGTAATTATAAACTACAACATTCATCTACCACATCACCTCAAGCAACTTTTGATATCGCTGCCATTGCCGCAGGCGTCAGCGCATTCCGTTGACGCCGGACCAGGCGCAGACGAGGGTGAACCTGAACTGACTTTCGCCAGTCGTATCTTTTTCCGAACCAACGCTTCGTGCGGTTGCTGCAGGCGTCAGCGCGTTCCTGTTCACGCCGGACGAGGCGCAAACGGCACCAGTGACGCCAAAAACAGTTGCGCTGTTCGCTTGCATCAGCGAGCGGGCGCGGCAGCTCATGCAGGAGAAGGCGCATGCGAATGATGCACAGGTGTGCGCCGCTGACACCCTGGCTGAACCTCCACATTCTGATGTCGACACTGGTTCTAATTTGACGCCGCAGCTGGCACCTTCGAATTTGTCGCCGCAGCTGGCGCCTTTGTGATCGACGCACTTTGGAGCCGTGTCTTTGCAACTTGCGCTCATGTAGCGAGTGACTGCTCTGGAGGAGCTTGTACATGCCATATCGTCCGGACTGGTCAAGCCCTCATTACGGTCTTTTGTTGTGCTGTCGCAGTCCATCTCCAGCATCCTCTGGGCGTTTGCGACGCTCTCCATCCAGGACGCCGCGCTGCTGGAATGCTCCGCCGGCCAGGCGCTGCAGTTCCTGGACAGTTTCAACCCCCAGGCGCGTCTGCAGATGTCCCTAAAACCTGCGTTCGCACCACGTGACGCAATTCATCGCCAACCTGGTCTGAGCGCTGGCTCGGCTGTGCCACCAGCACACAGAGCTGTTTGAGGCGGGCGCCCGGCACATCAAAATCTTCGAGATCCACATTCTCAGACAACCATTTTGCCTTCTGTCACAGTCCATCAATGACCTGCCATGGGCGCTCGCGCATCTGTGCCACCAGCACACAGACATGTAGGAGGCAGGCGCCCGGCGCATCAGAATCCCGGAGATCCATGCTCTAAAAGCCGTTTGCCTTCTGTCGCAGTCGATCGCCAAGCTGCCGTGGGCGCTCGCGCAGCTGTGCCGCCAGCACACAGAGCTGTAGGAGCCCGGCGCCCGGCGAATCAGAAACTTGGGAATCCATCCCCTAAACCCCTGTTTACATGTGTCGCAGTCCATTGCCAACCTGGTGTGGGCGCTGGCGCGACTGTGCCACCAGCACACGGAGCTCTTCGAGGCGGGCGCCCTGCGCATCAGCCGCTCCCTGCAGGCCGGAGACGCCTGGGAGAGCCTCGGCATCTCCAGCGTCCTGTACGCCTGTGAGTGGCAGTTCTGACATCCTGTGTGCATGTGAACACAGCAGTTTCGCCCTCTTCCTCACATGTGTAGAGAGCCGGATACATACAGCTGCCTGCTGCCCTATCCGCTGATCAGCGCTGCATTGTCACAGTGCCGCCTGCTGCAGCAGAGTGGTTGCGGCAGTGCACACAATCGTGCTGCACGAACCACGCAGCACGCAGCACAATAACACAGTACAGCTGCTCTCACACTCATACCTCCCCAGCTACTGACCGCATTTCATGAGTATGTGTGGAATTGCAGATGCGGTGCTGGACAGCGTAAACACGCCGGGATGCCGCCGCATGTTCGCCGAGTTGTGCTCCAGGGTGGAGGCGGCGCCAGAGGCGGTGGACGCCAGCACCGCCGCCGCCGTGCTGTGGGCCTGCAACGTGGCGCAGCTGCTGCCGCAGCGCCTGCTCGAAACGTGCGGCTTTCGTTCTCTCGTATCCAGACTGTCTGCCCTGAAATTGTGCAAGGTTTCGGACATCGCGCTTTCTGTTGTGCATCCTGCAATGTGGCGCAGCTGCTGCCGCAGCGCCGGCTCGAGACGTGCACGGACTGCCACATGCTTGTTGCCCCAGGCGCACAGTGTATGTGTTGACAGGTTTGTGTGACCTGCGGGGCTGCTGGTACCCTCGCAGCGCAATACGCGCCCGGCCTCACCGTCGTCGTCTGAGGTCGTGTTCCAACTCAATCCCCCGCCTGATATTATTCCCTGCAACTATACCATTGGACTGTTGCAGGCTGTGGGCGCGGATCGCGCGGTGCGGGGAGGAGCTGACGCCCACTGAATTGATGCAGCTCGCCCAAGTGCAGCAGTCCATGCGGCTGGAAGGTGAGCGCGGACCAATTAGCATCGTGACAGGCTTCCGTTGGCAGAACCTTTGGCCCCCGAAATGATTCTTCGGATTGCTGATGCTGCGAGGGATGCAATTTGTCATCAAGTGTGCCCGGACGGGGTCCATGCATGCAGTTGCGACAATTCTCACGATCTTTGGCTGTGGCAAAGTTCGAAAAACCTTTGTTGAATGAAGCTCGGCGTTGAAGAATGCCGAAAGCACTTGAGCCTGATTTCGCCACTCCCTTCGCCTACTTTGCAGGGCGGTTGCCGGTGTCATTCGCGAAGCTGGCTATAGACGCTTATCTGCCGAATCATCAGCCTTAGAAAATATTATAAGGGACATTATCTTCTTCTTCCCCAGGGCGGTCGCCGGTTTCGTGCATAGGGCTGGGCATGGATGCATACCTGCAGCGGCTGGAAGACTCTGATCACGCCGTTCAATTAGTTGATGGATTTTCAGGGCGGTCGCTGGTCTTGTGCGCGCGCGGTTGGACACGGACGCCTACCCGCAGCGGCTGGAGGAGTCTACGGCGCTGGCTTTTGCAGGTGCAATTAACACTACTGTTTTGGTGAAAGCGCTCAATTGTTTCGTAGGCCGGTCGCCGGTGCCGTGCGCGAGGTTGGACACGGAGGCCTACCTGCAGCGGCTGGAGGAGTGTGCGGCGCTGGGCGACCTCACCGACCGCCACATCGCGCAGCAGCTGCAGCGAGGGGCCCGCATAGTGTCCAGCCTGCAGCAGGTGAGGGGCCTTCTGTTGCCGTCCCTCCCCCTTTTGCGATGCAGCTGGTGCCCAAAAACCAAGTTCAAAAGACGACACCGCCCGCCACATCGGGCAGCAGCTGCAGTGCGGCTCAAAGGTCGTGTCCGGTGTCCAGCAGGTGCGCAGACGCGCCTCTTCCTGACAGATTGTTTGTCCAGACAACGGCAACCTGCCAGCGACAGGATCCGCTGATTCAGGCCCGAATCTGGAGCCGCATAGGCCCCTTGGCGCATGTACTGGCTCTGCATTGCCGACGCCCACACAATCACACAAGGATCTGCCCGGGGATTCGCCTGAGTTTGTCAATGCTCAATCAAAGCGAGAACCGATATTTTCTGCTGCATGTGCCTGCGCAGAACGTCATGTGGGAGCGCCGCCAAGGATCTGCCCAGACCCTCCTGAGCTTGCCGGTCAAGGATGCACGTGCCCTGCTGCTTGTGCAGCACGGCATGGCGTCTGCCAAGCAGCCGCCCAGATCCTGTTGAGTCTCCCACGCGAGAAATTGTATTCATCTATTCAATGTCGAAATAGTTGAATGCAGATTTCTGCTGCCTGCGCAGGACGTCATGGCGGAGCCCGCCACCTGCGGCTGCACAGAGCCTGCTGAGCTCCACGCGAGGATTTGAAGTCATGTTCTCGATGTGAAATAGTAATATAATCAAATAGAATATCTCAAATGACTTTTCCTGCTGCCCTGCGCAGGATGTCATGGCGGAGTTCCGCCAACTGCGGCTGCCCTTCGTCATGGAGTATGCGACAGAACACTACAGCCTGGACATCGCGTGGCCCGAGCGCCGCCTCGGCGTTGAGGTGCGACTGTATACCAGCGTCTAGGAAACCTGGCTGCAGTGTGTTACCTGCGCAGTTTCGACTCACAGAGACTGCTTCCATACATGAACCCAGCATGGTTTGCTGGGCATCATATGTTCCGTTGGGGCAATGCAAGTCGCAGATTTGCGAGTCCGCTTGCCGACTGCAGCAGTGCTGAGCCGTGCTGGCGATGGACTCACGGTATCATCATACGGTATTCTGAGAATCTGCAGGTGGATGGGCCGTGGCACTTCACCAGCAACACGCTGGAGCCACTGGGGCCGACGCTGCACAAGCGGCGGCAGCTGGCGCGCGCCGGCTGGCAGATGGTGGCAATCCCCTTCCACGAGTGGATCCAGCTGCCGGGCCGCGCCGCAAAGCAGGTGCGGGTTTGAGGTTTCAGAGTCTCGCTCTGTGGCGTATCTTCCAAGCACGAAATTTGTGGTCAGCTTTGGTAGTGCCAGCAATGCTGCCTGCAGAAGGCGGCAGGCGGCAGGCACTTTGGCGGCAGAGCTGGCCATAATTCATCCATGTCAACATTACATGCATCCGCTTTATTGATTTTTCGGCAAATGCAAGGCCGGCGGCACGCTTGCATCAGCAGCACAAGATCCATTTGCAGCCCTTGATGCGGTGTACCGAACCGCACGGATACACCAGACACAGAGTCACCAATTGGCCTCTGTTACAACAGAGACCTGTGTCGGATTTCAGAATCAGACACATCTCGTCTCTTGCGGCAGGCGTACATCGCGCGACGGCTGGAAGCGGCCGGCCGGACAGTGGACAGCCTGGCGGCGGCGTACATGTGGCAGCAGGAGGAGCAGCAGCAGGAAGCAGAGGAAGCTCCTCGGCGGGCCCCCCTGCGCAGCAGCCCCGCCTACATCAGGGCGGCGGGGTCCGCGGTAGCCGGGCAGCCGGCTGACGGATTGCCAGCAGGAGCTACGGCAGCCGCGCAGCCGGCTGCCGGGTCACCCACGTCCGGTCAGGAGAGGCGGCCGGGCGCCAGTCCCGCTGCCGGCGAAGCTGCCCCGCCGCCTGACGCATCCCGGGCTGCCGATCAGGCACTGCGGCCGGGCGCCAGTCCCGCTGCCGGTGCCATTGGCGACGTCGCCAGCAATGCTGGCGCCCGGCAGCAGGCGGCACCTCTGGGAGTGCGGCGTCAGGAGACGCGGCCGCAGCCGGCGCAGAGGCAGCAGCGGGAACAGCACAGGCAGTGGGGCTGGGGCCGCGCCTACCGGATGCCAGCAGGGCGAGATCGCCGGGGCCGGAAGCGGCTGCCTCGGCGGCGGCATTGGATGCAGTGGCGCAGCCACAGACGCCTCCAGTGCGAACGTCAAAGCAGCAGGCGGCCGCACTGCGGCTGGCGGTGGGAAAGGTATGAGGGCGGGAAGCTGGGCTGAGGCTGCTGCATAAGGCGCAGCGCGCCGCCAGGCAGTGCCCGGACTGATTGCTGCCGTGGCCATCAGAGAGGCGATGAAATAGTGATTACTCCCCTTTGTCCGGGGTATTACTCTGTCTCTGTGATTGCATCGATTGAGTGAGTGTGCAGGACCATTCAGGTTGGGCTGATTCGCAAAGCTCGGAACAAACTTTGTACAGGATGTATTGAGAAATCTGTGGTTGTTGCACCGTGCACTCAACATTGCTGTTTCGATTCTCGCATCTTGTCAGCTTATGAGCTGACGATTGAATCAAATACGAGCACGAGATACACACCCACACATACTCAGCCACATGTAGCAATGCGCCATCCTCTCTGGCTGTGTGGTCGTGTTTACTTGTTCACTGACAGCAGGAGCGAGTGACTTTGGCACTCCATACCCGAATTTACAATATCAGTAGCGGCGGGTGGCCGGCGGCGGCGGTCCTGCTGCCAAAGTACCTATTGAACAGTCGTCAACAGCTCTGAGATGTTACTCATATGGCGTGTAGACTCGAAGAATGGTTGGAAGAGCTATACAAAGACTCGTATCCTGGCAGTGCGGCACGGCAGCGCCATTTCTCCAGCGCCGGGTCCCATCAGTGGGGCAAGACTAAAGCTTGTGTGCTTGCCATTCGCCGGGATAACATGACAGAAACGGCTTGTGTAGACCTTCAAGGCTGATACCAAACAAGATTACGTGCAGACGATGTGTCGGCAGTAAGAATGTCGCATACCGTGACATTGACAAGCGCTGTGCTGCAGCGCCGCTGTGGTGGGGAAAGGCCAACATGTGCGGCAGACGGTGGGCGCAGTTAGGTAGCAACGCAGCGGCATGCAGCTCGGGTACCGGCAGACGGGCTACATTTATCGGCGGCATTGTCCAACCAGACGTATTGCAAAGTTGAACTGGTGCAGCATGTGCGGATCAGATGTTTCATGTATGTTTGGATCGATACGTAATACATAAATGTAGCTGACGATCAGATTGTCAGAATTGAGAGAACAATGTCGAGTGTCAAGCATGGTGCGACTTCCCACAGATTGCTCAACACTTCCTGCACACCAATGGTCCCTCAAGGCGACAGGACTGCAGGTAGTGCCGAGACTTGGGCAGTCAGAAGGCGATGCGGCAGACAGGAGCGGCGGCGGCAGCACAGGCAGCGGGGCCACAGACGGCAGCGGCAGCACAGGCAGAGGGGCCACACTGCGGCAGCGGCGCCGCCACAGTCGTCTCTGGTGCAGATGCCGCAGAAGCACGCGGCTGTGTCGCAGCGGTCGTCGTGGGCAGCACAAGGGCAGCAAGCCGAGGCGGGAGCGCAATGCCCTGCCCGCTCCCGAGCGCCGCCTGGAATGAATGATGCATAGACACAGTCACGGAGTGTGGTTGGCTTCGTTGTTGTACAGGTGTTGACAATGTGCGTGCGTGAGTGCGTCCATTAGGAGTGTGAATGTTCAGTGTCAGGCGGAACAGGCGGCTTAAAGCGTAGCCGCTGCTCAGCATGTGTGCAGCATGATAGGCACATTCGTGGAATGTTCAGTGTCCTCAGAATGCTCTATAACGAAATTGTTGTCTCTGCACAGATTACCAGACTGATAAGCAGCCTTCTCAGTGATGTGCGTGTCAGTCAATCAAACATCACCCACAATCGAATGAAGCCACAGGATTGCCCCTGCGCACACTGCGCATCCCCTTGACGCTCTAGTTTCGATACAGGCAAGCAGACCACCAGGCGGTTACGACTGCAGCTGGCAAGGGCGGCAACAACGGCACCCTCGCCGGCGCACTCAATCAGGTCAAAGGCCCTACTTCTTCAACTAGCATTGTTTGCTGGCAGTCAGGACGCATGCAGAGTCCAGGAAGCTGCTAGAGCGGCGTGTCTGAACATCTGTAGAGACA